>ERZ767114.41-NODE-41-length-104802-cov-6.398682_pt1 | contig 104802 bp, 132 predicted proteins | sample MGYA00374952_ERZ767114 | MGnify/ENA primary metagenome ERZ767114 (study PRJEB28939, sample SAMN06267156) | marine metagenome | isolation source: Columbia River Estuary | place: USA:Columbia River Estuary, USA | collected 2012-05-05 ... | reverse complement strand
AATTCAAACTCAAAGGCACCATTGGTACTTTCCGATGTATCTATCTCTTTGTAGGCGACATACCGCCTTCCATTATCATTGATACTTCCACGGTACATCTTTCCAAATGCACCTTCACTTATAGGTCTACCCTTACCTGTACGAAGGGTAGGTGAGTTGTAACTAGGAACTTTCAAGAAGTGTTCTGGTATACAAGCCTTCTCACCTTTGAGTAATTTTTTGAGATTACTTTCAATGTTAGACATCCTTACTTATTCGTAAGAAGTTTTTCTTCTTACCAACAAGGAGTGGATTTTATATTTTAGACTATTTATTTACTGCTCGTCATCAACATCCTCATCAACCTCCTCAACGTCCTCCTCGTCAACAGAGGTGGAATCAGGAAGGTCAATACCCTGGAAAGCAAATGAAGGAAGCTTGGTAGACTGCTCGAGGAGAGTCTGTTGGAGTCGGACGGTCACACCAAACTTATTATCAATGAACCAGATGGAGCTGATGTCAACAATAGCCATGCACTTCTGACCCTTCTCGATAGTATCAAGAGAGACAGGCTCCTTGCGGAAGTTGTAAGCCTCAGGAACGAAAGTCCCATCAGGCTTGGTGGCAATCTTGAGCTTGAGAGTAGAGGGGTAAGGCTCCTTGCCAGGGCGAACCATGGGCTTGTAGAGAGCCTCTCGGAGTACAGCAACGTTGAACTCCTTACCGAGCCACTCCTTGGAGTTCTCAGCGACGGTGTTCACGATAATCTCATCAAGCTCCTTGAGCGTGTCGTGAAGCTCCATAGCCTCGGTGTTATCAGTGTCAAAAGAAAGGTCAAGAGAGTAGGTAGTACGCCCAGTGCCCTCATCAGTAAAAGCGCTCAGACCGTAAGGGGAGCGCATGAAGGGAAGTTGAACGTAGAGCTTTTTGTTATCGCCGGCATTGAGGTAGACGGTCTTACCGCCATTCTTGTTCTTACGAAGTTTCGAGAAGCCAACAGACTTGGCAGAGAAATCGGAGGATCGTTGGATAGTGAGCGACATTGTGTAGTTGTATATATATCTATTAGGCAACTTGACTTTAAGTAAGTTTTTTTTGTTTGTATATTACAAAATATCATGGGTCTTTTTAAAGATTGTGGATGTGGTTGTAATGGTAAGAAGCAGCAGGATAAGCTAATTACCTCTATTATTTCTGGTCTCACCTTTTTCGTAATTGCGAATCCAGAGACTTTCCGACTGGTCAGGCGAGTGCTCGGACCCGGTATCGCGACTCCCAATGGTTGTCCTTCTACCACTGGTCTAATTGTGCACTCTATCGTTTTCATCCTCGTTGTTTGGGGAATGATGAACGTAAAGAAGGATTTACCCGAGCTTCCCAAGATAAAGAGCAAGGTTACTAAGGAGGAGCAAAAGGTTAAAGTTCCCCCTAAGCAGGTTGATGTTGTCATGGAGCCTGGTATGGTGGACGAACCCTTCGTTGACACCGGGCTTCAGCTTGCCGCCTTTGATTTGGGTGAGCCCATTCATATGTAAAAAAAATTAAAACTCCTCATCAAAACCAATTTCATCGGAAGTGTCATCCATCTTCCCGTAGTCACCAACCCTCTTCTCAAAAAAGTTTGTTTTACCATCTAAGCTGATATTTTCCATAAAATCAAAAGGGTTTTTGGAGTTCCAAATCGGTGGTTGCCCAATCTGTTTGAGAAGTCGGTCAGATACATACTCGATATATTCAGACATCTTCTCGGAGTTCATACCGATGAGATTGCATGGAAGTGCGTCAAGAATGAACCCCTTTTCAATTTCAACAGCTTCCTTTATAATAGAATGAATGGTATCAGTTGAGGGTTTATTTCTCAAGAGTTTGAAAAGTTCAACAGCGAACTCCTGGTGAAGACCCTCGTCACGAGAGATCAATTCATTTGAAAAGCACAGTCCGGGCATCAGACCACGCTTCTTTAGCCAGTAGATTGCACAGAACGAACCACTGAAGAAAATACCTTCTACACAGGCGAAGGCGAAGAGGCGTTCAGCGAAGGAGCGGGACTTCGCATCAAACCACTTCATAGCCCAGTTTGCCTTTTGTTTGATACAGGGAATTGTCTGGACGGCTTCAAAGAGTTGCTTCTTCTCAGCACCATCCTTAATGTATTTGTCTATGAGTTTTGAGTAAGTCTCACCGTGAACCATTTCATTGTGACACTGATATCCATAGAACGAACGCGCCTCAGAGATTTGTACCTCATCAGCGAAGTTATTGTTAATGTTCTCAAATACGATACCATCGGATCCAGCAAAGAATGCCAGTACATACTTTATAAACTTTTGTTCATTTTCATTGAGGGTTTTCCAGTCGTCCATATCCTTTGAAAGATCCACTTCCTCTGCTGTCCAATTAGACATTTGAGCCTTCTTATAGAGTTCCCAAAGCTCTGGGTACTTCAGAGGAAACACTGTGAATCTATTTAGGGTGGGGGCGAGAATTGGTTCGTATTCATCTTCTATGTAGTCTTGAAAATCAAAGTATGTTCCGATGTGACGATCGTCAATAAATATTTGAGGGTAAGTTGACACTGAGCCACCACACAATTTTTTGAGTTCTTCCTTCTCGATCATGACTTTCTCATGATCAAGACCCTCCGACTCGCATAGGTCTCGTGCGTGGTCGCAATACTGACATCCTTCCTTCGAATAAATAATAACTTTCATCTGTGATATTATCCCTGAATATTTTTTGCTGGAAAACTCTAAGCATGATTGTGCCCTCTGAAATTATTCAAGATGATATAGTGAAACTATTAGTAAACGAAGATGACTTGGAAGATGAAATGTTCGCTGTTGTTGGAATGAACACTGGACAGACCCTTGGTGTGAGATACCTTAACCCCACTGAACTTATTTACAAGTCTGCGTGTGTATACAAATTAGATGAAGACGAACTTTCGCCTGCTCCATACGAGAGTGTTATGGAACACTACCCAAGTGGAACTTCTTTTAATGACCTCGAGATGAAGTCCTTGGGACAAGGTATGTATGCATGTCTCGCTGAGATTGATATAGAAGACTCTGATTCAGACATATACGACGAAGTAACCGACTCTGAGATGGAAGACTTCATAGTTTCTGACAGTGAGATTGATGGTCAAGTCATTCCACCCGCAAATCACGCATCTATTGATAAAGAATGGAATGAATGGAAGCCAACTTCTCCAGGAGCGAGAAGTTTTAAAGAAAAGGTTGATGCAATTGAAAATATGGCTAAAATGCATGCGGATAACCTAAGTTTCGGTGCGTAATTCTAAAAACTAAAAAAGATAACCCTCTTTCATAATACTATGCTGGCAGCTATCTGGTCTGATATAGACCAATTACTAAAACAAAAAGACAAAGAAATAAAGCCAGTGAATAAACATATTTGCATCGAGTGTTCGGGGGTGAAGATTTATTCACCAGAGGGTCTTCCAACTTGTTCGGAGTGTGGTCTTATTGAAGACCGCTTTGTTGATGATACCGCGGAATGGACTTCAGGGGTTACTGATGATGGTCGCGTTAATGATCCGTCTCGTTGTGGAAATCCTAACGCTAATCCTGAATTGTTTTCACAAAATTGGGGAAAGGGTACGATTATTTCAACCCAACGTTCTTCAACGTATGAAAATAAGAGAATGGCAAAAATAAACTTTCACATGTCAATGAATCACAAAGATCGTTCTTTGTTTCACGCGTATCGTGATATCGATGAAGCTTGTCACACTTTACCAGATACAGTTCTTAAGGATGCTAAGATGATGTATAGAAAGTTCAATGATGGAAAGTTGACTCGCGGAGCTGTGAGACTTGGAATCAAAGCAAACTGTGTTCTATATGCATGCAGACTTGCACAACACCCACGTACGACAAAGGAAATATCAGATATGTTTGGAATACAACCCAAAGATATCAGTCGTACAACTCAAATATTTAAGGATACCATAATGGGTATTACTGAAAAGAATTATGTAACAAAGGCTCATGACGTGATGCAAAGGCTTCTCAATTCTTTTGAAATTACAAAGGAACAGAGGTTGAAGTGTAACAGAATGTGTATGGCGACCGACGATTGTGTGGAATTGATGAGCAAAACACCAAATAGTATTGCATCTGCAATCATATATATTGTACTTAGCCCAAGTATAACAAAAGCAAATGTGTGTGAAAAGTGTTCGGTATCGGTACCAACACTAAACAAAATTGAGAATATTGTGAAAAAACACTTAGAGGTTAAAGGTCATGTATACTAAACATGACTAAGTTATTTCTTTCAACTCCATGTTATGGAGGACTTTGTTTAGAGAAGTATATGTCTAGCATTATTAAACTTCAACTGCTCCTTGTACAAGAGGGTATTCAACTATTCTTAGATACAACTGAAAATGAGTCTCTCGTTCATCGTGCCAGAAATGTAGCCGTTGGTAGATTTATGCAGAAAACAGACTGTGATTATTTCATGTTTATAGATGCAGATGTTGACTTTGACGCCGAATCAGTAGTACGTCTCATCAAGTCTGGTCATGATATTAGTGTCGCATGCTATCCAAAGAAGGTCGTTATGTGGGATCAAGTGGCAAAAGCTGTAAGGGAAGGAGATACACGAAACGAGGCTATGCTTAGTTCAAGCCTCGTTGTAAACTTTGGTGCACAACGGATTGCAGTAGAAAATGGTTTTGTTCCAATTATGGATGGACCCACAGGTTTCATGTGCATTAAGAGAGATGTCTTCAAGAAGTTGGAAGATAAGTTTCCAGAACTTTGGTGCAAGAATGATCACCAAAACAGAGACTTCGATGACTACCACGCATGCTTTGATTGTATGATAGATCCCGTGTCAAAGAGATATCTCAGTGAAGATTATGCATTCTGTCGCCGTTGGCAGCAATGTGATGGAAAGATCTATGCGGATATAAACACAACTCTCGGACATGTAGGTAATTTACCCTTTATGGGTTGTCTCAATGATAGGCTTAAGGCTTAGACACTTAGTAACTTTAATATGAAGTTTTGTACACTTATTACCACTCGTTCAAAATCGTGTTCTGTGAAAACACTTCATACTATTCTTAGGATGAATATACGATGTATTCAACATAGTCACCAAAATGAAATTTTATATGTAAATGATGACCCATTTGAAAAGGTTGATATGATTATGCAATGTCTTAAGAAGTGTGATCGTCTTCTATTTATTGATTTTGGTGTTAATGTGGACGACGGGTCTATTAAACAAATGTTTGAACCACTTGAAAATACAAGTGTACTCGTTTTCCCGGGTGTAACTGAAGGTATTGATTGGAAACTCTTTAGGAAAAAAATAGAAGAAGGATCTACTGAACCTGTATCACAAATGGGTCTTCATTTTGATACTGAGCTTGCACAGAAGGCGCAAACTGATATTTATAAAGTTAAGAAGACTAAAGCTAAAGCGTGGGTAATGATTCCGAATAATATGTCTAAAAAAACCAAAAAAATATACGCCGCAAATATGTTTGATAAGTTGCTCGAGGAAGGAAACAAAATATATGCATTTACAGCATCTAAGTTGACCATGACTTATTCGCATGAATGTATAAGTAACATTTTGGGTGCAGCTGGCGTTAAAACAAATTAAAGTTTAAAAGTTTATAAAAACTATGTCGTCTCCATTTCACGAACATGTTGTAAAATTCATTCATCATGTTTGGGGAAGCAAGGATTATTTTCCAGGTCCACAACCAATCTCAATTGAGCGTAAACATTTCCCTATATTGAAAGGTGCGGAATATGTTGTATGTGAAAAGACTGATGGTGAAAGATACATGATGGTTGCTACCACATTTGAGGGTAAACCCCGTTGTGTATTTGTGAATAGAGCATTTGATATGATTGAAGTTAAGATAAACTTCAATAAAAAGGCTTACGAGGGAACCATTTTGGATGGGGAGTTGTATGAAAATACACTCATGGTATATGATTCTGTTTTGGTTAATGGAATACTCGTGGCACATCAAAATCTGGATGAGAGACTACTGGCAGCTGAGGAAATGATGAAGTGTATCATTTACATGAAGTCAGATAAATACCGTCTAAAGATGAAAACATTCCACATGATGAATGATTTTGAAGTTTTTATGGATGAATATTTACCAACTGTTCAACAGAAGATCGATGGTCTTGTCTTTACTCCCGTCTACGACCCTATACGTCTCGGAACTCACGAGACTATGTTTAAATGGAAACCATTGGAGAAGAATACAGTGGACTTTCTCATGAAGAGGGAACCTTCGCGAGAAACTCCTGGGTGTAAACCCGGTGCCATGGCGTGGCGATTATATGTACAGGAAAAGGGGAAGATGTATTTTGAGAGTGAGATTCCTCAGAATAGAATACCCGATGAAGCCTGGTTTGAAGATGGTGCCATTGTTGAATGTCGGTATATGACATGGGAGAGTCCTATGTGGTGGCAACCCCTAAAGAGGAGGCGAGACAAAAATCATCCCAACAATAGACGAACATTTTACAGGACTATTGTCAACATTAAGGAGGATATCAAAATGAAAGAATTTTTAGATTGCAAGCCGTATTAATTTCTTAATTTAGTGTATATGAATAAGCATCAAAAATATTTATTTATACTTTTGGTAGTATGTTGTTCACTTGCTATCATGAGACGTCTCTTTACCGAGGCGTATGAAGAAGAAGGTCTAGGTGGAATAAAAGACCCGGGAACAGTCCCCATATCAGATGAAGATGAAGAAATAGATATACAAAAAAATGCCAGAGAGGCTCCGGTGCGTCAAGATCTTAGCGAACTTAGCGAACCAGTGAAACAAGATTGTAGTGGAACCTACGATGGTCTAGGTTGTCCAGGGTTTTGTGGTTTTGAAGGTGGTAAAATAGTTAATAAATGGATTACTGAATTAGAACCTATGCACGGGGGTAAAGAATGCCCCGAAGATGAAGTACTGGAATGTCCAGCCACCGATCCATGTCCTGTAAACTGTGAGGGTTATCACGAAGAATACCCATTTTGTCCATCATACTGCGGTTACGAAGGTGGTACAGTTACCAGAAAATGGATTACCACTACTCCACCACAACATGGTGGTACAGCTTGCCCCAATGACATGGAGGTGGATTGTCCCGCCAATGATACTTGTATATCTGTGAAATCTGTAATGAAGTTTTAAACTTTCAAATTATAAATCATGAAATAATGACCAGCTTTATCTGGTAAGTCTTGTTCTTTAATATGTTCATCATTCGCGAAGTACCACTTATTTCGTCTTTTTACAAATGCCACATAGTGACCATCATTTTGTAATCCGACATGTACAGCGCTCGCTATGAGATTATATTCATATTTATCCATGAGTATTTTTTCAATAATTTCAATATGACTCTTTCTGTCAAACGAAATCATAAAAATCTGGGGAAGTTTTGAAAAGAGCTTTCGTGTAGTTGCCACATGGTGAACTTTACCTTCTGTATCTTCAAAGTTTTGTATGACATCCCAGTCAACACTTTTTTTCAACATCTCCTCCATGTCTGTACTATCAGAAGTTACCAAATGAACACTAAAATCCTCTTCATTTGTTGATTTACCACCTGACCAGATTGTTTCTTGTGTTTTCTTACCATAAAACCATTTTTTGATCTCGGGTATCTCTCTTTCCAATATGTCAATTATACATAGGATAGCCTCTTGAACGTCATTTTGTTGATCAGATTTAAATCGTGGAAAATTCTTCTGAAAAGCTTTTAGGATTGTCTCTACGTTTATCATCTCTTCTCCCTTTGTCCAGTAAATATGAGTAAGTTCGTTATAAATCTGTGTAAACTCACAGTCACCTTTGTATGGATTTCTTATCAGATAGTTTGAGAGTATGGGTATATGGAGAAGACATTGGAGAGCTGTGTTAAAGTAGCAAGTATTGCCAATATTTGAAAAACCTCTCATTACAATATTTGAGTAAATATTACTTAAGTAAATGACGCAAAGTATAAATGTAAGAAAAAAACATGCACGATATTAAAGCCATCGTTGAACAAGTCCTCCCTGTCTTTGACGGGCTCAAAGATGAGGAGGACATAGAAGTTGAGATTCGTCTTGGCAAGTATAACGGTTCTTTCTTTGATACCAATGTGGGAAAGGATACATTTGAAAAAGTTCTTGAGGGACTCCGAAAATACCCTAACTGGGAAAAGACTGAATCTTCCGTTTCTGATATATTCTACAACGACAAAGATTCTATCAGAATTACAGCTAATCAGGAAACTGGGGAGCAGAAAATGATTCAAAAGATTAACGTTCTAAAGGAGGACTTCTCTGGAACCCCAACTGACATGCGTTTCAGTGTATGTCGAGAGATTCCTACATGGGGTGAGTATGAGATGGATCGTAAGCGTAGCAAGACTCGTCATTCATTTGTTCGTAAGAATCTCAGTATTGATATGACTATCTCATCCGGTGATGCTGTTGACATGGATTCTGAGGAAGAGTGCTCCTACCAAATCGAGTTTGAGATTGTGGATCCCAAGCAGGTGAAGTCTCGTGATGCATTCTTCAACATTATTCACAAGGTTAACGATCTCTCAAAATTAATTCCTGTCTAATATTAAAATGGTGTACATAATTTTAGGTGTAATCATATTTCTTCTCATGATAAATACCAAAAATAATACAGATGAGGTTGTAAATACAAAACATTTTCATTTAAGCCATGGTGCCTCCAAAGAAGTATATCTAAAAATGGTAGAGGATGGATTAAGTGAACAGGAACTCAAAAGATTTATCTCATTAGAGGACCGTTTTCTTCAAATTGAGAAAGTCTCAATTTTAGAGGGTAAAACATATATAGGTCAAGCTACTTTATTGTCAAATATGATAAAAGATTTATACCCAAAATACAAGTTTTCGTACCATACTACTCACTTGAAAAGGATTTCTGAACCTGACAAAGATCAGACTCCTTCAACATAACATGGCATAAAATAGAGCATTCAACATCTTTTTATGTTTGAGGCTCTCCATATCATTGAAGTTATTAACAACATACATGATTAGCCCATTGTCATCCGACGTCGTTTCCGAGTTGTATTCCCTCTCTAAATTAGACATCTGTGCCTCAGTTTCACGTCCCTGTCTAATGTAGTCAGCAGCCATGTATATAATACCATCCAAAAACTCTTCTTCTGCCATCTGCATCCAAGAGTTTGCAGGTGTACCCCACTCTCTTGTATCAGAGTTTACAATGACACCATGACCATATCGTTCCATACCTACAGCTAAACGATCGGTTAATTTTTCACCAATAGTCTTCATTATAGTACATGTGTATATAAACTTTAACTGCACATTGGACATTTATCAAGTCTTGGAAAGCATCTTGAAGTACACACGAAATGTTCACACTTCCTAAACTTTACACACTTCCCATTCTCTGAACACACGGGACATGACATATATTCATTGAACTCCAATATTTCATTTTTAAATCTCCAAAAGCAGTTTGTGCATACCTTCAACCCTGGTTTAACACGTTTGAAGCAGATGTCGTAGTTAGGACAGTTGTTCATTATTAGATAGTTGGGATATATTCCCACCTCAATGTATCGCATATCTTTTTCCAAATTTGATCTTGAGCGTATAATTTTGATTTGGATTTTAGTAAAGGAAAATATTGTAAATACTGATCCTCATCTAAAAGTTCACAAAATTTATACAATACGTATGAATACGATAGGAAATTTTTACGATCTTCTGGACAGTTATCGTCAAATGGCTTTTGAATATCCTTAAACATAATACGTAACCTCTCTTCCAGTGCCTGAGGCATACACGGAGCTTTAATTCCATTAAGTATATTAGTTATATACGGAACATGTTCATAAAATTTGTTTAATCGAAGCTTCTTGAGGAGTGATCGGATTTTTGCGTGTGTAATTTCATCCAACTTCTTTATTTTCATTTTTTTTAGTTCCCCCCTCAGTTGTTCCATTACTTCTGGTGGTATTGTAGTCATCTCCTGTGCTTGGAATTGTGAGAGCCATTCATTAAAGTGATTCTCCCTCTTGTAACTATAATTTATGATTTTCTCAGACGTTTCCTGTTCTTCCCTATATGTCAATTCTTCACTAATTAGAGTTGCTAATATTAATCCACACGAATCACATACGATATCACTTGTATTCTGTATATGAATTACATTACTGTATGAACACGTTGGACATTCTTCATATTGGATGAACTCACGTGCACGAGGTATATTTTGATTTTCCACTTCAATAAGATAATCAGTGAATATATCTTTTCTCTTAAGACCAACAGTCTCCTTTACGTTGAAAACATTATCCGTGTTCGATTCTTGTTCAGTTTCATCGGAGTGATGAGTCAAGTAAGGCATACATTTAATAATGTATTCAGACATTTCCCTTTCATACATCCTTTTATTATCGGGATCCGTCTTTATTAAATGGTTCCAATGGTCAACTTTATTTTGATATCTACTTAAAAAGTTACCTTCCATTATACTTAAGAATGCTTCTTAAACTTTTAAGTACTCTTATATACTTTTATAAGAAACTTACTACTCCAAGTGACTATACTATTATATCAGAAGAACTTGAATATAAGATCGATCATGATATGAAGTATCAACTTGAAGACGACTTTTGGCTTCAGGAGAGTAGGGGTTGGAAGGATAATATTTTAGACGAGTATCATTGTTATGTCACTAATAAATCATTTAGGAATACGATTGTTCCACAAAATGTTAGTAATCTCATTCTTCGTGTGAAGTATTATTATGATGGTAAAGTTTACAAAGCAATTACACAGGATATTAACTTTGTACCAGGGAAGGTTGAACAAGACAATATGATATTTAGTATTCCTTTAGCTCACGTATGGATCATAGACCATGACGACAAGCCACAGGTTGATATAACACAAAAGGTAAAGAGATATGCGGGACCAAGGAATGATTTTCATGGACAGAAGGTACGTCTCGAAGACTTTTTGTACTACACCAGGAAAACCCTTGAGACAAGGTTTCCAAAAATTATGCTTACCAACTCATTGGGTATGAAAAAGATTGTTTTGACTACTCGTGACTCTACCAGCGATCTACGTATTCCATAATTAATTATCATCTGCAACCTTTGTTGCGAGATAAAACTTCACCTCACCGAGATTCGCTACATTATATTTGAGAATTAGAAACCTATTACCTTCTTCCTGCATAATTTGCACAGACGCACACATACTCGTCGCCTTTGTAAAGATATTCATATATTTAAGACTATATAGACCTGTAATTTCTTTACTGTCTTCGGGGCATTCTATACATGTTTCCTGGTTAGCAAAATCACCTTCGCATCGGAGGTGTAGTTCCTTCCCTTTTCTGGTAATTTCGATTTCAGAACCAATGTTTGACATATCACGGCATAACCTCTGGAAGTCTGCGGAAGGTAGTATAGTATTGCTCGTCATAGTAACATCTGGTACTTCGATACGACTTTCATTTATGTCCAGAAGTTTAAGTTGAAATCGGGTACTTGTTTTCTTAGACTCACTTATGATCTCAATATCCATATATTCTTTTGAATTAATCTCAATTTTGAGTACGTCATTGTTCGTAATTGTCTTTAAAAGTTTGAAGGTGTTTGAAATGTTAATACCCGCAATAATTTCATCATGTTCACAGTGATATTCTTCAAAGTTATCAGCTGAGAGAAACATATCAATGAGGGATGTCCTCGCGGTATCAAGAGTCACTATATACATACCACTTGGTTTAAAATATACATTAACATCGTTAAGAATATCTTTCAAAACTTCAAAAGTGGACTTTATAGCAGATGCTTGGATAGTTACCAACTTCATAATTACTAATGTATCCGCGTTTTTTCTTTAAATCTGTTGGTTATATGCAACACCTTTACTGACATCCATGTTAATTTTTTGTTCCAGTTCACTTGTCATAGCTGGCTGTAAAGATTGTCCATAAGCGTCGAGTGAAAACATCTCAGAATCATTCTCTTCATCGTCCAGACCGGTCATAGAGCATCCCCCACTAAATCCCCAGTTGGAGACCTCTTTATTAGGAAGAAGTGAGTCTAACCAGTTTTTTATTTCTGAACCAACAAGAACTTTACCATTTTTTGTTAACATCGTGGGGACTCGTGTAATCTTATTCCTGTAGGCAGGTGGAATACCCTGAGTATTTATATTATGATAATGAACAAGCTGCTTCAATTGTGGTTGTCTGTTTATATATTCAATAACCTCCATAGAGTGTTTGCACCTTGGGCTATATATCAGTAGAGACATCTACTATGTATATGGTATTTTGTAAAAAAAAATTAACGCATAGTAGTAAAGATGATGAACTGGTCTTTAGTGATCCTTCTTATTGTTATTGTCCTGTTACTTACGGTCAAACGTGAACCATTCACTGAAGTGTTTGGATTTTCAGGACACAGCAGACCAACTGGGCGTGTTCGCTTTGATGATTCCAAACCTGATTTGACTTCGTACCGTCAGGCGGAAGCTGATGTCGATAATGATATGATGCAAGAGTTTGTTCTTCAAACCAATAAAGAAATTTCCAAGCGTACAGATCTTTGCACATACATAATAGAGACTGTTGCCGTTAAGAAGTACGTTGCACCAACCACTAACGCTGAAGGTGCACTCGTTTCATCAGGTAAGAACGATGTTTACGAGGCTATTTTTATGACTGTGAAGAACAATGGTTTTGCATTTGGTTTCACCGTTGTAGCTTATTTTGAGGTTACCAACGGTGGTGCAATTACTTTGAAATCTCTCCGCACCCAGCCACTTGATGTTGAGTCCGAGTCTGACATCTCCCCATTTAAGGGTGATCCCTCTGGTAAAGAGTTTGTAAACTATGAACTTGTCAAGGAGAAAGCTGTACCCACCCTCGGTGAGTTAGAAATGGCTAAAAATAAATTGCAGTAATTGTAATGATCAGCATCAATGACGTAACCAAAATTGATGAAAAGAGAAAGCAAATCAAGAAGGAAACATACAAACGAATATACGAACAGTTTTCTCGTAAAATAAAACAGTCTGTAGAGCTTGGTCACAAACAGGTATTTTTAACAGTACCCACATTCGTAATTGGATGTCCCACTTTTGACAGATCAGCTGCAGCGCGATACGTAGCACGTCAATTTACACTGGGTGGATTTGATGTGAGAGTCCTAAGTGAGTATGACATATACGTCTCTTGGATTATACCTAAAAAGGTTAAAGTGAAAAATGAATCTGACGAACCGGACTTCCCAGACCTCATGAACTTGAAGAAGATGGCGGATAAATACAGGAGAAGTGCGTAGGAAGTTTAGTAATAAAAACACATTCAATGATAAATGGATAACTTAAATATACTGGTTGAAGCCAAAAAGGAGTACCTTGGTCAGCTTTGCCTTATCATGTGTCCAGTTATGATTGACGTTTTTCAGGATATGTACAAAGAAGCTGTCACACTTTCAAAGGGAAAGAAGCCTCTTGTTATGTTTCAGAAGCTCCTAAAGGAAGTTCCCAACTGGTCCAATCAGATGTCTGCTAACCATACCAGCAATATCGCGGATCGTTGTGCTTGGTTCAATGACCTTCTGGCGGCAGTCTTTGTTGCCTGTACTAAGATTCTCTCCGCTGTTCGCCTAAAGTCTGACAACAAGAAGATTAGTCTCAAACTTCCAACTAATGAGGTATTTATTCAAACCTGCTACAACAACTGCGCTAAAGATCTATATCGTGATCCTTACGTGTTCCACGAGGAGCAGAGTGAATACGCCAGGGATGATCAGCTTACTCTACGTTTTTGTACAGCCATTGAGAGCACAGTGAAGGAGTTGATTCCAGTTCAACAGATTCTTCAGACTTACATGTCACAAGAAACTCGTGATATTGATCTTGATGGTGATATTCAAGACACAGAGGATCCCGATGTGTTTGATGGTCCAATGGAAGAACCAGAACCAGAACTCCCTCCTATGGAAGAGCATCTCCCAGAGAACGAACCCATGATGGGCTCCGAGGATCAACAGATGCAGCCAACTGGTTTGGAGAATGAGTTTAAGACCGTTCCAGGTGTTCAAGCTCCACAAGTGGACTTTGACCCGGAACCCGTGGAAGAACCTCAACCAGGAATGGGAATGGAAGGACTCCCTCCTCCTCAGGCTGAGACAGAAGATGACGGTGTTCTATTTGGTGATGCACCCGATCACCGTATAAAAAAAACTGCGTATAATTAAATGGAGTTATCCGACTATCTCAGAGATCCAATTAATGCCGCTCTCATAGCCGCCGCTTTGACCGCTGGTTATATTCACGTCAAAGCTCAGCTTAACAATGAGGGTAAGTTAGAGCTTAATAAATATGCTAAGCCCGCCGCCCTAAATGCTATTTTGGTGTATTTCATCGTTTCTAATGGTATTGGACAGAGGGAGGCTATATCTAACGAACCTTTCTAACTTAAAGATTAAACCTTACATTTAAGAAAATGGCGTCTGTCACCGCGTTTAATGACATGCTCACCCAATTTCTTGTGGAATTGCACAAGACTTTTCCAGAGGAAAAAGGCATCAAGAAGATGACCGCTTCTTTCGAGATGATCAAGGAAGCTAACCCCCGTCTCGTTGTCGACGGTTTCATGAAGGGTGTCACCCCCTACGCAGACAAGATCTCTGCTAAGGATGAGTCCTTCCTCCTTGAGGAGATTGAGAATATCGACTTCCTTAAGGAATTGAACATCAAGAGCTACTGGTCTCGTATGAGTGATGGTACGAAGTCTGCTACTTGGCAGTATCTTCAGACTCTCTACATGCTTGGAACTACTATCAACTCTATCCCCGCTGATACTCTCAGTCAGATTGAGAGTATCGCAAAGGGTGTAGCTGACAAGATGCAGACAGATGGTGGTGAGCTTGACCAGGATGCCCTTATGCAGATGATGGGTAGTATGCTTGGTGGTCTCAACAAAAATTAAACCTCATGCTATATTAAATGAAGGTTTGGTTTGACGATCCTCAGCAACTTACTAGATCCGACCAGGTTTTACAGTTCTGGCCTACTAAGGAACAAACTCCAGAAGACCGAATCAACGCAGCTTCTCGTTTTATAATTTACGCTACTTGCATCATCTATATATCTCGTCGTGACCCAAGGATCTTTGTCCTCGGTGGCACTATTCTGAGTGTTCTTTATGTCATGTACAAGTCTAAAATGATCAAGGAAGGGTACGGTATAAGTGTGAATGGTGATGAACGCGGTTGTCAGATGCCCACTGTAGATAATCCAATGGGTAATGTGCTTATGACTGATTATACAGATGCCCCTAATCGTCTCGAAGCTTGTTACGCCTCTTCTGTTAGACCTTTTATCAAAACTTATTTAGATGATCGTATTCCATACGACGCTGGTAGATCCAGGTCTTCCCTCCCTCAGTATCAGCGAAACGCGGCGGCTCGTCAATTTGTAACCGCACCAGTTTCTAAAATCCCAGGCGATCAAACCTCATTCGCGGAGTGGTGCTACGGTCCAAAAAATGGACGTGATTGCCGAACTAATCCAGAGATGTGCAGCCCCAACTCAAGGGGAGTTCAGTTAGAAGCTTTCGCGGGTCTTGATGCTTCCGGTGATAGTCGAGTTTCTCATCGGGGATATGGCATTGGACCTTCTTAATATAAATATTCTCATGTAATAATAAATATGGCATACCAATTACAACCTGGTCTTGCAATAGTTGAAAATGCTGGCGCTCTCCCACCTGTGAAAGCAACCGAGGAAGTTTTTGTCTATCCTCAGCCCAGTAACCTTAACTACTGCGACAGCCGTCCTAATACTATGCTTTATGGCACCGCCCCCTACATGGCGGGAAAAGGTGCCCCAGCCCGATTTATCGAGACAAGTGATGAACTTCGTCCTCAATCCACCTCTCGTTTTAACAAGGTCGTTGTACCTACTTATGAACGTAACCTCTTCCCACTCACTAACATGGAATGCAAAGTTCCTCTTCGAACCCTAACCTATGAACCATCCAGTACCCGCGCTGATCTCCAGAACGGACTCTTCCATCAGAGATACGCTAATAAAAATATCAATAAGAAGTAAGAATGGCAGATCCCATTTCACTTGCAGCTATTGCTGGTTTAGTTTTTGCTGGTAGATCTTTGAGTGTTAAGAGTCAACCAGAGCCAGTCAAATCTCTGGTAAAAGAGACCGCCGGTTCGTCTCCTGAAATATTTGAACGCACTTCTGAGCCCCTCCCAGATGTTCCCGATTTCGTTGAACGTCAGTTTGAACCACGTGTTGAGGTAGCCTCTAAAAGGGAAATGGCAAGTTTCGCTGATATTGGTATTCAACAGAGAAGTGGTGGTCAAGAGATCCTCAATATGAGAAATCGTATGTATGATACTGGGCGTATGAACAATCTTTCCCCCGTTGAAAAACAGATGGTTGGTCCAGGTCTGGGTGTTGGTGCTGATACTCCAGCAAGTGGAGGTTTTCAACAACTTTTCCGGGTGAATCCTATCAATGTTGGTGAGTATAGACTTACTACTCTTCCAGGTCGCTCCGGTCCAGCCGCTGATGTTACCGGTGGTCGCGCGGCTGTTGTTGGTCAACTTACCCATAATAAACCTGAAACTACTTCTTACCTTCCCACTCGTCTTCCTACCGTACCTGGACGTGCTCAAGGTATGTCTGGTGCGATTCCTAGGGCGAGTCATCAGAAGACTATGAGGACTACTAACCGCGCGGAGACTGGTCTTCGTTCGGATGGTCTCGGTTTCAATGGTGCTAAGCGAATTATTTCTGCTCAGGCTATGCCTCAGGATCCCACAAGGTTTAAGAGTGACCGTAACGATTTACACTACGAGCATTACGCACAGGCAACTCCAGGTATTACCAACTTCAAGGGTGCTTACGAGAACAGTGTCGCTGCTAAGATTACTACAAAGAACAACGAGGAGCTTATGAAGTACGGCTTCCGCCCCGAGGATCGCCGTGGAAAGGTGAATCGTATGGGTAATAAGGGTAGGATGAATGTAAGAGAGAGTGCCCTCAAGCAGGGAGGAGCCCTTACAGTTGTTCGTGCTGATACTACACGGGTTGACGGACGTTTCGGTACTCCCAATGGTGGCTGGACTCAGCAATATCAGCAGAAACCATACCATCAGCTCAACGCGTACAAGGGTAACGAGAATCCCAATTCCAGAGACTTGAGTCTGGCGGCGAGAGTGCTTCAGAAGAACCCCCTGTCCACTCAACTTTATTAATTTTAGATGAATAGTTAAACAAAAACACTCATTAAAATACTCTGCATGTATTTTAATGAAGGTTCATACCCTAAATATAGATAGTAGTCAACGTGACACATCTGTCTACCCCAATTCTAATAGTTATGTGATGACGTTAGAAAATCCTATATATGATGTTGAAGAAATACGTCTCATTTCTGGTCGCATTCCAACACCTCAAACACCTTCACCCAATTCTCTTATTTTGAAATTATCTTCAGGTTCTGACGAGTTCAATCAATCTGTATATACGGGAACGCCCCATTACACTGGGCATATATTACTTGATGGAACAACTGCATTAACATTTAATGGCGCTGATGATCCTTTTGTACATCGTTTTCATTCCGGTTCACAGAAAGTTATAACAGAATTAGGACTTGATTTTTATTACATGAACAGTGGTGTTCTTACACACTATAAAGAGGCTGGTACAGACCATATTTTGAAGTTTGAAATAAAGTGTTCTACTGATAAACTGGAGGGTCTTCCAAAGGTTCCCTTAGAAGTTGTTGAGAAGGCGTTGCCGCCACCAATAAGTATCCCTGAGATGGTAGTTGATACTTATGAATGGAAAGACTATGTTTCTATTGCTATTATTGTATTTTTCGGAATGGTGCTACTCCTCCTAATGAAGCGCAAACCCAAGCTTAGCGAGTGATCGCGAAGACGGGCTGAGCAGGCTTGGAAACGCGAGTGGAGATCTTGGAGATGATCATGTAGACCGCGATGGAGAGGAGGGTAGTAAGAATAGCGGTAAGGCTGTACTGGACACCACCGTTCTTGGGGACGCGGATCACCTGCTGGATGAACCAACGGACAACATCCATCCACGACATGGCAGCCGCGAAGGAGAAACCCGCAACGATGGAGTTGAGGGACTGAGTCTCGAGCTCCTGGGAGACGAGGTTAACGGTCTTGATGGCTTGGGCGGTCATGTCAGACATTGTGTATATTATACCTTATTATTAGAAAATTTTATTCGGGTAACAATTCCTCCTTTTCTACGATTTTTTTGTATTTTGTTTTCCTAACTACTGATGATTTAGCAAATATTTGTTCTTCTTCATCATCAGAGTCTGTATCAGAGCTTTCAGAATCATTATTAGTCACATGAAATGACTTATATTCAGATAACGTCCAACCTTCGGGCTCATTAGGCTCCAACGTGCTCATTACTATTAATAGCATTTTTTAACATCTGTTCTGTCGGATTTTGGGGTTGCCAGGTATTCCATCTGTCAAAAGCTTCATTAACCTGAAGAAAAGTCTGATCTGTTCCTGAATATCTAACAAAATCTGGACATTCCTCTGGGTCAACATCTTCCTCCCCCTCCTCCATCTCTTCCTCTGTGAGTTCTTCTTCGTAAATTTCCGGCATTGTGGAACCAATGGATTCTCCAACTTTATACATAGCACAGTACTTCATAGCATATTCCATATCTTCGGGGACTATAGTGTCCCTTCCACAAGCTTTGGCATACTCGGCTGCCAGTAGAGTAGATTTTTCCATAACAGGTAACAGAATGTTGGTCATAGTCTCAATGTACTGCTCAACCATTCTGTCACCTCCGTCACCAAAACCAGTTTGCATGTTCATTTTAGTATTTGACGTCAAAAATAGTTCGCGCGGTTCCCTCACTTACTCGGAGGATGTTGTGGCTGAGAGCGTAGACTCTGAATTGTCTTGCATAATCTACACATGGTGTGAGACTTAGGTTGACAATTTGCTCTTTTATCAAACTGAAGTTAATCTGACCAGTTGGATACCACTTCTCTGGTTCAAGTGCAAAACTATATGAATAGAATCTTCTAATCAACTGAGTCTTAGAATGATGAATAGCAGCCTGAACAGCCTTGAGGAAAATGACACTACCAGTATCTCGAGTAATTATGGGTTGTCCATCTAAATCAAGTGTGAGATGGTCAAGATTCTCATACAAAATGTACTTTCCACCAGTGTCAGCCAGTGTATTATCATAATCAAATGGTGTTATAAACTCACCTTCTCCTGTACCAGTGTCACCTTGCCTCTGAATAATAAAGTAAAGTTCCTTCACGGGGTTTACAAAGTCTAAGTTAAAACGACCCTCTTGAACACCTTGGGCAACATCAAAAACATTTTCCTGAACTTGTGTGATTATATAGTCTTTCCTTTCCTTCATAATCTTTACTCTCTCAACTGGATCTAAGAATACAACCTCTGCGCATAACCTAAAGTCTTTAAATTCCAAAGTTGTTTCAGGTGTAATGGGTTGAAGCTCCCCAGTTGTGCCCTTTATTATTAGATGATCATGGTTTCTAATCATAATCTCAACTTCAACCTCTTGTTTTGTAATGGCACACAGGGGTACGGACAGTTCTGGGTTGTTGTAGAAATAGAATGGTAAATCTACAAAAAACTCTTCATCTTCGTCAGCTGTTCCGATCGTACCAAGAATAGTTTTATTTGACACCCGTTGAGAAGCAGTACGCTCTGGATACTTTCCAATCAACTGTCTGAGAGCCCTTTGTTTTGTTTGTGTGACGTTATGTTCCGAATATATTTGGAGATAATCACTTGTTAATGTCTGAATAACTTTACCACCCACTATGAGATTAACACGTTCTATGAGTGCATGACCTATAGATTCAATATATCTTGGATCGTCATAAATTAGAGTAGAAATAGCTGGTAATTTCATTTTCACACTCAGAGTTGTCAATAAATCACCCGTGTTTTGGGCAAGTTTAAACTTAACCTTTCCACCAAAGTTCGCTTTGTTCTCTGGATCTATGTTTACATATTCTCTTGCAAAGTTTGAATGTTTTTTGAAACTTTGCAAAAAGTATGAATAGTCTGGATTGACGGTAAAAAACCTGTCTTGAGGTCCAGACGCTAAAAGTTGTACTCTTCCAGCCATTACTACTATAAGTTTTTAAAATTTTAAGCCTGCGAGACCAGCATTCACACGAAGTATATTATAATTCAATGCATATATACGTGTATTATTGTTATCATAACTGTTATCAGGATCTATTTCAATCGTCAATAATTTGTGAACTATTCTACTCATATTTACCTGTCCAGTTGGATAATACATCTCTGGGTTGAGAGCAAAACTATACATACCAAACTCCGATTGTTGAAATGTGTTGGGTACATTTTCTGGTGGACTTATATGATGTTTAAGAGATTGTTCATAAACCAAAAACTTCCTATCTCTATCAAAAACAAGTTCGTTGTTGAAACTTAATTTTACATTTGATATGTTATTGTATTTATTAGGATAATTAGCACGTACTGCTGCTTCCGATTGTGAAACAAAAAAGAGTTCCTTAACTGGGTGTGAAAAATTAAGCAGTACAGACTTTGTGTTCTCACCAGCTTTCATTATAAACTTTGACATTTGAAGTTGTGTTACCACATAGTCAATGGGTCTGGACATAAGGTAGTCACGTTCTCTGTTTGTGAGAAATACAAACTCTGTATCAATTGCTATCTTTTTTAGAGTAGCTATAGCATTTTCTGGGTTTGCACCTGATACCAGTTCAGATAGAGGTCTCAGCTTAATCCTCACTTCAACTATTTGTTTAGTAAGAGCACAAGTTGGTATAGAGAGACTTGAATTACGATAAAAATAAAACGGAAGATCAATGAAATAATTGTAATCTCCCGAATAAGCTATCCTATTTCCATGACTGTTCAGGAAGTATACAGTTTGGTCAGTGTCATCATCTGTATTGTGGAGTTGCTGATGCATGTAAATGTATTCACCTGTCAACTTTTGGATACTTTGACCTCCAATAAGAAGCTCTGCACTCTCTATTAAATGTGAAATCACAGAAGGACACCACTCGTAACCAGTGGAAGGATCATTAAGTGTAACTTTCAAATTCAAGTTCTTTACTAAATCACCTTTATCGTTGGGTATACGACATGTAATCGTTTTTCCAAATGTGAGGTCTCCATCAAACTGACTTTCAATGTAATCTATAGAAAACTTAGTGTGTCTTTTAAAATTCATCAGGAAATATGAAAACTGTGGATCTCCTGTGAGCCACTGATCTTGAACTCCAGTGGCAGCAAGTCTTAAACGACCTGACATTCCTATAGTATGTGAGTAAAATTTTGCTAATTAAAACGGTACAATACTGTAGAATGAACCTTCAGTTGAAGAAATTCAAACCTGAGACTATTAGTGATGACCGGGTTTGTGTGTTCATAGGCAAGAGAAATACAGGTAAATCAACCCTTGTCAAAGATATCATGTACCATAAGAAACATCTCCCAGCTGGTATAGTTCTCTCAGGAACAGAGGAGGGTAACCATTTTTATTCAGATTTTGTACCAGATCTATTTATTTATGGTGACTACGATCGAGATGCAATCGAGAGGGTTATGGCAAGACAGAGAAAGCTGGTGGGTGCGGGTAAATCAAATTGTGGAGCCTTCATGCTTCTTGATGACTGTATGTACGATAGCAAGTTTTTGAAGGACACGTGTATACGCCAGTGTTTTATGAATGGGAGACATTGGAAAATCTTCTTCATGCTGACTATGCAATATGTAATGGATTTACCACCAGCTCTTCGCGCCAACGTTGATTATGTCTTTATTTTGAGAGAGAACATCATACAAAATAGAGAGAAGTTATATAAATCATTCTTTGGTATCTTTCCATCCTTCGATATGTTCTGTAAGGTTATGGATGCCTGTACGGAGAACTATGAGTGTCTCGTGTTAGATAATACAGTAAAATCTAACAAGATTCAAGATTGTGTATTTTGGTACAAGGCAACTGTGAGAAAGAACTTTAGGGTAGGAAGTCCAGATCTCTGGAGACTTCATAAAAAAATGTTTAATCCTAAGTATCTCTCACAAAAGGAAGATGACGCTAAGAAGGCTAACAAGAAAACGGCGTTAACCATCACTAAGAAGAAATAACAAATATAAACTCTGTAACTTTAGTAGGACGATTCTTTAGATTACGACTTCCCCTATAGCAGTTATAATCAATCTCTATTTTTTCATATGTGTAGGGTTCTAATATCTTTTCCCATTCTTCAGGAGTTATAAATCCTTCATTACTGTAAGACACCAAGGTATATTTAGCCTTTTCAGTTGCTAATTTTAAGGTAAGTTCCATAGCTTCATTAATCTGTTTTTTATAATTATACTTACTTCTATTCCAATCTTCAGGGATACCTGATACTTTTGAAAGTGTATGAGGTCTCTCATTGGTACAAATTAAGTTTAACATGAAATAATTAGAACTGTAAGGGTGTTGATTATATGGTGGATCTAAGTATATGAGATCAACCTTTGGTAGTTCTCTTAAAAAGTCACACGCATCCCGTCTATGTACGTAAACATCTCTACCCCTCTCAAGCCATATAGGAGTCTCAACTTCAATTCGTTTGGTGATTCTATCAACTGCATGACCACCTTTACCACCCCACCCACCTTTGTGGAATCCCTTGAATACACCCGAAGTATTTGTATGAATACTCGCCTTTACTACAAGAGGACCCAAACAATAAGGCTTTAAATGATCAGGAACATTGCGGTGAATATAGTCAATCATACCGTCAATTCTCATAGCGTTCTCAGGTGTATAAAAGCATCTATCACAATCTTCATTAGGTGAATAAAGTTCTGTAATCATTCCATTTTTACTCGAACATTTATTCATTTGATCTATATGTTTACGAACTTCTTCCTGGTCGGAGGGAGAAGGTGTATTTAGATAACAAGTAGACAAGACTTCACAATACTTCTCCAAATCATTTACATACAGTGTGTCACTATATGTCAGTAACATCCTCGCTACAACCCCGGAACCCGAAAATGCATCGACACATATTTTTGGATTTAGTTTCTTTACTACACTCTCTATGTTATCTACTAACTTTCTCTTATTACCTATGTATGTAATCATAGGTTGATTAACATAGTCTTTCATAATCTGTAGTGATATCTTATGATTTCCTTAAGTGATTGCTTGGCAATGTGTTTCATAACAGCTAAACGTTCACCTGCTTTCCACATTGAACTTTTATTGGGAAACTCATCGTATTTATGTGTTTTAACACAAAAGGTGGCAAACTCACGATCAACGTCTTTTCGTATATCAATTTTTGGTAACATCTCTGAAACGTCGAAATCATTTGAGTTTTCCATTTCCCATACAATTGGCTCTTTCCCAAAGTTTGAGAGAGGACCAATCCTATGTATAATAGATTCACTACTATGAAAATCACATCCAGCTACAAATACCAGATACGGTGAGACAGGTAAATCTTTAAAAAGATGCCAAGATGCATTTAGATTCTTAAACACCCTCTCTATAGCGTTTCCAGTACCTTGTTTTTTGAGACCTTCATTATATCTATTATCATTTGTACCTTGGTATTTATCTTCAACAATTAAAAAACAATATTGTTTGGAATCAAGTTCTATGAAAAATAAACCACCATCCGGACTCATAAAACATTTATTGTTTTTATAATTTGGAATAACATCAGAAACTTTCAAAATTTTTTGCCAATGAAACTTTCCAAATTGTTTTACGTAGTCAGAGCAAAAATCTCTAAACTCATCCAGGATACAATTTAATGTATTTTCCGAATCAACACATACACCAGATGCGATAGAAGACCCTTTGTGTGTATGTTGTAAATGCGACATGAATATTTGAGATGAAGCGCGTAACTTAGGTGTTCCAAAAACATAGGACTATATCAGATGTCTACCGATATAAATACTCTCAACCTCGCTGACAATGGTGATGGAATGGTATCTCTTAATGACAACCCAACTACTAATTTTGTTAATAACAATCCTCAGATGCCTCCACCTAACCGTGAAGCGTTTTCGCATTCCGAAAAAAATCTGGGACAAAGTAAAGAGATGACCATGGATTCTACACCTATTAACGATTTAATGATGGAACCCCCAATGATTGGTGAAGAGCCAAAGATGCAGAGCATGCAGATGGCTGCCCCTAACCCCCAGGGTGCTTATGCTGCCCCTCAGCAGCAGGCGGCACCCGAGAGTAAGAACCCCCTTAATCTCACCGATGATCAGATGATCGCCCTCGTCGCTGGTGCTGCGGCTGCCCTCGCTGTGTCCAAGCCTGTGCAAGATAAGCTGGTGACTTCTATTCCCAAGTTCCTTAACGAACAGGGGAGTAGGAGCATGGTTGGTCTTGCTTCTACTGGTTTAGTTGCGGCTATTGTCTTTTACGTGGTGAAGGACTACGTTGTGAAGCCTTAAACAGCTCCATTTTCCCAACCCATATTAGAATAGATTGATTTATCTATACCCGAAAAATAAGTAATTATAGCTCCAATGGATAACATCCCCATGAGCAAGGCATTCGTTTTAAGTGTCTTGCCCTTGTCAGTTCCATATTTCTTGAGATCCTCAGCGGTCTTCTTGAACAACTTATTCATGATATAAGTCAAGACTAACGCAATAACACTTGTCGCCAGGAAGAATTGGCGATCCACGGCAAGTTGTGGAATACGTCCAACAATCATGTGAAACACGTTTGGAATTACCACAGTGAGCCACACGAGATTGAGATAGTAGTTGTTAATAATGTTTGGCACCTGGGTGACGCCATACACAGCAATCCAGTAACCAATCGCGGTAATCAAAACATTCAGAGGTGTCTTCATTTGATATGTATAAAGATTATTTATCCTGTATATGCTGACCGCAGAACTTAGTCCTCTCGGGTATCTTCTCGTATATTCCCAAGTTTACACAAATGTCTCTCAATTCTATGTAATTATTCCAGTAATCATCTGAATGAGAATACTCTTCAACTGTGGAATGAGCCAACTCGTGAACCAGTACATGGAAGATATCATTTACAGAACCATCAAGGCATATGGCAATCTCTTGACCTTTGTTTGTGTTATACCCAACTGTTCCGTTCATCTTTTTAAAACCAGTGATGGGAATAGGTCTGCACAACATTTGAAACTTTGGATGCTCACTCTCTTTGATATGCCGCCTGAGAGTTTCGTATTTCTCTTTAACTTCAACAAACTCCTGTGGTTCTCTGGTAGTTGCAAGTAAAAACGCATTTACGAGAATTAATAGAATCAATGCGATCATCTCTTATATACAAATATAAATTTGCTATAAAGTTCTGAGATTTGGTTTCCCTCTAGACCTTCCCATAACTCTAACCTAAACCCCAACTCATCCAAATGTGTGATGAGTAAATCTCTGTATGCAATTGGCTCTGACCGAGGACCATCTGCATAGAAAGGTGTATCCACCAAGTTTACAAACAATTTCTCACCAAAACCACCGTTGCCGGGTGTCTTTGTCACAAAGAAGTTACCCATGTCATCTTCAAGGGGTGTCCTAAATATGATCTTTTCAGAATCAGGAATGATTCCTATGAGACGCCCACCGGGTTTTATCCTTTTCCTGATTTCCCTAATTGAATTGAAAAACTTTTCCTTCGTTTCAAAAATGTAATGAAGTGAAAAGTTGTAACAAACAATATCATATTTACGATTTGGACAACTGTGGATATCACCCTCATAGAAGTTTACCCGCATACGCATGTTTTTAGCACGCGATTTTGCTTCCACCAGGGCTTCTGGTATAGGATCACACATGCTCATATTTGCCCCACATTTGTGCCATTTCTGAAGGTCTCCACCAAAGCCACAGCCAACATCAAGGATTTGATCACTCTCCCTCGTCACGGAATGGATCAAGTCCCTCTTGGCGTTGTTGTGGTTTTTTCGTATTTCCTCCATCTTATGGATTTTAAGATTTATTTCTTTTACTTAGGCAACCCAGAAACCAATTCATCTAAATCATCAAGGTAATTTAACTTCAACATCTTCCAATGAGATTGAAGAAGATGGTAGCCAATTAAACAAATAGTAATGAACATTTCCATCACCTTTTAGAAACTTCTGCTTCTCCAGATTTGGTACATCCTTACCAATATCTAAAGTAGTAAACAAATCGTAACCCAAATTCTTGGCGATGAGGAATGCATCATTGAAAACGTCTCCAACTATGTAAAATGAATATGCCTGTTTGATTGTATATAATCCATCTTTTCTCTGGTTTGGTATATCATAGAATGATATGAATGTATTATCCATCTCATTTATATATGAATTAGCTGGAAGTATCCAATGTTTTACCCATTCTTTGTCAATGACTGGTGCAATCTTAAATTGTTTAAAATGATTCTGTAATATTTTGGTAACTTTTGGAATATCCTTTGTATACATCTTTCTGAAATCAGATGTTCCACGAACTTCAAGATATTTTTGTTTAGTTTTAGATGAAACTTTAAAATATCCAATGTCTGATAATCTTTTAACATTTAAAATGCGATGCCAATAAGAAGAGTTCACTAAAGGTGTTGGTATTTCAGTCACAGCGGTGTACACAGCCTGCCATATACCCTTTGTATTAGCAATTCGTTTCATTTCACTTATAAGAAGTGGTGCAAACCCTAAAGTTCTGTAATTGTGATGTACACATAGAAAATTGATTTGAACCATTTTTAAAATATCATTGCACACCCTCACTTTAGTGGGAACACTCGATATAAATCCAATAAGTTCTTGTGTTTCGTCGTGTACAATTCCTCTATTTTCATAACCATGTGATTCACCTGCCCATTTTAGCGTTTCAAGTGAATATCTAAGAATATTAGTCTTACCATCTAAATATTGGTCACTTAGGAGTGGATGAGCCTCTTCAACTGAACACACTTTCCAAGAAAAACCATTTGGAAGCTTCACAGGTTCTTCCACAACCTTCTTTTCTTTTTCTATATCCTCCCCCTGTTTATATTTGAGACCTTCCTGTGGGACGGGTTGTTTATCCCAAAATGTTCTCATTTGTATTTTATACCATAAATCTTTTAAGCAGGCTTAAAGTTTTGAAGACTGTATACTGTATAATATGTCTCTCGAGCAGGATTACACTACTGTCCCTGGTCAGCTTTACGCGTGCCTCTCCGTTGTAGGACCCGAGGCTCCTCAGAAAAATGATAAGTTTGGTATTAAGATCCGTGGTGCTTTCGCCTCGCGTGATGAGGCTGCCTCCCACGCTAAGCGCCTTCAGAAGGAGGATTCCACTTTTGATATTTACGTCGTTGACATGTATAAGTGGCTACTCATTCCCCCCGATCCCACGAAGATTGAGGACGTGCACTACACTAATGAGAAGCTTGAGGAAATCATGACTGGTTACAAGGATAATCAGGCTGAGGCTACTCGTATGTTTAACGAGCGTAAGAGGGATATGATGGAGACGAAGAGCTTCCTCAAGGCTGGTGATGAGAACTCCAAGTTTTACACCAAGCCTGATGAGAAGCCTATCAGTCATCCAGCTGACGTGATTGAGTCTCTCAGAAAGGAAAAGCCTGATACTCCCATGGAGGAGCTTGTTAAGGAGGCTGATGCCATTGTTGCTGCCGAGGTTGAGGAGCGACGTAAGATTCGTGAGGCGGAGGTGGCTTCTACTATTGGAACTATTGAGGAGGCTAAGGAGGAGGAAGGTGAGGAGGTCACCTCTGAGAAAAAGGAATAATTTCATAAAAAAATATAATTATAAAGTAAACAAAATGTGGAAAATAGTTATTGCCATCATTTTGACGAGTACCTTCTTCGTTTTGTTTTTTGAACCGTATATACGAACTAATACAGTTGTCAATTCAAAAAACAAAGTGAGTACTATAGATGGTTTTATTGAAGATACCAGAGATGTGGGTATAATGCCAAGATATCCCACACAATTATCAACAAGGGATGAAACTGGTGAATTAGAGCCTATTTATGGAGACATTGGATCTTTTATACCATACTCAAGTGTACCTGAGGATCACTGGCTGCATGGTTTTCCCCATGAAGAAGCCGAGTAAGAATACAGCGAATGCAATTATCCACGTAGACTTATCAACGCTGGATAGAAAATCAATTTTTTCTTGTTGATATTGTTGCTGAGGAGGCGCCATCATTTCCGATGGATGATAATAGTACGCCTGTTCCGGAACCATCTCATCACTAATAGGTGTACTATCTTCATCTTTCTTCAATGGATCCATGTTTGCATCATAATCAATTGGATTTCCTAGATCAGTCTCCATTTTTTATATAGTTATTGATTTTTTTAAGCGTCTTCTTCCTCACTTTCCTCATCGTCATCTACTATAAAGTCCTTGAGGCTTCCCATATCCTCGTCGTCCTCACTTTCCTCATCGGAGTAAATCTCATCCTCCGTGTCAAGGTCAGATCCAATCTCATCAGAATCATACTCCTCGTTGGTATAATCATCCTCTAAAACACTTTCTTCTGGAGTGTAGCGTTCGGGCTTCTTTATATGTCTACCAGTGCGTGTACGTGTTTGTACCATTATATAGATAAAGAATCCTGCTTTTTAAGTATCTTTTGATGAAATTGTTCTCTAAACTCTATATCTGTGTGTAGTGCGAGTTCTTCTAACGTTTCCTGAACCATACGTATGTTACCATCACTTTTATGCTTCAAATATTCTTTATATAATTCTGGATGAACACCTGAATATATATGGAATTCATCAACTCCGTTTGGCACTACATTTTTAAACTTAATATCACCTATAAGTGTGGATGCTATGTATGCTGTAATACCTAATAGAATCAATGCCATTCTTCTACTATCTGATCTTTATTTTTTTTCTGGTGATTTAAGTGCCTGTTTAACACTACCACTAAGTTCATATGTTCTCGCGTTATTCTTTTTACAAATTGGACACTTTTGAGTAATTTTCGTTCCTTTGATTATATATGACATCGTAGCCCCTTCATGAACATCTTTGATTGTTTCACACTGTGAAACTGTCGTTAAAACTGTAAATCCAGTTTTTTGACGAGTAACACTCACAACACGTGTATCTTCCGGGCATTTCATACATCTAACCATGTATGATTCGAGGGGTGCTTTTACATCGGAATGTTTAATTTGAGGCTTTTCCTCAAACTTTTTAATTTCGGGGCACTTCTTGAGGTCTTCTTTTTTTGGGTACAGTTTTTCAACAATTTTGGATGGTAATTGATGTTTGCGACCATAAAAATCTTTACAGAAACCGTCTCGTCTACCCCTAATAGTCTCGCATCTACAGAAGCATTTTTGAGCAATTACCGAACCACTTACATGAAACCATACATGATTTGAACTGTGGGGTCTTTTCAGATTTTCACAGTATTTAGAGTTTGTACTTACCAAATACGTTTCCTTGTGTTTGAATATTTTTGTAACAATTGACATGCTCTGTCCCTCCATATTTTTTTGAATGAAATCTTCAATGAGACCTTTGAGTTCATCATTTTGTATCTCATCCTTTGTCTGTGCATCCGTAAATGTACCCTCCTTAATAACCTTAGAAGGTGGTTCTACCGTTATATGTTGAGGTTCATTTGTTCTAATTGCGGACATTTTGAGAATATCAATATTTGGTTTTTGATCAACCTTGAGAAGAGTACTCAGAGGTCCGTGTTTATATATGAAAACGGGTAAATAGGCAACTTGTACAATCTTACCTGTACCACCACATTCTTCACATCCACGACCACCACATGGACCATGTTTAGCCATCTTATGAGACCATGGCATACGGAAACCACTTCCTTTAGACTTTCTTCTAATATCGCCATATACAGATGAATCTATTATTTCATTCCAATCTACAGATCCTTTTGCTTTTGAGAGAGCTATCAAAATATGTTCTCTAAGAGCCACAGCTGATGACTGATCAACTACGTACCCCGACCAGTTCAGATGTACACCAGTTTTAATAAGTTCACCCGATTTTTTAGGGGGGGAAACGGATATAAGACATTCTTTACCACCATGGCGTTTCACTTTATCACAGATGACTTTACAGATATCTTGAATCTCCTCTAGGGTTAGGGATCTCTCATCCTTATAGTCAATGTCAACGAAGAAATTGTAGGTTTCCGTCTTTTGTTCCACGACGTAAAGTTTTTCTCCATTCTTCACAGCTTCTATGTACTTTTCATAGAAGTCATTCAATTTATCGAATGGCACGGAAAGGACACCACCGTCCATGAGCACATGCGATAAGTTGGTTGCATTGTTGAAATTGTTGTGGTTACACCACTTCTTAAACATACCTTATTATTGATCTTCTTCTCTAAACCATCTCACACAAGAGACGTCGTGATATTCCTGGTTCTGAGAAATTTCCTTCTTAAAAGTTAAAAGTTCATACACAGTTTTTTTTTCATTCTCTTTCGCCCATATATCCACTTCTTCATCACAAAATCCTCTGTTTTTCTTCAAAAGTTCTCTAATCTGTAGAAGGATATAAGCCTTTGACTTCATTCTATTTAATAGAGAAGGTTTTTCTATTGAGAGAAGTCACACATGAATAAAACTTTGGATTTTTCAAAACATTGTCGATTATAAGTTTCCACTGTCTACGTGAATTGAAATCCTCGAGTGTATCAAAACTCATATAATCATTTTCATCATAGGTCTTCTTTATTGGTAGCTTCTGTATCTTCCTAAGATTCATCTTCTGCTTCTCTTCATAAAACTTTCTTACCAGTGATTGTTGTTGATTTCTATTGTAGTCCACATAGAATACAAATACATTGTATTCCAAGTCTATCGTGGGACTCTCTTTGACTGTAAACTTAAATTCGGTGTATTCACCATTTTTAAGTGATACAACACCACGAGTCTCTTCTTCTAATTCCCTGAGGGCACATCTGATGGGGTTGAAAATTTCCCTCCGCCTGCATCCACCTGTGACAAATATCCATTCCTTGAATCTTCGATCCCTAACCGTTAGGAATCGGGGTTTATCGTCAACGAAACTGACGGGTATAGCTATAGCTTTGTATTTTTTCATTGCGCATTCGCAAGTTATAATAACCGGATATGTTTATTCCTCCTTCTTTTCTTCAGTAACCTCAGTTTCAGGTTCTGGTTCATCTGTGGTGGGCTCGGGTGCTCGCATCCTCTGGATGAGGGTACTGGAAAAGTTCTTAAGACCTTCAAGGTCCTGCTTCTGCTTGTTCATCTCCTTGAATAGGAAAATGACACCAGCGATAGCTACGATGGTAGCTATCATCATGAGGGTTTCACGGTCCATTGCAATCATTATAACTTAGATACACACCTTCTTTTTAAGTATTCTACACGATAGCACCCATTTGAGTTCTTCCTGATGGTGGACAATCATATGGACTTTGGGCAAATTGGACGGATTGGTAATGCGCATCTTCACATGATTTCTGGGTAGGTGCTGTGGGGTGAGCAACATACTTTTCAAGTGTCCTGGATTTAGGATCATACGTCAATACAAAAACGATGGCGAGTAGGAAAACTACGTTCCACATATGTTTTAATAGTTACAAAGAGATTTAATTACTGTAAAGGAGACCTCCCATACCATTTTCCACACGTAAAATGTTGAAATTCACTGCGTAAATATCCTGGTCGGAATCATTACGGTCGTTTACGATACGAGCAGAGTCGAGGCGGCTGAAATTCAGGCTACCAGTTGGCTGAACCTTACCGGCGTCAAGGCAGAAGGGGTAAAAGAAGAGCTTCTCAACGGTAGCAGAAGCAACCGCGGATCCGGCGTTAGTAGTGTGGTAGTAAAGGGGAACCACGGAGAAATTGGGATTGGCAAATTTGAAGTCCGCAACATCTGTACCATTAATTTGAAGCTTTAATTTATTGTCAACACCACCGGTAGCACCAAGCATGTTCACCGCGGAAGAGTTAGCAGCCGCCAAATACTTGACGGGATGGTTCAGGTTAAGCTCCTGAATCTTGGCGCCAGACTTAATAGTCTTCTGAACCTGGGTAATCAGTAGGTTCTGAGGGTTGGAAGCGAAAAACTCACGCTCCTGGGTATCGAGGTACGCATAATTGGCATAGATATCCCACTTGCGACTGGAATCAGCGGCGTTAGCACCCCAAGTGATGCGAAGCTCCACGTCGTGATACTGGAGGGCAATGAGTGGAAGAGCAGTCTGCCAATTCTCACAAAAGGCAAAACGGAGAGGGTAGAAGTTTGAGGCGGTAGAACCACCGAAAAGATCACCCGCTACAGACTTGGAAGAAGTGGTAGCGGAGAGAGTAGGAGCAATTAGGGTAGAGTAAGTAGAATCCTGCTCATCAATAACCTGTCCACCCACGAGGACCTCGACCTTGTCAATAAGAGTAGTCCAATCAGACTCCTGCTGCACAAGAGAACCATTGTTCACAACAAGGTAAACATAGTTGAGAAGGTCACCCTTGCGCTCGAAGCGGACGGTAGACATACCATTGTTGGACACGTTACCCTGGATCACCTGACGTTCCACGGTTTGGGAAAAGTTAGTATAGCGCTTATAGGTAGACCTGAAAAAGCTGATTTCGGGTTGGCCTACTAGGTGCACGTCCTGTGCACCCACGGCGACGAGTTGGGCAATACCACCAGACATTTTATATTATAGTGAGAGTTTATTTTTTTAAGTTAAAAAAATGAGGCTTCTCATGTGTAGATGGAAGCCAAGTATCCACCTGGTTGTATTTTCACATTCGACAACACATTCAATGACGATGAATGCGACTTTCTAATCGAGACGATACACAGATATGCTGTTATTGATCGTGAAGTGTATGGACATACCAGAAACGTGATCGCCGATAGTATAAACTCTCTGGAAATCCCAGATACCAAAGTGAAGGATTTGATTTTCGAAAGAATAATCGATATATGTAAAACGTTTAAAAATGAATACGATATAGAGATGTGTGGATTTGCATCACCGTCACTCCGAAAGATTAAAGGTCCCACGAGGAGGCACAAAGATGGAATACTCGTGGATGGAAAACTGAGCATTTCAGAATTGAGAAATATGAGCATCATCATAGCTCTCAACGATGATTATGAAGGGGGTGAACTCTGTTTTCCAGAACAGGAGTATACTATTAAATTGAAAAGGGGGCAAGCTGTAGCGTTTCCACCATATTGGACTCATCCGCATTATACAAACGAACTTCGTGATAATACATTCAGATATACAGTGAACTGTTGGACATATGGTAAATTGTGACTCAACCACAATGATACGTACATCCCACGTATGCTGCGGTACACACTGCATTCGCTTGATCAGTCTCATTACCATCAACTTTTAGGTACTTAATTCTATACACCTTCTGTGTGTTATCAGTATCTTCCCATTGAAGACGTCCGTATTTGTCGAGTACATTATTACCATTTTCGTCCTTTTTAATGACTTGTATGGGTAACTCTTGAGGGTTGAAATCACAGTCCATAGTTATTTTAGCCACTGTGTATGAGTGAAGGATGTCATCATCTTGTTTATGCCCGTAACCATTTATGTTAGAAGTCGTTATGTAATCACCCGATGAGATGTTTCCATTTGTATTTACAACCCACATCGCACCCTCTCCGAGTGAATTAACTATTACCCTGTTATCACCCGATTCTTTCTTATTTTCAATAACAGTACCACCAACTCTTTGCGTTCGCAAAAGTGACGCGGATTCTACACTATCTACAACACCAAAAATATTGGTGTCATTCATCACATTAGATAGAGATACAATCGGGAGAGATTCGGATGATTTTATAGCACTCAAACCAGTACTCAAAGGTCCGTTTAGATTCATGAACTTATTCCTATTCGCAGACACGACGAGACCCCGTTCTACCGGACCCTCGGGAAAACATATGTGTTGACCAGTGAAAGAAAGGAGTGAACCATTCGCCGTTCTAATCCCGCCTGTAAGGTAGAGTCTTGGGTATACTGGTATCGCCATCGTATAGGCGGCACCTGCGCTGGTGCCGCCAGTATCTTCAAACGCCGCTCCCACGATGACCGTAATACTGTTCCCGGAGATCGCGACACTCATACCGAACTGGTCCGAAACCTGTCTATCCGAAGCCGATATCTTTTGTTGTTGTGACCACGTAGTCCCAGAACGGTTATATATATAGGCGGCACCTGCGTCTGTCCCGTATTGATCTTCCCGGCTCGATCCCACGATGGCCTTATTACCGTCCCCGGAGATCGCGACACTTATACCGAACTGGTCCCCTTGCTGTCTATCCGAAGCCAAGAGCTTTGTTTGTTGTGACCACGTAGTCCCAGAACGGGTATATACATAGGCGGAGCCTGCGTCTGGCCCGCCTCCAGACGAAACGAAATCTTCCAGGTTCGCTCCCACGATGGCCGTATTACCGTCATCGGAGATCGAGACACTATGACCGTACAAGTCCCCTTGCTGTTTATCCGAAGCCTGTATCTTTTGTTGTTGTGACCACGTAGTCCCAGAACGGGTAAATATATAGGCGGCGCCTGCGCTCGTCCCCCCAGTATCTTCCCGTTCGACTCCCACGATGACCGTATTACCATCCCCGTTGATCGCGACACTCTGACCGAACTGGTCCCCTTGCTGTATATCCGTAGACTGTATCTTTTGTTGTTGTGACCACGTAGTCCCAGAACGGGTAAATATATAGGCGGAGCCGTGCGATGTGGCGGTCGAGCCAACATCTTCAAACGGCGCTCCCACGATGGCCGTAAGACTGTCCTTGGAGATCGAGACACTATAACCGAACTCGTCGCTGGTCGACCTATCCAAAGCCTGTATCTTTTGTTGTTCTGACCACGTAGTCCCAGAACGGGTAAATATATGGGCGGCGCCTGCGTAGCCCCCCCCCGCCCCATCCCCGGGCGATCCCACGAGGACCGTATTACCGTCATCGGAGATCGAGACACTATGACCGAACCTGACTCCGGATCCACCACTGAAGACCTGAGTTCCGGTTATCTTTTGTTGTTCTGACCACGTAGTCCCAGAAAGGGTAAATATATAGGCGGCGCCACCATTCCCGCTCGTAGCATCTTCGAAGATCGATCCCACGATGGCCGTTGAACCGTCCTCGGAGATCGCGACACTATAACCGAACCTGTCATCTTGCTGTTTATCCGAAGCCTGTAACTTCGATCCGTTCAGGTAATACGGTCCGACTTCCTTCTGGAAGGACACATCCACAAAATTCGCTGGGTCGGAAGACCCACCGGTTATCCGAAGTGTGTCATCAACGGTGAGTTGTTGGGTCACAGTCGCATTTTCGGCGGTGAAGCGAGGCGTTTCAACGTCTCCTGAGAAGACTTGAATATTCGTCGACGCCATATATAAATACTATACAATTTTTTTTAGCAGTTTGGTGCGCTTCTAAAAAGAATGATGTTTTTTTAATCTTTTGGTGGAGATTTAATATCCAGTATTTATTCCACCTATAGATACGAGACTCCCACTTGTTTCTGCGGAAACATATTCCACAAAGATGTTGTAGTGCCCCGTACCATCTAAGTTTGTCGATGGAGTTATGGTAACTGTGGTCGTAGTCACACCAACTGTTGTACTCCATGGATTTGATGTGGTATCTCCACATATAGAGAGTTGACCTTTGGCAATGTTTAAAGCACTCGCGGAACCCCCTCTTTTCCCACCTGTGACATCGATGAAGAGACTACTAATTTCTTCATCAGATTCAATAAGCTGCGCTGTAATTCTAGCCGAAAATGCATGATTCGAAAATACGATGGCGATACCTGGAGTAGTCCCAGTTGTTATTGTACCAGTTTTGGAGTACGTCTTCTTCGCGACCCCATTGGTATTGGTGATGAGACCCGACGATATATATGCACGTTTTCCGATACCGACACCACCAGATACCTTGAGAGCACCTGTAGTTGATGATGTCGCCTCCGTTAGATCGGTTAGGCTCACTACAGAACTTGCAGTCACCGGTGAGATGATATCACCAATTGTAGCGTCAACAATTATAGCCCTATCAACTGTAACGTCGCTGGCATTTAGATTAGCACCTGGAAAGTTTAAAGTATGGGTTGCCATAATTAATATAAGGGTAGAGAATATTCTCCCAACCCCCAAAATAACTTTCCATAATAATCTTATGTTTTATTAAGATGTCTGGTACGTTGGTATTCCATTATGGTAATTTTGATAACCATTACGGAGATGATACGAGGGCTAAGTCGGCAAAGAATGGGCATATTTATTCAGACACATTGACATCCGAAATACCAGATGAATATGGAACGTTCACTATGTCTGGTACTACGAGTGGTCAGACGACATATTCGTGGACACCCACGGCTACGGGTCAAGCCGATGTTCTCATAGTTGCGGGTGGGGGTGGTACCCGGGAATTTTGTGGAGGAGGGGGTGCTGGGGGACTCATATATAAACCGAATCAAATTTTGAATACTTCGAGTTATACAATTAAAGTTGGTGATGGTGGTGCTGGTACACGATTAACAGCGGTTGATGGTTATAATAGTAGTGCATTTAGTTATACAGCTACAGGTGGTGGTAGGGGTGCGAGTTCGAATGAAAGTATAACTACTGGTTATAATGGTGGTTCAGGTGGAGGAATGGGTCCACGCAATAAAAACCCAGGTTTAGGAACGTCGGGGCAGGGTAATGATGGTGGAGGCGGTAGACCTGGGTATACATCAGGAAATGACGGTGGTTCAGGTGGTGGTGGAGGTGCTGGGGTTCCAGGTACGTATGGCGGCACGAGAATCGGAGGCTCGGGGGGTGATGGAATAGATATGTCATATCGGTTTGGGTCGAAATATGGTGATGATGGTTGGTTTGCGGGTGGGGGTGCAGGTTTTGGAGATGCGAGAGGTGGAGCGTCAACACCTGGGAAGAGGGGCAAAGGTGGTGGTGGGGATTCAGACAATGGTTCTACTGGCGGTGATAATCAAACAGCTGGTATGTCTCACACAGGAGGGGGTGCTGGCGCGGGCGGACCAGGTGGTCTAGGAGGTAAAAAGGGTGGTTCTGGTATTGTTTTAATTGGATACAAATACACAGCCAAGTCTCCGGTTTCTATTTCAGGTCTTGTTGGATGGTACACAGCCTATTCCGCTGAATTGTCAAATGGTTCTGTTAATAAGTGGAATGACCTCTCGGGAAACAAAAATCATGTGGAGAGTGGTTCATTTACTGGTAGTGTGAAACGGGCTGACCCGAATGATTCAACTCTTACTAACAGAAGTGGAGTAGAAACTGATTATTTTGGTAATAGAACAATCGTATTCACGTATGGTAATTTTAGTTCAACTTTTAGTCATACAAATGTGGAATCAGCCGCTAAAGCTGGTGTAATCTGTGCAAATACGAACGCATCAGAAATACCTCCACATTTTGGGACTTTTACGATGTCTGGTACAGCGAGTGGACAAACAACGTATTCATGGTCTCCACCGGGTGATTGTGTCGCTGAAGTTCTCGTCGTAGCTGGAGGTGGTGGTGGAGGCGGTGTGATTTCAGGTGGAGGTGGTGGAGGTGGTTTGATTTTAAGACCTAATGTGTATGTAAAAGGTAAAGATAACGCGATCAAAGTTGGTGATGGTGGTTTAGGTGCGACTGGGTGGAATACAAGTAGACAAGATGGAAAACCAGGGTATGATTCTACATTTGAATCTTTAACGGCAAAAGGTGGGGGTGGAGGTGTACACCATGGAGGTGCGACGACGAGTACTACGAAAGATGGTGGTTCGGGTGGAGGTGGTGGAAACCAATACAGTGGTGTAGGTGGTAATACAACTCAATCTTCACAATCAGGTGATTCTGGAACATATGGATATGGTCACGACGGTGGTGATAACGGAGACGGCAATTGGGGCTCGGGTGGTGGGGGTGCTGGTGGCGTTGGAGGAAACACAAATAGGAGTACCATCAGTGGTGCAGGTGGTGTTGGTAAATACATAGATTTTGCGAGAAACTATGGGGACAGTGGTTGGTTTGCTGGTGGTGGAAGTGGTGGTACACGTGCCCGCGGAACCATATCAAATGGTGGAAATGGTGGTGGAGGTAAAGGAACTACAACCAGCGCCTTAGCAGAACATGGTCAAGAATATACAGGTGGTGGTGGTGGTGGTGGTGGTTATAATGGAGGTAATAGCGGTCAAATTGGTGGTAATGGTGGTTCTGGTATTGTCATCGTGAAGTTTTCTTTATTATATGGTAAGGGTCCGACGGCGTTTCCCTTTTTATATGGAACTACTACGGATGGTTTACGATTTCCAACTTCGGTGATGGATACATCTTCCGACTATACATTGTTCCATGTAGCTCGTTATTATAAACCCTCGGGTACACCCACACGTTTACGTATATTTGATGGAGTTACAGATAATTGGTTATCTGGGTTTCATAGTGGAAATAGTGGTTGCGCTTATCACGATGGATGGTTGACGGAACAAACGGACAGTCATGGAAACAAATGGGTCTTATCAACGGATCAAAAGGATTTATATCGTTCGAACGGTGTAGATAGAACTATTAGTGGGAGTGGTTCAACATCTAAACAATTGAGTATAAATTATGGTCATCATGGAGCTGAACGCTCAGATTGGGGTGTCGCGGAAGTTATCGTGTACGATCGGGAATTGTCACTGAGTGAATATTTATCGGTCGAAAGTTATCTAATGAGTAAATATTTTAAAGACGATGCAATTGCTTCGAGTGGAGAATTAAGTGTTATGCTAATAAATAATACATTTTATAATGGAAAGCAAAACATTACGGGTAGTGCCGGCTATCCAATCACTTTGGGGCGTTTGGGTATCAGAATAGGAAATACCTTAAATGCACTTTTGAATTTCAGTGACTTTAGAAATTTAAAGGTGTATGGAGCACTCGATAGTCTCAGCACTTCACTCTTACCTACAATAGCATTTGGTTTTCGTAAACTTTTAGGAAGTTATATGGGACCACAAGTTAGAATAAGACGCTCGTCGGACTCGGTTGAAGCTGATTTATATATGGACTCGAGTGGTACCATCACACTCATATCTGGTACCACCGCGACAGATTACTCATCATGGCTTAATGGGGCGACCGGATATCTCGTTACGTGGTACGATCAGTCTGGTGGGGGAAGACATGCAGTGCGAACAAGGCGTAGTACTTCATATACATGGCCACTGGTTAAAAAGGATAGTGGTGATACTACACTACACATGGATATTCAACCCGCAAGTTCAGACTTTGTAGAATTTGACAACGCCAATTTAGGAACCCACGATTATACATGGGTCATGGCTGTACAAACTCCCTCATCAAACAGCAGATGGAGAACGTATCTTAGAGGGCAATCGCGGCACCACTATTTATTACTCCAAAGTGGCGGGACATTAGTTGGATTGTATGATAATTCGAGTGGTGGTTTTGCGAATACAGGGGTAAATCACACACTTGGAAATAAAGATATATATTCTTCTTACGCTACGGGTGGTCAAACAGTTATACGACATAATGGTAATGCGGGTAATACTATAACTAAACAACTTTCAGATTTCTGGAATCAGAGAATGATGTTAACATATCCGGGTCAGGGTGGTAATAAAATGTTCGAAATAATTTTTTACGCTGGTGCACAATCTGCATCTTTTGTCGCAAGTGTCGAAGCTATCGTGGATGACGTTTTATAATTATCTAAGATACAATGTTTTATTAAGATGCCTGATACGTTGGTATTCCATAATGGTAATGCGGGAGTTTTTTATGCGATCGCTCGTATTGTTAAGTGGGGTCTCACTGGCGTCGCTGATCCACCACTGGTACCATTCCACCATTCATTATAGTGTAATCTGGATTCGTATGATCCATTGTATTCTCTATACGTAATTCTTAACGTTTTTGGAGTGGTCCACGAGGTAAATTTTCCAGCTGCTGCATTAGTTGATGAAGCGTTACAGTCAATCGTATATTCATTAAACACAGGAAACAATGCATGGTGCCAATTGCTCGATGCATAGTTTGAAGCGATTGTATGCATCGAATCCCTTAGAGTAGTTCCATCAACTTGCATTTGGTGATGCGATATACCTGAGTTTTCTGTGTTGTCCCATTGGTACGAAAAACGATAATACACTCTCTTTGTACCAGGTGGTGGAGTGTACGCGATCGTACTTCCCGTTACCGCGGTGTGTGTAGTATTTCCGTGTTGTATAGCTGTCACGTTTTGTACGGTATATGTACCCGAAGTAAGCACTATCTGTGATCCATCGCAAATTGAGCTTAGTTCTTCAATAATTTCACCTGGTCTGTATTGAGTTCTATATAAGTTTCCTGTGATACGAGATTCACCAGTAATATTTAGGTTACCCGTGACATTAACATTACTCTCTGATGGATCCACGTGAAAAAGTGCACCGGTCATCTACTGTTTACGGAGGTTTTTATGCGTTGGGTGGAGTAGGCCATACGGGATTTTCTGGATCCTCGGTTACCGAGGGTAAGTCTCTAAGGGCTTGACGGTACACTTTCCATTCTTCCAAATCTTCTTTGGGATAATCGGATAACATCATAAAATCCGATTCTGTAAGTTTTTTATTTCTCTGTTCACGAAACACTTTGTATTTGTGGGTATTCAAAAGTTCATTATATTTGGCGTAAAATACTTCTCTGGGTGGTTTATCATATCCTTCTTCAAATTGTATGAGATCATAATCGGGGTCCAAATAAAAGTTAATGGGCATAACATTCGTGGTAGCTTGTAAAGCTCTCTGTACCGTATTAAGTATAAAGGGAGTGTGCATTACTATTATATGGATTTTTTTGATACTAAAAATTACGTAAAAATCGTTAAGTATACAGTGAATAAACAATGGGGTGGTTTCGTGTGGGGAACGATACACGAAGTCGCCATAGGTTATCCAGAAATACCATCTGAAACGGATAAAGAGGAATATAAACAATTTTACGATCTCATCATGAAGGTTTTACCATGTCCAATATGTAGAGAGGAACATAAAAATATTCAAGATGCACACCCTATTGACCTCACTGATAGAGATACTCTATTTAAATGGACCGTAGATATTCATAACGCCGTCAATGAGAAAACGGGGGGGGTTACATGGACCGTAGATGAAGCCAGAAAGCAGTGGTGTTCTACGTATCACGAGTTACGTTTCAAAAACTAATATTTGCATTCCTCCCCAATTACCTTGACATCCGACGACATTCGCACGGCTGGAGTAGAATCGTATATTAGTCGTTCCAGCAGGTACTGTCCCACCACCTGTCATACATACGGGGTTCCAACTCGTATTATCAGAAGCTGTTAAATGACTCTGTATATGAGTAGATCCGAAATATATTTGACAATCGGATCGAGTGCTATAATTAAGTATAGTCGTTACACTTACGTATACGTACGCAGGTCTGCTTAGAACGAGACTATAAGACATAATATCACCCGCAGCCCTGGTTGGAGGACACCCCCCCACATTATCGTCTATATGTATGAGTCTCGGTGCTTTAGACATAGTGGTACCATTGATTGCGAGTTCACCATTCGCTCTCACAATGAACCTATCGTTTCCGCTGCTGACACACTGTAACAATTCAGCATCACTTCGATTACCACTATTCTCAAGTTTCAAGACGTTACCATCTCCATTTGAAGCACCATCGCGATTCGCTCTAAAATGGACCATCGGATTCGTTATGTCACCGTGTTGTGCAGCTACGGTAGTTAAACTGGTGACATTTAGGTTACCCGTGACATTGACATTACTATTTGATGGATCCACGTGAAAAAGTGCACCGGTCATCTACTGTTTACAGAGGTTTTTTCTTACAAAATGGGTTACACTTTGGAGGAAATTGTTTCGGTTTATACATTGGGTGGAGTAGGCCAATTAGGATTTTCTGGATCTTCTGTATTGGTCGGAATGTCCCGGAGGGCTTGGCGGTAATCCAACCACGCTTGTCTCATTTCTTGAGATACATGTGGAAAATCTGGAAGTGAATAAACATCCGTTTTTTTGAGCAAAGTATCTCTTTGTTCACGTATAAGTTTCATTGGTTTTTCATCTTGAATCTCTTGCCATTTTTGCTCTAATTCTTCCAGTGAAGGTTTTGAAATTACATTTATATCCTCCCATGATAACTGATTGTAATCATTATTAATAAGATTCCATTGAGCACCATCATATTTTTCAACAAGAACGGTTGTTATATCCATTTATGTAAATATATATAATTTTCTTTAACCACTAATTTCTTGAACAATAAATTTGACATAACCTGCATGGGGATGTGGTATTCCAAATTGGGCGTTATCACTATCATTTTTAAAGTTTAAATGATGAGCACCATTTATATGTAAAGTCCCGTTATTGTAAACTCTATACGTGTGATAAAATCTTATTTGAAAATCTTCATTTACGACGAGAGGTATAAAAAAATTATTTGTATATGAGAGAATCTCACGATAATAAACCATATGATAACCAGATGTTGATAATGTAACCCAGTGATTAGCTGGCACTGTTCCTACCTGTTTGTTAACCATCATATATATGGTATGATACGAACCACCCCATCCATTTCCGTCGTTTCTATACGGTATATGCACATCAAGTTTAACTTTACTGTTAGCTTTCATAGACGTCCAAGGTGTAATATAACCAGTTTGTTCACTACCCGATGTTGTACTTCTACTGGTTGTATCAATATATTGAGTTGTATTTATAAGTATACCTTTTCCGTATATATTTCCACCAACATTTAGATCTCCCACGACATCTGTTGGACCTGTGACACTCATCTCACCCGTGAAAGTCGTTAAACCCGTAACGTTTAGATTACCTGTGACATTGACATTATTCTCTGATGGATCCACGTGAAAAACTGTACCGGTCATCTACTGTTTAGGGAGGTTTTTTAATTGACATTCAACCACCAATTTCCCGAACGATAAATTTGAGATAACCTGCATGGGGATGTGGTATTCCAAATTGGGCGTTATCACTATCATTTTTAAAGTATAAATGATGAGCCTGATTTATATATAAAGTTCCGTTATTGTAAACTTTATATGAGTGATAAAATCTTATTTGAAAATCTTCATTTACGACGAGAGGTATAAAAAAATTATTTGTATATGAGAGAATATCTTGATAATAAGTCATATAATAACCGGATGTTGCTAATGCAACCCAGTGATTAGCTGACACTGTTCCTACCTGTTTGTTAACCATCATATATATGGTATGATACGAACCACCCCATCCATGTCCGTCATTCCTCCACGGTATATGCACGTCAAGTTTAACTTTACTGTTAGCTTTCATAGACGTCCAACCGGTAGTAAAACCAGTTTGTTCACTACCCGATGTTGTACTTCTATCGGTTGTATCAATATATTGAGTTGTATTTAGAAGTACACCATTTCCATATATATTCCCACCAACATTTAGATCTCCCACGACATCTATTGGACCTGTTACACTTGTGTCACCAGTGATACGAGTGTCACCAGTAACATTTAGACTACCCACGACATTAACATCACTCTCTGATGGATCCACGTGAAAAAGTGCACCGGTCATCTACTGTTTACGGAGGATTTTTTTTATTGACATTCAACCACCAATTTCTTGAACGATAAATTTGACATAACCTGCATGGGGATGTGGTATTCCAAATTGGGCGTTATCACTATCATTTTTAAAGTGTAAATGATGAGCATAATTTATATGTAAAGTCCCGTTATTGTAAACTCTATACATGTGTTTAAATCTTATTTGAAAATCTTCATTTACGACGAGAGGTATAAAAATATTATTTGTATATGAGAGAATCTCATGATGATAAACCATATGATAACCAGATGTTGATAATGTAACCCAGTGATTAGCTGGCACTGTTCCTACCTGTTTGTTAACCATCATATATATGGTATGATACGAACCACCCCATCCATTTCCGTCGTTTCTATACGGTATATGCACATCAAGATTAACTTTACTTTTAGCTTTCATAGACGTCCAACCGGTAGTAAAACCATTTTGTTCACTACCCGATGTTGTACTTCTATCGGTTGTATCAATATATTGAGTTGTATTTATAACTATACCTTTTCCGTATATATTTCCACCAACATTTAGATCATCTGCGACATCTGTTTCTCCAGTGATATTTGTCAAACCTGTAATACGAGTGTCACTGGTAACGTTTAGATTACCCGTGACATTGACATTGACATTACTTTCTGATGTATCCACGTGAAAAAGTGCACCAGTCATCTACTAATTGCGAGGATTTTTTTATTATGGCTCATCAGGTGCTTCTTCAAATACGGGGGGTTCATATTCCATTATTATATCTCGTTTTGTTTTATTTTTGTATTGTCCATTTTTAACAGCATAATTAACAATTTCGTTAATCATTATATCTATTCTGTCACATATTAATGTTTTTACTTCATCAACTATGTTTGAGAATATCAATTCGGTGCATTTGGTGTAAATTGTATCTATTTCTACCTCTATTTCATATTCGGTAAATTTACCTTTTGGGTTAAAAATAAGTTCGGGTAAAGGTTCGTACCCTAATAATAACATCGCTTTTGATTGTTTTGGTTCTACATCTTGTAAAATACTTTTTGTTACGTGGGCTTCCCAAAGATCTTCACACTTGGGAAAACATCTACTCGTAATGATATTTTCTACCCAGTCATCTGGGGGGTTAGATATCGCCTTCATACATTTAAATGAAAGTTCATCAAGTTTTACGGTTAAAATAGATGTTTTGTCAGGTTGTTTTTTAAAGGTTACCTCACAGAATATATCCAACATATAGTTATACTATAAAAAAATCTTTAAATAGAAATATAAAAACCAATAAATGTGGAGTGTATCTGTGAAGATCCATACATACTGGCACTACGAACACGTATTTCAAAATAATCTCCTACGTTCAGTTGTACGATACACGCCCCCATCAAACCATGGCGGCTGGAGCAATTATTATTAACATGTGCTGCACCCCAATCATACTCGATCCCATTTCTCCACCATCGTGTATTCGGATATGTTTCGACATGCCCTCCCAGTCCATTGTATATAAACATATAGTGTCCCGCAAACCCAGATGGACAGGTAAATCTACCGTTACTTGTATTGTAACAATTTCCCCTATTATAACCAGTAACATTGCATACGATGGTATTAGGGTAATAGACTCTTCCAGCATTTCTACCAACCATTACAAATGGGGTATTTGAGGTCATTGCACCAGTTATTGTACAAACATAGATAGTAACCCGAAAATCCTACCGGAGCGGTAAATCTACCGTTACTTGTATTATAACAACTTCCCCTATTATAAGCAGTAACATTGCACACATAAGTATTATTTGCATAGACTCTTCCAGCACTTCTAGCCATCATAGCCATTGGTGTACTTGGATAACTTTGAGCACCATTCATATTACAATCACCAGTTATAGTTGTAGCGCCATTTATAGTTGTTGCATTATTTATAGTTGCTGTATTATTTATAGTTGTTGCATTATTTATAGTTGTTGTATCAGTTATAGTTGTTGCATTATTTATAGTTGTTAGACCAGTTATAGTCTTTGTACCTCTTAAAGATACCGTATTGGTGGAGTTATCCACAAAGAGTAGAGGGTCACTCATCTACTATTTATGGAGGTTTTTTCGAGTGACAGAGTCACTCGATACCAAGGGTTTGTTAAATGTCATTAATCAATCCTGTACCGTATGAGTACTATACCTGAGCCACCAGCGCCAGCTGACACACCACCATCTCTACCTCCACCACCACCACCCGTATTCACACTACCACTAGAACCACCTGCACCACCGCCACCGAGACCACCAGCTCTTGGTATATTATCGTTTCTCGCAAAAGCACCACCACCACCTGCGAAATATCCATTATCACCGAATGCTGTAGTGAAATAGGAAGACATATTCAGACCGTCACCTCCTTGTATATTGTATCCGTTTCCTACAGCGTACCCCTGAAATGTATCTCCGACTTCACCAGCACCACCACCACCACCACCACAGTCACCCGACGGGCTCGCACTTGCACCCCCTGCGAAACCCGCATCTGTAGTAACTCCACTATTCGTACCTGGTTGTGTGGACGCTCCACCAGCTCCGTTAGGGGTTATATCACCACCACCACCACCACCACCGGAACCACCCGCACTACCAGCTAACAATAACGAGCCGTCACTGGAGCCACCGCCACCACCACCGCCTTTAGCAGTCAGACCAAACCCTGTTGTGTTTCCACCGTTTCCACCATTTACAAGTGCGTTACCACCAGCCGTACCACCGTTACCTACATTAATAGTATACTGTTGACCTTGTAAAGCGGTAAATGTATTAAAAACCAATCCACCCGCACCACCACCACCGGATGCACCATTACCTGTCACACCACCCCCACCTCCACCACCTGCGACTAGGAGAACGTCACAATCCATTGTTTCTGTTATATGAAAAGTGCTAGTTCCTACGGTCGTGAAAGCGTGAATACGGTATGTATCACTCCCAATCGTCACATCAGTTGCTGTACCACCACTCACTCCCGAGATTTGACAGGTTTTACCAAAAGCAATCAGGGATACTTTTTCATCTGTATGTGAGCCATCTCGAGTGCTCGCCTCTTGAACGGTGACAGTAACTGATGATGATGTCTGACCTGTAATGGCAACCGCCGACGCGTCTCCGCCATCTATAGTACAATTCCCTATGACCGTAACCTCTGGGTATGTACCCCCTAGATTTAATGTATATGATGTCGAGTGGGTAACTATATCTTCAGAAATAACCGTTTTTACAAAGGGATTGCTACCAGTTCCTTGTTCAATGGCTAAAACACCCACAGATGTTGAAGGTGAAGCTGGTAAAGGTTGGGTACTACTCACTTGCGACATGTACTCGGTTAATAAGGTGACACCGGTCGTTGTTAAACTGGTATTATCCCATCTAATATGAAACGCGTTAGTGCCTGTACCACAGTTATCATTTTGGATATTACATAAAATGACGGGAGCACTCGTGAAGCTTGTATTTCCATAGTCAACGCTGAAACTGTTACCGTTTGATATAATTTTCCTCTGACATGAAAAATTTAATCCACCATAGGTATTTGTATTTGGATAATTTGGAATAACCGCTAACCAGTGTACACGTTCTGCGATATTACCCATACTTTTTATAGTAAAACCGGTGGTGGTAACACTTTCAATATACGGGTAATCAGTTTTACTTGCTGAACTCAATACATGCGTAAAAAATAGACATGGTACATCACTAAACTCACCAGGAAATGACACGGTATAAACTACACCAGGGGTTACTAATACCTGCCCATACTGTACACCAGCTGAAGTATTTATGAAATCACCTATAGAAATTTCACCAGAACTTGGTGCATCTGTATAATAAGGATTGTCGTGATACAATTCACTCAGTGAATGTGACGGTGAATCACCAAATGCACTTCCAATATCACCGAGTGATAATGGTCCGTCACGGTTCATATCTATGATTACCCAATTTTTTCTTTTATCTCCTTTATAGCTTCTATGAGGAGTCCTATAACGTTACCATAGGCAACACTTTTCATTCCGTCTTTATCAGTATACACGACTTCGGGTAATACCTTTTCAACCTCTTGGGCGATGACACCTGCATGTCTACGATCATCACCGTCTATTTTATCGAATGTGACACCCCTCAATTGCAAAACTTTCTCGAGTGCATTGGGTATTGGTTCTATGTTCGTCTTTTTCCTTTCGTCACTAAATGCAATGAGATCACCACTTGCATAAATAGTACCATTAACATCGAGGGTATAAGCTGGGTCTGTTTTACCAATCCCCACTCTATTTGACACTGAATCTACATGGAAGGTGGTTGTATCCACTGTGAGATTTGATGTAATATATGCATTTCCGACTACATCGAGGGTAGCACCCGGTATGCTCTTCGATATACCAACTTTACCATTTGTTATAATACTCGTGACCATATTTGTGAATTGCACTGTATTTGATGTTACATTTGACACACTAATAACATTATTTAACCCCGCTGATGGTGTTACTAAGACCGTATCAAAAATTAAATTTGTACACTCAAGATTATTGGCATGAATATTACCCGATACATGTAAATTGGCGTCGGGGGAATCAGTTGATATACCAACAAAACCATTCAACTTATTGTAAGTCAGCAGGTTTGCGCTTGTAGTCCACGGCGAAGACCCAAATGGAAGACCATCTTGATAAAGTTGTCCCGATAAGTTTATATCACCAGCTATATCCAGATCAAAACCTGGTTGCGTTGTTCCAACACCAACATTATTCGTTATAGAATCCACATGAAATGTTGCAGTACCCACAGAAACATTTCCAGATGTGTAGGAAAGATCTTCGTTAGATCCCGCCGCGGGTGTTATTGTCCAAGGTGTACTAACGAATAGGGCATCACCTTTATAAAAATCACCTGAAAAGTTAATGTCACCCACGACATCCAGACTGTAACCCGGGTTTGTTTTTCCAATACCAACTCGATTTGCTACGGAATCTACATGAAGAGTATTTGTATCAACATTCAAGTTTGAACCTATGTATACATCGTTACCGACATGAACATTATTAGCCACACCAATACCACCAGCTACTTGAAGGGCACCTGATATTGTATTGGCAGATATAGTTGTATCGGTTACATTAAGGCTATCTACCTCAGCGTCTTCAAAGTTTACATTTTTACCGTATATATTTTTTGCAACTCCTAAACCACCAACAACTTGTAAAGCTCCACTTGTTGTTGTGATAGCATCTGTCTCATCCCAAACTTTGGTAACACCACCAACATTTAGGTTTTCTTCTATGCCCACACCACCCGCTGTAACAATTAAAGCACCTGTATCTTTATCTGTAGATGTAGTATTATTTGTCACAGTTACACTATCCGCTTCCACACCCTCAAGATTTGCACCCGCAGCATAAATATCTCCTTGAATACCCACACCACCAGCCACTTGGAGGGCACCAGTCGTCTTTGAAGATGCTACCGTATCATCTGAAATGTGGGTAGATGTTGCAACAAGGGGACCCACGTTAGCTGTACCTCTCACATCTAATACGTTAGAAGTATCTGATGTTCCAATTGCAATATGGGACGCCGCGAAAACATTAGTAGAGTGGATATTAGCCTCAACACCCAAACCACCTTGGGTTATAACTACAACACCTGTATCCTTAGAACTGGAAGGTGTTGCATCTGTAATTGTAGCATTTGGTGATGTTAAAATGCCAACATTGGCTGTACCTCTCACATCTAAAGCATAAGAAGTATCCGATGTTCCAATTGCAATATGGGACGCCGCGAAAACATTAGTAGAGTGGATATTAGCCTCAACACCCAAACCACCTTCAGTTACTATAAGAGCACCTGTATCCTTAGAACTGGAAGGTGTTGCATCCGTGACAGTTATACTATCCGCCTCTACACCCTCAAGATTGGCACCTGCAGCGTGAAGATCCCCTTGTACACCTACACCACCAGTCACTTGGAGGGCACCTGTCGTCTTTGAAGTGGCAGCGGCATCTCCACTAATGAGGACATTTGAGTCAGTAGATATATTTGAAGTTACGTGGGCATTACCAGTTACATATAGTTTTGAATCAGGGTTATTATCACCATATCTTTGACCAACTCCAATACCGAGACCACCATCGACGATGTAAACATTTCCGTATTCAACTGTCACAGTGTTTTGTGTGATGAGATGCCCCCATACATTCGCTGTAATATGATCTGTTCCATTCCATTCTACATGATCCTCTGTGTATCCATTAGATGTATAACCTATAGAAAAGTAGTCATCAGGATTAGTATGGTGACCAACGAATATATTCTTACCCGGGTGTTCCATGAGAATACCAATATCCAGTGAAGTAGATATATTATTATTAGCTAAATCAAGGATACGATCAGTTATAATCACGTCATTTGATGTAAGTGCAAATGTATTACCTACCACAGAAATATTACCCGTAATTTCCACGTTCGCTGCAATTATAATTGAACCATCCTCATTTTGAGTAATGAGAGAATCAACAAGTTTCTTAGTTGCATCTGTAAGAGGTACCGTACCTGTTGACATGTTCAACGTTCGCACACTGTCTAGAGTTGTATCAGCTGCATAGAGAGTACCTTGAATACCTGTACCACCAGTCACTTGGAGAGCACCACTGGTCTTTGAGACAGATGTAGTTGAGTCTGAAATGTGGGTAGATGTCGTAACGAGAGCACCTACATTGGCTGTACCTCTAACATCAAAAGTATTAGAAGTAGCAGAAGTCCCCACACCTATATGGGATACCGCGAAGACATTTGTAGAGTGAATGTTAGCCTCAACACCCAAACCACCTTGAGTTATAACCACAACTCCGGTATCTTTGGAAGTAGATTGAGTTGCATTTGTCACCGTAAGGTTATCAGCCTCAACACCCTCAAGATTTGCATGTGTAGCGTGAAGATCTCCTTGAATGCCTACACCACCAGTAACTTGTAGAGCACCAGTGGTTTTAGAAGTAGCAGCTGCGATACCAGTAATAAGAACATTAGAAGCTGTGCTAATATTTGAAGTCACGTAGACATTACCAAGAATATCGAGAGTGGATTTTGGTGTTATTGTCCCCAAACCCACTCGGTTAGTTTCTGTATCTACATGGAGTGTTGTAGAATCAATCGTGACATTTCCTGTGATATAAGTATCACCCAAAACTTCTAGGTCCTTATCGGCGTAGATATTTCCTGTGACAGTGAGTTCTTCGGTAATTGAAATATTACCAGATACGTATGCGTTACCTGTTAATGTGAAATCCTTGTAGGCTACCACATTTCCATCTACGTAAACATTACCCATAACCTCAAGGTCCTTATCAGCATACACATTGTTGCTAACAGTTAATTCTTCGGTAATATTGACATTTCCAGTTACATAAGCGTTGCCAGTTAGGGTAAAGTCCTTATAGGCTACTACATTTCCATCCACATAGACGTTACCCACAACTTCAAGATCCTTATCGGCATACACATTGTTGCTAACGGTCAATTCTTCTGTAATAGAAACATTTACAGTCACGTAGACATTTCCATCCACGATAACATCCTCGTGTGCATAAATATTGGCATCCACGTGGGTTAAACCGTAGACGTGCACATTAATATCTTCATCCATTTTTGGAGTAAATGTCTTATCGGTTGGTTTTGCATCGGTATAAGCTAATGCAAACTCATCTGTACCTTCCCTATAACCTATGACTACGTTTGACAATGCATCTGGGCGATGCATAAGAATACCTAAATCAAGTGTTGTATCACTCGCTCCGTTGTTTGTCCCAAGTTCAATGAGAGCATCCTTGATAGACGTATTTTCAGTATAAATAACACTGGTATCACCATTCACCCTAAGATTACCATCAATAGTAAGGCTATTTAAAATGGCAACATTACCAGAAACAACGAGGACATTCGAACCCACATCATCAATGTAGAGGTTTGATCCCACACTCACCGTGTGTTTGGGATCCAGGTTTGAAAAACCAACGTTTGCATCTGTGACAAAAGAAACACCATTAGTTGGACCTACAAATTGAATGGTATTTGAAGTGGCATTACTGCGATTTGATACAGTATCCAACGTTGAACCACCAATAAGAGCATTTGCAGACTCACCAGACTCTGTAATTTCTTTGGTATTACGATCGTACATAAGAAGTACAATTTCTGGAGCTGTATAATCAGTTTTATTTCTAATTGGGGATAAATAAACTGCATCACCATATGGAGTTGGAACAGTCACATTTGAAGCATTAAAAACAATAGTATTTTCTTCCTGTTCTGTAGAGTCTGGTACATGTTTACCGAAGCGAATCTTAGTACTCCTTTCCACTGATGGAAGATTCTTAACACCACCCCTAAGTCTGAGGACTAAGTGGAGTGTAGACTCTTTCTGAATGTTATAGTCGGCGAGGGTGCGACCATCTTCTAGTTGTTTTCCAGCAAAGATCAACCGCTGCTGATCGGGTGGAATACCCTCCTTGTCTTGAATTTTTGTCTTCACATTATCAATAGTATCTGAAGACTCAAGTTCAAGAGTTATCGTTTTACCTGTCAGTGTCTTGACAAATATTTGCATACTGACAACTATTTAATATACATTGCTAAATTAATTTGCGTAGAGTAAAGCGGCGAGACCATTCTGGACTCGAAGAATATTGTAACTAACTGCATATATAGGATCATTAATAGGTAAGGATTCACTCATAAGTTTTGCACTCTCTACACGACTAAAATTCAATGACCCTGTAGGCTGTAACGAACTCGTAATTAAACAGAAACAGTAAAGGAAGAAATCTGGAGAAGTTACAAAATTGGTATGATAATAATTAGTAACATCCATAAAATGTGGTCTTCCCCATTTAAAATTAGATAGTTCAACACCGTTAATACTTAATTTAAGTTTATTTCTTGGTGAAGTTAGAGCACCGTCAACACTTGTATCTGATGACGCCAAATACTTAACAGGGTGGTTAAAAATGAGCTCTTGAACGTTTTCTCCACTTGGTACACTCTTTTGAACTTGAGTTATGAGCATATCATGAGTACGAGTAGCCATATTTCCACGTTCTTCATTGTCTAAATAATAATAGTTTGCAAAGAACTCTATATTATAATTAGAGGCTTGACTTCCCCAATAAATTCTAAGTTCCACGTTATGATAGTTTAAGGCTACGAGAGGTAAGGCGCTTTGAGGTCCTTCGCACATAAAGAACCGGAGAGGGTAGAAGAACGATCGCGCGTGTACACCTGGGTGTGTTCCAATAGCAGATCGTGAAACATTTTGTGCAAAAGTATCTATAGCAATCTTTTCCGTGAAGATACTATCTTGGGTGTCAATAACGGAACCACCTATTAGGAGTTCAATCTTATCAATAACAAGATCCCAACGCGAAGTATCTACAGCCTCTACACCATCATCTATAGTCATATACATATAACCGAGCATGTCACCTGACTTTTCAATCTGAACACTTGACATCGAATTGTTTTTCACATCTCCGCGTATCGTCTGCTTCTCAACGGATTGTGAAAAATTGGAGTGCCTTTTAAATTTGGAATTAAAAAACGATATCTCCGGGTTACCCATGATGAACTCATCCTGGGCACCTATTGCCACTAATTGAACAATACCTGAAGACATGTTTATTACTACTTTAAATAGAGAAAATTACAAGTTTGGTTTTCTACACACAAATTTAAAAACTAAAAAGTTATCACCAGCAGTTGAGGAGTTCTTGATGGTGGCACCATCTTGATCTCTAATAACAATACTGATACGATCAATTTGTCTAATTGGGTTTACATACTGGGTAATAATTGGATAATCATCCTTGAACTTAATAAGAGAATCTGAACCACTGTGAGTAGTGCTATCTGTTACGATACTCGCGAATGAGCCTCTGAGCATACTCATATTCCCTTGTCCAGTGAGAACATTAGAAGCACGATCATTAAAGATGGAATCTAATTCGTTAATAGATATGTAGCAGTGCTCAGTATTATCTTTGGAATGAATATGAGCCCCAAGAAGTCTTGCCTGAACTACATTTTTGAGGGGTTGTTGAAGGTGACAAGTAAAACTATTAGCGCTATCTTGACCAATGGAATCAATAGTTATAGTATGATATTCATATTTAAGGTCTGGAATAGTCTGGGGAGAAGTAACCAAAGCCATTTATATTAGGCTTAGATTAAAGATCCACCGATTCCATCCTCAATTTCATAGCCGCCAGCTTGACCGGCAACAAGAGCCTCTGAGCCACAGAGTCCACCTGGAGTGAGAGCCTTGGTGTAAGTGCTTCCATCCGAAGTGAAACCGGGAGTACACGCAATTTCGTTAGGGAGAGTAAAGATGGACTCCTCGTTGGCAGTCTTAATTATGAGGGGCTTAGGCTGATACTTACTGGATTGCTTGAGCATACCGATGACAAAAATCACGGTGATCAGGGTGAAAATACTGATGAGAGCATTTCTGTTGGTACGGTTAAGGTTAAACATTTATAATGTACATATATAATTTTTTCAAAAGTGCGTTAAAGGTAATTTAATAGTTTCCCCATAGAGAGTAGATGGACGAAGAAATTGTCATTGATCGTGGGACTACTAATGTCATGAAGTTGGACGCCGATGAACAGGCTCTCATGGATGAAATTGAAATTAACAGTTCTCGTCCCCAGCCTGTACGCCGTCCTGCACAAAGCAGACCACCTCCTCCCTCACAGATGCATCACCAAGAAGCTATGGATGCATTCGTTAACCCAAATAAACAGTCAGCTCCTGCTCAACCTCAAATGGATGAAGAGATTGATTACGGTGAAGATGAGCCAATGTTTTTTGATGATGGACCAGATGAGGGTCCTGGTGGTTCTCAGAGTGAACAACCCTCTAAGGGTTATAGCTCCGTAGATGAAGAGAAGAGTGATCTTCTCAACAAATTATCCCGTCTTGAGAAGAAGGGTTTTAATGTGAACAAGAGGTTGAACGCCTACTCTACTGTTGAGGAACTTCGTACGGAGGTTAAGAGAATTACTTACAGTATCGACGTTGAACAGTCTGTTCGCTTCTCTCGTCGTATGCTTGTAGCCTGTGTGACAGGTCTCGAGTTCCTTAATAAGCGTTACAACCCCTTTGAGATTCAGTTGGAGGGTTGGTCTGAAAGCGTGATGGAGGGGGTAGATGACTACGATGGAGTCTTTGAAGAGCTTTACGTGAAGTATAGATCCAAGGTGAACGTTGCACCAGAGGTCAAGCTCATCATGATGCTTGGTGGTTCCGCTATGATGTTCCATCTTACCAACTCAATGTTCAAAAGTGCTCTACCCAATATGAATGACGTTCTCAAGCAGAACCCAGACCTCGTAAAGAATATGATGTCTGCTGTGCAGAACACAACCCGTGCACCCTCGGGACCTGGTGATGCAGCCCCAGTTGGAGGAACTGGTCAATATGAGATGCAAGGACCTGGGATTGATATTTCCAGTCTAATGGGGGGAATTTCAATGCCACCACCACCACCTATGAACACAAGTATGGCAAAGGCGGATTCGGTGGATATGGACGATGATGTGTCGGATATAATCTCCATTTCGGGAGATTCTACTGGTGGGGAGGTTAAGGAGGTTGCAGTCGGTGGAGCAAAGCCCAAGAGAGTCCGCCGAAAGAAGAAAACTGAAATTAATCTCTAAGTAATGTATAAATGATAGGTTACTGTCCTTTGGAGGAACTAGAACCTCCTGTGCGGCGTGAGCAACCCGTCGTCACAAAGAAGGTAGAGGTCAAGTCAGAATCCACTGGCCTCGAAGATACTGAGTGCAATTACGTCGTCATGGCTTTCATTGTCGGCGTGCTTTTCTTAGCCGTCTCTGATTCCATCAGGGCATAATTAAATTAAATTAAATTGATTCTACCTTTGGGTCTTCCCCGAATGGTAAAATTGATTAGTAGTCAAAAGAGGCCCAAGCAGGTGTGCGCGCTCCGCCATTGCCATTGTCAAGTCCAAGTGGATCAGTGAGATTACTTGTGATTTTAACCAGTTTTCCACCAGATGCTGTCATCAATTCTACCGAAATGTCATAATAATAGTCGCGAGTGATGTCTTCATTATACGGTGTGATACTTATACCTCGTTGTCCTGTTATAACAGTTGAACTCCATGGATAGTTGTTTGTACCACCGAATATATTTTTCGTACCCACAGCTACGTCAATGTCAGATGGAGTGTTCTCATCACCAGAACCTCCTTGGAGTTCAAGGATCATAGTACTCAAATCCTTTGTCGTTGAACCATCGGTTCTTCTCAACATCGCTATAACCTTGGCATAGAAAGCACCCGTACCAAAAATTAATTGAATATCTTTAGAGGGGTTAGTTGTAGTAATTTGAAATGATTTAGAGTAAAATTTGCGTTGAACTCCACCCGTTTGACTTCCAAATATAGCACCTCCACCAACCTCAAAATCTGTTGTAGGTAAATTAGAACCAAGATTAACACCAAGTTCTGTGAACGCAAAGTTCCCCTGTACTGCCAGATCACCAGTTATAATGAGATCGCTATCTACAAATGTTGTATCAGAAGATGGTTGTATATATACGTTACCCGTTCTATCTGCATAAATATTTGAGTTTCCACCAGATGATGTGGTAAGTTCTATACTCGCATTTGAAGATAAACTTTCCACTCTCATAGTACCGTTTTCACCTGTCGTCCGACTGTCAAGTATGTGTAACTGACGAAGAGGTGATGGTGTACCTACACCTACATTACTTGTGTGAATTAGATTGAGATTGTTTACAATTGTACTGTTGTTAGCTACACCTAAAGCCAGACCAGTTGTTCTATTCACTGTGTTATTGAATCCTTTTATGAATCCACCTTCTCCTTCATTTGTGTATAAAAGTGCACCAGTTTGTTTATTTACACCAGTACTTTGAAGTTTTAATAAGTTTATATCACTGGGTGTTGTATCGTATACATGTATATTAGATGTGGGTTGAGTCGTGCCCATCCCGATACGACCATCGTTATCAAATCGAAAAAACTCGGAGTCTGTAAAACCTACCCCCCCGTGTGCAAATGTGATTGGACGTCGGGTATTACCATTTACTGCACTTCTAATAATGTTATAGCTTGCACCTAACTCTGTAGTTGAAAACTCTAAACCAGTTGTTTTGAAACTACCACTACCGGTAAAGACGATACTACCGTTAACAACTAATTTGGTACCAGAATCTTCGGCATATGCGGCAGCTCCATGAGTTCTATTACCACCTATGACAACTATACCGGTACTTCCTAAATCTGTTATTACTAACGACTTGTTAGATATAGCATCCATAGTTTCTAAGATTTGATTGCCACCGTATAGAGTCCCACCCGAAGTTGTATAAGTTTGAAACACGTGCTCACCCGCAATATGTCTAATTCTATCTGGACCCTGATTAACCGACCCATCGTTATTACCTTTATAAAGAAGTAACTCAGATTGTGTATATTGTGTACCGTAAATTCTGTCAATTATACGAGTGTTTCCATACTCATCACCGAGGGTACCACCAAATGTGATTTCATTACCAACCACTAAATTACCAGAAACTTCGAGTTTAGCACGAGGTTGATCGGTTCCAACTCCCACATTCCTTGTTCCATTATTTATGTATAAAGCCACTTGTCCCGGATCCAAAACTTTTTGATAATTTTCTGTAATTCTAAAATCGTTATCCTTTGTTACACCCGTGGTCCAACCTGTGAGAGCTCCACCATTTTCAAGTATATAACTCGTATATGCATTCCCCACGTTTAATTTAGCTTCTGCTGCAATTATGGCATCACCATTATCGTGGTTATGCACAAGAATACCATTTCTAGTTGGATCTCCTATACCCGTACCCATAACTTCGAGGTGAGCACTGGGTTGTGTATGTCCTATACCAACTTTGCCGGTACTTAACCATGTCATGACATCATTATCCGTTTCATAGTTGTCACTCGCTAAATAAAGATCAAAACGTGATTTGGAAGTTCCAGTTGAAGTTTCATGTTTTCCCAATTTAAATGACGCTCTTACACCATCCTGGGTTCCATTACCTTCTCGTGATAAGTCTAATACACGACCCATATCAGTAGTACTTGTGATCGGGTATGTGTTAGTGATAACCATTGGTGTTTCTTGATGAACATATGTACCACGATTCACAACTTGATTATTTATAAACACTGTACCACCCGTTGTATGAAGTGCCCCAATGGGATTGGCGACGTTGATACCAACATTACTTGATTCTAATATGGTGAGTTTTGGTGTACCCATGGTGGGTGTGGTACTTGCATAAAAGTTGAGACCTTTACCAGATTTGACTATATTCTCGACTTTATTTTCACCTACATTAGGACTTGAAAACATTTGCATAGATGTATTGGAGGTTGTTCCCCACAAGTTTCCAAACATCATCACGTTACTACCCATAACAAAAGCGTTGCCATTTACAGTAAGTCTTTGTGTTGGATTTGTTTCGTTAATACCGACGTGACCGTTTGATGTAATTTTCATCCTCTCGGTATTTTTTGTTTTGAATCTAATATTTTGATGAGTATTGGATGTACTTGCACCAAAAATCTCAATGGAACTTACATTTGAAGAGGATGGACCAGATTTGAGAACAAGTGGATTTACAACACTATCACCACCATATCTGTCAGCATGAATTATTATATTAGACGTTGAACTAACTGATTCTGTAATTAAGTTTGTTGTCGCTGTGTTACCAAAAATTGTAAGAGTATCTGCAGCTGTTAGGTTGGCGTATATTTTTGAACCGATAGACAGTGTATCCGTTGGTGTAACATTGGAAATACCCGATGGAGTTGTACCCGTCGTACGTAAAGCATTCATTCTCACGTTACTATTTATCACCACAGGTGCTTCCTCACCCGGTAACATAGTGAGGAGATTTCCAACCGAAATACCACCACTTCCTACTTTTAGCTTTTGTGTATATGTATTTCCATGTACCTCTAAAACGTTAGAACCTGTATCTTCAACGAAGAGGTTTGATCCCACACAAAGGTCGTGGGTAGGAAAAATATTTGCCACACCCACTGCATTTGAGGTATATATATCACCACTTACATGTACATTCACCACACCGGGTGACTTAGGTATTTCAGCAGAATTTAAACCTCCATATGCAGTTGTTTGAAAGAAGCCCATTTCCCTCCCTCTCGCACCACCGACAAAAGCTATGGCTACATTTGAATATCCTACACCGGGTGTCATAACATAACCAGTTTCTCGTGATAACACATCATTTCCAAATCCAGAATGAATAACTATATTAGAAACCCTTAAATCTTGTGCAACAATATATTTAGCTACTTCTGAAACTGTTACATTACCAGTTACAAACAAATTACCAATCATATGTAAATTACCAGTTTGATATACATCACCACTTATAACACCTACATTAGTACCAGGACCATTATCAAAAAATGCAACATTAGATCCAATTGACAAGTTTGAGGTTTTGATACCACCATTCACACTAATAATATTGGATGCAGCCCCATCAATTACAATATTTGATAAACTTAATTTATCATTGACGATCACATTTGTGGACACCAAATTACCACTCACCGTCATGAGATTATGACCTTCTATATCAATGTCAACCTTTCTCACTGCACCAGCATTTACTTGAAATGCTTTACTTGGATTGACAGTACCAACAGCTAAGTTCTGATTAACGAAAAAGCGATTAGCCCTACCAGATGCTTTGAGATCAAAAACATGTGTATCATCTTTATCCATATAAAGTTCAGTTCCAAGGGAAAACTGTTTAGTTGGAATGTTATTCGCCAAACCTAAACGACCTTTTACACCATCGGAACTATTAATTTTAACCTCATTTACTTCAATCTCCCTGGTTAGAATAGAGTTAACTCCTGTAAGAGTTTCATTCTCAACGGGTTCTGCTTCTAAACTCGCAACATAGATTTGCTCGAACCTGGCGGTTCTACCCATTTATACATTAGTTTCCGAATAAAATTCCGGCAAGACCATCCTTGATCCTGAGCACATTATAATTCACTGCATGCACATATAGTTCATTTTGGTTTGCTCTAAGTATACCCTTTTCTACACCCCGTAATATAAGTTTGGCGTTATCGAGTCTACTGAAATTACAACTACCTGAAGGATTGTAGTCTGATGCGTTTAATCCAAAGTGATACCCAAAGTATCTTGTATACATAAGATCATCCGAATCAACTCTAAAATCTGATACACCATGTTTAGACTTATAATAGTTTTGAACTGTGTGAAAATAAGTAGGTGACATATTCTCAAGTAGAGGTGTACCATTTATTTGTATATCCGCGTTTTTGAATGTAAAACGATCGTTCGTAGGATCAATATTAGTGGCACTAAATCCAAAAAATATTGACTTGACGGGGTGATTTAAATACGATAGATCTAAATCGTTATATCCACCCGATTCTATGGTGTTATCAAATACATTTGAGAATGGATACTCTATTCTTTGTGTTTGTGTTATAACAAAGTCCATTTGTCTTCTGACCATTGATTCTCTTTCATCTTTGTCTAAATATATGTAATTTGCATACACGTTAATTTTCTTTAATGCTTCGCTGTAATTCACTAAACTATTTTCATCAAAATTAATTTTAACTTCTACCTGGTGATGTGCGAGTGCTACAAGGGGTAAAAATGCTCCGTGATCACAAAAGAAAAAATGCATAGGTTGGAAGTTCCTATGTGAAATACTCGTCTTATTCGTGAGTTCTTGAGACTTAGGATGTGTGTCTGCGAGATAGTTGGGCCATATATCAGCATAATAATCATAGTGTTGTGAATCAATTTTTTGACCACCCACCAATAGATCAATAGTGGAGTTGTAAAGAAGATTAGAAGACACGTTTGAGTTTTTATCGACACCTTCGAACCATAAACAGTTTACAAGATCACCTAAAACAGGTATGGTAAAACTAGGATCTTTATCCGTAATAGTTTTTATGAATTTTGGAGCTTGGGAAAAGTTTGTATGCCTTGTAAACTTCATACGAAAAAATGAGTGTCCATCGTCACTATTTAAGTAAACATCTTGAGCACCTCTGGAAACCAATTGAATCAATGCACCAGACATTTAATTATTATTTAGATTATAAAAACAGACACTTTCCCTGAGGGAAGTCAGCTTTCTTTTCTTCCAAAGCTTTACCGTGTATTTTGAAACCACCTTGACGATAAATCTTCATTCGTTTGTAATACATAGCAGTGAAGAGAGACCACGGATCGTGTATATCATATATATGAGGGTTGTTCTTCTTACCTTTCGTCTCTCTCATGATACGACCGATACTTTGAGTTATATCAGATTTGGGTGAAGCGAGAATGACTGTATCAAGAGTTGGAATATCTAAACCTTCATGGGCTTGTGAGAACGTCGCAAAAATGATCTTCTTCTTTGAAGAAGCCTGGAGGTCAGCCTCCTTCATACCACCCATGTAAAGACCTGAACTCTTTGGGAAGCATTGGTGAAGCATTTCACAATGCTGTCTACGGTCACTTAGAACGAGGAGCTGTCTCGTACCCGCTGAAGCTTTCTTTACAAGTTCCACAAGCATTTGATTTCTCTTTCTATCTTCAACTATTTCTGTAATCATATTTGGCATTGAAATCTTCCCATTTCTCATAGAAGGTGGAGGATTTCTATAGTTGAATGAATCAAATGTAATTGGAAACACTTCCACCTGTTCCTGATTTTTCCTCTCAACGGCAAAGAATGTGGAACCCATAAACCAGTGAAGCACTTTTGTGAGACCATCCTTCCTTTCCGGAGTTGCTGATAGACCGAATATATGCTTAGGGCACATTTTGAATAGGGATTGAGAAAACACCTTTGCACAGATGTGATGTGCTTCATCGACTATCAGAGTTCCTATAGAATCAAAATCGCTAAAACTATATTCCTTGAGCGAAAGAGATTGAAGCATAGCGATAACAAAATCACATTCAACCTCTTTCTTATCCTGTTGAACTATACCGATAGTAGCACCTGGACAAAATTGCTGAATACGTTCCCGCCATTGGTCAGCTAAAAACTGCTTGTGAACGACAATCATCGTGCGATACCCTAATTTACAAGCTATGGCCAAGGATACCGTCGTTTTGCCATACCCACATGGTAAAGAAAGGACACCGTGCCCTGCTTTAATTGCTGCTGCCAATGCTTCATTTTGATGGGTTGCATCTCTGAGTTGTCCGACGAACTTGGCACTGGAACGAGCTGGTTGGGGTCTCCTGTCCTCCTTAGGCTCTCCAACTTTAGAAGTTCCGTAGAATCTTGGAACACAGACTCCATTCTTAGTTGTTCTGAAAACTTTAAAAGGTGGTGGAGGAAATCCATAGTCCCCATTGACTTGTGGTCTTACGGTAAGTTCCTTTTTAATTTCTTGAATTGGTCCTTCACTTACTAAATATCCAGTTCTTGTGAGAACTGACATGTTACTTATTTAGATATAATAAACTTTAAATGAATGTACAACTTAAAAGTTTCCATGCAAATCCGGAATAATTACCTACATTCCAAACACCAGCAAAACCAATTTCAACCGTCACTTCATCACCCTCTATAAGAGATTGTATAGGTTTACCTTTGACCTCACACATACACCTCCTATAGCGAAAAGGAATTTTTACAGTAAGGACTCTACCATCTAACGGATTATCCACGTGACTATTTTTTATTAAAAAGGCTTTGTTAAGTTGTGTACGTTTTACGTAGTCTGCGCAATTTTCAGGAATGATCAAACGTATGTATTTCTTATCGTTATGATCATACATGGGACAGTATACTTTCGCAAGAAACTTCATGCGTTTCTGTTACGATAAATGAGAATTAAAACTATAAGTACTAAAATTGTCACTGAGACAACTTGTGTGAGGAGAAGCGGGTTCATAGGTTCTCGAGTTCCGAAGCATTTGTGACTGAGTGCCCTAGAAACTTCTACAGAGGCTTCAATACTGGAATAGGGTGTATTACGGGGGGACATCATACCACACATAGCTACATTTGGGCATTCACCAAAGAACGGGAGTTGTCCATAAAGGCTAAGAACCCCCGAAGATTGGGAAAACTGCCATCTTTTTCCATCCCATTCAGAACCCCAACCAAAACGGATTTCTCTTGGTAGAGGTACATCCAATTCACCCAAAACTAAAGTTCTCAATTCCTCTGGTGGCATGGTTAGAATATCTTCAGTCAAATTACAAATAACACATGATATAGTTTTATCATCCGACAAAACAACTGGTTGAAGTTTTAGCTTGGTATTTGCGACAATTTCAAGATCAGTCTTAAGTTCAACTGGTTCATCAAAATCAAATAAGATGTTTATGGCACCGTAGGTACTATCACGAACCTTCTTTTCTGCATCCGGACCCCAATTGTCACTAAGTAACTTATATGCTGGACTGTTATCTAAACATAAAAATAACATTCCATCACCAATCTTAGTTCTATCTGAAAAATTAGCTATATAACCATCCTCCATGTAGTCAATGTTTACAAGTTCCTTCCCAAACTCAAACTCCACACCAACATCTTCAAGGGATTGTTGCATTGCATCACACATGACCTTACCAGACACCTTTTGTGTATATTGCTTGGATAGTGCTACATGGTCAAAACTCTTGACAAACTCCCACGCAGACATTACATCCCAAGTAACACCGTCCATTATGAGGGGGAGGTGCTCTACTATCTTTTGTCCATCCCCACTCAATGGACCCAAAGCATCTTTGAGGGATACACCCCTATACTTCCTGGGTTTAGTAAGTACACGCGCAGCTAAAGATGTTAGAGTTCCGTAATCTTTTAGTGACAACGATCGTAAGACGTAGCCGTAGGCATTTTCTTGAACTGGTTCAAAAATATCATCCCAATTAATACCCATCTCATTGAACAGACTTTTGGTATTAACAAATGCTTTATCAAAAACTATACGATGTGCATGAAGATCTCTAATTTCTTCTGTAGGTTCCCACCATGATCCTCCCGCGGAAGTCTTTCTATCATAAATTGTTATTTCATGATCACCCGACCTGAGTATCTCCCACGCAAGTGACATACCTGTGGGTCCTGCACCAACGATATGAACTTTCATTCTAATTTAAACTAATATATTTTTACATCATCTTTGTCATCATGTTGGGTACAGTGCGAATATTCTTCGCGACTGTTGGAGCCGCCTCTGAAAGAAGATCGAGAAGACCCAAGACGAGTAGAGTCTGTTGAGCCATAACTACAGTTTTAGCCATGGGGCTGATAGGATACATGTCACCAAATCCCACGGTTGATTGCACAGTGAAGGCAAAGTACAGGTGATCGAAAAAACTGGAGTTCTTATCCAATCCATTAAATTGTTCCTCACCTGCTTTGGAGATGGTAAAATAGATGAGAGTGAAGAGTAATATAGCCACAAAGTTGAGACTGGCGGCTTTTAGAAGTTTCGCCATGTTTTACAATTACATAAGATTTTAAATAATTCCTTGGGTCTCACGTTCCTCTGGTGTTTTGATGGCATACATAACACCGAGGAAAATTACGGTTGATATGAGAGCGTACTCAATATCTTTAGTGGCACTAAACGCAATGAGCATAAGTGACATAAATCGGAAAATTTTACTGTTAAAGAGGTATCTAAGATTTTGTGGAATCTTTATGGCATTACCCGAGAATAAACCCTGATACAAAATGATAAGTGTAAAAATAATTGGCTGACTCTGAATTGTTTTCTCAGTTGTATTACTGAGTGGTCCAAGAAAAGATGACAAGGATTTCATTAATGTAACATAAGATAAAATTTCATAGTTTAAAAAAAAGTTCTGAATATACTACAGGATATGTTGTGTATAGCCAATATGAAAACGCCACCTGTCAAGTTGGCGGCAAATCAGAAGGTAAAGACATGGAAGTTTGCCGCGAAATATCTATTTAAAGAGCGCTTTACGGATGATAAAGCTGAACTCGGACGATGGACGAAAGGTGAACTTCTAGAGCTTGGACCAACATTTGTAAAATTAGGGCAAATAGCATCTACGAGAGGAGACCTGTATCCACCAGAGTTTACCAAAGAACTCGAATCTCTTCAAGATAATGTACCACCATTTGATTTTAGTCTTGTAAAAGATGTTGTAAATAAGGATATATTCAAAGAGTTTGATGAGATTCCGTTCAAGTCTGCGAGTATAGGACAGGTACATAAAGCCACCTTGAAGAATGGTAAAAAGGTTGTTGTAAAATTAAAAAGACCTGGGATTTACGATATCATGCAGACTGACACAGAAAACGTCAAGAAAATACTGGATTTTATTCAGTCTATCGGTATAGATACAGGTTCGAGTTCCAATTTTGTTCTAAACGATTCAATTGAATATCTTCTTGGTGAAGCTAACTATAGACAAGAAGTTGAAAATGCGATTAAGTTTAGAAAAAGTTTGAAGGGTGTTGATTGGATAAAGGTTCCGTATGTGTATAAGAAGTACTGTACCGATGATATGATTGTAATGGAGTATGTAGAGGCGGATAAAATTACGGATATCCAAATTAAGAACATCAATAAGAAAAAAGTATGTGAAGCTTTGGTGAATTCTTATGTGATTCAAACGATGGACAGTGGATTATTTCATGGTGATCCACATCCAGGTAACCTGGCTATTTCCAAAGATGGGAAATTGGTGTTTTATGATTTTGGTTTATTGATAGAGTTGGACGACGATTTGAAACAAGGTTTCTCAGATTTATTCGGATGTATTATACAACGAGATACGAAAGGGTGTGTTCAAATATTAATTAGGTTGGGTGTCATTGTACCAACATCTTCAGATATAAGTGATATTGAAGTATTTTTCGAGACAATATTAGGGTATCTGGAAAATCTTGATGGTGGTGCCATAATGAACGATGAGTTAGCAGCCGAACTCGCGATGGAAAAACCATTTGTTGTACCAACAAGTTTTGTATATTTAGCAAAGTCGTTTTCCTTGATTGAAGGAATATGTTTACAGTTGGATCCAGACTTTGATTACTTTACATACCTGGAACCATTGATTCAAGAACAGTTTTTAGAGTCTCTTGATGTATCTGAAATTATAAAGAACACTACGGACATTCCCTCAAAGATTGGAAAAATAAATTCAACTGTTCTCGGTCTTGAGAGATCGAGAGCAGGGATGAAACGGTCTATGATTAAAACAAGGCAGGAGATACGTGTTGTTCAATACAGTGTAATATGTGCTTTATTAGCCGAAAGATTCAATGGGACACCACTTGCTGCTATACTCATGGGAGTTGCTATATGGATTACTTTTCGTAAAGATCGATCTTTTTAGCGTTACTCTTCTTTTTCGTCTTAGTTTTCTCATCTTTATTTTTCTTGATGATATCCTGATGTTCCTTGAAATATTCCTTAACGCGCCTCTGTTCATCACGCGCGATGTCACCAATTTTATCCTTAATTCTCTCCACCTCGGAATTTCTCTGTTTTTGGATCTTCTTTCCAATTTTCTTAAAATCGTCTGTTTTGGCAAACCATGTGGGGGATGTAGAGATTGCGAACATTGTCTTCTTGTTGTATTGTAAGGACATTTAATTTTTAAGTTGTTTTTAATAATTGTATATATAAAGTATGAACCCAGGTCATATAATATTTGTGTTTGTACTGTTATACAGTACATTGTTTGCGATAAACACAAATAGCTTGGAAAAGAAGATGTTATATACAGTATTACAAGATCTAGACTGGTGGACTATAAGTCATCACTCAGTTCAACATAACACGGGTGTATCTAACTATCTTAAAGTACCATTCTACTTTGATAAAAACAAACTTACCAAAGTTTCCACTGGACAATTATATAATGTGTATTGTTTCACCAAACCATATGCTAAAATACAAGAAAAGCTGCAAAGTAAAATGTTCTGGAACGAGTATTTACCAAAACATGGTATTAGCGTCCCAAAATTGAATGCAACTACAAACCCCTACAGAGAATACGAAGACATTGACCCAGATAGAGATTATATATCTAAACCAGAGTTCGGGACATCTGGGAACGGGATTCAAATAATCAAGGGTAGGGATGTAAAACCAACTGAAAAAAACTGTCTTATTCAAGATAAAATTGGTAGTTGTAACTATGATGGTGCACGATCGTATCGAGTTGTTACGACATACGACGGTGAGGTTCTTGCTAGGTATGAGTTTAAGAATAATGAAACAATTACATCAAATGTTAATGGTAAAGGTAAAGTGACTGCAAATAAACATGACACTATCCCTGAAATTGAAGACGTTATACATAAACTTTGTAAACTCCACAAACGTGATTTTAACTTCTGCTTTTCAATTGGTTGGGACTTTATGGTAGAATGCGAAGACAAAGATCCCGCATTTCCAGATGTTTATGTCCTTGAAGGAAATTGGCCATCTGGATTATACGGGGACACTTTAAACAAGAACGACCAATTTATAGAAATGATAAATAAAAAGGCGCGAACATTTTACAAAATCAAGGGTTTATGAGTTCGTCTGCATTCTCAAACGCTTCAACTTCTCCTCAAACTCCCTTCTCTCACCTGGGCTATCAATGACCTTACCAGTTGCTATAGCCTCAATCTCTGGACCCGTGAGTTGCATAGCATTTAACCTAAAGTCTTGGAACGCCTCCATTGATATAGGTACAAGGGGGTGTATAAGTTCATAGATGGCATTTGCATAGTCCCTAATCTCCTTTTGAGCACCAGGTTCCATACGAAGCCGGAGATAGTGCATTAAATTATGAAGATTGATTTTCCAATAGAACTCAGTGTATGTAGATTGTGGAAGATTCCCACGAGCCTGCTCTCTACAACATCCGTTCTCTAATAGTTCCTCGTATACATCAAAAGAATGACTGAGATGTTGGGTCACCTTTGTACCCAATTCATCTCCAACTTCAACAACACCCTCTGAACCTTGGTGATTCACCTTGGATTGTCCACGTAGGGTATCGGGTTCATAATACTCCTTTGGAACTATCGAATATCGCGCTGACATTTCGTTAATACTGGAGGTGCGGTGACGCATATGTTGTCGTGCGATGTATATTGGCATTTTGATGTGAAACTTGAATTCAACCATTTCAAAGGGTGTTGTGTGCCAGTGCCTAAGTAGATAGCGGATAAGACCTCTGTCGCCACGTGAGGTCTTTGTGCCATCCCCGTAGGAGACTCGGGCAGCTTGTACGATTGACGAGTCCAAATCTTGTCTCGGCATGTAGTCAACGAGGCGAACAAATCCATGATCCAAGACATTTTTCTGCATTATGTTATGAACTACGTTCCCCTCAAATCTTTAATCAAGTCGTTGAGATCTCTGTAATACCTCTTAAGATCCTTCATAAACCTTTTGTTGTTCTCAAGGACTTCACAATCAGGTTTATTAAGATAAATCCAAGCTAAGTTTGACTTGGAATACTTTGTCCTTTTTTGATTCTCATTGGGTTTGCGAGCGACTAACTTTGTAGTCTTTTTGGGTTTCTTTGTACTTTTTACCTCAACCCTATTTACAAATGAGAGGGCTTGCATAACAGTATCAGCCAAATCATCCTTCTTCTTTGACTTGAGAAAGGTATCTAACCAATGTGCATTAGTGGGTTCACTCCTTATAAAGGCTTCACATCTCTCTATGGAAACCTTCTTTCTCTTATTGTATTGTGCCTTCCCGGGTCCAGCTACATCGGGGATTTTGTGTCGAGCATCATAGAGTATCGTCTCGGATTGAGGGCATTTAATGATGAAATATGCATGTAGGAAGTGCATCACCGATATCATCTTCTTATTACGATCGGGTTGCTTCTCAATGAGAATAGTTTTAGCCCCGAGAACCCACGGTCTCTCATCTAAGTGTTTACATAGAGAGACATAGACTCCATCTTTATGTTCGGGTGGTACACCTGAAACGTCCCATTCCCTCACAAGATTACCATTTTCGTCGTCAAGTAAACACATAGCCAGATTCCTTATACCAACATCAATACTCAGAATCATTATATAATTCTTTAAATATACCTTTAAGTTAATGAAGTGCATAGCTCATCGTGGATACTCCCTGAAGTACAAGGATAATAGCATTGAAGCTATAAGGGAGGCTATCCATAGAGACTACGATGGTGTTGAAATTGACGTACAACTTTGTGGATCGGGTGAGCTCGTTTTGTATCACGATATATATATTGAAGGGGAATACATATCCGATTTGAATATTGGGAGGGTAAGAGAACTCGGGATCTGTACACTTCAGGATGTTTATGAACAGATACCCGAAATAAGACAGGTACTTCTAATTTTAGATATAAAGGGGTCTAATCTCAATATAGCTAAAACACTTTCCAAATTTTATGAAAATGAACAAACAGACAACATATTTTTCTGTAGTTTCAATCGTAAAATAGTATACAGTCTACCCAATCATTTCAATATAGGATCAACTTTTGAATCAACTTTTCACATAAGTGAATATCCTCTCATCACTATGGGTTTAAACGCGGTTATTCTTCATTGGACGTGTTTAGATCACGAATTCATACACTATTGCAGTACTAAAGATATTAGGGTTTATACGTATACACATAAGGAAGATGAAGAATTGGAATATATGTATAGATATAGAGTTGATGGAATTATTACCAACGGATTTTAGAACCCACGACCTTTCATACCCTTCATCATACCACCCATACCCTTGCTCATACCCTTCTGCCCACCCGGGGAAAGAGCCATAGCAACTACCATCGCCACGATAGCCAGGCAACACACCACGGAAGCGATCATAGCATACTTCAAAGGACCGTTGAAAGCATTACCGATAGAATCAACAATATCGGCAATACCCTTATTCTCAGTCTTCTGAGAACCACTCGCGGCTGCAGCGAGTTTACTCATTGTTTCGCTATCATTTAGCTGCTTGGAAAGAGACTTTGTAATAGCGTTAGCTTGTAATTCCGCTACTACATTTTGAGAGAAGTTAAGCTTACCATTACACTTTTTAATTTCAAGTAAACCATCCTGTAAGTTTACAACTTCAGATATAGTTTCATTTAAAGTAGTACTCTCGAAAGTATTTTTTATAATATTTTGAAGTTCCATATTAATTGTTTGATTCATATTCTGTTTATCACCAAACTGCATGTTACCTGCTTCTGTAACCTTTTCCATAGCTGCATCAGTCGAGGCTTGTAAATCAGCTTCTACTTTACTTTTGACCATCTGAGCGGTATCTCCTTCTAATTTTGCACTAGTTTGTGATTTAGCGTTAATATCCTGGCTAAGATCAACATCACACTTAGGACCCATCTCACCAATAGTCACCTTCACCTTCTGAACATTGCCCATAGATGCGGAAAGTGTACTCGCAGTATTAACTATAGTCTCATTAATAGTTTCATTCAAAATATCCATGTTAAAGGTTTGATTAATGGTTTGTGAACCTCCTCCTCCCATGGTTTTTTACAATGGTCTGAGAAAATAATATTTTTGTATTTCAAATGAAACTGAACAGACTTCTATTAACTCTGTCGATCATCATAATAATTATTTGGTTGTCTATGAAGCACAGGAGAGAATTATACGAAGAAGCAGATAAGAAAGCACTCGATGATTATCTTATAGATTCAGATAAAGTGGATCCCGATACTATTAAAATTATGGTAGAAAAGTTAACAACGGATCAGGTTCTTCTATCCAAGTTTTACAGTGCTGCTCAGACAGACGATCGTGTAACTCTTATTAATTTAACAATGGATGTGTAAAAAATATTAGTTTAGTATAAATGAAGAACCAGAACATTATTTACGGTGTAATTGCCGCTCTCGCACTTTACATACTGTTTACGAGATATGAAAAGTACACAGAAGAAAAGATCAGCCCCAGTGATGATGTTTTTGAAATTGTCAGGAAAATTGAGGAGGCTAAGAAGGCCAAGAACAAACCACAATAATTTCTTGGATTAATATAAGATCCCATGCCTACGACTTGGGTACATGTTAAAGCATTGAAAGATTATAATAGGGCTCCAAACAGATGTAACGCCGCTGATCACGCAGATAATCAATGCCGCAATGAGGGCGAAATCATTTATGGATCAGCCGAAGTTGATTATGGTGGAGGGAGTAAGTGTCGCGCGGTGAGTGTTTGCACGGATTACGTTGATGGTGGTGGAGGCTCAAATCCATGCGCTTACAATGCGCCTGTAAAAGCTACAAATAGAAGATACATACACCAACACTGGGGTTGGGCGGGTCTCCCAGCGGACGGTTTAGGTTTGGAGTGTGAGTGGAATAATCCAACTGATGGAACGTTACGAACAATGTCCAGTCAAACCAGGTATACGAATGCAACTATTAATAATTACCAAGGCACGGCGATGAGTATATGGGACCAACTTGTATGGGGTATAAAAGTTCACAATAAAAATACTGTGGGTCAAGGATATTGTAATAAAATTGAGAATTTATTGAAACAGGTTCATACTAATGGTGATACGTGTTACGATCTCATAAAGGAGAAGAACAACGGCTCAACAGCTCAGAGAAAGGGAGTCGAATATTGCAACAAACACCCAACAGCGGACGCATGTAAATGTATTAATATTTCACAACCTGGAGGTGTGACGTACTGTTTGCAAAATCCCACTCTCCCTGGATGTAGCAAGGTTGCGAGTACTTTTAAACGTATTCCGGAAAAGGCGCGAACACAGTTTAGCTTACAGAATCAGTCTACTGGATGTTTTAATGGTACAGCTTGTGCGGGTAGTGGATTCTTTTTACCAGAAGCTGTACCAGCTGTATGTAATAATACAATTACTGTATGTGAGCAAACTATTGATATTGGTGATATAACCGGTGGTGAGGTTAACATCAGTCAGGCAATGGAATGTGGGAGTGAAGGAGATGTTGATAAAGATGGTAATCCTATAGATGACAGACCACCACCTCCAGCATCTTTTGAGGATTTCAAAACGAACCCCTTGGCTTATTTTAACCCCACTAATGTCACCAGTGATAAAAGAGCTGCAGCGGGTACTGGTGGGGTGACTTTCCTTACATCTTGTATGTGTTGCCTTCTCATACTTCTCATGATTATGGTTTTCGGTGGAGGAGGTGGTAGGAAAGCAGGAGCCAGATTTAAAAGGTGAGTATATTTAAATGGGGTTTCTTGATGACGCGAGAGCCTTCCTCGATCCGGGTATGTCCGCGGCACCAGAAACAGCAGACCCATGCGAGCCACTGAAAGAGGAATCAGAGAAAATACTTGAAATGGAAGATGGTCCTGAAAAATCAGCGGCGATATCCGTGGGATTGCAAATGATAGCGGCTCAGGACTGTGAGGAACAGCTCGGATATTATGAATTAGTAGATGAGTTCTGCTCGAGAGATAGTCATTTTGTCGGGATGCAGATAGGGCACGGTGAAACGTGTATGGATAAGGATATACACGGTGATCAAGCGGCTATATGGTGTATGAGAAAGGATATTGATAAAGATACCGGGATTGAAAATGACTACCCAAGAATGAAAACACGAACAGATGTTTGTAATGAAAGGGGGTTGAAGTCTAGATGGCACTCAACTAACGCTAAATACTGTAATTTATACCCCGAAGATGACTGGTGTAGATGTTATAATGTGAAAGAAAACAAAAAAATATGTTATGCTGTCGATGAAGAAGGTAATCCAAAAAAGTATGGACCAAAGTCTAAACCGGCAGCTGGATGTAATTTATTTGACTCCCTTGAACAGAACAAAGTGTTTTATAAAGATGGTTACCAGGTTTATAAGGATAATATGCATTGCACACGAAATACATGTACCAGACCTACGTTTCAATATATTCCCGAGGGTGCTATGAGTAGTTGTAAACCAACATACAGAATGTGTGACAAGGACATTGATATAATTAATTCATCTTTAGGCACGATAGTAATTGCTTGCAACGCTGATATGCCGGAATCGGAAAAACCCGATTGGTGGGACGAGGAGGGTGATGGTGATGATGGGTGGCTAAGTGGTTATAGATCTCCACCATTTGATAGTTTCCCTTTAAATAAAACACCTATAACCGAATGGCCCAAAGAGTTTGATTGGGAAGACGATAATGTTAGATATTTAACATTTTATAGTATAGGGTCTTCAGTTCTCTGTATAATCATATTGATAATAATAATGAAAAGCTTAAAGAAAAAGTAAAAACATATTGTATGTGGTGTTGGTGGTGTTGTCACACCTTCGAAGGTAAGCCTTTAACTATGCCATTCAAATACGATGATCGTAGAAATAAGTTTTACACAACTGGCAATTATTGTTCATGGAGTTGTGTAAAGTCTCATGCACTTGAGAGATATGGGTGTACAGTGGGTAGCCGTATTAATGGCAATGTAGTTATGATGCGTAAAAAAATGTATAACCAAATCGGACCGGTTAAACCCGCTCCAAGTAGATACAAATTAATAGAGTTTGGTGGTGATTTGACTATAGAAGAATTTAGGAAAAATCAAACAAGGGATGTAGAAGAACCCAAACAGATTGAGACAGCTCCTATAATAAATAACATAGTACCCGTTATCACAGACACCAAAAGGATGGATGAGATAAAGAATGCATCGGCATCTAACAACGCGCTAAAGCTAAAAAGAAACAAACCACTGAAACGAAATCATAACAACTTAGAATCAGCGTTGGGACTCATCATCACTCCCAAATCCTAAATTTCTTTTTTGTTTAGCTGTCGGTATTGATTGTGGTAATTGATCAGATTTTTTACTATGAACCCATTCATGTCCATCGTGGGCTGCCCAACATATGTCATACCGCTCTATCATTTTCCTGCATAAAACACAGGGTAATGATATAGCATCTCCAAGTGTATTCCTTCTCATAATAATCAAATGACCATATTTCCTATGCAACCATTCTGTAAATTGATGGGATTTATACCCTTTTTTCAAACATTCACGGTACAGACGCCTAATAAGTTGCCTCTCTGCACACATATGGTTATTACTTATCATCCCTGGACCTTTAGACATATAACTCGTAACTGTACAATACTTCATACCGTACAGCAATTATTACAAGTTGTTCCTGGAAACACAAAGGCACACTTTTCACACTCGTTTAGGATATCGAGGTCCTTCCTCTTCGGTACAAGTCCTTTAGAAAATCGCTGTAACTCTTTTACAGTATAAATTCCGTACTGAATCATAACCTCCAAAGGAGGAAACTTCATACTACACTGTTAGCAAGACAAATCCTTAATTGGGTTTCATGCAGCATGGAAAGAGTCCCGCGATGCTCTCTTTAGCTTTAAGCATACCCGCAAATCCATCAATAATAGGTGGAACCATAGTCTTGAGAATCTTCTCAAACTCACTGTCCTTCTCACCCTCATCAATCTCCTCGATAAGGTGATAAAGAATGGCAATAGTGAGCTTCTTCTTCTGGGGTCCGGCAAGCTTCTTGAACTTGGCGGCAGTCATCATAAGTTTAGCAACAATGGGGGGAATGTCCTCCTTTTGGAGACCATCACCGAGGTAATCATTCTTGATCTCTTCAACGAGAGCAACAACCGACTTAGCGTCAATTCTTCCAGCAAATCTTTCAAGTATCACGTCCATTTTATAATCTTTGTTTAGAATAAAAAATGAATACGGATAACGTGATTGCCGGGATTGCGTTTGGTATTGGTTTTATACAGATGTATCAGGATTTGATCAAAACTGAAAAAGTTGACGAAAAGTCCAAAAATGCCGTCCTGTTAAGTATTTTAGCGAGTTGTTTATGGCTGACATATCAGTCAAGAAAGTATGGTATGAACTTTACAGTAGCTTATACAGGTATTGGTTTAGCTATTCAGGTATACATTTTGAATAAGATCTTGATTAAAGAAAGTGAAAATCTTCCAGATCTTCCGAATCTAAATAAACTATTTTAATAGGCTTAAGGATTTTCTACGTCATCACTGTAGAAATGTCTTCTATCATCTGTGCTCGTATTACTCCCAAGCCTTCTACTGCCTCTTCTACCAAGAAGGTGAAGTCGGTTTCACAATCACCTACTAAGATCCCAACCCCGGGAGCCCTGGACACGGGTGTCATGAAGACTGCGCGATTCGCTGAGGCTGTTAACGGTCGCGCCGCCATGCAGGGTGTCCTGTGGGGTTCTCTTGATTGGATGATGTCTGGTGAGAATATCATTCAGCAGCTCGAAGATCCTATGTATGCGGCTGCTGCCACTGGTGTTGTTACTACACTTGCTGCGGCTTCACTCATCACCGCCAAGGACTTCGGTAAGGAGGAGTTTTGGAGCTTCACCCCCGAGGCTGAGCTTAAGAACGGTAGGCTTGCCATGCTTGGATTCACTACCCTATTGGGATTGAGTGCCATGTAACCTAAAAAATCTATTATTTTAATTTTTTCATTCATTGTTAATCTTCCTGTCCTACGTATCACGTACGACACGAGCATTAAGAGAATATATACATTTACAGCTATAGGTCTCATCCTCTATTGTAGATTTAGATTACTTTGGGGCGCATTAAACCTCCAGCCCTGGTGGCGAGACCACGGGAGAGAGCCATAGCCTTGGGTTTAAGGATGTAGAAAGAGGCGAGGAGGGTGCAAATATATAAGACGAGACTGAAGGCGGAATAACCCTTCTCAGCCTCCTTGGCATTCTCACACTTGAGAGTCCAGTTGAGAGCCACTGCGGATCCAATGAGACCCATGATGGAATATATCAGGGTGAAGACACCAGCTTCGTTCTTAGCAAGTTTGGTGAGGAGGAGGGTGAAGGGAATTGTGAGTGCGATGGTGAGGGTCGCAATGAGATACTTGTTAAGGTTCTCTTGGATGGACTTACCCTTCATAGATTCACACTTGGAGAAGATGTTGATACCGATGGAAGCGGTCACCATGTAGAAGAAACCGAGAAGGAGAATACCACCAACGGTACCCCACGAAACCTCGAGATCAACCTTACCAGAGGCAATGCTTCTGGCGTTGTTGTACATCCTGGATGCACGCATAGTACTTGTTAAGGAAGCGGGTCCAGGAGCGATGGACATGTTTTATTATACTTATAGAAATTATTATAATGTAGCATAGATGAAGATACCCAAAGTTGCATTTATCAAACATTGTCCCAATCTGGCACCTGAGAGAAAGGTGTTCCTGGAGGAACACCTCAAGGAGAGAGTTCTCATCAAAGATGTGAGATGGCTCGAAGACTATAATCATGACCACCCCTTCGTACAATGGTTGAACGCCAAGCTAAACCTCCCATATGGTCCCAAGTTGACGAGTAATTTTGTAAAGACTATTTTCGCCATGAAACAGATGGTTGAAGAAAAAATCGAAAGTGCTCTTCACATGGACGATGACGTTGTTTTCTATAGGGATTGGGATAAGATACTGGAAAGTATTCCCGATGAAGTTGAACACAATGGATATATAAACATGGGAACTTCACCATTCTTCAATCTTAAACCAAAACTTCGTCAAGTCTATCAAATCCCAAACAATGGAGGTGCGGAAGTTATTTGGGTAAACTTTGATTTTGCATTATCTTTCATGACTCAACTTAATATGCATGAAGCTCCGGATATTACAATTCACGGTCTATTAATGTCTATGGGTAAACCTATTTTAAATGTTCCAATTGCTCATCAAACATCAAACATTGAGAGAGCCAGTACAGTTGATCACGATACTAGGAAACCTTCAAATTGGCAAGCCTATGTTCAAAACTATAAAAATCTCCCAAAGATTAATTTCAACAAACTCCTCGATGAGTTCAAGCAGTTTGAAGTTAGAAAGAAAAAGGTTGAAGATAAGTTTTATGAACTGTATGATAAGAGGGTTGACATTAAGAATGTTAAATATATTCTAAACGAAGACCAAGATCATAGAGTAAATATTTTAGATTTTGAATTAATTAAAAATGAGGTGGATGTTTGACCTCCCATAAGCTCCTGCACTATATCCAAATGTAGATAAATCTGTCATGTCCTGATTACCAGCGGTTATGAATAATTCTTTACACGAAGCAAGTAAAAACCAATCAATATAACATGCAAGTCTTTGATCACGTGTAACATCGTAGTTCTTGAGTGTGTCACATTTATATGTTAGAACAATGTCATGCTCAAGGGTTACAATTTTGTCCGGGAAACGCTTCTTAAACATATCTCTAATTTCGCGACTATCACTCGCTAAAAATATTTTACCTTCGGTATCTTGAACTATTTTCATAAACTTTTCGAGTGCACTATCCTTAGCAAAATACGCTGGTTTAATGTTTCCATTTTCATCTTTTCCATGACAACCCATGTCCTTAGAATCATTTGAACACGCACCTCTCCTAATGTGCATACCATATTTTAAACCGTGTGAGTGCTTATCAAGAATAGTTTGCAATTCTTCAGTTGGTTTAATAATTTTGTTAAGATTTGAATGAACATGTTGAAAATATTGGGGGTTTATGGCAATTCGTGGTTCAAACTTTTCCTCACTTTGATCATCGGTTATTTCAAAACCTTCAAACTCAACACCTCTGTCTACATCTAATAGACTCTTATATACACATGGTTTTGGAGATCTATACACTAAATCGGATAGACATAGAGCGACATTACCCCAACCCATAGATTGTGGGAGGTAGAATGTCATTATATGAATATGAATGATTTATTCTTTAATGGTTTAGAAATTTAATGAGATCTTCTTTACCCTTCTTTTGTATCCATCCTAATTCCTTCAGTTTTTTGGCACAAATGTGATACCTCGTGTCATTAAATGGTCGGTCGTCAATATATGTAATCCATTTATCATATTCATCTGTACCAATAATTGTTTTGATCATCAATTTTGTAACATCCATAACAGACATTTCATCATCAGATGCTATGTTGTAGATTTCACCAGTTTTACCTTTCTTCCAGACTACATCAACCGCATCAACAACATCATCAACGTGCATGAAAGCTCTCTTAACTTGGGCACTACGTGTTCCGTGGATTGTACACTTCTTACCTTCCTTCAACAGTCTCTTAAACTTTGGTATGAGTTTCTCTGGATACTGATTTGGACCGTACACGTTGTTACACCTAATCACCTTGATATCCATATCAAAAGATTGAATGTAGGAACGAACGATCATCTCAGCCGCCGCTTTAGAAGCCGAATATGGATTTGTGGGTTTGAGTACACCCGTAATCTCTGTGAAAGGTTCGTCTGTGAGAGACTCACCATAAACTTCGTCGGTGCTAAAGTGAATAATCTCTGCATCGGGTATGTATTTCCTGCACATTTCAATGAGTACATGTGTACCATATGTATTATCCATTGTGAAACTGATGGGGTCGAGAAAAGAATTATCTACATGACTTTGAGCCGCGAAGTGGAATACATAATCAAACTTATAAAAGTTTAGGACACTTTCAACAAACTCTGGGTTACACAAAGAACCGTGGAATAGTACCGCGGACTCGTCCGCCACATTATGAATGTTTGAACAATAATCAATTTTGTCAATATTCACAAACTTGATATCTGGATACCTTTTGTGTATGATGTTTATGAAATTAGATGCGATGAATCCACAACCACCCGTTACTAATGCATTAGGCATTTACTTTAGTAGCTGCAAATGTTTTAAGCAAATTACACACACGATCAACATCTTCAATGTCAAGTCCGTGGTGAGCACCCAATAGGAAGCCATCCTTCATAATGGTATCTGCATTCTCAAATTCACCCAGGTATTCACGGAACGCTGGATGCCTCGTGATATTACCCGCAAATGTTACACGTGTTTGTACGTCATTTTCTTCCAAGTAATTAACAATCTCTAAGCGATCTGGACATTGGAAAGGGATAGCAAGCCAGTTGGGAATCTGTGAATCATCTGGAAGGGTGTAGTACGAACAATCCTTGAGGTTCTCGATGTACCTCTCTACGTTCTCACGTCTCTTACGAAGAAAACCCTCCAGCTTGTCCAACTGTACGAGTCCAAAGGCTGCGTTCATTTCACATGCTTTGAGGTGGTAACCCGCTACACCATAGAGGAACTTCCAATCATATGGAATACCATCAACGGAATGATTGAAACGTTCACTGGGTTCCTCAATGTTATCACCGATGCGACCCCAATCTCTAAACATTAAGGCTCGCTTGAGATGTTCTTCGTCATTAAACATTACCATACCACCTACACCACCAGCTGTAATAACATGACTCGCGTAGAAGCTTGTTGTACTTATGTCGGTGCAAGGTGTATGGGTAATAGTATCTGCAGAATCCTCAAATAGGATGACGTTTGGAAAAGCTTCACGAATAGCTGCCCAATCTGGCATATTACCAATTAGGTTTGGAAGAAGGAGACACTTCGTCTCGGGTGTGACAACTTTCTTGAGGTCTTCAACCCCTGGTACATATGTATTTAGACCTACATCACAGAAAACGGGTTTGAGACCCAATTGAATGAGGGGAGCTACTGTCGTGGCGAAGCCACATGCGGGTGTAACAATCTCACTCCCCTTGGGGAGGTTAAGAGCGCAGAGACCCAAGAGGATAGCGCTACTTCCAGAGTTTACAAAGAGTCCATGCTTCTTTCCGAATAGGTCTGCCACTCGCTTCTCAAACTCCACAGAACGATCACCAAAACCAGCGAGCCAGCCATCACGTAAGCAAGCCTCAACGGCTTTAATCTCTTCCTCCCCATATGACTCAAATTTGTTGGGTGCATACCATACTTTCTTAGGCATTATGTTTTCTTATATTTCAAACCTTTTAAGTAAATGAAATATCTTCGCACAGTACATGTAAAAATTTGTCTTCTTTTGTTGCAATTATTTTAAAATTTTTAGAAATTAAGTGAGTAAGACTATCTATAGTAAAACAGTTTATATGTTCATGCCAAAATTGTTTATTCACAATATTTTCCTTTGGAACTTCAAAATAGTAATATTTAGATTTATCCTTAATCTCTTCAATAATTTTATTTGGATTAGGAACGTGTTCAAGTACGTGCATGCATGTTATGATATCACACTTAAAAAGAGTATCTGTAATTGGAACTTTCGACTCCACATTACAAATATCATATACAAATCTTTCTTTTCCTACATTTGGTGTATTTAGTCCGTTATAACCACCAAAGTCTATCAATGTTTCTATGTTCGATGTATACTTTTCAATAAATGGTTGTGATACTTCATCTACATATGAATGTCTTTCACTAAAAATTGTATTATTATAAGTTGGTTCAAATTTAATTCTTTCCGTGACATACTTATCATCTCTGTAGTTAAAATATAAATTGTTCATTTCTTCTTCATTAAATAGAATATTTACACCAACAAAACCACAAATCTCACACATATTTGTTTTACATGGAAAGTAATTTGTTTGATTTGGAATACCATACAAGGAAGTTGTAGATTCTGGGTCCATGCCAAAAATGCGTTTGACTAAAAATGGGGCGAGTATTGCAGGTTTTGTGATGCATACATTAGAACCACAAGACCTACAAGTTTTTACAAACTTCATTAAAAAAATATAAAATTTAATCTTTATATCAATTTTTTATATTTTCCATTTTTAATGTTTCCAAGATTAAAAATGTCTTTCTCAAACTTTTCAGTTCCTATATCTTCATTATACTATATGTATAGGCATACTCTTTATACTTTTAACGACGTCTAAATAATTGGTATTTTTATTTATTTTAATACTGTTGGGTGTCACATGTGAAAGTGCTTTGAGACCATGTTTCGAGTTTTCAAAACCCATTACATTTTTCTCACCTTTTCCATATTTAGTCATGGCTAATTTGTAACATTCTGGATCTGGTTTTGGGTGTGTGTAGTCTTCACGTACCACCCAATTTTTAAGTTTCTTGAGTTTGGGGACTCTATATTTGAAGTAATCAACAATCAATTTATCCGTGTGGGTAACTACTGTGTGATTGATGTTGTTCTCATCTATGAAATCAATAAACTTGTCCGCGTTTTGTATAAAATTGATATCTTCAATTTTAATCATCTCTTCAAACTTCAATTTTCGGAGTCTCTGAAAATTGGAACGTTCCAAATATTTTTCCATACCAATTGTGTTTATGATGTCTTCGATGTGTCCCGGTGATTGATTTAAAACCTTAGACCACGCTTCACAGTGGAAATGATCACTGTCAAGTAAAGTACCGTCAAGGTCAATGAGAAATATCATATAGTTTAAAGTAATAAAATAACTTTAACTAAATGAAGAAAGTTTGCGTGTTAGGTGCAAATGGTTTTATTGGTAAAAATCTTATGAGAAACACGGATTGGGTGGGTGTAACCAGAAAAGATTTAGACCTTACAAATCAATTGGAAGTCCAAGAATATTTCAAAACTCATAAATATGATGTTGTAATCCATTGTGCAGTCGTGGGTGGAAGTCGTCTTAGAGTGGATGATGGTGATGTAATTTATAAAAATCTTTTAATGTTTGAAAATGTTGTGAGAGTTTTCAAAGGAAAGTTGATTTACTTCTCAAGTGGTGCAGCTTTGAGAGGGACACCTCCCACAGACCCATATGGTCTCTCAAAATGGCTCATAGACAGACGCATTGAAAATATACCAAATGCCTACTCATTGAGAATATGGGGATGCTACGGACCCGATGAACTACCATCCAGGTTTAGTGCTGTGTGTAAAAATAAGGGACATATCGTCATTGAACGTGACAGATATTTTGATTTTGTAGATGTTGAATATGTGAAAAAGATTGTTCATACATATGTTATAGGTGATTGCACTGACAAAGAGTTTAACCTTGTCTACCCAGAAAAACTCTTACTATCTCAATGGGCTGAACGTTTTGGAGCAACATATGAGATTAAGGATATATCCGAATATGACGAACCATATTACTTTGTTAATCCGTATAAAGAAGATTAAACAATTTTATGAAATGAATGCATCTCTATCTTTTCTAAAAAACTTTAGTATGGTAGGTGTAAAGACTTCTTTTGAAGATGAAGGTGCACACCCATTCAATGTGTATAAACTACGAAATGTTACAAATAAGCTTGGTGTAGATTTAAACCTAAAGATTGGTGGTGCAGAAGCGAAAACTGATTTTAACATGGGCATTGACATGGGTTGTGACAGTATTGTAGCGCCAATGATAGAAAGTCCATTTGCACTTTCTAAGTTTATCACGTATTCTAAAGACTATGATATCACACGTGGTATAAACATAGAGTCTAAACAGGGTATTCAAAATCTTGAATCTATTTTAGATTCCAAATACATCGAACATCTTGACTATATTTGCATTGGTAGAAGTGATCTCGCTGCTTCTTATGAAGCGAACGTCTTATCGGATGAGTTTTGTGATTTGGTTTCAAATACACTCGCGATGATAAAAGATAGGGAAATTCAAACCTGTATGGGAGGTACGTTTGACGTGAGAAGTCGTGATTTTGTGGAACATCTACACGATAATGGACTCATTGATAAAGTTGAAACGAGATATATCATCTTCAAAACCGATAAAAACTTCGTAAACAATTTTGAAGAGTCTATAACACATGCATTGGAGTTTGAATATGAATATATGAAAATGCTATATGAAGGTAAAGTTGACAAGATGAATGAATATTCTGGTAGATACGAAGTAATTAAGAAGAGACTCGGTGAACAAATAGATGTTGTTTAAGCGTTTTGTCATCTAAAAATGGTGACATTTCTTCGTGTGGCATGTTTTGGAATGATCCATCTGGCATTGGTTTATTTGCAACTCTCGGAAACCTACCTTGTGAGTTACAGAATATTTCTACGATAACAGGTCCATCTGTGTGGTCAAGATAAGACACATCATCATCTCGCTCAATCTTATGGTATTTTAAATCATAAGCTTTTGCGATCTTTTCAACATCACAAAAACTTATACCCGAATCGGGGCTTGTTCCGAATTGTCGTTTGAACACAGCAGCTTGTGATATCTTTATAGCCTCGTAGCCATTGTTGTTGAATACCATGACAGTCACAGGGAGATTGTGGTGTTTCAAAGTTTGTAATTCTTGTACATTGAACTGAAATGAACCGTCTCCAACTATGACATATGTTCTTTTACCGTGGAAAGATGCACCAATGGACGCTGGAACCTCAAATCCCATGTCTCCATGACTGCTTATAATAAGACGATCACTGTCTTTGGGTGTATACATATGCCATCCTACACATACGATAGAACCGGAAGACATTGTGACGATTGAGTCACCTTTCTTTTCATCAAAGAACTTCTGAAGATGTCTGTAAGGACATACACGGTCGCCATTTTTAGGGGGTAATTCTTTGTCCCATAAACGTTTCCATTCCTTGTTTCTGTCAATCCAAACATTCTGTATATTGGATTTAGGTAACTCGATACCGAAAAATGTTTTGAGATCCATATACACCTTTACATCAACTTTCTTCTCATCCATAAATTCACTCTTGTCAATGTCTATATACACAATCTTAGCTTCTCTTGCAAATAGCTGTCTGTTATACCCGGTGATACTTTTGGAAAGTCTACAACCCAGGCACAGAATAAGATCTGCATTTTGGATAGCAAAGTTACCAGACCTATTTCCCAAAATACCAACTTTCCCAGTATACTCATGACCCAAATCACTTCCAAAATAACTGACGACATATGGAAGTTTATGACGATTCAAAAAATCCCTAAACTCCCTCTTAGTTTTAGAAAGGTGGATACCGTTACCAGCCAATACAATTGGTCTCTCAGACTTTGACCACAACTCTAAAAAATCACATGGAAGATCATCCAATGGGGACGCCAAACTGTGGGTCCAGTGCGTATAGCGGCGCGCGCGTGCGGGGGATGTGGTTGGAACTTCCATAGACTGTACATCTATGGGTATAGATAACCAAATAGGTCCAAGTCTACCAGTAGTAAGATTTTCATAACATTTTTCAAGAATGTGGTGTGTATCTTTAGGATCTATAAGTTCAACTGCGTATTTTGTGATTCCCTTAACACTCTCAATAATATTACAATCAGATCCAAAATATCCACGATCTCTACCACCACGCGATCTAATGTTATCTTTACTCTGTACCTGTCCACTTATGAAGAATACAGGAACACTATCTTGGTACGCGATGAGACATGGTGTTATCGCATTTGTAGCACCACACCCAGAAGTTACACAACAAATACTTGGGTCGTGTTCATACGCTGACCACCCAAGGGCTGCATATCCAGCTGGCTGTTCACCATGAGTATATGTTACGTCAAATTTCTCACCAAACGAATCATTCAAGTGCATTGCAAATCCACCAGTCACAGAAAAGCATTTTTGAACTCCGCGTTCTATGAGAAAGTTTGTGATGTAGTCAGAGACTTTCATTATAATTTATGTGATTAGAAGCTTTAAATTAACTTACAGAGAATCGTAATATTCTCCCTGTTTATCTTGACGCTCAACAGTCTTAATGTGAAGTAGAGACACAAGAGGTTTAGCGTCAACCTTTGCGACGTTATCAGAACCAACAAGCTTCTCATGAAGGTCATTCTCCCATTTGATAGTACCGTTATTCTTGTAATAACGTCCTTGATAATCCGGGAAGTTGATCCACCCAGCCTCGTTGATTGCAAACTTATGACTATCTAACCACTCTGCAGTGTAACCTGGACACATATTTATTCGTGGGATGTACATAATGTCACCGTCAAATGATTTAATATTAACGATAAGCGCCTCTTGTGGCATCTCATCCGCATCAATCACGAAGATGTAGTCGCCCTTACACTTTGTCGCGTGATAATTGCGATGATCTGAGAATTTCCCGTCAAATTCTCTCTCATTAACGACAATCTTATCACCATAAAACTCCAAAACTGTGCGAACCTCTGGGGTCGCATTCTTGGAATCTAAGAGGATATTCACCTCATCACCTTCATCCTTAACCTTTAGAAGGAAGTTTATGAGACATTTAAGTTCACGATGTTCGTTGCAAACACAGATCGCATAAGAAATGTTGACCATTATATAAGTTAAAGTGAACACCCCTTTAAATAGTATATATGAAATACATTTCATATTCGTTATGGGGGGATAATAAAGTATATACTTATGGTATTGTAGAGAATGTTTTAGATGCAAAGAAGTTCTATGAAGGATGGATTGTAAGGGTTCACTACAACGACACCGTTCCCCAGAATATCATCGATTGGCTCAAAAAACAAGATAATGTTGAACTTGTCCACCATCCAGGTACAAAGACAAAGGCGTCAAATACTCTATGGAGGTTTGAGGATCTATTCATCAAAGATGCCACTGTAAATGTCCGGGACGCCGATTCAAGAATTACCGAAAGAGAACGTATATTAGTAGATGACTGGCTAAGCTCCGACAAAGATTTTCACATTGTACGGGATCATAAAGATCATGTATGCCCAATTGGTGCTGGTGGATTTGGGGTTAGAAACAACTGTATTGAGTATATCGGTGTTGCAACCGGTACCAGAAGTGTAAATGAAGCACCTTATCATTTTCCGTTGGGTATAGAACTTATGAATTTATTTTTAAAAGACCTATCAAAAGATAGAGATGTCTATATCGTGGATCAATTATTTCTGGCTCAATATGTGTACAAATATGTAATAAATAAAAGTATGGTGCATTGTAGTCACAACGCTTATGAACCATTTGCTAAAAGACTTAACCCGATTGAAACGGGATTTATGGGTGAAGTTGTAACAGACTGCCCCAGAGCCTCAGAAATTATGGGAGATAAAGAAACTTCTTTTGAACGGAAAGGAGCGTATTAAAAAATAAAGTTGTAGTAGATATAAGTATGGATAATCACGCCGAAATAAAAGACAAGTGTGACGGTCTTGATACACGATTAGAAGAACTTGCAGCTGATATAAGAGATCTTCCGACAAACTACAAACTTATAAGTAAATATAATAACATAGATGACGATTTACAAAAAATGTATGACTGGTATCATACAATGAAAGACGTATTAAAGCAATACACTCAAGAAAAGCAAATAGTTGAAGCCAAACTTGAGCAATTGGATACCCAAACTAAATCCCTAAATAACGAAGTTCAAAATCTTAAATTACAAGAGTTTTCTCATGACCAACACGGAGGCTCGTATTCACAATTACCTCATATCCAGCGTCCGTAAGATTTTTACAGAATGCTACATCCTCGGAACACATATCTCGTAATACAGTCCCATCTTCAGTTTCCATTTCTATAAGTGGATAACTAAAGTATGGATATTTAAGATCTTCTATCACACCTTTACGACATGCAAAGAATCCCATTCCGTTATACGCAACTTTCATATATTTTTCAAATGTATCAGTGTCCCCAACTTTTAGAAAATCAAATGTTCCAGATTTCTTAAATTGATCCATATCCCACTCCTTAACAGCCGCATAATGTTTGAGATCGGTCATACGATACAATCCTGACACAACTGGATATTTATCCGTGTCTTCTACGAGTTCAATTATATTTTCGGGTGTAAAAAATATATCAGAATCTATGGTTAGCCACACATCATAATCACTCTTACCATTGAATGGCTTTTGATCAGCTCCTCTCAATACATCTAAACCGAGGGTTTTCATTCTTGAAAATGGAACGAAACTCGAATATTCATTTACGAGTCTGACTTTATACCCCTTTTGAATAAGTGTTATAAGCGTCTTAGACCAATTTGTTATAAATGAACCGGAAAACTCACGACCCGGTAATGCAATAACCAAATTCTTCATTACTATTTATACGTTCAATACTTTAAGCACCTCATATACAGCTGGGTGCCTAACAATATCATGTTCATCCATTTCTACATGCTGAATATAGTCACAATCCATACCAGATAGTTTATATGTAAGATAAGAAAGACCATTTTCTTCACTGAGATCGGACTGATCAAGATCACCGGTAACAATTAATTTAGTGTTGTATCCAATCCTTGTGAGTAGAAGACGCATCTGGTTTGGTGTGGCATTTTGCATCTCGTCAGCTATAATGACAGTATTGTCAAATGTACGACCTCTCATATATCCAAGTGGTTCAATAGTAATGCAACGATCTATTTGATTGATGGATAGATACTTCTCGAAAATGTCAAACATTGGGCGCGTCCAGGGTTCCATTTTACGTTCCATATCTCCTGGGAGGTAGCCCATATCTTCATCGGCTGATACGATTGGTCGTGTTAAGATAACCTTACCTCTACCATATCCCTGAATATGTTCCATGGCAATCTGACAAGCGAGCATGGTTTTACCTGTACCCGCTGGACCCGTACCAATAACAATTGGCTTTTGTGACCTAAGAGCTAGCATATATTTACACTGACCGGGTGTTTTGGGAAACTCCATATAATTTAATAGATAATTATCTCTAAATAATAACACAAAGATATGGATAAAATATATTTTCCCGCCAATAAGTTTAAAAGATACGCTCTAAATATTTTTAGCTGTATATATCAAGATGGAGGAGTACCTCTTCATTCAAATGAAACCTACCCGGGGTTTTTTGAGCATCACAGATCCACACAAAAAGAGTAGGTTTATGTGTTTCAAGGAAAAGAGAACCGCTGAAACTGTTGTAGATTATGTAACAGCATTTAGATCAAATTATGGATATTGGCCCACTATGGACATGTCTAAACCTGTAAAAGTAATAGAAAGTAAAGTTAGATTCAAACCCAGATCTCCTTACGAATTGAGGAATTATCTCACAATTGACGCTTTTGATTACGATACGATATTTAACATGGCGAGGAGAACAAATGTATCCTTCTTTTGTGTAGATAATTTTGTACATGTACCAAATGGAAAGCATCAACATTTCATGAACTTGACTGGACAAGAATGGGATGGTGAGGCAGATCCAGTTGAATTTGCGCAGTTAATGGAGTTTAAATATCAAGTTGAAGATTAATTCCAACCTTTAAAATTAGTAAATTTTTGTTTAGCACCCTTTACATTAATTGTAACTTTAGAAGGTTTTTCTTCACCAGCTGCGTGCATAGAAGCGAAAAGTACTATTAAATATAATCCCATAGATGGAACATCACCCGGAGATAAAGAATCTCCCACGTTTATTTTTTTATCACCTTCCTCCCAACTCGTTTTAGCGACTAACTTTCCATCTTTAAACTCAACCATTGATCCAAAGTGTTTTAGCATTCGGTGTTCTGGATCCCATTTATTATCCCAAACTTCATCTACCACTTTATCCATCAAGGATTTGTTGTTTTTATCAGTTATACCTACAAGTGTACCATCATCATCATATTGTTCAACGTACCAACAATCATGATCACCACCCGGACAGGATTCGTATTCGGGTGATTCTGCGTCAAAATTGTAAACATACGCAAAACCATTTTCGGGTTTTTGTTCATACGATGAACAAAACTCGGGTTTGTCACCATCACCTTTGCATTGGTGTACTTCAGGTAATTGGATGTACCCTTCAGTTTTTGATTCACCTTTATTTAACTCAGCTCCTCCCTCTGTAATAACGAGTTCTCCTCCATCGCTGGATGAATCATCTGAAGACGACTCATCTCCTTTATTCATGAAGTAGAGTGTGACAAGTCCACCGACAAGTATGAGTAGTAAGACTACACCCGCTATAGCAATCATCTTTACATGTATATCAGAAAAAAAAGTAATACTTAAAAATATCATTTGTTGTATACTAAATATGTGTGGCATCGTAGCTCTCTTCGGTGAGGACGTGGAAAATTCATCCCACCTACTTACTCACCGAGGTCCCGATGACTTCCAAACAAAAACACTTGGTAAATGTCGTATGGACTTTTATCGTCTCTCTATTAATGATTTAACCGATGCTGGGATGCAACCCTTTAGGGAAGGTAAACATATGTTGGTATGTAACGGTGAAATTTACAATCACAGGGAATTTAGAACTGGTTCTGAAAAGAGTACAAGTGATTGTGCCGTACTTATACCTCTTATTAGAAAGTCTGGTATTGTGAATGCAGTAAAACAAATTAATGGTGATTTTGCATTGGTTATTACTGATGGTAAACGTATCATAGCCGCTCGTGATCCTGTTGGTGTACGCCCCTTGTTTTACACCCGTTATGCCGAAGATTCAATTGCTTTCGCGAGTGAGGCTAAAGCACTTCTAAGATTGGGAGCTAAGATTGAGATTTTTCCACCTGGTCATATATATGATTCATATCTTGATAGTTTTGTGTGTTATCATACCGGTTACTATCCCGTATTTAAAGTTACAGACCCAGTGAATCATAAACATATTCGTGAAGTGCTTGAAACTGCTGTGCATGAACGCATAAATAATACTGAACGTGATATAGGTTTCCTACTATCCGGTGGATTAGATAGTAGCCTCATCGCTTCCATCGCCACAAGAAAGTTGGGTAAAATTAAGACATTTTCTATTGGTTTAGAAGGAAGCCCCGATTTGGTAGCTGCGAGGAAAGTTGCAAAATATTTGGACACTGATCACACGGAAGTAAAGTTTACTATACAAGAAGGACTTACACATCTGAACGATGTGATACATTCACTTGAATCCTATGATACAACCACTGTTAGGGCAAGTACACCCATGTGGCTTCTTTGTAAGTACATTAAGCAACACACGCCATGTAGGTATATATTTTCCGGTGAGGGAAGTGATGAGATTTTGGGTGGTTATCTCTATTTCCACAATGCACCCGGGGTTGAAGAGTTTGCACTTGAGAATATGAGACGTCTCAAGCTTATTCATCAATTTGACGGTCTTAGAGCAGATCGTTGTGCGGGTGCTCATGGATTAGACCTCGTTGTTCCATTTTTGGACAAGAAGTTTATTGATTTCTGTATGCACATTAATCAAAATCATAAGATGGACAAGATTGAAAAGAAGATCTTGAGGGAGGCATTTGAGGGGTACCTACCTAAAGATATTTTGTGGAGGCAAAAAGATGGTATGAGTGACGCAGTTGGAACAGACTGGGTCACAGAGATTAAGAAGTACGCTGAAGATAACGTTGATGACTCATGCTTTAGGGATACTAAGGTTATGTCACATGGTCATAATACTCCTTTGACGAAGGAAGAGGCTTTGTACAGAACCATCTTTTGGAAGATGTATGGACGAGATAGTGACCATTTGATCTCCGAAATATGGAGACCTAAATGGACAAAAATTAAAGATCCGAGTGCGCGTCTACTTATAGAAAAGAATCCTAACTAATATAAACATGTCTGAGGTCTTTGTTAAGAAATTCAATTGTAAGGATGAGAAACACGTTATGTGGCTCAAAGAGGTTGGGTCGGGTATGGCAAAGGTCACAGCAGGTCAGCGGTATGATATTACTACTGTAGTTAACGATAATCCTATCCCAGGTAGACCTAAGATGGGAAACCCTATGGATTGGGCTTATATACATTTTCAGTTGGCGATGAAATATACAAACGCGGTTTTAAACGGTGACGCCTTCATCCCTTCTGGAAAAACGGATGTACTCTTCGATAGTAAAATCTCTAGGGTCTGAGTTTTCATCCATTCTAACCAGTAAAATTGGTCCATGCGTTTCTTCGGTGTCGAATGGTGCAGGCAACGTATTATTATTTACAAGTTCACTATGTACAGGTTTCATTATAACAACATCCAGGTCTTCCCATTGACCAATAAATGTGGCAGGTCCACCTAATCTTAAAAATATTTCGTTTTTACTTGGAGCAATATCAAGGTCTATTTGTTTTATATCACCCAATTGTTCTTTTATCAGTACAGCCAAAGTCATCTTAGAATCATCTTACAAAAAAATATCAATAGAATGTAAATGATGAAACTGTCTAATAAAAATACACGGGTTATTTTACTGGTTATCGCAGTGGTTGGTATCTACTTCCTTATGAAGAATAAGGAATTATACATCCCGCGTGAGTCTGCGTACAAATATGGAACTGTTGACACTAATCCTGTGCGTCGCACCTCTCAATTCTTTGACAATTGTTCGCCTGAAAATATGGCTGATTGTAAGAGAAATAATCCTTACGAAGGTTTACCACTCCCCTAAGTCGCTTAAAAACATAGTTAAATCTTAAGTTAAGAATGGAAAACTCAACGCGTCAATTTGCGATTGACCGCATCTCAACTCTCCTCGAGATTCCTAAAGATGACACCATCTGTATAAATCTCGAGAAGAACATACTAAACTACGCTACTGAACAAGCGCGAAAAATCAATCAACAACCCGCATGGGATAACCATAAATATACTGGGATGTATAAACAGAAGTTTCTTCAGATTCAACATAACTTGAAGAACTCACCAGTTTTAAAGGGGTGGATTATTGATAAAAAAATTAAAACTAAAGATGTGATTGAGATGCGCCCAGAAGATCTTTGGCCAGATGGACCCTACGCTAAAAAGATGGAAGACAGGATTATCAAGGAGATGAGAAAGGCTTACTTGGCGAAGGAGAGTAAAAATCAGGATGGTTTCTTCAAATGTGGACGTTGTAAATCAATGAAAACGACCTATTACCAGATGCAAACGAGGTCCGCTGATGAACCCATGACTGTGTTTGTAAGCTGTCTCAATTGTGATAAGAATTGGAAGTGTTAATATAATACTTGGAATCTGTCCAATCTGTTGGCATATCACCAACCGATAGAATATAGTTATAGCCCAACTTCTTTTTCATAACAGTTTTTGTTTCCGCACTCGTAAATCCCAAATAATGATAAGGTATTCCATGGTTTTGTAATTGTTTGATGGTATATTCAATAACACCTGGAATACCAGGTCTCGCCGTTATAATGATAATATGATACCCCAAATCTTTCATTTTGTGTAGCAAATTAATAATTGGTACATTCGGAGTTCCGTTTGTCCATATAAGTGTGTCATCTATGTCAAACATAGCGGCATCATTTTCGCCAGCTGGACCTATCATTAAAGTTATTAAAGATTTAAATACTGTGATGTTTAGTATGATCGTAGACGTTAATTGTGATGATGGATCAATCCAGATTGCTCGTGTAGTACACGAACATGCTGGTATGTTTGCAATAAACTTTTTAGAACTAAAGAAGGTCGGTATTTATGATTTCTCATCTAATACCGAACTCGTATCAAAGGAATCTGTTTCTGGATTTTATGATGTAAATAATCTTGAAGCTACAGATCTATATGTAAAGGTTAACAATGGTTACGAGTTGATTGATGACAGTGAAGACGAAGACTACACCGGCTCCGAGGATGATGATGATGATGAATCCGAGGATGAATCCCTTGTAGACGAAGATGAGAATGAGGAGGCTTAAATAATATAATCGTTTTAATTTTATGGAGTGCCCAGTGTGTTACCAAGAACACAATGGATATAAACTCAATTGTGGACATTCTTTTTGTTATCAATGCATTTTTCATTGGTACCAAGAATATGAATCACGTACATGCCCAATTTGCCGCCAAGATATATTTTTTGATACACGGGAAGTTCACGTAGATTGCGAACATAATTCGTCATTTGATGATTATTTGCAGTTTCATGAACTGTTAGATAAGTATAGGGGTCTACATATAAAAGATATAGAATACCTAAGCTGTCAGAGTTGGGTAAGAAAAGTAACAGAATATAGAGCTAAGAACCCATCTCATACTAAATATACTTTCTATGGACTTCAAGGAACCCAAAAAACGTGTTACCAAAAACGACAAGAAAAACAAGAAACAGGTGTATTCGCAAAAGTGTCTACGCCTCAAGGTTGAGTTTTTGGAGAAGCAAACTCAAACCAGAATGTTGAAACAGGAACCACGATAAGTATTATAAAGGCTGCTGCAAAGGGTAGCATCTTACTTAAGGTTTTGAAAACAATATAGATCAACTAGAAGTGATGGCTCCTTATTATCCACCCAACGCTCATTATTCGCAGATGGATGTCAGTGATTATGACGAAGATCATATTTTCGCATTCATCGGTAAGACTGGAAAGCGTTTCTACTGGTTGACCAGGTTTCTTGAACTTGATTACCTCTGGTATGACAAGGAGAGGAAAGTCGTAGAAATGTGGGGACCGTATCACGCTCACGTCAACAATCAATCCGAACATGTCATCAGATGTGAATTGGATTTTTTCCAACCTAAGTTAGAGAAGAGTTCTTCAATTTCTAAAGATGAGTGTGTACAAGCGACCACTGCCCAGGCATAGGGTGCATCACGCACCTGGTTCTTACCCAAAAGCCAATCCACCTGAGGGTAGTGTGTTGCACAGTATACTCACCCCATCCGATACAAAATATTTTAACTGTGTACGCGGACCGGTGTACAAGCAAGATGACTATCTTAAGGGATTGAAAAAAAATAACAAGGAAATGGGTATTCCTTACAAAGACCCACAACTACCAGAATATACCCACGTTCCTACAGTGGAACGTGTCAAAGAACCTGAACTCACTTTTGTGGATAGGGTTTATATGAAAATGAGAATTCTTAAAAATGGAACGGTGCGGATAAAGTTGGATTCCTCCTTTGCTATACTATACGAGAAATACTATAGTAAAGGTAAAACACCACCTCAAAAAAATGTAATTCAGGCTTATAAGTCTATGGGTTTCAGCAATGAGTTTCTGGAAAAAATAAAAAAGGGTTTTGCTAAAAATATTGAACAACAAAAACGAATTGAAAAGGTAATAGATAAGGTGTTCAACAAAGAACCTATGAAAAAAACGAAAAGGAAAAAGAAGGAAGAAGAACCTGTGGAGGTAATTGAAGAACCCGTGGAAGATGTTGAAGAGGAAGAAGACGACGAAGAAGATCCCCCGCCGGAGGATGAAGGGATGGATGTAGAACCCGTGGAGGAGGAGGACGTTGAAGAACCTGTGGAGGAAGAATACTTTTCAGACTAATTACGCTTCATAGGTGAAACTCTAACTCCCAATGATCGGAGTGAATGTCGTTTTTCCCGTGAAAGTTCGGTATCCGGATCTCTCTGGTATTCCAACCATATAAAAAGATCTGGCGTGCCGTCTATTTCTGAGAGTATATTAAGGTGAGTGTGTTTTCTGTGAAAATCATTTAATCTGGTAAACATTGTAATCCAATGATCTTCCGAAGGACATACCCACTCATCTTTATTTGAAGGGTCTTCTAGATAGTCAATAGCACGGTTTAAGAATATATCGTAATATTCGTTGTAATCATAGTCCCTAACTTCATTCAATGGTGGATCAACTAATAATTCCAATTCAATCAATTCTATTGGAAAAGCCCATTGTATCATTTCAATCGCGTCAGTGCTTGACATGATATACCGTATCATATCTGCAGTTAGCAAACTACGTTCCCGTTTTTTCTTATTCCTATTGTGGTGTTTACGGTTTACGTTAAGATATTCCTCCCTACAAAGTTCAAAAGAATTTTCTATAATCACTTCTTGAAGTTCAATTGGTAACGCATCCCATAAAGTTTGTTGACTCATCTCTCCCTTGAATTTTGTATATATAATATTTTTGACAGCCTAAGTCGTGAAGACTTTCACCTAATAAATTACTTTAAAATGTTCATCATCCACGTCACCGTCGGCAACCTCATCCTCGAAAGATCCACCTTTTGGAATCTAAAAGAAGCCTCAAATTACGCACGTGAAGCTGCCAACAATAAAATTTGGGAGTTTGGTGACAATCAAATCTACTACGGAGACGTTCAAGCTTTTGTTTACAAGCCAAAGTTGTGTGTAACTTCTGATCATATTGATGAACATATTCTTTCTTTCTCTCCTTCCAAAAGAAATCGCCGTAATGTCATGCGATCAGCACGTGGTTAAAATACAACTTGAGATTACACAGATGCTCTACATGGCTTGGCATTTTGCGCAACAAGAAGACTATGTTGCACAAAATGCACCACTAACTAAGGATGGAACTCGTCGAGGTTACAAGCCTGCTCACCCCAAGCATCCCATGACTATGTGGGTTGCAACGAATTTGGAAAACTATATGTACGTGTGTAAGATTGGTATTGCACTCACCCTTGAGTACACGCGTAGATATGGAAAAATACACACATGTGCGAGACACCTCATGTGGCTTTGGGACAACCACCCTTCCCACTTTGAAGAGAGGCGTAGTGAGAAGGCATTTTACTCTAAAGAGGGTATACCTGAATGTATGCCCGAACAGTATTGGTCGGAGAATGTTGTGGATGCCTACCAAATGTACTATATGATGGAAAAAATGAGTTTTGCTAGATATAATGTAAAGGACTGCGAAATAAGTACATCTTCTCGGGTCTTCTAATTGGTTCTTCAGTGTATCCAAACTCTTTGAGTATTTGGGGTACTTTACTATTTTCATAATCAATTAATTCTACCAATATCGTTGGTAAGTTTTTTGTTATTACTTTCTTCGCACCTTCTAAAACCTGTGGTTCGTGACCTTCTACATCTAATTTTATAAAAGACACCTTACCCTTGTCATAGTAGACATCATCCAAACGACGGCATGTAACCACCGTTTTACTTGATTGATCTGTACCTTCATCTATATGTATAGAAGTTCCACCATAATTTCGCAATCCAGTGGTTTTGACTTCATTTGGTAGATACATATTAACATTTTCGGAATTATTTGAAAGTGCTATAGGTATAGAGTGTATTTGATGTTTTAATTTGTTGTTTTCAATATTTAAATCTACTATTTTATGGAAAACAGGTTCAAATGCATATACAGGACCGTAGTCTGAAAACATCAATGAATTATAACCTATATTTGCCCCTATATCAAATATCTCAGTACCAGGTACGTAATATTTTTGAACATCTTCCCTCATCCACCCATCCCACTCATAACCCGCGTTTATAGTTGGACCTATATACTCATCATCTGCTATCGTGAATACGTTATATTTACCATTGTTTATACATTTCACAACGATTTCGTTCTGGTTCATGTGTTAAAAGTTAGTTAAAACTTTAACTTGTATACTACAAAAGATGTTTAGTCTCTCAGCTAAATTACCCATAGCTCCTCCGGTTACCGTTGAGAAAAAAGAGAGAGTATACCATCCAAGGACATATAGTGATTTTGTAAAGAGTATCAAGAATAATGAACTTCCGAGAGTTGTCGTAAAACCTAATCAAAATATCGCCCTCTATGATGATGATGAGGGAAACTATGGAGACACTCAAATTGTTCAAACTGAACAGCTTTGGCAAACCCTTATGGAAAGTGATACAAATGTTATGGTTGATATGTCTCAACCTACTTCTCTGCTTGATTACCTGTCTACATTTTTTCTAATTTCCCTTGCCGTTTTCCTGTTTCGTGGTATATTCAGTGGACAGGGTGCTCAAAATGGAGGTATGGGTAATCCTTTCCTAAAGAACAAAGAGTTTAAAGCAGAGGAAGATATCGAGACCCGTTTCAAGGATGTTGAGGGTATTGACGCAGCCAAGGATGAACTCGAGGAGATTGTGGATTTTCTTAAGAAGCCCGAACGTTATTTTGGGAGCGGGGCCAGGATCCCCCGCGGAGCTCTTCTTGCTGGTAAGCCTGGTACAGGTAAGACTCTCCTTGCTCGTGCTATCGCGGGTGAATCTAATGTTCCGTTCATACAATGTTCTGCGGCAAACTTTATTGAAATGTTCGTCGGTGTTGGAGCTAAACGAGTACGAGATCTCTTTGAGGTTGCTCGCGAAAACCAACCTTGCATTGTCTTCATTGATGAAATTGATGCCGTCGGTAAACAACGCGGTGCGGGTGGCATGCCATCTAATGACGAGAGGGAACAAACCATTAATCAACTCCTCACAGAAATGGATGGATTTGACAATGAGACTGGTATCGTTGTCATTGCAGCTACTAACCGAATTGATATCCTTGATGATGCACTGCTTCGCCCGGGGCGTTTTGACCGTAAGATTCAAGTTGGTCTCCCTAGTGTCAGAGGTCGTAAGAAGATTTTGGGAGTGCATGCACGTGATAAAAAGCTCGCGAGTAATATCAACCTTGAAAGCATTGCTAAGCAAACTACAGGGTTTTCTGGGGCTGAACTGGCAAACCTTCTCAACGAGTGCGCTATCCGCGCTGTCAGAGACGGCGACGGGACAATTACTACAGATATCGTGGAAAATGTCTATCAACGCGTCGTCGTCGGTGCGAAGGGTGATACGAAGTTTTCCCAAAGGAAGAAAGAACTTGTAGCGTACCACGAGGCTGGTCATGCCATAGTGGGTGCTATTCTCCCAGACTATGACACCGTTCGCAAGGTCTCAATCATTCCACGTGGTGGTGCGGGTGGTGTAACCTTCTTCCAACCCTCTGAGGAGAATGCTGAGTCAGCTATGTATACCAAGGAGTATCTCATTTCTCAGATCACCGTGGCTCTCGGTGGTAGGGCTGCTGAGGAGATCATCTACGGAAAATCTCGTATAACAACGGGTGCTTCGGGTGACTATGCCCAGGTATACACGATTGCTCGTGAGATGCTTACCACATATGGCTTTAGCAAGTACAAGTTTGACTACCGCAATATGTCCAGTGAGGCTTCTAAACTTGTTGACCTCGAGATTAACAGCCTTGTTACTCACTGTTACGGTGAGTCTTTAGGTATCATTGAGGGAAACCGTGAAAAGCTTGAGGAACTCAAGGATAAACTTATTGAAGATGAGATTGTTGATGGTGATTGGGTCTATGACCTGATTGGTCGTGACAGGTGTACATCAATTGACTGTGAAGTGAGCTTTGATTGAAATAGGTATAAAAGTAACACTTAATATTTAGTAAATGAAGTTTGGAAAGATCTATGGGCGTTTCTTTTTGAAGCAGCATCTTGATCAACCAGATGATGACACACCAGATCTGTGTACAATTTCTGAACTCATTGAGACTTATCCCATGTGGTCTCAATGGATTCAACAAGTTCCCGAAAGTAGAGTTCAACTCTATACAATGTTTGAAACATCCGATGTTCACCCAGATATTATAGAAAATATGAAACTTTTTGAAAAGGTTGTGGTACCCTTTGATTATCTCAAAGACATTCTTGTTAAACATGGTGTTAATTGTGAATCTGTAAACTGGTACACATCACCTCTTGTGACGTTTAATCCGCAAGTCGTCCCTAAGAAGAGAAATCCTGAAAAGATTGTGTTTTTGTATGTTGGTACAAATGACGTTCGTAAGAATACCATAAACTTGGTGGATACTTTTACGAAAGTATTCGAGGGAACTAAACATGTTTTGATTATGAAAACGAACAATACAAAAGGGCTCGTAGACTCACCCAACATCAAATATGTTACAGATAAAATTAGTATGGATGAACTCGCTGGTTTATACAATATATGTGACTATGTAGTGTCTTTTACGAGAGGTGAAGGTGTTGGTCTACCTATGTTAGAAGCTCAGTACTTCAATAAACCCGTGATTGCCCACGATCAAGGTGTTTTTGTACACATCAAAGATCCTTCGTGGATTACTCTTCCATCTAAGGAAGTTCCTATAAACTATACAGAAGTTCCTGATTTTTTGAATAAAGTCTTTTATGGTACATGGTGGGAGGTTGACTATGAAAAAGCTCAAGAACTCATCATGTCGCTAATTAAGTCATGAATTGTATTATTTTGAATCCAACCAATATTTCTAATCTTTGATGCGTCGCCGATCACTGTATCCACTTCGCATGGACGATAAAATAAGGGAGACACTCTTATTACTACTTTATCCTCAACAATACCAATTTCTTCCTCTGCCTCACCTACCCATGTTATATTCTTTCCAACTTCCTTAAAACACAACTCAACAAAATCTCTAACCGAGTGTGTTTTACCAGTTGCAACTACATAGTCATCAGCTTTATCTTGTTGAAGGGTGAGCCACATAGCCTCAACGTAATCCTTTGCGTGACCCCAATCCCTAACAGCGTTGAGATTTCCAAGTTCTATGTACTCTTTTTCACCTTTACTGATTTGTTTTACACCTTCTGTAATCTTTTTAGTAACAAAGTCTGCACCTCGCCTCGGAGACTCGTGGTTGAAGAGAATACCGGAACACGCATAAATACCGTAGGACTCTCTGTAGTTTTTTACAAGCCAATGAGCTGCCACCTTAGACACACCATATACTGACCGTGGGTAGAAGGGTGTTTGTTCATTTTGTGGAGATTCCACCACTTTCCCAAACATCTCAGACGAAGAAGCTTGGTATATACGATATTTAGATGATTCAGAACTATGTCTCACACCTTCCAATATGTTTAGTATACCAAACGTGTTAGCCTCAAATGTATAGCTTGGACACTTAAAAGATGTATGTACATGACTCTGCGCCGCGAGGTTATAAATCTCAACTCTGTCATACGTTTCACAGTCGCGAATCATCTTATGAATAATGGGTTGATCCAGTATGTCACCTTCGTAGATTTCTATAGAACTCACCAGTGAACCCAAATTACTCTTCTCAATCTGTTGAGTTGAGCGACGTACCAAACATTTTACAATATATCCTTTACTCAATAAGAGTTCGCATAGATATGAACCATCTTGACCCGTGGCTCCTGTAACTACAGCCACTTTAGCAGTCATTGTGTATATTTTGTAGTAACTCTTTAATTATAGAAATTTTTCACAGGTTAGACCACCCTAGAAAACAGGTAATTACGACATGTGTACTTATCGTATGAACCCATCTTTCTATTTTTAAAAATCGTTTTCCCCTCCATTTCCAAGGTGATGAGTACATTTTTACTTGGAAGTGGATACACAACGTGATCTATATATTCATCAGTCATGGGTCCCAGTGATATTTCATAAAGTTCTTGGTTCTCTTGATTCTCAAATTGTCCCTCTATACCAGCACCACTCGGTAACAGTATTTTACACGTCGACATGAAGCATTTACAACTTGGAATCTTCTTAATCGTGAATTTTACGTGATGGTCTGTTTTATTGACTAATACCAGGTTGCGTTTGAGACCACATAATTTATGAATCCAACGCCCAGGTAAATACGTGGGACGTCTTTTTCGTTCATTCATAGACATAGTTTCCAATGCCATACTTCTATCCAGTAAACGCAGAGGTACGGGAGGGAGCTCGGGCTTTGGGGGAAGTTTAGGCTCTGACTCTGGCTTGGAAAACATATCAAGTACGAACCCAGTCATTTAAAGTAATATCATAAAATTATTTCTCAGTAAATTGTAGAATGAGTACAACTTCTCAGGTCAATAAATGTAACACAAGTAATAGACCTGTTAATACGACTATCAGTCCAGAAAATACGCCAACCGGTCAACTCAAATTAATTAAAGATCTTTCCAAGTTGGTAATTCAAATTGTTAATGCGAAATATGGGGGTGATCGGGATCTTATACACTTCTTAATATCTTATTATGACAATACATCTAATAATGTATTTACTAGTGGATTATTTTTACATAAAGAAGACAATGAGAGAATGGATATAATAGAAAAACATTGCAAAATGTTTACTTATAAACAACCCGGCAATAAAACACGTATAAGTTACTTCAGAGGTCCGAAAGATATGAATCTTACCATTGATCTTAATAGTATAGAAAAGACGTTGAACTTTGTTTATCTCATGTATTTAGATATGGAACACGATGGTACACTTCCAGTGAAGAATATGACTTTCGAAAATTTTTGTAAAGGTAGTTATCGCGAGGGTAACAAAGAAATAAAAACACCTGTATGGTATTTTTTTGGATCTGGTATTGAATTTGATACCAAGGCGGAATATCAAACACCTTTTATTTCGAAGATGGAAGGTATTATGGGTAAATCGGCGACTGGTAAAGAGAGTCGAATAAAAGCGTCATTTGAACAGATTTATGACAAAAGTAACGCTGTTAAAAATGCTATAGAATTGAACAAGAGTGAGGTAACCCCTGGTATTATAAAGAATCCTAACTTTCTTTATTGGTTAGTTGACCAAGAAGATAAAGCAAGAACGGGAACTCGTACGATTAATAGAACCGCGCAAACCGTTTCGCGCCCTGCATATAATGCAAACAATATAGGTGTAGAAGAAAGAATTAAAACTATATATCCAATGATTACCGTTGCTAACTTTATGGATCCAGGTGTGGATTTAATTATTGATAGTGCTAAAGCTGATAGTGAACTTGTCATGATGCACAAGCGGAAGGAACCAAAGTCACGATTGACATATAATTACCATAAACCTAAATTCACAATTAAACACGAACTGGGATGGACAAATCTTGAAGTGTATTATTCACAACAATTAGATAAAAATGTAAAGGGTACAACTAAAAGAATTGGACGTGGTTACGGTATATATTTAAGCAATTCTACACAAAAAAGAAGATATCAAAACAAAAAAGATCCCGAATGCGTCTTTCGTTTAACAGGTAAAATAAGTAAGGATGCAGCAAAGAGAATTAATACCTCCCAAGCCAGGTTGTCGAAGTTTTTAGGTGATTTTATGCAGGTTCTTACAGCTGTTAGAACTATTAAGAACACACAAAATCGTGGTACTTATCATTATGCTTTAACAACTGGAGATACCATGATGGCTAATATGTTTTTATATATATGCACAGTCAACGGTGTAACTCCTAAACTTTGGTTTCTTACGTCAGCTCAAGGTACGGCTAAAGTTATAGGTTTAAACAATATCATCCAAAAACCTAACCGCCAAAACGCAGGTCGTGCCGGATCTCAAATTACTGGTGTCGCATCAGAAAGACCTAATTCGAAACCTGTGAATAATAAAAATACCGCTACTTCTCGAAATGGAACTACCAGTTCTGGAAACAAAAATGGAAACAAAAATGGAAACAAAAATGGAAACAAAAATGGAAACAAAAATGGAAACAAAAATGGAAACAACGGTGTTGCGGGGAAGATGATAATGAAATCTCAAGGACAAAACCAAAATAAGCGTACCCCAACACCATCTGTTTTAGAAGGGAGTGGAAACAGTAATAATACTACTACTTCTGGAAAGAAAAATGGAAAGAAAAATGGAAACAATGGAACCAGAGCACCCGCGGGTGCGATTGGTCGCCTCGGTGGAACCCCAATACAAGTGGTTAATGAGAATAACAACCTTAACAATAATAACATTCTTGCAGCGGCACTTGCAAATCAGGGATTAAAAAGGAAAACACCAAACAAGAACAAGAACGGACCTCCTAACGCACAAAGTGGTATTGGTTCAAGGAACTCTATCGTGGGTAACAAAAAGAATAACCTTAACAATGTCAGTCAACCAATTGCTAAAAAGCCAAAGATTAATGAACGCAACAACCAACGTGGTGTCAAGCGTGTAAGAAATAACAATGTCAGTCAATCCACTGCGAAGAGAGTAAATACAAATCGTAACAAATTGCTTCGAAATCTTAAGAAGAAGAATCTCCGCAACTTCGTGGTCAATGGTTTGATGAAGAGTTATGACAACAAAACAAAAACAGCTAATCAAATTATACGAGAGGCAAACAACTTTGGTAAAACATTTGCAGCGGGTAGAACTGCCCAACGAAAGAACACCCTCAGACCTCGCCCTTAAACGAGTTAAAGTTAATACTCCTATAATTATTATAAATAGATGATTGCAACACGTATTTATAATAGTGTGAATGAGCCCACCCCAGCTTCTGCTCCTCGTCATAAGACTAAGAGTCCCTGTTCTAAGCGTCCCATCGTGAAGGTGAATATAGAGGAGAGGCTTCGTAAGGACATTGTTAAATATAAGACTGCCAATAATAAAATTAAAACACTGGCTAAGTGGAATCTCCGCTCAACGAGGGCAGCCCTCAAGGATATCGAGGAAATGCTTGAGGTAATCGAGGACCTCTACGGTGAGGATACATATGAATAACCTAAGTTACTCTAAACTATGTAAAATTTAACATGAACCCCCCAAACGAGACTTTCAAAAACGCAACCACCATCTTGAGTCTCATTTGGAGTGTAGGCAGAATCCATGAACACATTACCCGCAATCATTAGAGCGAAATCCCGTTTAGGTGTCATTCAACGTCATTTGAATGCACTTGCTCTCAAGGAGATCCCTAAAGTTGACGTTGTTCCCACGACATATTGGGGATACTCAATTCAAATGGATGTTATCCACGACGAAAAGATTATCAGTTTTGTCACCGAGTCTTTGACATTGAATGACAAAAGAGAGGTTTATCTTACCCAAAAGAGAATGATGCGTGAAATGTATCCAAATTACATGATCTTGGAGAAACATTCTTAACCTAAGTCTTTAGAAATCTTTGTAATTTTCAACTTAAAAATCAATCAACATGGAAAATCTCCAAAGCCTCATGTCCTGCCTTGACGAAATCTCCAGTCAGATCCCCGATGGTATCTATCTGAAGATGGCAGATCAAATGAAACGTGTTCATGACCACATGAACGGTAACAAACCAATCCACGAAGACACGTTCTACTACAGCGACGATGATTCTATCCTTGAAAGTGATGACGACTCAGACAGTGACTTTGAGGCTTCCCCACCGAGGAGGGTCCTCATCACTCCTATCAGAAATCAGCTTCTGGATTATGTGAAGAAGATGCACGAGGAGTACAAGGTTCTCATGAAGTGGGAAAAGGAAGCGCGCCGTACATTTGATCCCATCAAGCGTATGACTGCGTTTCGGAAGAGTCAGGCTATCAAGCAGTGGTGTGAAAAGAACACTTCTTGGGCTCCCGGTGGTGAGGCTGGGGAACTCGTTGGTCGACTATCCACCACCGCTGCTGACGGGTGTGAAGCCTGGACTTGGAAAAACCTGATGGAAAATGGTCTTCGAGCAATCGTGATGGAAATTGGAACGGAGGAGGAGATTCGCATTTTTTCGCAACGGGTGAGGGGCAACACATATGTGGTCTACTATGATGAACTTTCACTCAAAACACTCCAAAAGCTTCCCGCCTTTGAGAAGAAGATTCATGATGACTACAAGGAAGAATGCCAAAGGAAAATGACCGAGTACTTCAACAACGCTAAGTTAAAGGTGGTTGAGTCGAAGGCAAAGATGACCGGGTTTGAGATGCTTTGTGTGGATACGGAGATGGAGTTGGAGCAACTTGATGCTCCTGTCTATGGTCGCGATTACTGGGAGTCCACACCATGTGAGTTTTGGGTGGGTGAGAATGGACGAATGGTGGACAACGGGTTTGAGGCGCGGGTCGAACGGCGCCGTTAAAGAATTTAGCACCTAAGTTTGTAAGAATATTTGTAAATTTCATCTAAAAACATGACTACTCAACAAGACATTTTACGCACGATGATGACACAGCTGGACGAGGACTCGGATAAAATCCCCGAAGGCCTCTACCTCAAGTTCTGTGATCATCTCAAGAATCTTCACACTTGTCAACCCGCCCAGGTTGCTCTCCAGCGATCTTCGGGTCCGCGTCGCTGTAGTCGCTGCCACCAAGTGGGTCACAATAGGCGTAGCTGCCGCTACCACGAGGCTGACCATCACGCACTTGATTCAGCATACCAAAATGGACAAACACCAGCCGAAGCGGGTATCGAGAAAAACCCTGTAGTCATTATTTACTACAGCGTCGGAGGCGTTGCGTGGAGCCTCGCTAACGGGGGTAAGATCGAGATAACTATTTATATGCCGGAAGTCGAGGACATTGTAGACATCCCTGCCGGCTACGCCAGATGGAAGCATGCGACCAGGCGTTGTATTCATATCAAGATACCCGGGAAGTACAAGGCGGAAATTTCGCTACCGGCGAAGATCGACAAAGTCGTGAGCCACACATGGAACCCAATAAGACATATTCTCAC
>ERZ767114.40-NODE-40-length-106446-cov-91.131222_pt1 | contig 106446 bp, 96 predicted proteins | sample MGYA00374952_ERZ767114 | MGnify/ENA primary metagenome ERZ767114 (study PRJEB28939, sample SAMN06267156) | marine metagenome | isolation source: Columbia River Estuary | place: USA:Columbia River Estuary, USA | collected 2012-05-05 ... | reverse complement strand
GTGCAATTGGTGCCGCCAAATCCAAAGCTATTGCTCATGATGCGGTTGAGGGTGACGTTGTCTATGCGTTTGGTGACCACGTTTGCACCGGCAGCGCCTGGATCCAGATTATCAATGTTCGCCGAAGCGGCAATAAAATGGGCCTGTTGCATCAGCAATGAATAAATGGCTTCTTGCACGCCTGCTGCTCCCAGTGAATGACCAGACAAACTCTTGGTCGATCCCATAGGTGGCATGGTGCCGTCAAATGCATCCATCACCGCTTTCAGCTCGGTAATGTCGCCAGCAGGTGTGCTGGTACCATGCGCGTTTATATAGTCGATGCTACCGGTTACAGTTGCCATGGCTTGCTTGATACAGCGGGTAGCGCCTTCACCACTTGGAGCAACCATGTTGTAGCCATCTGAGGTTGCGCCATATCCGACCAACTCTGCGTATATCTTGGCACCACGGGCCTTAGCGTGTTCATATTCTTCAAGTACCAACATGCCACCACCACCAGCAATCACGAATCCATCACGATCTGCATCATAGGCACGAGAGGCCGCTTCTGGACGATCATTGTACTGGGTCGATAAAGCGCCCATGGCATCGAACAATGACGACAGTGTCCAATGCTCTTCTTCGCCGCCACCGGCAAACATGATGTCCTGTTTGCCCATTTGAATCAGCTCGGCAGCATTACCAATACAGTGTGCACTGGTTGCACATGCAGATGAGATTGAATAATTGACGCCACGGATCTTAAACGGTGTTGCCAAGCAGGCAGACACGGTAGAACCCATGGTTTGGGTAACACGATAGGGGCCGACGCGCTTTAGTCCCTTTTCACGCAGGGTATCAGCAGCTTCAGTTTGATTGGCAGAGGATGCGCCACCTGAACCCGCAATAATACCAGTGCGGTCGTTGCTCACCATGTCTTCGGTTAAACCTGCGTCATCAATGGCTTGCTGCATAGAGACATAGGCATAACCCGCTGCATCGCCCATAAAACGCAGAGCTTTGCGGTCGATAAAGTCAGCCAGGTTAATATCGGGACGCCCGCTCAAATGCGAACGCATACCCAATTCCTTGTAGGTTTCATTAAACCGAATACCAGACCGACCCAGTTTCAAACTTTCTGTGACATCAGCTTGGTTGTTGCCTAGGCACGATACAATGCCAAGGCCAGTAACTACGACGCGTCTCATATTAAAAATCCATCTGGTCAGCTTTGAACAAACCTACTTTGAGGTCTTTGGCAGAATATATTTCTTTGCCATCCACCAACATTGTAGCGTCTGCAATTCCCATCACCAATTTGCGGGCAATGATGCGTTTCATTTCAATGATATAGGTGACCTTTTTGGCAGTCGGTAGTACCTGACCGAAAAATTTGATTTCGCCAGCGCCGAGTGCACGGCCGCGTCCTTCATGCCCAAGCCATCCCAAATGAAAACCGACCAATTGCCACATGGCATCTAGTCCCAGACAACCTGGCATAACGGGATCGCCGATAAAATGACAACCAAAAAACCACAGGTCTTCATTGATATCCAATTCTGCAATCATGCGGCCTTTACCAAACGCGCCGCCTTCATTGGTAATCAGTGTGATGCGATCCATCATCAACATGTTATCTACAGGAAGCGTGGCATTGCCTTCACCAAACATGCGGCCATGGCCACATTCGATGAGTTGCTCTTTTGATAAGGCATTTGGACGTTCGTTCATAAGAATTCCTTCACGGTGGACTCGAAAGTCTCGATTTAGGGCAGCGATTGATATGGAATCTTCGCTTTTAAAGTGAGGTAAAAGTACGCTCAAACCATTACTAATGCCAGTTTTGGCGCCACTTTTGATTATATTGGGCTACTAAATCCTGATATTCAACGCTCATAGAGTAGCCAGCAATTATCAGGCTGGCTGCTTGATGAGGGTATGGCGCAATTGTGCCTGTGGTACCAATATCTGGGTAGTCAGACCTTGTAGGGTCTGACCAAGTCACAAAAAGGGCCTTATTCCGTCGGGGAGGCCTTAATATCAAGACCTTCGTAAAACACATCGCCCCGCTTTAGTAAGCCGCCTACTGCCTTTTTAAAGTTGCCTTTGCTGACTTGAAAAAGGCGATAAATGTCGTCCGGTGCTGATTTGTCATTGACCGCCGAGGTACCGCCGTTTTCTTGGATATGGCGCATGATTTTGGTGCTTAAATCATCACGGGAGGCTTGGCCTTCCAACTGCACAGACAAATCAATTTTGCCGTCTTCTCGTATGGTCTTAATGTAGCCATCGAGGCGTTGTCCAATACGAACGGGCTGTAAAAGTTGTGAATCAAAAAGCATGCCCATATGGGTATTGTTGATCACTGCCTTGTAGCCCAAGTCGGTGCGAGCACAAATCAGTAAGTTCACTTTTTGACTGAGCTCGAAGTTGTCGTTGGTTTCACGCAAGAAATCACGGAGCTTTCCTGATGCGGTGATCAGCTCTGAGTAGGGGTCTTGGTATACATAAACCACGTAGGACTTTTCAGCTTCCATGGTTTTTGGCTGTTGACCGTAGGGCACCAAAAGATCTTTCGGCAGGCCCCAGTTCATAAAGGCGCCAACGCGGTTGATTTGCGCTACTTTTAAATAGGCGCATTCGCCGACTTGAACCTTGGGTTTGAGCGTCGTTGCGATCAAACGACTTTCTGAGTCAAAATACAGAAAGACATTCACATCCGTTCCGAGCTCAGCATTGTCGGGTACATAGCGTTTAGGCAGTAACACCTGCCCAAAGTTTTCTGCATCTACATACACGCCAAAATCGACTATTTTGGAAACGCGTAGGGTATTGAATCGTCCGATCAGTGGCATGAGGCACCTGCAAATTAAGCAAAGGCGGTCATTCTACCCCAGTTTAGAGGGGTAGAATACAGCGGTACCATTCTTCATGAAGTCAGGGTGTCAAATTATTAGGGCGTGTGTTGCTTTAACAATTCATCCAGAGTCAATTGGTAACTGGTCACAAAATGGGCCATAAAGTAGTCCACTTCCTTACTATTTAAGTTGCGTAGTTTGGCTTCAATTTCGCGAATGGCATCTTTAAATTCTTTATTGCCTGCGTCCAATTCAAATTGACACTTTAAATAGGCGGAAATGAGGTCAGCGGATTTGATCACAAATCGCACATCATCTGGCAAATTGGATTGAATTAAAAAGGGTGTGAAAGATTGTCGCAATGACGATGGCAATTGATTCAGTAGTTCAGCTTCAGCTTCGGCTTCAATGGCTTTGTAGGCTTTAGATATCGTCGTCGAATGATATTTGATGGGTGTTGGGAGGTCTCCGGTGATGATCTCACTGACGTCATGGTACAGGGCAGCCGTGGCCATGGTTTCAGGTTGCCAATCTCTTCCAAAAAGGTCCTTGCCGATAACAGCCAATCCATGTGCGATCGTAGCGACCTGCCAGCTGTGCTCCATAACATTTTCTGTTGTGGTGTTGCGCATGAGCCCCCACCGTTTAATGAGATTGAGTCGACCCAAAAGCGCAAAAAATTTGTATGTGACACTCATATTTGTGTTGTCCTCATGCGTACAGCATCGCCAAGATCATGCCTCCCTGTGTTTGCTAGGGTGCGTTAATGTCCTTAGAATAGGTTCTGTAGAGGCGCAGCGCAATGCACTTTTAATGCCCACGAGGGCTGGATGCTTGGCTGTCGATCGTCTCCTGTTGCAATCCTCGGAAAAGAAACGCTATTGGATTCCAAAATACCAAAAGAATACTGCATTGGTTAGGCTTTAGATGACGCATATCAAAACAAGTTAAAAACTGCGATCACAAAATGAAGGAATCGCATCAAAAGCACTGGAGGCAGCCGCATGCAAACGATTAAAACGGACGTTCTGATAATTGGCGCTGGAGGCGGCGGTTTGCGCGCGGCAATAGCAGCGGCAGAAGCCAACCCATCGATCACCATTGCACAGGTTTCGAAAGTGTATCCCATGCGCAGCCACACAGTAGCCGCAGAGGGTGGTGCAGCAGGTGTTATTCAAGACCATGATGATGTGCAATACCATTTTGACGATACCGTATCCGGTGGCGATTGGCTCTGTGATCAGGATGTAGTGGATTACTTTGTTAGGCACGCAACAGAAGAAAACATGCGACTAGAACATTGGGGCTGCCCTTGGAGCCGCAAACCTGATGGTCGTGTGAATGTCAGAGCCTTCGGTGGGATGAAGATTGAACGTACGTGGTTTGCTGCAGATAAAACCGGCTTCCATATTTTGCACACGCTGTTTCAGACCTCTTTAAAATTCCCGCAAATTACCCGATACAATGAATATTTCTGCACCAATTTATTGGTCAAAGATGGGGTCGTTCAGGGCGTATTGGCCATAGATATCGCCAATGGCACCTTTGTTACCTTCCTTGCCAAATCGGTGATCATTGCCACAGGTGGCGCGGGTCGTGTGTATCGTTTTAATACCAATGGCGGCATCGTTACGGGTGATGGAATGGCGATGGCCTATCGCGCTGGTGTGCCCTTACGTGACATGGAGTTTGTGCAATATCACCCAACGGGACTTCCTGGTACCGGTATCTTGATGACCGAGGGTTGTCGTGGAGAAGGCGGCATTTTGACCAATACTGATGGGTACCGTTATCTGCAAGACTATGCGCTCGGCCCAGAAACGCCTATCGGAGAACCCAAAAACAAATATATGGAATTGGGTCCACGAGACCGGTTAAGCCAAGCATTTTGGCATGAAGAAAAGAAAGGCCGTGTGATCAATACCGATCGCGGCACCGCGGTCAATTTGGATTTGCGTCATCTTGGCGAAGCGAAGATTAATGAGCGCTTGCCCTTTATTAGAGAGCTAGCCAAATCCTATGTTGGTGTAGACCCTGTTTATGCGCCAATACCGGTTAGACCCACCGTGCATTACACCATGGGTGGCATTCAGACCAACATTCGTGCAGAAACCCCAATGACGGGGCTCTATGCAGTAGGTGAGTGTGCCAGCTCTGGATTACATGGCGCGAATCGCTTGGGTTCCAATTCTTTGGCTGAATTGGGTGTGTTTGGTCGTGTTGCGGGTGAACAAGCCGCATTGCATGCCAAGCAAGCGGACATGCCACAGATGGAAGATGTCCAAGACCAGGTGAATGAACAAAAAGCCCGTTGGCTCGCATTGCGTTCAGCTAAGGGCACAGAAAATCCAGCCCATATTCGTAAAGAGTTGGCTGACGTGATGGAGGCGGGAGTCGGTATTTATCGCCTGTCATCGGAGCTCGACAGTACCAAAGAAAAGCTGGCTTCTTTGCAAGAGCGTTACCGCAATATCGGCCTAAACGATGGCACCAACGTTTTTAATACTGAATGGTTATATGCAATTGAACTCGGCTTTTTGCTAGATGTCGGTGAAGCTATGGTGCACTCGGCCTCAGGTCGCACAGAGTCGCGAGGCAGTCACCAACGGTTGGATGGTTTTGAAACCCGTAATGACGTCGATTTCCTCAAGCACACTTTGGCTTATTGGCAACCGGGCAGCGCACCAAAGACCGCCTATCAAGATGTGGTCATTACCACTTCACAACCTGCAACACGCGCCTATGGCGATGCTGCCAATAAGAAGGGGTCATAACATGAGTACGGTACATGTTCCTTCCACGATTAAAATAACTGTTCAGCGTTACCGTCCTGAGTTGGATGATAAGCCTTGGCAGCAAGCGTTCGAAGTACCCTATCACTTTGATTTGAGTGTTTTGGAGTCGCTAAATTACATCAAAGACAACCTAGACAGCAGCCTAAGCTTCCGTTGGAGTTGTCGCATGGCTATTTGTGGTAGCTGTGGGTTTATGATCAATGGCGTACCAAAGCTGGGCTGTAAAACTTTTTTGAGGGACTATTTAGAACAAGGGCACATCACGATTGCTGCCTTAGATAACTTTCCGATTGAAAAGGATCTCGTTGCAGACATTTCTGGATTTGTAGAGAAATTAGAAACGGTTAAACCCTATTTGATCCGTAAGCAGGAGAAGCCTCTATCGGAAGGCGAATATCTGCAGACGCCAGCAGAAGTAGCGCGCTATAAGCAGTTTAGCCAGTGTATTAACTGTGGTTTGTGCTACGCCGCATGCCCGCAATTTGGGCGAAATCCAGAATTCTTGGGACCAGCAGCCTTGGCATTGGCCTATCGCTATAACAAAGACAGCCGCGATCAAGGGTCCTCAGAACGCATGCCGTTTTTAAACAGTGAACAGGGCGTTTGGAGTTGTACCTTTGTTGGGTATTGTTCAGAAGTTTGTCCAAAGCATGTGGATCCAGCAGCGGCAATCAACCAAGGGAAACTCGATAGCACGCTGGATTATGGCTTAAACCTTATTGGCATGGCAGGAGGTAAGTGATGAACCGCAAACCTTATCAACAACCACAAGCCGCAACCTGGTGGTTTAAGAACCATTTTTATCGCTTCTATATGCTACGAGAAGCCAGCAGCGTTCCGGTATTTTTATATGCTGTTTGGCTCTTGTTGGGTTTATTTAGACTGAACCAAGGTGCCTTAGAATTTAATGCATGGTTGGCATTAAATACCAGTGGCGTGGGTCAGATATTGCATCTGGTGGTGATAGCAGCAGCGCTGTTACATGCCTACACCTGGTTTCAACTGACGCCAAAAATACTGGTATTGCGGTTTGGTAACTTCCGCGTTCCCGACGAATGGGTCATGGGTGGGCACTATGTGACATGGGTGCTCGTGACAATTGGGATGCTGTGGCTTGCCATTACCGGATAATTGAAAAGGATTGACGACATGAATACCTTTAAAAGATCGAATGAACCCATTGCTTGGTCCTTGTTTGGAGCAGGGGGCATGGTTGTCGCATTTATTATTCCTGTACTGGCGATCATCACTGGATTCTTGTTTGTACCCGATTCGTCACTCAGAGTGTATGAGTTGATCGATTCTTGGCTGAGCCATTGGATAGGCAAAGTGGGGTTATTTCTGATAATATCCCTCACCCTGTACCATACGGTCCATCGGGTTTACCACGGCCTCCATGATCTGCATGTCAAGGGCAACGATGTACTGATGCTGGTGCTTTTTTATGGTACTGCAACTGTGTTATCCGTCGTCTGTGCTGCATGGTTGTTGGTGATATAACATTTCGTGATTCGAGCCTGTGAGGTTCGCAGGCTCAAGCCATGACTTTTGAACTGTTTGGTCTTTTCTTTAACGGATTCCTATCTGCAACCCTGTTGCCGGGAACCTCTGAAGTCTTATTTCTCTATCTTCTGTCTACCGACCTATCGCCGTGGTTAGGGCTCATGTTTGTATCGACGGGCAACATTGGTGGCGCTGTCTTATCATTCTATATGGGCTTTGGCGCGCGGACACTGGTCTCAAAAAAATCAGCAACCCCGGTAAAACACTATGTTTGGCTCGATAGATTTGGTCCCGTTGTCTTATTTTGGTCATGGGTGCCCATCATTGGCGACCCACTGGTTATTGCTGCTGGTGCGATGAAAATGCCGGTCTTGCCCGCATTGGTCTGGATATCAGTGGGTAAAATATTCCGGTATCTATTGATTGCCAGTCCATTTCTGATGGCGTAACCCAGTTTGAGATAGCGACAGTAAACGCCACAATCCGAATCCTTTCCTTTCCTTTGCTTCCAAGTCGAGGCATCTAATCAGGTTCTTCAGCAGAATCACGTGTCGAGTTGAGTCATTTATCTTTGGTTTACTGATGAAAATGAAACATACACAAAGGGTGCAAAGTTTGGTTTCAATCTAAGTTTGGTTTGAATACAGAAATGACACAAGAACAAGCTTACAAAATTGCCCCAAGTTATATCTCACTTAAAGCAGCAAAGAAAAATATGTAGCTCACCGAATTCGATGTATCCGAGGAGATAGCAAAAAGTCTTGGAATAAAAAATCGTTCCTTATTGCTTCAATTTCAAATGACGCCTAGCAATTATTCTTACTTTGAATGAAAGAATACATGGCATATTTATCTTGAGGGGCATTATCGTGATCTTATTCAATTCGAATTCTGTGGTGAAAGACTAGGCAAAATATCAGCTCATAGACAATAGTTTGAATTTGCATGATTCACCGCCAATGTCACAAAGCAGCCAGACTTGGTTAGGATCGGTAGGCTGCTTGTTCCGCGATCATCAGATTGTATTCCCCTCGTCAGCAACTATATTGTCATATATAGCCTTCCTTTAATGCAGAGGGTGCGTGATATGAAAGGGCGACTTTTTAGTCTTTATGCTAGACAGTATGGTTTACACCATATGAATCGATTACACCCGGTGGACGGAGCATTGAACGGCGGGTCCATTGACTTGGCAGCCGCAAAAGACAACACAGACCTTCTGTATATTCACATTCCCTACTGCGAATCCCTGTGCCCCTATTGTACCTTCCACCGCATTCAATATGACGCACAAAGCGCGACGGCGTACTTTCAGGCATTACAGCAGGAGTTAACCCTGTACCATTGGCTAGGTTACCAATTTACAGCCTTGTATATTGGTGGAGGAACACCCACGGTAAATTCAAAGTTGCTAAAGAAACTGGTGTTATTTGCCAGAAAATTATTTCCAATCGATCAGTTATCGGTGGAAACCAATCCCAATTTCCTCACCAACGACAACGTACTATTTTTAAAAGACTTGGGTGTCAATCGACTGTCTGTAGGTGTGCAGAGTCTACAGAATGATCTGCTGGATCAGATGGGCCGACTGAACCCTTATGGCGATAAAGCGCGCATATTGGCGCATTTATCCCGAGCCATTCCAGAATTTGATACCGTGAATATTGATATGATTTTCAACTTACCAGGGCAAACAGAGGCGCAGTTACTGTCTGATCTCGACACCATTAATAACTTAAAACCCACTCAGGTTTCATGGTATCCGTTGATGCCATCCAGACAGTCTGCAAAAGCTATGTCCAAGTCGATGGGAACATTCAGCTTCACACAGGAACATGCATTTTATCGGCTTATTGATGATGCCATGGCGGTGCAATATCAAGCTGGTTCTGCATGGTGTTTCAATCTGAAAGATCACCCATCAGCGATAGATGAGTATGTGGTGACGCACGAAAATTATGTGGGTGTTGGCAGTGGTGCATTTGGTTACCAAAATGGCCAGTTAATGGCGACATCATTTTCAATTGACGATTATATTGAGCGGGTTAATAGCGGACACTCGGGCATCACTCAGATGCAGCGAATGAGTCACACAGAAGTGCTTCGGTATCAGTTGTTGATGCAGTTATTTTCGCTAAAAGTACCACATCGCTTTTGGCTAGAACGCTACCAGCTGCTACCAGATCAGCTGTTTGGTAGAGAATTAAAGATATTACGTTGGATGGGCGCAATCGACATAGATCAAGATGGCATCCGCTTGACCCAATATGGCCGCTATGTGTGGGTTGTGCTGATGCGCGAGTTTTTTATGGGGGTTAACCAATATCGTTCAACCATGCGTCAACTGGTTAATCCTGCTGTGCAGTAACGGGTGATTGCTGCGTGTCAGGCCGACGCTAACTGCCTGGCTGGTTATCTGCGTGTTGTATGCCCTTGAGGTGTTTAAAGCTGTGTGACCGTGCGCTATTCACAAAGTCGACAATATAATGGGTGTCCATTTGATCGGCCCTGACTGCTGCGTAGAGTGTTGCCCATACGCCGGAGCCCAGCGACAAAGTTTTTACGTAGTCCTTTTCGGTATATTCGGTCATTGCCCAGTTTGGGAGGCAACACACGCCGCGACCGCTGGCTACCAATTGAATCATCATGATCGTCAATTCAGCTGTTCGAATGGCTTTGGGTTCAACGCCAGCTGGCGTTAAAAACTCCCTAAACACGTCGAGGCGTTGTTTATCAACCGGATAGGCGATCAGGGTCTCATTAGAAAATAAGGCTGCTGGAATCTGTTCTAACTTAGCCCAGGGGTGCGATTTGGACACAGCCAACAATGACTCGTAGCGAAACAGCGGTACATATCGAATGCCTTCGATTGGCAGCGGATCTGAGGTGATCACCAAGTCTAATTCTCGCTGTTGTAAGGCAGGCAAAGGATCAAAGTTAAATCCACTGATGAGATCCAGTTCCACTTCAGGCCAGTTTTCGCGGTAACTGTTGAGTGTCGGCATGAGCCATTGGAAACAACTGTGACATTCAATCGCAATATGTAACCGACCCGCCTGTCCACCCGCCATTTTTTGAATATCACGCAGTGTACTTTGGATGCGCGGCAGGATGTCGTCGGCGAGATCGAGCAGCCGTTGGCCGGATGGCGTAAAACGCAAAGGTTTGGTCTTTCTTTCTAAGACGGGACCCTCAAGGCGGTGTTCCAATTCTTTAAGTTGATGCGATATTGCCGATTGCGTCAGGTGAATACGCTCGGCGGCTTCTACAATACTGCCCGTTTCTTGTATGGCTTTTAGCGTCCGTAGATGGCGTATTTCAATCGCAATATTCATGGTCGGTTTACCTTGTCCGCCGAGCAAATAGGATTTTGAATCCCTTTTCACGGGCTAATTCTTGGCAATTACCAAAGGCTTTTTGTAATAAGGGCTCATATTCTAAAAACTGATTCGCTACCAGTGTGATGTTGCCGCCCGTGACCAAGTGCTTATGCGACCGCATGATAAAAGCCTCAGCGGTATCATATTGAGTACCAACGCCTTCGTGAAAGGGCGGGTTGCTCACAATGTGTTGATAGCGTGGCACGGAATCGATCAATCCGTTGGCGCAGTATAGTGTCCGAAATGCGACACCGCTTCGCTTCGCCGTCAGTGCCGTTGCCTCGATGGCGAGCCAATTCACGTCCAGACCATCCATATCGGCTTTCGGATATCGCTGCAGTAAATGTGCACCGATAACGCCGCAACCACAGCCAAAATCCAAAATAGGACCGGTAGGCTTAGGCAGATGTTGCAGCAACAATGCGGTCCCTACGTCTAGCCGACCCGAACTGAACACACCAGGAAAACTAGCTAACGACACCTCATTTGATAACGCGATGGTGGTCTCATAGTGTTCCTTGGCGGGTATGGATAGCGATGTATCCTGTGGGATGTCAATTTCAAAAATCGCACAATGTCGGGCGCTATCACGCTTATTACCTGCCAGTTGCCGCTTTTTCATTATTGCAGGGACTGATTTAATGCCCCCTTTGTTTTCGCCGACGATCCACAATGAACCGCCCACGCGTGACAACTGTGCAATCGCCATGTCCAATAACATGAGGGCTTCTTGTTTGGCTTTGGGGTAAAACAGTATCGTTTGATGCCGAGGTGTTGGTGGGACTTGCCATCCCAAATGCACATCATGTTGTTGCCAATTATCGGCTGCTTTTGCGTCAAAAGTGGTGACAAAATGTTGCTGTACGTTCGCAAATGCCTGCACGGTAGACGGCATGCCGAGTAACCAAGCATCGGTGTCAATATGGTTGAATTGGCGTTCTAATATGGCGTAAATCGGATCCAATGAGGGATCTCCTGTCAGGATGTTATGTGTCGAATGATAACACTTCTGGTGGCTTGCTGGGGACCAGATGCGATTCAAAATGCTGCCATAAAGGGGCAGAAAGGTGGTCGGCGATATCGGCAGGTAAACAAGTAAAGTGCATGTGTAGCTGGCTAACAGGATGCACAAACTGAATCTCTGCGGCATGTAAATAGAGGCGTTGGTAATGGGTATGTCGTGGTGCGATCGGGTAGGGACCGTACAGTGGATCACCAAAAATGGGTGAGCCAATGGCGCTGAGGTGTACCCGCAATTGGTGTGTTCGGCCAGTAATGGGGCGTAATTCGGCAAACCACAGGTTATTGAGGTAGCCCATTTTGTGCCACAGGGTTTTGGCGGCTTTTCTCTTCAGTGCATGGGTGCGCTGATACGGGCTGCTAACATCATCTTTGCCAATTGCCAGTGTGATTTCACCCAGCTGGGTAGTAGGCGGTTGATGGCAAATAGCCCAATATTTTTTTTCTACCACACGGTTTCGAAACTGTTCAAATAGGAGCCGCTCAGCTTTTTTTCCGCGGGCAAATACCATAACACCGGAAGTTTCGTAATCTAACCGATGCACGCATCGTACTTCTGGAAAAAGTGCCAACAATTGGGTAAATAACGACACCCCAAGGTGATCGGAATGCGCAGGCACGCTGAGCATATTATGGGGTTTGTTCACCACAATACAGTGATAGTCGATGTGAAGCACAGGGATAGGCTGTCCTCGATGGTCGACCAATGTGCTGATACATTGGCGATCGGAAAGGTCCTGCGCTTGTGCTTCTTCCGTGTTCACGGTTGGGTGTCATTCATTAGTTTGCCGCTGAGCCAAAGGTCGCGCGGTGAGTTGGACGAATGGCATCAGCAATCAAGAATGCCAATTCTAATGCTTGGTCTGCATTGAGTCTCGGATCGCATTGGGTATCATATTGGCGCGACAGGTCGGCTTCGCCAATTTTAAATGCCCCACCGATGCACTCAGTAACATTGTTGCCGGTCATTTCGAAATGGACCCCACCAGCGACCGTACCCTGCGTAGTATGAATATCAAAAAATGATTGCACTTCTTGCATGATATTCGACACATCACGGGTCTTGTAGCCGTTGCTGGCTTTAATGGTGTTGCCATGCATTGGATCACTGCTCCATACCACAGGTATCCCTTCATCATGTACCGCTTTTAAAAGGGCTGGGAAACGTTCTTCAATGAGATGGGCACCCATGCGGACAATCAAATTTATTTTGCCTTCTTCTTGGCTGGGGTTGATGCGTTCGATGACCTTTAGCAATTCGCTGACGTCCGTTGTCGGGCCGACCTTGATGCCAATCGGATTATGAATGCCCCGGCAGTAGGCAACGTGCGCACCGTCGAGCTGGCGGGTGCGGTCACCAATCCACAGCATGTGGGCAGAACAATCGTACCAATCGCCCGTTAAACTGTCCCGTCGAGTCAAAGCTTCTTCGTACGGCAGCAACAAAGCCTCATGTGAGGTATAAAAACTGGTTTCTCGAATCTGGTGCGTGTTGGCAGGGTTAATGCCGCAGGCGCTCATAAAGGCCAGCGACTCATCAATGCGCGACGCCAAATCTTGATAGCGTTTGCCTAACGGGCTGTTTTCTACAAAGCTGAGGTTCCATTGATGTACGCGGTGTAAGTCAGCCATTCCGCCTACCGAGAAGGCGCGCAACAGGTTGAGCGTTGACGCAGACTGGTGATAGGCCTGCATCATACGTTCTGGATCTGGCCGGCGGTCGTCAGCATTGAATCCAAAGCCATTGATAATGTCGCCACGATAGCTAGGCAAGGTCACCGACCCGATGGTTTCAGTATCTCCAGATCGTGGTTTCGCAAACTGGCCCGCCAAACGACCGATTTTGACGACCGGACTTTGGCCGCCATAGGTCAATACGATCGCCATTTGCAACAAGACCTTGAACGTGTCTCGAATGCTATTGGTGTTAAAATGTTCAAAGCTTTCAGCGCAGTCCCCGCCCTGCAATAGAAAAGCCTCTCCCCGCGCTACTTTTGCCAACTCGGCCTTCAAATTTCTGGCTTCACCAGCAAACACAAGTGGTGGCTGTGCTTGTAGCTTGTGCTCAACCTGTGCCAGTGCTGCTTGATCCGTGTAGTGCGGCATTTGGGTTGCAGCGTATTGCCTCCAGGTTGCTGGAGTCCATGGGGTATTCATTTATGACAATTCCTTTAATAGCGCTTGGAGTGGGTGCTGTAGTGCTGTTTGGGTCATTCGCTGGGTCTGGGCACGGCAGCTGTAACCCGTGCTGAGAACGCGGCCAGATCGCTCAGGGGCAGCAAGTGCAGGAGCCCATGATATTTCAAATAATCGCTTGCTGTTGGTCTGGTGTTGGAGTTCATGGCCATAGGTACCAGCCATACCACAACAACCCACTTTGACCTCTTCGATCGGTACCGCAAGTGCTTGAAACACGGCTTGCCACTGGCGTAATGAATCCGGTGCATTTGAGCGCTCGGTGCAGTGGCCCATCACAAAGTAAGGTGCTGATGGTGTTGCCAGGCGATGTGCCGCAATCGCATCCAGTCTTTGCGACAGAAACTCTTGAGGCAGTAACACGGCCGCTTCGAATGTTGGGAAAGCCTTTTTATATTCACTCCGAAAGGTCAGCGTCATCGAAGGATCAACACCTACCAAAGGTATCTCATAGCGAGTCAGTTGCTCCAAACGCGCCTTCATGGCCTTTGCAGAGCGTTCAAACGCAGTGATTAAACCCTGGACATGATACGGCTTACCGTTGCCTTGGTAGGGCATCAGCATTGGGTAAAAACCCAGCCGTTGATACAGCTTTATAGAATCAATGACTACCTCGGCATCAAAGTACGAGGTAAAGCCATCTTGGACAATGATAACGGCGCGAGACCGGTCAGATTCTGACAGTGCGGCAAGGACCTTATCTGTCGCCCAAGGAATATGCATGCGGCGCCGTGCTTTCTGGACCGTGCTACCACTTAACTGTGGCATTGCGGTTAAACCAGCGACGCGTGCCATCAACCCCATGCCGATTTTGGACGCAACGACACCATTGTATAGGGGGCGAATCCTAGCTAACCACGGGAGCAGCCCTTCAAGCGATCCAATGCCATAATGCCTGATTGGCCTAAGATACCTTCCGAAATAGAGTTCCATAAACCGTGATCTAAACTCTGGCACGTCGACCTTGACGGGGCAGGAGCCAGTGCAACTTTTACAGGCCAAACAGCCAGCCATCGCGTCATAGACATCATGGCTAAAATCATAAGCGCCCATCTGTTGTCTCAGCGAGTTCCATGCGCGGGGAATGAATCTTAGCGGCGACCAGACAAAACGGTCGATGTCTCGCTCCTGCATGACATCGACACGCATATCGGACATGATCCGCAGCCATTCGCGCATCAAACTTGCACGGCCTTTCGGTGAATGCCGCCGGTCACCGGTGGCCTTGTAACTCGGACACATGTCATCAAACGGATCATAATTAAAACAAGCGCCATTGCCATTGCAGTACAGCGCATCGGCGTTCGACACCCAGTTGCTGTTGCTGATCGTACGGTCTTTCTGGCCCCGTGTAGGTACTGCGTCAATTGGTATGAGCGCCAATCCATCATGTGGGGTTGCGATTTTACCCGGATTGATCTGATTGTTGGGATCAAAATGGGCTTTGACCTGTTGCAAGACGGGAAACAATTCACCAAAAAATAGGGGTTGGAACTCCGAGCGAAAACCCTTGCCATGCTCACCCCATAAAAGACCACCAAATGATTTAACCAATACCACCAGCTCGTCAGTGATCAATCGGATGCGACGTTCATCTTCAGGCTGTTTCATGTCGAGGACAGGGCGCACGTGCAGAACGCCGGCATCGACATGACCAAACATGCCATAGGCTAGTTGGTGGCGGTCTAGGATAGCCCTAAACGCCATAATGTAATCGGCCAAATGTTCTGGAGGTACTGCGGTATCTTCCACAAAGGGTATCGGACGTGCTTCACCCTGGACATTACCCAATAAGCCAACCGCTTTTTTCCGCATCGCCCAAATGTATTTAACGGCCACATTCCCATGAGCCGTTACCTGCGACATCGGGGCACCATTGCGGTGTGACTGATCGCTCAAAAATGCCTGGAAACTGTCTAACTTTTGACTTAACTCATCGGCTGAGTCTGCGGTAAATTCCACCAAGTTGACACCTTGGGTGATGCGTTCACCCTGAGGATCAGGAAAGTATGCCGATACGGTGCCCCAACTGTTATCCCCACGGGCGAGTTGCAGCACCTTAGAGTCAATGGTTTCAATGGAGGTTGGTTGACACACCATCAGCGTTTGCGCGTCTCGCAGGCTGCTTTCAAAGCTGTCATATTGTAAACACACCAAGGCGGTTCGCTCAGGGATGACACACAGGTTTATCTTTGCGCCGACGATAACCGCCAAGGTCCCTTCTGAGCCGACCAGCAAACTATTGAGATCGAAATGACCATTGTCTCGACGGATATGGGCAAGATCATAGCCGGTTAAACAGCGGTTGAGTTTTGGGAAGATGTCACGGATCTTATTACTGTGTTCAGTGTCTATCTGTTTCAAGAGTTGATAGGCGCGTCTTACCACACCGTTTGCAGCACCTTGCTGGTCGAGGAGGTTATCGGGAATAGGTTGGCTGATGTGCCGTTCACCACCGATAAATACCGATTCTAACGACAACACATGGTCTCGGGTTTTACCGTACACCACAGACCCTTGGCCAGATGCGTCGGTATTGATCATGCCACCAATAGTGGCACGGTTTGATGTTGACAATTCCGGTGAGAAAAACAAGCCATGTGGTTTTAACGCTGCATTTAATTGGTCTTTGATGACGCCGGGTTGGACAATAGCCCACCGTTCTTCGATATTTATTTCAACGATGTTGTTGAGGTAACGAGAGGTGTCAATCACGATGCCGTCGGTGAGGCTTTGACCATTGGTGCCCGTGCCACCGCCTCGCGGGCTGATGACGATCGATTGAAATCGGGGATGCGCTACCAGTGTCATCAAACACTCTATGTCCGACACTGTTTTTGGAAATAATACGGCTTGTGGCAAAACCTGATAAATCGAGTTGTCCGTGGCGGCAATAATACGGTGGCTGTATGACGCTTCAATATCCCCAACAAAACCTGCTTGGGCGAGTTGTTGCGTAAAATCTCGATAATGCCGGTGGGTTTCATCGACGTGTTTTATGCGCGGTATCATGGTGGTTGCGAAGCCTAGGGTTTGTCGTTAGACCCTGCATTTTACAGAGAAACTCGCAGATCGACAGAAATTTTACCCACTGGCGTAAAACTATTGTTTGGCCTGGTGTTATACTCTACTGCCCGCAGCACAGACGGGTGTTATGAACGGGTTCGCTGCCATCTGATGGCTGCTGGACCACAGGATCGACGTAACAGCGCGACCCTCGCGTATTCAATTTATGGTTTTAGGAACACATTACATGGAAAACTGGACAGGCTATCGTTACCCGCATTTATTTCGTATTTGGAATGCGTGGGTTGACGAAACTCACTGGCATCAATTGGATCGCTGGTTGAGACGTTATTTTCAAGGCCAACGCAGTTTTGGTAAACGTGATCGTATGGCCTATGCCAACGCCATGTTTTCAGCGATGCGTATCCTCGAATTGGTGGGTGCTTTAGAGCGACAATATGGCGTGCCTGGCCACCACCAATGGCAAGAATGGGACCTTACTTGGACACCCAACCAAGTGAAAAATATCCGCAATGATAAATTTTGGTTTTGGGTGGCGCTATATCATGACGTCGAGGCACCTGCACCGACCGAACTTGCCGATGCAGAGGCGCGGCGTGAATGGTTTGTTACTCAGTGCGCGGATCAGTCCAACCGGGTCGCATTGGGACTAGAAGATTTCTGGCAGGGCTGGCGCCCCCAGTGGAATGCAGCGTTACAGGCGCGTGCTGAAAAAAGTCAGTGGAGTGACAGCGACGTAGCGGCCTTTAAAGCGGGTCAAAATGTTTTACCACCTGTGTGGTTAAGACTGCAGAAAGGTGCCGAAATCGAACAGGTGCAAGCACAGCTTTCTGACGAAGGTGTTTTGGTATCCATTGTTGATAACAAAATATCAGCGCGTGGTGGTGCGGGTTTACTCGAAACCACGGCATTTAAAACAGGCCAGTTTGAAATTCAAGACTATGCAAGCCAATTAATCGCAGATTCAGTGGCAGTTTCACCAGGTGAAAAAGTCTGGGACGCCTGTGCGGGTGCGGGTGGCAAAACGTTGTCGCTTGCCGAGAAGATGGCTAGCAAAGGTGCTTTGATCGCAACAGATATTCGAGAATACAAACTGAACGAGTTAAAAAGACGCGCCAAAAAAGCCGACTATTTTAACATCAGAACCTTCATGTGGGACGCTGAGGCACCATTAAAGCTGCCAAGAGAAGTCCGCGTACAACAGGGTTTTGATAAAGTTTTGATTGATGCACCCTGCAGTTCAACAGGTACCTGGCGGCGCAACCCAGACGCCCGTTGGCGCAACAGTGAAATGGCTGATCAAGATTTGCTCAATCTGCAACAGCATATTCTGTCGCAGGCCAGTCAAAGTGTCCGGCCGGGCGGCAATTTGGTCTATGCAACGTGCAGTTGGTTGGTAGAAGAAAATGAAGATCAGGTGACACAGTTTCTAGCAGCACACGATCAATTTGAACTGATCAGTCAGTCAATGGTGGGCTTTCCACACATTGATTCAGACGCGATGTTCACAGCTGTATTGCAGAAGCGAGCCTAAAAAACGCCATTCCAGAAAGGCATTAGTGTGATCGCTGTATCATATTGGTGTCTTTCTGCCCTCAAGTCGCCCTGATTTCACCCCTAGGCTCACCAACAATTCTTCCCTGTGCTAGCTTATAATGATGCATCTGCGTATTGCCTTCATATCCTGAAGCCAATGCCTTTTTCAACATGCGCTCGGTAGCAACGATTATGGATAATCTAGCATCACTGTACAAAATGAATCCTTTGTCTCAAATGACAATTAGGATGCGCATTATTCTGTTTTCTATCCTCGTGACCTTTATTCCTGCTGCAGGCTTGGGCTGGCTCTTTTACCAAAACAACCAAGAAATGCTTGCCGAAAATGTAAATCATGAGCTCGTGAATGCGACCTCCGCGGCAGAATTAACACTCAATCAATGGTTCCAATCACGCGAGTATGATCTTAAGGCATTTTCCGGTTCCTTTGTGTTGACTGAAAACCTTGCAAAATACTATCGAAATCCAGCAGAGCACGCCGCAATTGGACAGGACATCGGTGCCTACTTTTCGTTGTTGTTGGCGCAGTTTCCTAACGTAAGGGCCTTGGTATTATTTGATAAATCTGGGCAGCAAGTCTCGTCGCATGCAACTGACAATAGTGATCGGTTGTGGGCAGTACCTACAGAGGTCCTGGACGACCAGATCACACCAGGACGGCGCTTTATCGCCGTGAATGCAGAGGCTGATGCCGTTTTGGTGGGCTTGCCTATTTATACAGATAGCCGAAGCCTGTATGGCTGGCTAGCCAGTTCTTTACCTTTAGCGCAACTAAGACCCATTGTGGCACCACCAGCCAATGACGAGGTATTGAGTTGGCTGTTAGTAGAAAATACCGCGTCACAACCACGCATATTGTTGCAGGGGAGCAGTGGGCAATTCTCGCAACCTTGGTCATTTTCTTCCGATGAGTTACAACGGGCGATTGCCAAGAGCGGCGAGCTGGTAGAACTTACTGATAAATCGGGTGTCGGTGTTTTTGCGGTTTCAGCAGACATCAGTGGCCTCGCCGTTAATGTCATTTTACTGCGGTCAAAGTCAGAAATATTTGCAAATATTGACCGGCTAAAGAATGTTTCGCTGCTGTTTGCTGCGTTCCTTATGTTTGTCACTGGGGTGTTGTCTCTTGTGCTAGCACGATCGATATTGAATCCAATCGTTGCATTAAAAGCCGCAGCTGAGGCTGTTTCCGAGGGCAATTTAACCGTATCGGTGCGACACACGCGGGATGACGAACTTGGTCAAGTCATCGCTGTGTTTAATGACATGGTGACCCACCTGTCAGAATCGCACGATCGGTTGGAAATCTTATCCATTACAGACCCATTGACCGGACTCTATAACAGAAAACGCATGATGACCCTGTTGTCAAAAAGTATCGAGCGTTACAAACGTTACCACCAAGTCTTTTCGATATTGATGGTGGATATAGACCATTTCAAACAGGTGAATGACCTCTATGGGCACCAGGCAGGTGATGCTGTGCTAGAACGTATGGGAGGCATTTTTCAAGAGGAAATCCGTACCATCGACGTGGCTGCACGCTACGGTGGTGAAGAATTTATTCTGCTGTTAGATCAGATCGGTGTGGCGGCAGCCTATCAGACAGCAGAGCGCATACGTAAGGCTGTTGAAGACACTGTTTTCAGTCATGGCACCATTAAGTTGCATTGCACGTTGAGTATTGGTGTCAGTGCTATCAGCGATATCGATCAGACGGAATTGGGCATTATCGCTGAAGCAGATGCCGCTTTGTATAAAGCCAAAGGACAGGGTAGGAACCGCACGGTGATCGCTAACAGCGAGTCTGATCCAGTGACACCTCCGCCTAAGACTCAGCGCAAAAAACGTAAAAAGCGCGCCGATGCCTAATGGCTGTCGAGCTCACCGTCCTGTGGCAGATGTAATTCAAGGCGCCTGTAAAAAACCCATCCATGCACTTCAGCAGCGGTAACACTCTGCACCTTAACCCATGTGCCTTTGTAACCAACAGCCGTGAGCTGGTCTGTCGGTTCAACGGTAGCAATCACGCTACTTTCTTTTGAAGGAAGCGCCATAATGGGACTGCTTTCAATAACATTCATGGTTAACGGAATGGCAAAAAGCTGATCAACCTGTTGTTCCAAACTGGTGTCAATGGCGTAGCTATTTTGAATAATAAAACTTTGAATACCCGCAACACTTTGTCGTGCGAGAAAAGCCGCGCTGTCATAATTTTCTGCTTCAAATGCCACTGATGCCTGTTTCATTAACTGATGGCTACGTTCAAACAGGTCAGCTTGGTTTGGCCGAGCCAACGCCTGAGCTTTCTGTAATGTCATGGTCGTTTCTGCCATTAAGGCCGCAGTGTCCGCGCGCGTATTTCTGCTCATGAGCTTGGCCTGCGTTCTCACCATTTCTTGTATTGTGGCTTGCTGCTCCAAGGTGATTTGTTGGAGCTGTGCTTCTTGTTCCAATAGGGCCATTTGAAGACGGGTGATGACGTGGTCTTGATCAGACATCGCCATCATTCGGGTGAGTAACGCATTTTCAACAGTGAACAAGCCATGATTCACCGCGTTGTAGCTGGATTCCAGCTGTTTCAACGACGATTCACAGGTTTGCAACAGTTCGGTTGCGGCTGCGGTGGCCAATTGCTGTTCCACGAGGTTTGCTGTATCGGCTATTTGGGTGTTCGCAGTACACTGAGGTATGGGTGGTGGCGCTTCAAAGGTTGACGATGGCAGTGTCCACCAAAGTTGGGTTTCTTGTGCGGCCCACAGCGCTGGATCGCTGGATAATGCAAGCCATGGCGTGCCAGTAGGTTGAGACTGGCCGCAATAGCTGCCCTGACAATCTGCAATGGTGCCTATTGGATCACCCGCTGTTGAGAGGGGTGCGTCTGGGGCTTCAGAAGTTGTTTTAACAGAATCAATCAAGGATTGAATAAAAGGGTGGTTTTGAACCGGCACTGCACTGCAAGCCGTAATGAACGGCAACAGCGCCAACAGGATTCGCAGTTGGCGAATGGTGGATGCATCCTTTGCCACAATGGTATCTCCATGTCATCACATGACATATTCCGACCGACAAATTGGAAGGTTGGAACGGGCAGTCGCCGATTGTCCTATCGGCTCATATAAACGTAGCTAATACCGCGGTATTTGTCATGGAATTCGTGCAAATTGATTAACATGGCCCGTAAAGGCATCCAATTCGTTTGGCCGAAGATTATGTCGTAACCTGGCTGAAAAGAACCGCGTCCAGTTACGTTGTGCACCTACCTAGACTGCAGAGTCAGGCAGGTGCTGTGAATCCTTGATGGATCGGCTTAGGCCATTTTCGCCAATAGGGTATCCATGAGCCCGTCCACTGGCATGGTGCTCGATTCGTCATCAAGACGGAACTTATATTCCACCTGTCCCTCAGCAAGTCCGCGGTCGCTGATGACCACACGGTGCGGAATGCCAATCAATTCCATATCAGCAAACTTCACCCCAGGACTGGTTTTCTTGTCACGGTCATCTAGAAGCACTTCAATGCCTTTTGCCTGTAAGTCGGCATAAAGTTTCTCAGCAGTGGCCATTACTTCAGGAGATTTATGTGCATTGAGTGGCACGATACCCACTTGGAATGGGGCAATTGCGGTAGGCCAAATAATGCCTTTGTCATCATGATTTTGTTCTATGGCTGCGGCAACAATTCGGCTGACTCCAATACCATAAGAGCCCATGGTCAAGGTTTCACTCTTACCTAGTTGGTTCAAAACGTTGGCACCTAAAGCCGCCGCATACTTTTGACCCAGCTGAAAGATGTGCCCAACTTCAATACCCTTTTTAATTAAAAGATGGCCATTGCCGTCAGGGCTTACGTCGCCTTCAACGACGTTACGAATGTCTTCGACTGCAGTTAATACGACATCACGATCCCAGTTGATATTGAAATAATGCTTGCCGTCAATGTTAGCGCCCGCTGAAAAATCTGACAGATTCGCCACACTGCGATCGACAATAAATGGAATCGGTAAGTTCACTGGACCTAGTGATCCTGGACCGGCACCGATGACTTCACGAATTTTACCTTCATCGGCGAGTGTCAAAGGCGATAGCACCATCGGAAGATGATCTGCTTTGATTTCATTCAGTTGGTGATCACCGCGCACAATGAGAGCAACCAGGCCGCTTGGTACCAATTCAGGGTCTGCGTTGACTACCAAGGTTTTAATGGTTTTTTCTACGGGTATTGAAAACTGATCAACCAGATCTAGAATGGTTTTGGCATTGGGTGTGTCAACCATTTCTAGTTCAGCGGTAGGAGCGCTGCGCGGGTCGGTTGGCGCCACGGCTTCGGCCTTTTCGATATTGGCAGCGTAATCGCTGGTATCTGAAAATACAATGTAGTCTTCACCTGAATCTGCAAGCACTTGGAATTCATGTGACGATCGTCCACCCATAGCACCAGAGTCTGCCATAACGGCCCGATAATCTAATCCAATACGGTCAAAAATACGGCTGTAGGTGCGATACATATTCTCATATTCGGCTTGCAGCGACTCTGCACCCACATGAAAAGAATAGGCGTCTTTCATGGTAAATTCACGTGCACGCATAACACCGAAACGTGGTCTGAATTCGTCGCGGAATTTGGTTTGAATTTGGTACAAATTAATGGGCAATTGCTTGTAACTGGCGATCTCGTTTCGAATGATATCGGTCATGACTTCTTCATGTGTGGGTCCGAACACAAAATCACGGTCGTGTCGGTCCTTCATGTGCATCATCATAGGGCCCATTTCTTCCCAACGACCAGATTCCTGCCACAACTCTGCTGGCTGGACGCAAGGCATTAATATTTCTTGTGCGCCAGATCGATCCATTTCTTCGCGCACGATTTTCTCAATTTTACGCAAAACGCGGAGTCCGGTGGGCAGCCATGAATAGAGTCCAGAAGCCAATTTTCGCACCATGCCGGCACGCATCATTAATTGGTGACTGATGACAACTGCATCAGCTGGAGTCTCTTTTACTGTTGCTAAAACGTAACTGCTTGCACGCATGGTAAAATCCTGAATCTGAGGGGGTTTCGAAGAACCAGTTATTTTAAAGAAACCCACACAGAACGCCATAGGTTTCGAGAAGAAAGTAGGCATCCCCTATGGATGCCAGACGTGTTGCCTCTGAGCCCAGAGGGCAAGGCACAAAAGGGCTAGATTACCAGCTACCTTGATTTTGCATGCTAGTCCAGGGTTCGGCTGGTGGTAAATCGTCGCCGGCTTGTAATATTTCGATTGAAATTTGATCAGGACATTTAACAAATGCCATATGACCGTCACGTGGCGGACGTAGGATGGCAACGCCATTGTCCATTAAATGTTGGCACGTCGCGTAAATGTTCTCGACTGAAAAGGCCAAGTGACCAAAATTTCTACCAGTGCTATAGGCAGACGTTTCATCCCAATTGTGTGTCAGTTCGACTTCTGAACCGCCATCGGGTGCCCGCAGGAACACCAGAGTAAAACGCCCATTGGGGTATTCTCTACGAGAATGCTCGATCATACCGAGCAAGTCACAATAGAAATGCAAAGACGCATCCAAATCCAACACCCGTATCATGCTGTGCAATAATTTCATTGTAAATCCTTATCCATGCGTTCTTGGTTGAATGGCAGTAGTGTAGCAGCTTCGTGCATATAGGCTTTGACCGAAGTTCGCTCCTGTTCCAAAAATCGATCAATGGCCTCATAAAAGGGCGTGTCAGCAACCCAATGCTCTGAACAGGTTTGCTGGGGTTCAAAACCACGGCTTATTTTATGCTGTCCTTGGGTACCAGGATTGAAGTGGCTAATGTTGCGTTCGATACAAAACTCCATGCCTTGGTAGTAGCAGCACTCAAAGTGTAAGCCCGGTATGTCCTCAGTCGCACCCCAATAACGTCCATACAAGTGCGTTTTGTCAAAGAAAAACAGCGCGCCTGCGATGGAGACACCATCGCGTTCAGCAAGCACCAAACACATACTGTTTGAAAGGTGGTCAGCCAAGTGTCTAAAAAACGCTGGATTTAAGTGGGGACGGTGACCGCGTATCAGGTAGGTGTTTTGATAAAACTCATAGAAAATGGCCATCATGTCATGGGTGATGTCGGTGCCAGTGAGCCGTTTAATTGACAACCCAGCCGCGCCAATACTGGCCCGTTCTTTTCGAATGCTTTTTCGTTTGCGCGAAGTGAAGTCCGCCAAAATGTCATCAAATTGCCGATAACCTCTGTTGTGCCAGTGAAATTGGCAATCATGCCGTTCTAAGTACCTGAGGTGACCGGATGGCATGGTGTCATCGGAAAAGAGGCGGTGCCACCCGGATGCTTGATGAAGCGAAATGATTTCGGCTAATGACTCAGACCACAGATTCAGGCAGCTTTGTTCATCAATGCCTTCGGCCAGCAACATGCGCGGGCCAGGTACGGGGGTAAAGGGAATGGCTGTTAATAGTTTTGGGTAATAGGGAAATCCGTGGGATTCATAGGCATGCGCCCACCCACCATCAAACACATATTCCCCCCACGAGTGGTCTTTCAAATATACCGGCATAAGCGCGGCAATATTACCCAGACTATCTCGCCAGATGGCATGTCTCGGGTGCCAGCCAGTAGCGGCTGAACAACAACCACTGTTTTCTAAACCCATCAGGAAATCGAGTTTCAAAAAAGGATAGTCGGGTGTCAATAACCGAGCGCGGTCATGAGCGGAGAGTTGATCCAAGCGCGTAATAAATTCAATTTGCATCGCAGTCCCTAACCACACCCATAGACCATTGAGAGTGAATAAGGCTACCACTTTGCATGTTAGACAATAAAGCAGTTATCTGCAGTGGATTGGCTATCAGCCGTTTTCTGCCAACCGATTTTGAATGTCAGTGGCCCATTGCTTTAGCTGAGGATTGCCCGAGCGGATGCTCAGCATGATAATCTCGGCGATGCCTTGGCGGTTGGAAAAATGAATCTTTTGACCGGTTTCAGTGCGGATATCGTCGCGCATGGCCTTTAACTTACGAATGGTCTCGGGTTCAAGTAGCCATGGTTCTGTCACATAGTCCATTGCATATATCCTTGAAAAAGTGGGTTAAACCAATCAATATTGATCTAGTAATACCGAACCTATCTGCATGGTTACGTAAGTCAATGTCAGTGCCATGTTTGCAGGACACTGTTAGTATAGACCAAAATAATTTTTACACAGTGACGTCACACATTTTGTGCCTTAGGAAGTCTACCCATGACACTATTTCAATTAGACACTCGGTTAGCATCTGATTGCGTGAATATTGGACATTTTACGCTCTGTACCGCATTGCTGATGAAAGATGCCAATTACCCTTGGGTGATATTGGTGCCTATGCGAGCCGATATCTGTGAGATTTTTGAACTGGATGAATTAGACCAAGAGCAATTGGCGTGGGAATCCTCTCATGTCGCCAAAGCCATGAAACGTTTGTTTCAGGCTGATAAAATGAACATTGCAGCATTAGGCAACGTGGTCCCCCAACTGCACGTTCATCATGTAGCGCGATTGACAGATGACCCTGCTTGGCCCAATCCGGTGTGGGGCAAGGTGCCTATTCGCGGCTATACCGTTGCGGCATTGCAGGAGCGTGTTAAGCAGTTACAGCAGGCTTTAGTCACCTCCACATTTGTGCCTAACCTCCCTCAAAGTTAATTACCAATGCCGGACATTCCGGCTTAAACCCCCTTCAGAATAACGGATTTACCTATCAAAGTGAGGAACAGAATGACTGCATCGCCCCTGTGCATCAGAACGGTATCGGCTGATGATGACGCCATTCTGTACACCATTATTCGTCAAGCACTGCAAGAATATGGCGCTGACGTGCCGGGTACTGCTTGGTCAGATCCGCACCTGAAATCAATGTCCTCCTGGTATTCTGGGGCAGGCATCGGTTATTGGGTGGTTGAACATCAGGGTGAGGTCGTGGGTGGTTGTGGTATTGCTCCGCTTGCTGGTGGCAAGCCTGAGCAATGTGAATTGCAGAAAATGTATTTGTCGCCCACAGCGCGAGGCTTGGGGTTAGGCAAGGGCTTGGCACTGGCAGCGTTAAAACACGCGCAGGAAATGGGCTATCAATTCTGTTATTTAGAAACCCTCCCCAACATGCACCTAGCGATCGGCCTCTATGAGCGACTCGGGTTTGTGCGCTTAGATCTTCCATTGGGCAACACAGGACATCATCATTGTGATGTTTGTTATGGCTTGGAGTTAGCAGATGCATCATAGAGATAATTCGAATTTTGGGTATGGCAATCGGACGTGGAAGCACGGCGTGTTGGCACTCATGCTGGCATGGCTTGTCACGGGTTGTGCATCTGTAGGAAAGGGCTTGATACCCGTTGCGCCTACCTTAGAGGTGACAGGTTCTCAGCTCACAGGAATCAGCGGTCAGGCGGTAGAAGTTACCCTAACGATCTTGGTAAAAAACCCCAACGGATTTGAACTCAACAATATGGGCATTGCTTTGGCTGTCGAGGCTAACCAGACACCGCTGTTTAGTCTTGATGATCGCCACTTGTTGCAAGCCATACCCGCAAATGGCCAAACACATATTGCTGTTCCGCTAACCTTCCCGCTCAGCAGTATCATGCAATTGGTCCCCAATCTTCTGCAGAACAACCAACTCGAATACAGTGTGAGCGGTCACTTATTTGTGCCAGTGCCAGTACTCGGACAGGTCAAGGTTCCTATTAAAACCCAAGGCGCGCTGCCCATTCCAAAGGTGCCTAAGTTCAAGATTGAAACCATAGCAATCGAGTCATTATCACTGAGTCATTTGGCTTTGTCGGTTGAGTTGGTGGTTGAAAACCCGAATACATTTGGCTTGCAGTCACTGAGTGGCGAATACGAAATGGTGGTAAATCAGGCATCAGCGGGCAAGGTATCAGTAACCACGGGTCGTATACCGGCGGGGCAATCAGGCCGGGTCGGACTGACGCTATCCGTTTCACCGTTGTTAATAGGGATGTCCGTCATTCAAGCCCAGCAATGGGAGATGGCAGTTAAGGGGCAATCTGAATGGCTGCCAGACCTGCCAGGTGCGACGCCATTTATCGACACAATGAATATGGTTTTAGAATGGCCACCCGGAGGCATAACGCCCTAAGCTAAAAAATAATGGCGTTGTTTTGTAAACAATAGGTGACAATAACAAAAAAAGCAGTAAAATCCTGCGCAATGTAAATTATATAAAACATCAATCGGAGATGTCGGCATGCGGTTGCAGGTATTTTGTGAGAATAGAATGGGTATTGCCCGTGAGATTCTCGATATTCTTGTGCAATATGAAATCGATGTACATGGCATTGAAGCTGACCATGCTGGCAGGGTTTATCTCAATTTCCCGAACTTAGAATTTGAGACCTTTAAAGGTATCATGCCGCAAATCCGAATGATCCCAGGCGTGGTTGACGTCTCGACCGTGCCTTATATGCCGCTCGAACGAGAACAGCAAGAGCTGAAGACGCTCATGCGAGCGCTTCCAGAACCTATTATCTCGGTTGATCCAAAAGGCAACATCGTGATTGCCAATAATGCGGCGCAACGCATTTTAAAATTAAATGGTGAACAGGCAAAAGGTACGCCGCTGAAGCAATGGATTAAAGGCTTCAATGTCAACAAGTGGTTGGCGCAAAAGGACCGTACGCCCCAGTCCACCTTTATTCAGCTTAAAAACACCACCTATTTGTGCGACATCCATCCGCTGTCGGTTTCGGCCTATGATCCGGACCAAACAGTACAGGCAGGTGCTGTATTAACCTTTAAATCACCCGAACGCTTAGGGCGGCAGGTGAGTGCCTTTCAGCAGACTTCTGGTGAGTTCGATATGGTGGTTGCAGAAAGCGCCGCGATGAAAAAGCTCATTCGACAAGCCAAAAAACTCAGCCAGCTAGATGCACCGTTTTTACTGGTAGGTGATATAGGCACAGGTAAAGAATTACTTGCAAAATCCTGTCACCAACACAGTCTGAGACGTGACCATGGCTTCGTTATTGCCAATATTGGTGGCATGGCTGCTGATGCTGTCGATAGAACTTTATTTGGCGGTGTTGAAAATGGACATCCAGTAGAAGGCCTCATCGTCAAGGCCAATCGCGGTACGCTATTTATTGATGATGTAGAATTGTTACCTGCAGTGAGCCAGCAAAAGCTATTGTCCTTTTTGCAGGATCATCAGGTGACGCCCGAAACGGGAGACATGATTAAAGAGGTTGATTGCCGGATTATTGCGGCCACGTCAGATAACTTGCTTGAATGCTGTGACAAGGGAGAATTCAGATCCGATCTCTATTACCGTCTGAACGTACTCACGCTGCATCTGCCCAATCTTCAAGAACGCCGTACCGACATATTGCCGTTGGCCGACCACTTCATTACCCGTTTTTCAGAATCTCAGGGCAAATTTGTCAGTCTGTCTACGGCTGCTCGTAACATGATTACGCAATACCCTTGGCCTGGTAACGTTCGCCAACTTGAAAATGCGCTATTGCGCGCAGTGTCGTTGTTGGAAGGGGATGTTTTGGAACCAGAACACCTCCATTTGCCGAATCTCAATGACGACGAGAATCTCAATTTTGTGATGGACGATAACTTTGAAGGCACGCTAGACAGTGCGGTAAGAAAATTTGAAGCAGAATTGTTACGTCGGCTATACCCTGCTTATCCAAGTTCTCGGCAACTGGGTAAGAAACTAGGGGTGTCTCATACGGCAATCGCGAATAAGTTGCGCGATTATGGTATTGGCAAAACCCATCAAAAGAAAACGCCAAAGACCCACTAAAAACGGCGTTTGAAAACAGGCCTTTCCTGCGATGTAGGAGAGGCTTTTTTTTGTCTTGGTTTTTTCCAGATCGTCGCAACCCTTACATTAGCCAATCGCATTTTGCGCTATTCCGCCTTTCATTGACCTAAGTGCTATCGCTAAAACCCCAAACCGTTTATTAAATACTACATGGTATGGACACATATTCATCAAGTGTTGGTTTGATATTGTTTAACTATTTACCCCCAAAAAGGATGACCAATGGCGTTCATGAAGGAAAAGACATTTGTCAGAAGTTTTCTGCATTGGTATCAATTAGGTGCGGTTATTTTTGTGGTCATTATCGCCTTAGCAATTGGTTTTGCATTCCGATATAGCGTGATGATGCAGCTAGAAGACATTACCCAAAACAATAACATTACCGCCGGTTACCTCATATCCAATCATATCTACGAGAACCATCAAGCCGAGCTAGACCAGCTGTCTAGTAGGGGTGTAGATCCCAACGTTCAGCGCGTCATGGATTTCTCGAATTTGAATGCCCACATGTTGTCTGTGATGCCCAGCATCAATGTCCTACTCATTAAATTGTATAATGACCAAGGTACTCTGGTTTTCGCCACCAGCGGCCTGCCGGCACTAGGTGAGGACGACACGTCAACAGCTTTACAGCAAGCCCTAGAAGGTACGATCTCAACGGAATTGACCGCTCCCGATGATGCTGTAGACAGGGATTCACCGTTGTCGGGAAAATTTTATGCTGAAACCTATCTTCCCGTGTATGCAGGCCACGAAGGTCAAGAGATTGTGGCTGTGTTGGAACTCTATCTCGATGTATCAGAACAAATAGCGGGATTTCGTTCGGTAATGGTGATTTTCGCGCTCATTGTGGTTCTTATTGTATTTTTAATGTACCTATGGGGACGGTTTCTGATCTCACCTGCAGAACGATTGATGCGTCTTCAGCATGCGCGTCAACAAAAACTGCGCGCAGCCATTGAAAAAGCACCTATTGGCATCATTCTGGCCAATGGTTCACCTGAAAAAAATAAAATAACCTATGCCAATGGTGCCGCGGGTCAGTTGCTTAAAAAAGCGCCAAAAACCTTTATGGGGCGTTCAATTTCCGACGTGATTACGGAGATGGAGAGCGCAGGCACTAGCCATTACAGCACCCAGGCTAACAGCGCATTTACCTCGATAACGCAAGTAAAGCCCAAACACAAGACCGGCATGTCAGCACGGTGGTTAGAACTTATTGTCGGCGCGGGCGCTTTTAAGGACTCGAGTGACAATGATCGGCCCTTTGTCATCACCATTGTGAGTGATATAGATGACCGCAAGCAATCTGAAGCGCGGCAGGCCTTGTTGTCAGAAGTGGTTGAGAAAAGCATTAATGCTATTGAGGTGCTCGACCAGGAAGGGCGCTTTGAATATGCCAATAAAGCCGCAGAAAGCCTACATGGCGTTAAAGGTGCCGACATTATTGGGCATACACCCGAATCAATGGCATGGCTAGGTGACAACCCTGATGATCTATACCGACAGGTTGATAAGGCCATCACTTCTGGTTTGACCGCCAACGGGACCTTCACAAGTAAGAACGCACAAGGTGGCACCACCTGGTTAGAATCTTCAGTCTTCAGAATTCCGGGCACTGATCTTAAAGACAGTAAAACCGTCGTCATCCAACGAGACATAACGGACCAGCTCTCTGAGCGTTTTGAATCCCAAAAGTTGTCATTAGCGGTTGAACAAAGTACCTCAATGATCATGATCACCAACTGTGCAGGCGAAATCGACTATGTGAATCCCAGCTTTGTTGCGCGCTCGGGTTACACACAAGAGGAGGCACTTGGCAAAAACCCTCGGATATTACAGTCCGGTTTAACCCCTACTAGCCAGTATAAAGACTTATGGAAACACCTGAACTTGGGTAAACCTTGGCAGGGTGAAATGTTGAACAAGTCCAAAAATGGCGAACCCTATTGGGTCAACCAAAGCATCTCCGCCTTACGGGACGCACAAGGGAAGGTAACGCACTTTGTCGCTATATTGGAGGACATCACTGTCCAAAAAGAAGCGATTGACCGTCTTAACTTTTTAGCGATGCATGACGATCTGACCCAATTGAATAATCGGGTAGCGTTTAATCAACGACTGGAGTTTTTACTCGACTTTTCTGCAGAAATGCGGCCGCAATGTGCGGTGCTCCTCATCAATGTTGATCGATTTAAAGAAGTGAACAGTGATCTTGGCCACGAAATGGGGGATAAGGTTTTAGTCGAAATCGGCAGGAGACTCACGACAGTCTGCTCTCGCCAAGATTTGGTTGCACGATTGAATGGCGATGAGTTTGGTGTCATCAGCACGCAGGTGTCTGGTCAAAATGGTGTATCTGATTTGGCATCGGCATTGATAGCAGCCGTTGCCCAACCGATTATTATTGAAGGAATTAGTGTTCGGGCGTCAATTAGTATTGGGGTCGAGATGTTTGCTCAAGATATTGAAGATATCGACACCATATTGCGTCATGCGGAATTGGCCCTGTATAGCAAAACCCTAAGAACAGGCGGTGAGTACTTTTTCTTTCAGAAAGAAATGGATGAAGAAGTGGCGCGGTATCGCAGTTTGGTGGTCGATATGAAGGATGCCCTCGAGCAGGGTGCCTTTATCTTGCATTACCAACCGGTAGTGCATCAACCGACCGGAAAAATTCGTTCGATGGAAGCCTTGCTCCGTTGGCAGCATCCCTATCGGGGGTGGATAAGCCCTGTCGAGTTCATTCCTATCGCTGAACAGACCAATTTGATTGTGCCGCTGGGTGCCTGGGTAGTGCGGGAAGCCTGTTTACAGATTAAACGTTGGTCTGAACAGGGCTGGGATATTCCGATTGCCGTCAATCTGTCGATTATTCAATTTAGAGGTGGGCAGCTCCACTTGGATGTCGAAAGAATCATAAAAGAAACCGGCATCGAACCTCAATTACTGCATCTGGAGATCACGGAGAGTGTTGCGATTGGCGCTACCGAAGATGTGTTGCCAAGTCTGCATTATTTCCATGACCTTGGTATTGAAATTCTCTTAGATGATTTTGGTACAGGATATTCGTCATTAAGCCAATTGAGAAGTCTGCCCATTGACCGACTAAAAATTGACCGTAGCTTTTTAAAGGACATCCAAGAAGATTCAATAGATGACCGTGTCATCAAAGCGATTATTGAGTTGGGTAAAAGTTTGGATAAACATGTCACAGTTGAAGGCGTCGAGACGGAGTTTCAGAAACAGGTGATGGTCGATTTAGGCTGTGTAGATTTTCAAGGGTACTATTATTTCAAGCCCATGAGCGAAGCTGATGCAACCAATGTTTTATTGGCCCAGATGTGAGGGATTCGGTAGGGCTACCCTGTATGTAGTTTGGAAAAGGCCAACAACTGAATCATTGGTGTTGGTAATGATTGGGTTCACTGTTTGCCCTGGGTTATGATGGAAAAAATCTAACTGAAATACGACCATGAAAACACCGCTTATCACGCCGGCTGGCATGGCTGCGCTCAAATCTGAATTGGATCAATTATGGCGTATTGAGCGTCCAGATATTACGCGGAAGGTCACATGGGCAGCTGGCCTTGGCGACCGAAGTGAAAACGCAGACTACCAATACAACAAGCGACGGCTTCGAGAAATCGATAGGCGCGTACGGTATCTGCGCCGCTGTCTTGCAGATCTCAAAGTCGTTGAATATAACCCGCAACAGGCGGGAAAGGCTTATTTCGGTGCTTGGGTATCGGTAGGCTCTGAGGTCAATCAGTGCCTGCAATTTCGCATTGTCGGCTATGATGAAATATTTGGGCGGCAGGATTATATATCGATCGACTCACCTATGGCTCGGGCATTACTGGGAAAGTCTGTGGGCGACTGGGTTCAGGTCACCACGGGTTCCGGCATACAGGATTGGGAGATTACAGACATACACTACGACCAATAAGCCTAATGCCAGATTCTCACTCCCTTCTTCGCTCAGTGCCAATACGGTTATAACTTACCGGCTAGCAGTGCTTTGGTATGAAATCGCGCAGGATTCAAATGGTCCGCGATTTGCTTACCGACCGGTAATGGATCGCCGTGAATCATACTGGCAACAATCTCTCCAGATAATAACGCTGACGACAATCCGCGTGACCCATGAGCGACATTACAGTACAGACCCGACACTGGCTGTGACGTTTCTGGTACCTGCTTCTTGAAGCGATACACATGACGATAGCGTTCAGTTAAGACTGCCCAGTCAGGAACAACGCCCACAATTGGCATGTAATCGGGAGACGTACAGCGAAATCCTACCAAGCCAAAAGCCACTGGCATGTCGATCCAGGTATTTAAAGCGGGAAACTGTTCTCTCAGCTGTTGCTGATTGGCTTCATTGTCACTGTCTCTTGGTGCCGATTCGAAATCATTTTTCTGAAAAGTAGCGCCAAAGTTAAATGACTGGCTGCTGTTAGGGGTGATGTAAACGCTGCCACAAAGCACGGTTTTAATTGGTAACTGTTGGTGCTTGGGTGGCACGGTAAAGGTTTTTTGCCCTCTGATCGTTTGGGTAGGCAGCGCCTGTAACTGAACAAAGGATTTTGCCGTATATGAACAGGCTACCACCACCGCTGCATAGGGACCATGTTGCTTGTCCTTACTGTCCGTTACCATCCAGCCGTCAGGGCCCTTCGTGGTGGCAATCACCTCGGTGTTATCGGTGACAACGGCACCCTGCAGTAATTGGTGGCACAGGGAAATAGGATTAACCCAGCCACCCTGCGGAAAGTACAAGCCTGAATGCGATAGAGATACGCCCGATAGCGTGCTGCTTTGCGATTGGCTGACGCCTTGAATCAGGCTGTCTGGATAAGGGTGGTCCTCTAAGAATTTCTTTTGACGCCTTGCTTCCGTTTCGTTAAAAGCGGTTTGTATGACGCCACAGGCATCCCATTCCACATGGGGCATGAGATTCAGTTGCTGTGCGCTGTAGAGGAATCCCTGAGCGTAAAATGCGCTGTGTGGGTTGTAGGAGGCTGATAGCTTTACGTACAAAACGCCCTGAATGGTGATAGGCGGTGGTCCTGCGCTAAAGTCTTGTTTTTCAATAACGTCAACAGCATAGCCCCGACGGATGAGTGCCTGTGCCGTGCTTGCCCCTGCAATTCCAGCGCCAATCACTGCAATGGGTAAATTTTGCTCGGTGACCGCTTTTGTGTCATAGGCAAACCACGGTGTGAGGTTGCTAGGCAATGAAGGGCCGCAAGTACGGAAATGGCCAAAGAGCGTGTGGCGCTTTAAGCCAAAACCAGGCACCTTTTCGACGACAAACCCAGCGCGCGATAAGCCTTCCTTCACTTGTTGTGCCACGGTGAATGTCGACACAGTGGTATGCTCATGACTATGTGCAGCCATGGCGTCAAACAGTGATTGTTGCCACATATCTGGATTTTTAGCAGGTGAAAAACCGTCTAAAAACCAACAGTCTACCTGTCCGACTAACTGATTCATGCCATGAGTGGCGTCGTCAAAAATGAGTGTAAGGTCGACATCGTCTAAATGAATCCGATGAAAGCCGGGTGTTAAATCAGGGTATTGCGCCAACAGCATGGGTGTGATTTCAGAGAACCCTTCCCAATACTGCCATGCTCTGATGAGGTCGGGTTTGGTAAGTGGGTGTTTTTCAACGCTGACAAACTGCAAGCGCGCCGTGGATGGTATGCGCCCGTCTGCCTTGGCTTTGCGCCAGGTCGACAGTGTTACAAGGAAATTGAGTCCCGTTCCAAATCCTGTTTCAGCAATGACAAAAGCACGTGCATCCGTGAGTGACGACCAGCGAGCAACCAGTGCATTGGCTTCCACATACACATGTTGTGCCTCATCCGCCCCCCCTTGCAGTGAATGATAGACGTCCTGAAAATCGACCGCTGTCAATGTGGTGGCGTTGGACCAATCGATATGTGCCGGAGTGATTTTAAAAGCCATAGGGGGATGATTCTTGTGCCGTGGTGTGGTGAACGTGCAGCAACCCTCAGTTGAAGGCCGCTGCCAGAGAACGGTTCTTAATGAACCGTGACGCTGTTGATGACAATGGGTGCAGTAGGTACGTCAGAATACGGGCCCTTACGACCAGTACTCACCTGTGCAATACTGTTAATAACATCCATACCCGAAACTACTTTTCCGAATACCGCGTAGCCCCATTTATCGCCCTGCTGGTCTAAAAATAGGTTATCAGCGTGATTAATAAAGAACTGTGAAGAGGCTGAATGCGGTGAGTTGGTGCGCGCCATCGCAATGCTGCCTGTAACGTTACTTAGGCCATTTTTTGCTTCATTTTCAATGGTTGCCTGCGTTTTTTTCTGACTCATATCGGCATTGAAACCACCACCTTGAATCATAAAGCCCGGTATGACCCGGTGGAATATAGTGCCGTCATAAAAGCCACTCTGGGCATAGGCTACAAAATTGGCAACGGTGATAGGTGCCTGCGTTTCGTCCAACACCAATTCAATATCGCCATAATTCGTGGCAATGGTAACCGGCGTTTCTGCCTGGGCCATGAAAGGGAGTAGGGATGCCAAGGCGAGGGTGATAAAACGTTTCATGGTGCAGTTACCTTTATGAGTTGTTGTTGCCAATTCTGAAAAAAACCACGGGGTAAAACCAAGTCAGCTGGTGTGAATCGGTCGAGCTGTTCTAATGTGTACTGGGTTGAAACATAGAGTTCCCATTGCACCACAATGTCATCCGCTATGCGCACAATGGGATCATCTATGTTATTAGCAGATGGATTAACACTGAATGCGGCACACCACTCAATAATTTGCCAATGGCAATAATGTGACTGGGTGCCCTTTGCTCCTTCTGCCACCACATGGACTAATGAAGCAAGACTCTGTGGTAGGTCAATGTGGTGGTTATGCCATACCATGTTGTTTATGCCCAGCTGTCACTGCGACGTGTCGGTTTACCCATACGCGCAAGCACCAAGCCAATGATCAGACCGAAGAAGGCGATAACACCACCAATCATCCAGTCGCGGGTCCGGTTAGATTCAGACAGGTATTGGTTTTCTATTCTAAGAATATCCAACTCGGTTTTTAATTCTTGGTTCTCGAGTAGCAATTCGCTGTTGGTTTGGTCTACAGCGATCACATCAGTCGACAGCATTTTGATATTATTTAATTCTTCTAACAAGGCATCGCGTTCTGCAATGACGGCATCGTTATCTGCGGTTGGCACCGTAGCCTCGTCGACTACTGGGGCTGGCGTTCCATTGGCAAGCTGGTCTTTAAGCGATGCGATGGTCTCAGTGGCTGCAGCTAACTGGTCTTTGGCAATCAATTTTCCGCTGATATAGCGTGTAGGAATCCAGCCTTCAAGTGGTTCGCCTGTTGACAGGGTTACCTGAGTCCACAGATTGTCTTCTGACTGTCCCATTGCGGACATCTTGGTGCCACTGGGCATACTGGACTTGACCACCCGGTATTCGTTACCTGGGCCACTTCTTAGCGAAACGTAAATCGTATCAATGATGTATCGGTCGTTTTCATCAGCCCATGTCAGGGTAGCTGAAAGGCTAGTAATAAGGCCCAATACAAGGGGAAAAAGTAATGATTTCATGGTGTCTTTTCCTACAAAAATTATGGCAATACTTTCTTAAATGGTTTCACTCGGACATTTTCATACACGCCAGCAGCGATGTACGGATCTTCCGATGCCCAAGTTTCAGCGGCTTCTAGAGACGCAAATTCTGCAACGATCAAAGAACCAGAAAACCCTGCGTCAGGATTATTGTCATCGATAGGGTGAGGGCCTGCCAATATTAAGCGGTCTTCTGCTACCAGTGCTTGTAATCGTGCAACGTGAGCCGGTCTTGCCGCAAGGCGTTCTGACAGGGTGTTTGCTTTATCTTCGGCAATTATCGCGTAAAACATGATAGCATTCCTTGATGTGATTCAGAGTTTCTGTTGTTCTTCAGCGGGTTCTTGTATATGGCGAGCCAAGTAAACGCCCTGCAGTATACCGAACAAAAGTGTCAGACCTAAGATACCGTATAATTTAAAGTCTACCCAAGTGGCTTCTGAAAAATTGTAGGCCACTAACAAGTTAAGTGATCCGCTGACAATAAAGAATAGGATCCATGCCGCATTTAGGCGACGCCAAATAGGCTCGGGTAATATGACCTGACCCCCAAGCATCCGTTGAATCAATGGCTTCTTTTGGCCGATGACATAGGACAGCGCAAATGCAGCAGCAAATAACCAGTTAGCGACGGTCGGCTTCCACATAAAGACCATTGGGTCATTGAGAATAATAGAGGGTACACCGAGTACCAAAATGACCGCGAGTACCACAAGGGTCATTTTTTCGACTTTTCGGGTCGCAAACCAAGTAATCAGAATTTGCACTAACGTGGCGACAATGATGACAGAAGTTGCCAAAACAAAGGCTTTGGTATTTTGTAAGGTGACGACCCAATCATCGGATAGAATGGGCGATATAAACTGGATCGCTTTTTCAGGCATTTTATAAACGATAAAGAACAGAATGACGGGAATGAATTCGAGAAGTTTCATGTATTGGTTTCAGTGCGTGAAAAATGAGGGGCTATGATAACAACTGAGTCGAACAACGCCAATGGCAGATATGTAAATGCTGATTTGCATTGCCATACCAATCAATCGGACGGCACGTTGCCACCGGATGAATTGTTGGCGAGGGCCATTGCACAAAAAGTCGATATCCTGTCAATTACTGACCATGATACGACCGCAGCCTATGATGCCATTTTACCCGCTGAAACACTGCCACTAAAATTGGTAAGTGGCATTGAGCTCAGTACACAGTGGGCGGGTGTGGCCGTCCATATAGTAGGGCTGGGTTTCGACATCGAAGCGATGGCGCCTACCGTTGCTTCTCAGGGCAATGTGCGGTGGCAGCGGGCTGAAAAATTGGGTGCTTTATTAGAAAGAAAGGGCATCGCGGATGCGTTAAATAGAACCATGGACATTGCCCAGGGTGCGGTGCCAGGGCGGCTGCATTTTGCCCGCCTGTGTGTATCAGCGGGGCTCTTTGCCACAGAGGCCGATGCTTTTAAGAAATTATTGGGTGCAGGAAAGCCCGGAGACATAAAATCGGGTTGGCCTGAAATGGAGCAGGCTGTACACTGGATCCAAGATGCAGGGGGCATTGCGGTAGTCGCCCATCCGCATAAATACGGTATGACCAATTCAAAACTGAAGCGGTTGCTGGATGATTTTGTAGATGCCGGTGGACGGGGACTTGAAGTCAGTGGCACGGGTACCGATAATCAAAAACGCCAATATTTGGCACAATTAGCGATTCAATACGGTTTGTTGGGCTCTCGCGGCAGCGATTTCCATTCACCACAGCAACAATGGTGTGATTTGGGACGCGTGGCAGCGCTACCAGACGGTGTTGATCCTGTTTGGAATCACGTGGAGTTTTTAAATTAAATGACGCAATTTTTAACCATTCATCCTGAAGATCCACAAGATCGCTTGATCAAAAAAGCGATTGAAATCGTCAGAGCCGGTGGCGTAATCGCCTATCCCACGGACTCAGGGTATGCGCTTGGATGCCGTATGGGTGATAAGACAGCGTTAGATCGTATTCGTGACATTCGACGCATCGATGACAAACACCACATGACACTCATCTGCAAAGATCTCTCAGAACTTTCAGTCTATGCGCGAGTCGATAATGCAGCGTTTAGAATGATCAAGAACAACACACCGGGCGCCTATACTTTCATTTTAGAAGCCAGTCGAGAAGTACCGAAACGACTGATGCATCCGAAGAAAAAAACCCTTGGATTGCGTATTCCTGATGTACCTATTATTCAGGCCATGTTGGAAGAATTGCGTGAGCCGCTGCTGAGTTCATCGCTGATTTTGCCGGGTGAAACCGATCCAATGGTTGAGCCTTACGATATTAGAGATACATTGGAGCATGCCTTAGATTTGGTGATCGATGGCGGTTACTGTGGCATTGAACCCACCACCATCGTCAGTCTATTGGAAGACACGCCTGAAATTATTCGTGAAGGTTCGGGCGATGTTTCACCTTTCTTATTTTAACCACAGGTGCTGGACGCTCAGCGCTGTATGGATGTGTAAAAAGGCTTAAGAGAGCACAATGACAACGGATAATGAATCTACAGACACAGGGTCAACACAGGCGACGCAATTCGCCCCTGTTGACACCGCAGTGCCATCGGAGGTGGTAGGCCAGACCAAAACAGCGGCGCAGCAGTCAGAAATGCCGTTTGCTGTGGTGTCTGGTAAAGTGCTGACCGAAATGCCGATGGATTTGTATATCCCTCCGCAGGCACTTGAAGTGTTTTTGGATGCGTTTGAAGGACCGTTGGACCTATTGTTGTACCTGATTAAGAAACAAAACTTAGACATTTTGGCGATCAATGTTTTAGAAATCACCCGACAGTACATGAAGTATGTCGAAATGATGCAGTCGATGAACCTAGAACTCGCAGCAGATTATCTGGTAATGGCTGCCATGTTGGGTGAAATTAAATCACGCATTTTGCTGCCACGCCCCGAGTCTATGGACGAAGAGGAAGCGGATCCGCGGGCGGAATTGATTCGACGGTTGCAGGAATACGAGCGTTTTAAAACCGCAGCTGAAAATTTAGATGCATTGCCTCGGTCGGGTCGCGACTTTTTCGTGCGCGCGCCAAACAAGCCATTGCCAGCAACGCCCAAAGAGCCAGAGGTGGCGCTCAACGATGTATTGATCGCATTTGGCCGTATTATTGGACGCTCTGAAATGTTTGAAAAGCATCAGATTACGCGAGAAGTGTTGTCTACACGTGAGCGTATGAGCCAAGTATTAGAACAGCTCAAGGGGCAGGCGTTTGTCCCTTTTGTGGCGTTATACAAAGAATCTGAAGGACGGCTAGGGGTTGCAGTGACCTTTATTGCTATTATGGAACTCTGTAAAGAGGGTCTCATTGACCTCATTCAAAATGACACTTATGGACCGATACACATTAAGGCGCGCGCACTATGACTGGTTCTGACCACCCCAATTTAGATCAGGTTGATGACGCACTCACGACTGAAGATCTGTTGATGCCAAGTGATGCAGACGCAGAAGCGATCAACCCAGATTGGCAAGAGCCCGATGACAGTTTAGACGATGGCGATCGTGGTGGTGAACTTGTCGATACCGATCATTTGGATGATGCAAGCCAAACCTCTGCAGCGCCCGCGCCTACAATGGTAAGCGACGCAGATGACAGCAGTGAAGTGGTGACTGGTGAGCAGCGCATTGAACCTGAAGACTTAACTGACGATGATTGGGGTGGGTACGCTGACACTGAGATTCAACCTATTTTAGAAGCGGCATTATTTGCTTATGGAAAGCCCCTATCAATTGACCAGATGGGCCTTTTATTTCAAGAGCGTGAGGATGCACCCACCAAGCGGTGCTTACGATATTGTCTCCAATTATTAACCGACTGGTATGTGGGTCGTGGCGTTCAGTTGACACAGGTTCGGTCGGGATATCGGTTTCAAACCGCCAATAACTATGGAACTAAGATACAATCGCTGTGGGACGAGCGTCCGGGTAAATATAGCCGAGCGACTTTAGAAACGCTGTCATTGATTGCCTATCGCCAGCCCATTACGCGGGGTGAAATTGAAGATGTACGTGGCGTGTCTGTCAGTTCGCAGATTATCCGTGCCATGTTAGAGCGTCAATGGATTCGTGTGTTAGGGCACCGTGATGTGCCTGGCCGACCGGCGTTGTTTGGTACCACAAAGGAATTTTTAGACTACTTTGGATTGGCATCATTGAGCCAATTGCCATCGTTAGCGGAAATTCGAGAGTTTGACGACCTGTCACCAGAGTTGGATTTTGACGAGTCACAACAGTCAGCCTCAGAGGGTGGCGTTGTGTCGGAAGACTTTGGCTTTGATGAGCCTTATGATGGCTTGGCAGGGTTAGAAGATGATCTTGCCCGTGATCTGGCCGCCAGTTCTGCGGTGAATGACCAGTTTGAAGCCGCACTAGCGGCTGAACATCAGGCAGCACAGGCACCCGACTTACTCGCGAATTTAGATGACGACGACGAAACGCCGTCAGAAACCATGTATACCGATTTAGAATCAGCACCACTGACTGAATTGGAGCAACAACGTATTATTGAAGAAAAGCTGGCCAAGCAAAAGGCCCTACTTGAACAAACAGACAAAGAAGATAACCATGAATGACAAAAGCAAAAAACCAGTAGCCTCTTCAGGGCCAAGCACCGAGAAAATTCAAAAAGTCCTTGCCAATGCAGGCATGGGGTCCCGTCGTGAGATGGAAAAAGCGGTTGCCGATGGACGGGTGATGGTAAATGGCGAGGTCGCTAAATTAGGCGACCGTGTCGGTCATTCAGAACAGCTGTCATTGGATGGTCGACTCTTGAAGACCGATCACCACAAGAAAGTGCGCCGTGTACTGATTTATAATAAGCCTGAAGGTGAAGTGTGCACCGCTAAAGATCCAGAAGGTCGCCCGACCGTGTTTAGCCGCTTGCCAAAAATTCGCGGCGAGCGATGGATCAATGTTGGCCGCTTAGATATCAATACCAGTGGGTTGCTGCTATTCACTACGGACGGCGAATTGGCTAACAAATTGATGCATCCTTCAAGTGAAATCGACCGAGAATATGCGGTACGTGTCCTCGGTGATGTGAATATCGACATGATTAACCGTATGCATGAAGGCGTAGCGTTGGAAGACGGTATGGCCCGTTTTACCGACATTCAAGAGTTCGGCGGCAAAGGGGCTAACGTCTGGTATCACGTGGTATTGATGGAAGGCAGAAATCGCGAAGTACGTCGATTGTGGGAAAGCCAAGGTGTACAGGTGTCACGATTAAAGCGTGTGCGTTATGGCAATGTATTTATGGACCCTGATTTGCGTGCAGGTACTTGGCGCGAAATGGAACGTAAAGAAGTGGATTTGCTCGCACAGTCTGTTGGTTTGCCTGGAAAGCCATGGGCGTCTTTATATTCCAAAACACCTGACGGTGAGCGCCTCAAAAAGAAATCCGAAAGCCAGCGTACGCGACGTCACGCATAAAGTAGGATCCAGACACAGCAGCGATCGCCTGCTGTGTCTAATAATAATAAAAATCGGTGAACCGATAGTACAATCGCAAGAATCGGGTGGCACGGTCAGTGTCAATCCCAGCATACTCGATCTCTGACCCATCCTTAGGATTCGATATATGTCTATACCCAGTGTTTTGCGACTCTTATTACTTGCGGCAATTTGGGGCGGTTCATTCCTGTTTATGCGTATTGCGGTGCCTGAGTTTGGTCCCATGCCCGTGGTAGAGATGCGTGTGGTGTTGGCTGCTGTGCTGCTGTGGATGGTAGCCAGAATCATGCGAACGTCAGAGTCACTGCTGCCACATTGGCGCCATTTCCTGATCATTGGTTTTTTAAATACCGCGCTGCCCTTTGCGCTTTTTGCCTATGCGGCTCGAGAGATTTCGGCATCTTTGTTGGCAATCGCCAACTCCACAGCGCCACTATTCGCCGCTGTCATGTCAGTGGTGTTACTGCGCCAACGGCTCAATCCACAGGCTTGGATCGGATTGCTGTTGGGTGTGGTGGGTGTTGGTTTGGTCGGCATTGACCAAATGCAATTGCCACCAGAAGGGCGACTGGCTTTTATGGCCGGATTGGGTGCAGCCTGTAGCTATGGTTGTGCGAGTCTCTATACGCGCTACGCCGCCAACACAGCATCATCGTCGGCAACCGCTCAGGGTTCTATGTGGGCTGCGTCAATGTTGGCGCTACCCCTGCTGCTAGTGAGCGATGGCGTGCCGACTGCCTTGAGTACCATAACGCCCGTTGCTTGGTTTTCTGCATTAATGCTCGGCCTGGTCTGTACCGGTTTGGCCTATATTCTGTATTTTCGCCTCATCCATGATGAAGGCCCGGTACGCGCATTATCAGTCACCTTTTTGATTCCCTTATTTGGCATATTCTGGGGTTGGCTCATACTCAACGAGCAGGTAACGTGGCACATGGTGTTCGGAGTGATATTGGTCTTGTTAGGTACCGCTCTGACGAACGGGCTCCTGCGTTGGCCTCGTGCTGCGAACGCACAGTGATGACATCCGCTGCGGCAAACCAAGCCTACCCCGTCATTGCAGCTGCAATTCGCTACATACAGGACAGTGCGCCCCGACAACCCGACTTGGCTGGCTTAGCAGACTATACTGGCTACAGCGCAGACCACCTGCAGCGGATGTTTAGCCAGTGGGCGGGAATATCGCCCAAACGGTTCCTACAATTCCTCACCGCTCAGTTTGCACGGCAACAGTTGCAACAAGGACGCGACGTGTTATCGGTATCTATGGCTGCCGGGCTCTCTAGTCCAGGCCGACTACACGAGCTTATCGTGACCCTTGAATCGGTGACACCAGGCGAATTAGCAACCGGCGGCGCAGGCATTACCATCACATGGGGCGTGGCAACCTGTCCCTTAGGTGTGCTGTTGGGCGGTATCACTGAACGCGGCGTCTGCTTTTTGCGGTTTATCACCGACTCAGAACAAACGGCTTTTAACGAACTCAGTGAACAATGGTATGGTGCTGCATTCGTGCGAGATGATAGGGCGCTTGCCGCGTTGTCAGCGCAATTGTTTGGCCAAACGCCAACAGGGCAATCGGTTTCGCTACTTGTTAAGGGCACCAATTTCCAAGTGAAGGTGTGGGAAGCATTGTTGCGGACGCCGATGGGGCATGTAACCAGTTATGGCGATTTAGCGGCGGCAAGTGGTTCCCCGGGTGCGAGCCGAGCGGTAGGCACTGCGATGGCTTGCAATCAATTGGCGGTGTTAATCCCTTGTCACCGCGTGATCAGAGAAAACGGGGTAATTGGTCAGTATCGCTGGGGTTCAGAGCGGAAGTCGGCATTGTTGCTATGGGAGCATGTGCAAAGATTTGGCGCTTAACAACCGATTGTTTGTAGGTCACAATCGCAACAGTGATAATCAGTGAGTTTTTTTCAGCCTATGGATTGTGTGGAACTATGAAGGATTTAGAAGATATTCGAAGAGAGTATTTGAGTGGTGGACTGCGCAGGAAAGACTTGGTGGCAGACCCAATGGACCAGTTTAAGCAATGGTTGTCGTTTGCAATAGAACATAAAGCCAGTACAGACCCTACCGCCATGGTACTAGCAACGGCTGATGCAACGGGTCGTCCGAGCCAACGCATCGTTTTGTTAAAGCATGCTGACGAAAAGGGGTTTGTGTTTTACACCAATCTCGGCAGTAAAAAGGCCCACGACATCGCAGAGAATGACCAGGTTTGCTTGCACTTTGGTTGGCTGGCTTTTGACCGGCAAGTCATTATTTATGGCAAGGCCGGCAAATTACCGGTTGCCCAAGCGGCACAGTATTTTATGTCACGGCCTAAAGAAAGTCAGATCGCCGCATGGACCTCCCATCAAAGCCAAAAGGTATCAAGTCGTGCGCTATTGCAGCAGGCATTTGAGCAGATGAAGACGCGGTTTGCAGCAGGTGAGGTACCCCTGCCGTCATTTTGGGGCGGGTATCTCGTAGAGCCTACAGCGATTGAATTCTGGCAAGGCGGCGGCAGTCGCATGCACGACCGCTTTATGTACCGTAAAGCGTCCGACGGCACCTGGACCATTGAGCGGCTGCAGCCCTAAATCAAACCCGGGAATAGGCGGTTGGCATTGGCCTCTAAGTGCGCGAGCATCTCATCCACTGCCAAGGCTTTTTCGCTGGCCATGCGCTGTACGATAAAGGGCAGGTAGCAGGGTGCGTTTTCTTTTCCGCGATAGGGCACTGGTGTCAAATAAGGGGTGTCTGTTTCCACGACCATGCGATCCAGTGGTGTTATTTTTAAGACGTCCCTGACATTTTCGGCGCGGTTAAAAGTAATAATGCCATTAAAACCGAGCATGAAGTTTTCTGACAAACAGTATTCAGCCAATCCTATGCCTGATGTGAAGCTGTGTATGACGCCTTTAATGGCGCGAGTGCTAGCAAAGTTTGCCAGGATCGCTTGGGTATCGTCGTCGGCTTCGCGGCTATGAATGACAACAGGTAAATCCAAATCAGCAGCAATTTGTAGCTGTGTCTCAAAAACAGTTTGCTGCACTTTTTTCTCGCTATAGCCGTAATGGTAGTCCAGGCCAATCTCTCCCACCGCCACAACACGATTTGCCGAAATACTGTCTGTTCGGATGCGAGTCATCACATCCACGTCTGCTGATTTTGCATCATGGGGATGGATGCCTAGGGTGCACCACACGTCGTTGTGCGCACCTGCAATTTCTTTAACCCGATCCAAGTTGTCCGGCGCGGTACCAATGGTGACAAAGCGATGCACGCCCTGTGCGCGTGCGAGTTCTAAAGTCGCAGCAACGGCCTCTGGCGCTAGAAAATCGAGGTGGCAGTGGGTCTCTGTAATCGGAAACCCTAGCTGTGGGATCGGGTGCTTGCTGTGTGTCATATGAAAACCTATTGGGGCACGTTAAGTGGTTTGCGGTGTAGGCACTTGCTTACTAGGCCACGGGGCAATCGATTGCCTGTCCATGAATGTCCTGACTGAGGTGAGACATCAAGTACAAATAGGTCGGCATAAGGCTGTCTGCAGGCTTGACGTCTTGTGGCATTTCAGCGGGGTAAGCGGTGGCGCGCATATCAGTGCGTGTGGCGCCAGGATTTACGCTGTTCACCCGTATCGTACTGATATTTTCTAATTCGTCTGCCAAGACTTGCATCATGCCTTCAACACCGAATTTAGAGACGGCGTATGTCCCCCAATAGGCCCGGCCTGTTCTGCCGACACTAGAGGAAGTAAACAAGATACGACCGTGGCTGCTGCGTGAAATGATGTTTTGGAGCGTTTTCACCAAGAAGAAGTTCGCATTAACATTGATTTGCATGCAATCCAACCAAGCGCTCGGATGGATGCTGGACAGGGAAGTGCGCTGCCCCAATACCGCAGCATTGAGTAGCATGCCATCTAATTGGCCAATGTCATTTTCGATAGCATCTGCCAAGGCTTGGTAGGTGTCGATGTCTTGCGACATCAGGTCCATCGGATAAATAAAAGGTTCTGGATGACCCGCTGCGACAATGTCGTCATAGACCGCTTCAAGTTTTGCCGCTGTGCGCCCCAGTAGTATCACTGTCGCACCATGTGCAGCAAAATATCGGGCGGCTGTTGCACCAATGCCTGCTCCTGCGCCAGTCACCAACAGCGTTTTGTGTGCCAAGAGATCACTGGGCGCTGTCCAATTGGGTGGCAGGATAGAGGATACGGGTTCAGACATGGGTGTTACTCCCTAACGGTAAGATTTAAAATAAGGGTGGTGAGGTCTTGTGGTAGCGCCGCGATGTGATGGGCACCCCATAGGCGCGGATGGTCAGACTCTGGAATAAACCCGTAGGCAACGGCAACCGCCGTCACACCAGCTGCCAATGCGGCATCGACATCTTTTTTGTGATCGCCAACATACAGAGTGCGCGCAGGATCGACCCCTAGCTGTTTCATTGCCAATACAATGCCCTCTGGATCGGGCTTTATGTGGGTCACGTGCTCAGGACAAATCAATACATCGATACTCTGGGCAAGGCCAGTGTCGGCCAGTACCTGTGGTGCCAACCGCTGGGTCTTATTGGTAACCACGCCCACATGGCAGCCACTCTTTTTTAATTGAGACAGTAATCCGTCAATGCTGGGGTAGGCGGTAGCCTCCATCGACGGCAGGCGCTCATAACGGTCTAGAAAATCAAGGCGAAGGCTATCGACCATTGCATCGCTCAGTTCTTCTGACCAGCCCTGACGAATGGTGGCACGGGATCCATCGGAAATGGTCTCCCGAATGCTGTCGTCATCCATTGGCATTTGATCGTGAGCGACCAATAATTGTTGGAAGGCACGAATATAGCCCGCAGATGTGTCTGCCAGAGTGCCATCAAGGTCAAACAGCACCGCATTATAGGTCATGCGACAGTGCCGGTTTGGTGGCATACAGCATGTAATTCACCGTTTGGTTGTCAGTAAGGCGGTAGCGCTGGTTCAAAGGATTGTAGGTCAAGCCGATGCTGTCTTGACGCACCAAGCCTGATTGGCGAATCCAGGACTGTAATTCAGAAGGCCGAATAAATTTACGATAGTCGTGCGTGCCTTTTGGCAGCAGTTTCAATACATATTCAGCACCGATCACCGCTTGAATGTAAGACATCGGGTTGCGGTTTAGCGTAGAAAAGAACAGATGGCCGCCAGGCTTGGCCAGCCGTGCACATGCGGCAACCACCGCGCTTGGATCTGGCACGTGTTCAAGCATTTCCATACAACACACCACATCAAATGATTCGGGCTCGCGTTCTGCCAAGTCTTCAATGGTGATTTTTTCGTATGATACGTGCTGTAGGCCAGTTTCCAATGCATGTAACTGGGCGACTTTTAAAGGCTTTTCTCCCATATCGACGCCCTTTGCAGTAGCGCCACGGTGAGCCATGGATTCGGTTAAAATGCCACCGCCGCAACCCACATCTAGCAGTTTTTTGCCAGCAACCTGCGCCCGCGCGTCAATCCAGTTGGCGCGCAGCGGATTAATTTGGTGTAGGGGTCGAAACTCGCTTTCTGGATCCCACCATTTTGAGGCTAGGGCTTCGAATTTGGCGACTTCTGCAGCATCGACATTGCTCATGATGTGATTTTTCCCTGCCAAGCTTTGGTTTTTTCCAAAATGGCGGTTTTTGATAGAGTTGTGAGGTTACGGGCGTGCATCAAGCCTTTGCCGCCTACCCAAACATCGGAAACCTGGTCACGTGTGGTGGCATAGACCAGATGTGATACAGGGTCGAAAATGGGGGCGCTTTCAATATCACCCATAAAGACCGCTGCCATGTCTGCCAATTTTCCAACTTCTAAAGATCCCAGCTGGTCTTCTTTGTGCATGGCGCGTGCACCGTTTAGCGTAGCCATTTCAAGCGCTTTGTGAGCGGGTAGTGCCTCGGCATTGCCTGACACCGCTTTTGCCAAAATAGCTGCCGTGCGCATCTCTCCGATCATATCCAAGTCATTATTTGACGCTGCGCCATCGGTGCCAAGGGTTACATTGATATGACGCTTTTGGAGTGCATCGATCGGGCAGAAACCACTGGCCAATTTGAGGTTTGATTCTGGGCAGTGCATCACGTGTGAGCCGGTTTCTTGAATCAAGTCCATGTCTTCATCGTTCAACGCAGTCATGTGTACACACTGCATGTGAGGGCCTAACAAACCCAAATCGTACAGGCGTTTGATTGGACGCTTCTGATATTTTTCGATGCTTTCGGTGACTTCGCCTTCGGTTTCATGCACGTGCATCTGAATGTTCATGCCGTGTTCCTTCGCTAAGGCTGCCATTTTGATCATAGGGGCGTCAGAAACGGTATAGGGAGCGTGTGGGCCAAATATGACTTCTACGTGGCTATCGCCCTCATAGGCGGCCCTTAGTGCCATGCCTTTTTCAATGTGTTCATCGGCTGTTTTTGCCCAAGGGGTTGGAAAATCGATGACCGGGAAGCAGAGCTGCGCGCGCATGCCGGCTTCTTTCACCACTTTGGCTGCTTCTTCAGGAAAAAAGAAATTGTCTGAAAAGGTGGTGGTGCCGCAGCGAATCATTTCGGCGACCGCCAAACGGGTGCCGTCCTGAATGAATTCTGGGCTAACGAATGTGGCTTCCGCTGGCCAAATATGGTCAGTCAACCAGGTCATCAAGGGCAAGTCGTCAGCCATGCCCCGAAATAGGGTCATTGCGGCGTGGCCGTGCATGTTGATAAAGCCAGGAATCAAAGCGTGCTCCGTTAGGCTAAAGCTTTCTAACGGCTCATATCGAGCAAGGGCGTCAGCAGCAGGCAAGATATCGACTATACGGCCGTCTTGAATAGCCACGGCGTGGTCGTTGAGTACATCGTGGTTGGCGTTCACGGTGATGACCCATTTGGCCAATATTAAAGTGTCTATCTGCTGCATTTGTGTTTCCTTAGTTCGGTCATTTAGGCGTAGATGCTAAACCAAAAGTCGCCAGTTTTCATGTATGATGGAGGAGTTTAATGCTCTGTACGATGTAAAGGCGCATATTGGATGAGTAATTGGTAATCTAATGCCTGCATTCAGGGTCATGTTCGGCTAGTGAATCTCGCCGACAGTATGGTAATATTCTTGTTCATTGTTCTGGAGCCGTATGCCGGATTCAGGCTCCTGTTGAGATCTTCCAAGGAACCGTTATTTTATGGTCGATAGTGCCAAAGAAATCGTACCCGTTAATATTGAAGAAGAGCTAAAACAGTCGTATTTGGACTACGCGATGAGTGTCATTGTTGGACGCGCATTGCCTGATGTTCGTGATGGATTAAAACCAGTTCACCGCCGTGTGTTATTTGCCATGAGTGAATTGGGTAACGACTGGAACAAAGCCTATAAGAAATCGGCTCGTGTGGTTGGTGATGTGATCGGTAAATACCACCCACATGGCGACTCCGCTGTATACGAAACCATTGTTCGTATGGCGCAGCCCTTTGCAATGCGATACATGTTAGTCGACGGTCAGGGTAACTTTGGCTCCATCGATGGTGACTCTGCTGCTGCCATGCGTTACACCGAAGTGCGTATGCAAAAAATGGCGCATTCACTGTTAGCAGACCTAGATAAAGAAACCGTCGATTATAGCCCGAACTATGATGGTACAGAGCTTATTCCAGACGTCATGCCAACGCGTGTGCCGAATCTGTTAGTCAATGGTTCAGCTGGTATTGCAGTGGGCATGGCTACCAACATTCCACCTCATAACCTGCAAGAAGTGGTCAGCGCTTGTTTGGCATTAATAGACAATCCAGACCTGAGCATCGATGAGTTGATGGAGTATATTCCTGGTCCCGATTTCCCGACCGGCGCCATCATTAACGGACGCAAGGGCATTGTAGAAGCCTACCGTACCGGGCGTGGTCGAATCTATGTGCGTTCAAAAGCGCATGTTGAAACCAATCCAAAAACCAACCGCGAAACCATTGTCGTCACCGAAATTCCTTATCAGGTCAACAAGGCGCGATTAATCGAAAAAATCGCTGAACTGGTAAAAGACAAAAAGATTGAAGGCATTTCAGAGCTGCGTGACGAATCTGATAAAGACGGCATGCGTATCGCGATTGAAACGAAGCGTGGCGAAGTGGCGGATGTTATCCTCAACAACCTCTACAGCCAGACCCAAATGGAATCGGTATTTGGTATCAATACCGTCGCCCTAGTTGATGGTCAGCCTAAAATTCTGAATTTGAAACAACTGCTAGACGCCTTCGTGCGCCACCGCAGAGAAGTCGTTACGCGTCGTACCGTATATGAATTGCGTAAGGCCCGCGAGCGAGGCCACATCCTTGAAGGCCAAGCCGTAGCGCTTGCCAATATTGATGCCATCATCAGTACGATTAAGACCTCGCGTGATGGCGCGGAAGCCAAGATCCGTTTGTTAGATCAGGGTTGGGAAACTGGCACAGTGAATGCCATGCTTGAGAGTGCTGGCGAAGATGCTTGTCGTCCTGACGACTTGCCAGAGCAATACGGCATACGCGACGGTCTCTATTATTTGTCACCCGTTCAAGCGCAGGCGATTCTAGATTTGCGTTTGCAAAAACTAACGGGATTAGAGTCTGACAAGATCATTGAGGAATACCGCAATATTTTGTCAGCCATCGAAGGCTTTTTACGTATCTTGAATAGTTTTGAACGTCTGATGGAAGTGATTCGGGCAGAATTGGTCGAGATATCTGAGCAATATAGCGATCCGCGTCGCTCAGAAATCATTGCGTCGCGTCTGGACTTTGAAATGAAAGACTTGATTGCCGATGAAGATATGGTGATCACCATTTCACATAGTGGCTATGCCAAGGCGCAGCCATTAGCAGATTACCAAGCGCAACGGCGTGGCGGTAAGGGCAAGATCGCGACCCAGGTGAAAGATGAAGACCATGTTGCGCATTTATTTGTCGCCTCAATGCACATGACACTTATGTGCTTTACCAGCACCGGCAAGGTGTACTGGCTCAAAGTGTGGGAAATCCCGCAAGCAGGACGCACGGCGAAAGGCCGTCCATTGATTAACATTCTCAATTTGGGTGCCGACGAGCGAGTAACCGCAGTATTGCCGATGGAAGAGCATGAAGGTGAACGCTTTGTCTTTATGGCTACCGCCCGCGGAACCGTGAAAAAGACCGATTTGGCTTCTTTTGCTCGCCAGCGATCTTCGGGTCTGATCGCATTGCGGCTAGATGACGGTGACCACTTGGTGGGTGTGACGATTACCGATGGCAATCAAGATATTTTATTGATGTCCAACAAAGGCAAGACCGTTCGTTTCCAAGAGGGTTTGGTGCGCGAAATGGGTCGAACGGCACGCGGTGTGCGTGGCATTCGATTGGCTGAAGATGCAGAAGTGATTGCATTGATTGTGCCAGATGCTGAAGGCACCATTTTAACCGTTTCCTCTAAGGGCTATGGCAAGCGTACCCGCGTTGATGACTTCCCTGTCAAGGGACGTGGCAACCAGGGTGTTATCGGCATGGTGGTCAACGAGCGTAACGGTGACTTGGTTGGTGCCAAACAAGTATTTGAAACTGACGAAATTATGTTGATCAGTGATCAGGGTACCTTGGTCCGAACCCGTGTGACTGAAATTTCAGTATTGGGAAGAAACACCCAAGGCGTGCGCCTCATTAAGGTCGCCGAAGACGAGCATTTGGTTGGTGTCGAAGCGATTGAAGAAGCCGAAGAAGTCCTTGACGCGGTTTTGTCGGGTGATGAAGCGGCTGAAGGTGTGGATACAGTGACTGCCACTGACCCTAACCCAGCGGACGATCATACCGAGCCAGACGCGGAAGCCTAACAGCAGTCTGACGTCATACGGAATCAGTGACACACTGAGTCCATAGGGAGCATGCTTAGCGGCATGTTCCCATTATTTTTTTTTGAGAGAGCTGATGGCCAGAGGATTTAACTTTTGTGCAGGTCCAGCAGCATTGCCTGAGGCAGTGCTCTCCCGCGCGCGCGATGAGATGTTAGATTTTAACCAATTGGGCATGTCCGTCATGGAAATGAGTCACCGCAGTGACGCGTTCCAGGCCGTGGCTCATGCCGCAACCACCGATTTAAAAACCCTGCTGTCTGTTCCTGATAATTACAAGATTTTATATATGCAGGGTGGTGCTACCCAGCAGTTTTCTTGTGTGCCTTGGAACCTATTGGGCAAGAACAGCAAGGCCGATTATATAGACACCGGTATCTGGTCCACCAAGGCTATCAATGAAGCCCGGCGACTGACTGGTGCCGACATTCATATTGCAGGCTCCACGCAATCAGCGCGTTACGTGACAGTGCCTGAGCAGCATGATCTCACCCTGCGACCTGACGCTGCCTATGTGCATTACACGTCGAATGAAACCATTGGTGGGGTCGAATTCCCCTATATTCCCGACACGAAAAACGTGCCGCTTGTCGCCGATATGTCATCCAATATATTGTCAGAACCCTTGGATGTGAGTCGATTCGGACTTATTTACGCTGGCGCACAAAAAAATATTGGACCTGCTGGTTTGGCATGGGTATTGGTACGTGACGACTTATTAAGTTCGGCACGCGAGGATATTCCTGCTTTAATGTCGTATCAGCGTATGGCAGACAACGACAGCATGCTCAATACGCCGCCTACCTTCTCACTGTATTTGTGTGGCTTGGTATTCGCGTGGTTAAAAGAGCAAGGCGGTGTAGCGGCCATGGCGCAGGTTAACGCTCAAAAGGCAGCGCTGCTGTATGGTCAAATCGACCGCAGTGATTTTTATCAATCTCCGGTCGCACACACTGCGCGTTCGCGGATGAATGTGGCATTTGGATTGATAGATGCCGCGCTAGAGCAAACATTTTTAGATGAAGCTGAAGCCGCAGGGCTTTATAATCTTGCCGGTCATCGATCCGTTGGAGGCATGCGGGCGAGTATTTATAATGCCGTGACACTAGAAGCTGTAACGGCATTAACTGATTTCATGGGCGAATTTGAGAGGCGTTATGGGTGATAACCCGAAAGACGAAACACAGGGCGAACAAGAAGCCCTGAAAGGCCTGCGCGTCAAAATAGATGCTATAGATGCTGATATTTTGTCGCTGATTACCCAGCGTGCGCAATGTGCCCAAGAAGTGGCCCATGTGAAAATGCGTGCCGGTGCTGAAAAGCCCCCTGTTTTCTATCGACCTGAGCGTGAGGCACAGGTACTGGCTAATGTCATGGCGCGTAACACCGGGCCCATGGCTAACGAAGATATGGCACGGCTGTTTCGTGAAATCATGTCAGCTTGCTTGGCACTGGAACAGCCGGTTAATGTGGCATTTCTTGGACCAGAAGGTACCTTTACCCAACAAGCAGCCCTCAAGCATTTTGGCGCTTGGGCAAAGACGACGCCATTGCCTGCAATCGATGAAGTGTTTCGAGAAGTTGAAGCGGGCGCCGTGCACTATGGTGTGGTACCCGTTGAAAACTCCACTGAAGGCGTTGTTAACCACACGCTCGATACCTTTCTCACCTCGCGCATCTTTATTTGTGGCGAAGTGGAGCTGCGTATTCACCACCATTTGATGATGGGTGCGAACACGCGCAAAGACAGCATCACCCGTATTTACTCTCATCAACAGAGTTTGGCTCAATGTCGCAAATGGCTAGATGCTTACATGCCTCAAGCTGAAAGAATTGCCGTGAGCAGCAACGCTGAAGCGGCGCGGCGGGTAAACTCTGAATGGAACTCAGCGGCGATCGCTGGCCAGATGGCCGCGGACCTCTACGATTTAGAAATAATTAACAAGAAAATCGAAGACAACCCAGATAATTCCACCCGTTTCTTGATTGTTGGCAGTGTGCCTGTCGGTCGAAGCGGTGATGATAAGACCTCGATCATTGTGTCTATGCGCAACGAACCTGGTGCATTGTTCAAGCTATTGAAACCCTTCAATGTCCATGATGTTGACATGACCCGACTCGAAACCCGCCCTTCACCAAGCGGGAACTGGAGTTATGTGTTCTTTATTGATTTTGTTGGTCATCAAGACGACCAAAAGGTGCAGCGCGCACTAGAAGATATTCGCAATATTGCAGCTGAACTGAAAATATTGGGTTCTTATCCCAAGGCTGTACTCTAACAACAGAAAGAGGCTTGTTTTACATGGCAACGAATCCATTTGATTTGGCAAATGAAGGTATTCGCAACCTGTCACCTTATGTGCCGGGCAAAGCAGTAGAAGATCTTGAACGCGAACTTGGCATCGCCAATATCGTTAAGTTAGCCAGTAACGAGAACCCATTGGGGCCTAGTGCAAAAGTCCTTGAGACACTTGCTGCTGCAGGCGCAAACCTGACGCGATACCCTGATGGTAATGGTTTTAGGCTAAAAAATAAGCTGGCGCAGCTGTTAAAGTTGGAGCCACAAAACATCACGCTAGGTAATGGTTCTAATGAAATTTTAGAATTATTGGCCCGTACCTTTTTGTCTCCGGGTGCCGAAGCGATCATGTCCGAGCACGCTTTCGCTGTTTATCCGCTCGTGACAGTCAGTGCGGGTGCTACCGTGGTGTCTGTTCCTGCGCGTCAATGGTCACACGATCTTGATGCCATGGTCGATGCGGTCACTGAAAATACCCGTTTGGTCTTCATCGCCAATCCCAACAATCCGACCGGCACGTGGTTTAGCCGTGGTGAATTGCGTGCGTTTATGAAGGCGATACCAGAACAGGTCATTGTGGTATTAGACGAAGCCTATTTTGAATACGTTGAACAAGAAAACTACCCCGACGGTATCAAACTGTTGGCAGAGTATGACAACTTGGTGGTTACCCGAACGTTTTCAAAGATCTATGGCTTGGCAGCCTTGCGCATTGGCTATTCTGCCAGCAGCGATGCCATTGCCGAGTTGTTGAACCGTGCAAGGCAGCCATTCAACGTCAACGCTTTTGCCCAAGAAGCGGCATTGACCGCATTGGACGATACCGAATATGTCTCGCGCAGCCGCAATCTGAATAACATCGGCTTGCAGCAATTAGAAGAAGCGTTTGATGACATGGGCTTGAACTACATTGATTCTGTCGGAAACTTTATTTGTGTAGACGTGGGTCCAGATGCCATGGGTGTTTATGATGGCCTACTGCGCGCTGGCGTTATTGTGCGGCCGGTTGGCAACTATAATATGCCAAACCATTTGCGAATTACTGTGGGAACCGAGGCAGAAAACACAACCTTTATAGACGCCCTAACGGCCCTTTTGGCGACATCATGACCCTAACTAACCTGAACGACAAAACCTTATTGGTCGTCGGGTTAGGGCTTATTGGTGGTTCATTTGCCATGGCCTGCAAAAATCATGGCTCTGTTGGACGGGTGATTGGATATGACCGTGACGCCGAATCGTTAAAAGGTGCGATGGCGCGTAAGCTGGTAGACCACGCTGAGTCTGATCTCATGGCTGCCGTGCAAGCAGCGGACATCATCTTTATTGCGGTGCCTATTTTAGCAACACGCAGCATCCTGACATTGATGCAGCCGCATCTTAAGCCAGGCACTGTCCTTACCGATGCAGGCAGTGCAAAAGGCATGGTGGTATCAGACGCACGCGCAGTATTGACGGTTGCCCAATGTGCGCGATTCGTACCAGGGCACCCCATTGCCGGTGCAGAGCGTAGCGGCGTGATGGCAGCCAAAGCGGACCTGTATGTTAATCACCGTATCATTTTGACGCCCATGGCAGAAACCGAGCAAGACGCTGTGGCAATGGTGACACAGCTATGGGAATCCATTGGTTCGCACATAGACATTATGGCCATTGATCACCACGATGATGTGCTGGCGGCCACCAGCCATTTACCGCATCTGCTGGCGTTCAATTTGGTCGACACCCTGGCTAAAAACACCGAGAACAGCGAGATTTTTCACTATGCGGCCGGTGGGTTTAGAGACTTTACCCGCATTGCAGCCAGTGACCCGACCATGTGGCACGACATCTTCATGGCCAATAGAAAATCTGTGCTATTGGTGATGGATCAGTACCTTGCAGAATTACACCAGTTGAGAAATGCCGTAGCTCATGCCGATGGTGACTATATGAAGTCGGTGTTCGGTAATGCAAAAGAAGCGCGCGACCATTTTTCTCAAATATTGTCTGACCGACAACTTAAAGACGAATAACCTGATTTGGTATTAATTATGACGACAACGAAAGCGCCCGTTATTACCGTAGACGGGCCGAGCGGTGCTGGCAAAGGCACTTTGGCAGGATTACTTACCCAGAAATTGGGATGGCAGTTTTTAGATTCAGGCGCTCTGTATCGCGTGGTGGCGCTTGCGGCAAAAAAACACCAGATCACCAGTGATGATATTCCCGCATTGGTGCGCATGACTACCGCCTTGGATGTGCGGTTTGAGCACCAGGCAGAGCGGGTTGCCATCTTTTTAGAAGGTGATGATATTACCGATCAGGTGCGGCTTGAAACCACCGGCAATTTGGCGTCTAAAATCGCACCCATTCAGGAAGTGAGAACTGCACTAGGGCAGCGGCAGCAGAGCTTCCGACAGGCACCGGGGTTGGTGGCAGATGGTCGAGACATGGGTACCATTGTCTTTCCGGATGCTGAACTAAAATTTTACCTAACGGCCAGTGCAGAAGAGCGTGCAAAAAGGCGCTTTTTGCAGTTGAAAGAACAAGGCCTCAATGTTAGTATCGCGCGCCTTACAGAAGAGATCCAAGAACGGGATGCCCGTGATATGGAGCGGAAGGTAGCACCACTGGTGCCTGCAAGCGACGCGATCTTACTAGATAGTTCGGTGATGAGTGTCGAAGCGGTCTTTGAAAAAGCCATGTCTTATGTCAAAGCACGCGAATTAGCCTAGATTTTTATACGCTTCTGTAATCAAAATTAAACACATTCATAGCGACACGAGTCGTTATGAAAATTGGGATGGATCGGCTCTTGAACCAGCGTTTGAGCCGAATCTGTCAAATTTGGGTTGACCCTTGCTATGCTGGAGTAGGGTAGTGCTCATAATTTTATGAGCCGTTGATCAATTAAGTAGGTAATTGTCGTAATGACTGAATCTTTTGCTGATCTGTTTGAAGTAAGCTTACAAACCATTGATATGGTTCCTGGTTCTATAATCACCGGTGTGATTGTTGGAATTGATAGCGATTGGGTAACGATCCATGCTGGTCTGAAATCTGAAGGCGTTGTACCGCGTGAAGAATTTCTAAACGAAGTTGGTGAGTTAGAAGTTGCCATAGGTGACGAAGTTAAAGTATCTCTTGAATCTGTTGAAGATGGATTCGGTGCTACCAAACTGTCTCGTGAAAAGGCCAAACGTGCTGAGTCATGGTTGGAATTGGAAGCTAAGTTCGAAGAGAACGCGGTTGTTATGGGCGTGATCAACGGTAAAGTTAAGGGTGGTTTCACCGTTGACGTAAATGCCATTCGTGCCTTCTTGCCTGGTTCATTGGTAGATGTTCGTCCAGTACGTGACACATTGCACCTTGAAGGCAAGCCACTAGAATTTAAAGTTATCAAGCTAGATAAGAAGCGTAACAACGTGGTTGTATCACGTCGTGCGGTTCTTGAAGCTGCTAACAGCGCTGAGCGCGATACATTGCTGGAAAACTTGGCCGAAGGTCAGCCAGTGAAGGGTATCGTGAAGAACTTGACCGATTACGGTGCGTTCGTAGATTTGGGCGGTGTCGACGGTCTGTTGCACATCACCGATATGGCGTGGAAGCGTATCAAGCATCCTTCTGAAATCGTTGCAGTTGGCGACGAAATCGACGTTAAAGTATTGAAGTTCGATCGTGAGCGTAACCGTGTATCTCTTGGCCTGAAGCAATTGGGTGAAGATCCATGGGTTGATATCAAAGCGCGTTACCCAGAAGACGCAACAGTAACAGCACGTGTTACTAACTTGACTGACTACGGCTGTTTCGCTGAGTTGGAAGAAGGCGTTGAAGGTTTGGTACACGTTTCTGAAATGGATTGGACTAACAAGAACATCCATCCTTCTAAGGTTGTTCAGGTTGGTGACGATATCGAAGTCATGGTATTGGATATCGATGAAGAGCGTCGTCGTATTTCATTGGGTATCAAGCAGACCCAACAGAATCCTTGGGAAGCATTCTCTGGTGCATACCAGAAGAACGCCAAAGTTTCTGGCAAGATCAAATCTATCACTGACTTCGGTATCTTTATCGGTCTAGAAGGTGGTATCGACGGTTTGGTTCACTTGTCTGACATCAGCTGGAATGAAGCTGGCGAAGAAGCGGTACGTCGTTATAAGAAGGGTGACGAGATTGAAACTGTTATCCTGTCTATCGACGCAGAGCGTGAGCGTATTTCTTTGGGTATCAAGCAGTTGGATAGCGATCCGTTTGCTGAATACGTCTCTGAATTCGATAAGGGTGCCATCGTTAAAGGTGTTGTCCGTGAAGTCGACGCAAAAGCTGCAATCATTGTTCTAGCTGACGACGTTGAAGCGACATTGCGTGCTTCTGAAATCAGCCGTGACAAGATTGAAGACGCGCGAAACGTGTTGAAAGAAGGCGAAGAAGTTGAAGCCAAAATCATCAGCATCGATCGTAAGAACCGCGTTATCAACCTGTCTGTAAAGTCAAAAGACACGGATGATGAAAAAGTGGCATTGAAAGAAATGCGTGGCAAAGAAATTGAAGCTTCTGGTCCTACGACCATTGGTGACTTGATCAAAGCCCAAATGGAAAACAAAGAGTAATCTTTGTAGCCATTCAAAAAGACCCGGCTATGGCCGGGTTTTTTTATGAGTCCAGTTTGTGTCTCGATGGCAATAATTGATATAGATCAGTTATACCAAAATGGACTATCCGGATTTACAGTGACTTGACGCATCAATTGATCTAGGTAGGTCAACGGGTGTATTCCTTTATCAATAAATCCTTTAGCATAGCGCTATCTTTTTGAAGACCCCTGTTTAGACGGTTTTCACCGTTCGTAACCGTTTTGTAAAAGTGGAAATTTAGAGTGAAAAAGCAGGTATTAGCCGCCAAAAAACTATATTGTGAACGCGATGATCGGTTGCTCTTTCAAAACCTCGATCTGGCGTTTCATGAAGGCGAAGTGGTGCAGATTCGTGGCCCAAATGGCTGTGGAAAAACCACATTGTTGCGTAAGTTATCAGGATTGGCTGATGTGGTCATGGGCGCTTTAGATTGGCAGGAACCGTTTGGCGAAACCGATTGGTTAGACCCTAGCAAATATTTGTATTTGGGTCACAAACCGGGCATTACCGGATCTGCGACAGCACTCGAAAACTTGGTTTTTCATCACAGTCTGAAAGGACTAGAAGCACCGACTGACGACGCACTTTTTTCGGCGCTTAAGCAGGTTGGGTTGGCTGGATTTGAACACGTATTTGCTCACAGTTTATCGGCAGGGCAACAGCGCCGTGTGGCGTTGGCGCGTTTGTATTTGATGGGCCATCAAATGCCCATTTGGATTCTAGATGAACCCTTCACCGCTCTCGATGTTAAAGGGGTTGCACAGTTGGAAGCGCATATTGAAGCCCATGCCAACAATGGCGGACTTGTGGTGCTCACTACGCATCACCCGTTGAATATTCCGTCTGCTCGTATGGTCGATATAGAGGCATTTGTATGAGCGCGATCATGTTAATGCTGCGGCGTGAGATGCTACTGGCCTATCGCAGAAAGATCGATTTGATCAATCCTTTGTTATTTTTCATGATGGTAGTGACGCTTTTCCCATTGGGGGTGACACCTGATTTAGAAAAGCTAAGCATGTTGGCGCCAGGTATCATTTGGGTTGCTGCATTATTGTCAACATTGCTGTCTTTAGACATGATGTTTAGAAATGATTATGACGACGGCTCTCTAGAACAAATTTTACTGTCTGCCAAATCGGTAGAGGGATTGGTATTAGCTAAAATCATCGCACACTGGATGGTGACGGGATTGCCTTTGACCCTAATGAGTCCCATGTTGGGCATGATGCTCAGCTTGCCACAAAGAGCCATGATTGCATTAATGGCATCGTTGGCAGTGGGTACTCTGGCCCTCAGTATGCTGGGTGCAGTGGGTGCTGCTTTAACTGTTGGCTTAAGAAAGGGTGGCTTGCTGTTGGCATTGTTGGTGATGCCCCTGTTTATTCCAGTGCTTATTTTTGGAGCCAGCTCCGTTGCCGGTGCTGCTCAAGCGATTGAATTTTGGGCTCAAATTGCCTATATCGGTGCCATTGCGTTAGGTGCTGCGTCATTTGTGCCTTGGCTGACCGGTGTGGCGTTACGTATTAGTGTTAATAATTAAAGGGGTATAAAAACCATGTGGAAATGGATACAAAAATGGGGTTCGCCCAAGTGGTTTTATCAAATGAGTTGGAATTGGAGTTTGACCTTGGGTGTTATCTCGGCACTTTTGATGACTGTAGGTATCATTTGGGGGCTTGGGTTTGCGCCTCAGGACTACCAGCAGGGTAATAGTTTCCGCATCATTTATATCCATGTGCCTTCAGCCATTGTTGCTGAGGCCTGTTACATGATGATGGCCAGTCTTGGTGCAATTTCCATTATATGGAAATTAAAAATGGCCAGCATGGTCTTAAAATCTATTGCGCCTATTGGTGCTATTTTCTCATTAATTGCTCTGATTACCGGCGCGGTGTGGGGCAAGCCTACTTGGGGTGCTTGGTGGGTGTGGGATGCACGTATCACGTCCATGTTAATATTGATGTTTCTCTATTTGGGTGTGATTGCACTGTATCACGTGATGGAGAACGAACAGAGTGCTGACAAATCAGCAGCTGTTCTTACCATTATTGGTGTAGTTAACATTCCTATTATCAAATATTCGGTAAACTGGTGGAATACGTTGCACCAGCCAGCCACCTTCAAACTGACTGAAAAACCAGCGATGCCGGCTGAGATGTGGATACCCCTGGTATTGATGATTTTTGGTGTGTACGCCTTCTTCCTCGCACAGATGTTTATCCGCTCTCGGAGTGAGATTTTAATCCGCGAAAGAAAGGCAAGTTGGGTGAAAGAAGAAATTTCCAGAATGACAGGAGCTTAATATGGGTGCCTTTGAAACCTTTGGTGATTTTATAGCGATGGACGGCCACGGCCTCTATGTTTGGCTCGCTTATGGCAGTTTTGCACTTTGTATGGCTTGGTTAATTGTTCAACCTCGGTTGGCATTGAAGCGATACGTGAAAGAACAATCTATGAAAATGAAGAGAGAGCAGTCATGAACCCGAAACGTAAGCAAAGACTCATTTTGATCTTAGCCGGTGTCATTTTGGTTGCAGTTGCAACCGCACTGATTCTGTTCGCTAACAGTAAAAATATCAGCTGGTTTAAGCACCCTGCAGAAATTGCAGCAGGTGACTTTGTGCCAGACCAAATGGTACGTGTAGGCGGATTGGTCAAAGGCGGTTCTTTGAAGCAAGCGTCTGAAGACGGGCTTGATGTGACCTTTTTGATCACTGACTGTGCCGTTGAAATCCCGGTTACCTATGACAAGATCCTTCCTGATCTGTTCCGTGAAGGGCAGAGTGTTGTTGTGGAAGGTCGAGTTGTTGATGGTGTTATCATCGCCTCACAGGTATTGGCTAAGCACGATGAGCAGTATATGCCACCAGAAGCTGATGCAGCGATCAAGTCTGCACAAGCCAGTGGCGCCACTTGCGATGCAACTTCTTATAACCCAGCTGAGTAAGGTCCCATGATTCCTGAAATTGGTTACTTTAGTTTAGTCCTCTCCATCATGTTGGCGACATTATTGTCTGTGATGCCACTGACGGGCGTATACCGGAATAACATTTGGTTAATGTCTTCAGGCCGATCTTTGGCTATTGGCTTATTCCTCGTTCTGCTGTTTAGCTTTATCCTATTGGCCTATTCCATGGCCACAGACGACTTCTCTGTCGCCTATGCAGCTAACCATTCAAACAGCAAATTACCCATGATGTTTAAAATCAGTGCGGTATGGGGCGGGCATGAAGGATCCATGTTGTTATGGATTTTGATTCTCTCCAGCTGGGCCATGGCAGTTGCGATATTTAGCCGTAATTTGCCTACCGATATGATGGCCACCGTAATGGGTCTTATGGGCGTCATAACCTTGGGCTTTTTGCTGTTTCTTTTGTTTACATCCAATCCGTTCGAGCGCATGTTGCCGAATCCGCCATTAGAAGGGCGTGACCTCAATCCGCTGTTACAGGATATTGGTTTGATCCTGCATCCACCGATGCTCTATATGGGTTACGTTGGCTTCTCCGTGGCATTCGTATTTGCTATCGCTGCTTTAATCAGCGGTCGACTCGATACCGCATGGGCTCGTTGGGCCCGTCCATGGACCAATGTCGCATGGGTATTCCTAACCTTAGGTATTGCTTTAGGAAGCTGGTGGGCTTATTACGAGCTTGGCTGGGGCGGTTGGTGGTTCTGGGATCCAGTAGAAAATGCATCATTTATGCCTTGGTTAGTTGGTACTGCATTGGTACACAGTTTGGCGGTAACAGAAAAGCGCGGCGCATTTAAATCATGGACCGTGATGTTAGCGATCTTGGCATTCTCATTTTCATTATTGGGTACCTTCTTGGTGCGCTCAGGTGTTTTGACATCCGTGCATGCCTTTGCGTCAGATCCAGAACGTGGTTATTTTATTCTAGTCCTATTGGCGATCACCATTGGTGGCTCTTTGAGCCTATTTGCAGTGCGTGCACCGGCCATGAAGAGCTATAGTTTCTTCGGCCTGTATTCGCGCGAATCGTTCTTGTTCTTTAATAATATCTTGCTGACAGTTGCTGCGTTTGGTGTGTTATTAGGCACCCTAATGCCACTGTTGTTTGATATTTTCCAAGCAGGCAAGATTTCAGTGGGTCCGCCGATTTTCAATGCTATTTTTAATAGCATCATGGTTGTCCTATTGGCGCTGATGGCACTAGGCCCCTTGATTCGTTGGAAGTCAGATTCCTTTGGTGCATTTAAAAACGTCAAGATCGGTGCCGCACTTACTGCCATCGTTTTGGCTGTGGTCATCGGTTTCTTGTATGGCGGTGAAGTGACGTGGAAGGTGAGTCTTGGTCTAACGCTTGCCTTGTGGTTGTTCTGGGGCATTCTATATAGCTTTCACACCAAAACCCGCAATGCACCATCATTACTTGAAGGCCTCAAGCGTTTAAGCGTTGGCTATTATGGTATGCAATTGGCGCACTTCGGCATGGCAGTCACAGTAGTTGGCGTGGTTATGGTTGCCAATTATGAAACGGAAAATGACGTACGGATGAAGATTGGCAGTGAGCGCGTAGTGGGTGATTATACGTTCAAACTGCTTGGAATTACGCCTGTACGTGGACCTAACTACCAAGCTGATCGTGGTATCTTGGAAGTTTATAAAGACGGTAAACTGGTGACTGAAATGCAACCAGAAAAGCGTAATTATTTTTCCGGTGGCAGCATGATGACCGAAGCAGCAATCGAAGCTGGTTGGTTAATGGATCTCTACGTTGCTTTGGGCGACGAAATCGTCGAAGGCGCTGATTGGGCAGTTCGTATTCACCTGAAGCCATTCGTTCGGTGGATTTGGTACGGACCTCTGTTCATGGGCTTAGGTGGATTGTTAGCGATATTCGATCGCCGTTACCGTAAGAAAGTGGCGCTGGAGGTTCAGTAATGAGGAAGTTACTGTATCTCACGCCTGTGCTGCTAGGTCTTGTATTGGGTGGCCTGTTTATGTACGTGTTGTTGAGTGATCTCGATACCGAGACCATCCCAACACCATTGCTGAATCAGGCTTTGCCTGAATTCAGCCTGCCCACCGTTCAAGATAGCGAGCAAATTGTTACAAAGGCTGATTTGGATGGAGAGGCCTATATTTTGAACGTATGGGCGACCTGGTGCATCACGTGTAGAATTGAACACCCATTTCTGAACAAGTTGTCGCAAGAAGGCGTCAGGGTCATTGGTTTAGACTATAAAGACACCCGAGAAGAAGCGACCGAATGGCTGACTCAATTCGGTAATCCTTATCGACTGAATTTGTTTGATGAAGAAGGTGCCTTTGGATTTAATCTAGGTGTCACCGGTGCCCCGGAAACTTATTTTATTCGTTCCGACGGTACAGTGGCCTATAAGCATATTAGCGCAATCAATCAAACTAATTGGGACGAAGAACTCAAGGCGATTTACGATGAACTCTAATTCTTTCCTAGCGTTAGTCATGTCAGCATTGTTAATGCTGGTAAGTGTGGTCGGTCACACAGAAGTGATTGATGAAGAATATATCTGGTCTAAGCCAGGTCTTGATGTGCGTTTTGAACAGCTGGCTTATGAGTTACGCTGCCCAAAATGCCAAAACCAAAACGTTGCCGACTCTGCTGCCCCAATCGCAAAAGACATTCGCGTTAAGGTGGCGGAAATGCTTAATGAAGGCTACACCAATGAAGAAATTATTGATTTCATGGTGGCGCGTTACACGGAGTTTGTGACCTACAGAACGCGTATCAATTGGCGTACTATTTGGTTATATCTAGCACCGGCTATGCTATTTGGCGTAGGTGTTCTTGGACTTCTGTTTAGGACACGTCGCGCTACACCTACGGTGACATTAACTGACGAGCAGCAAGCACGATTTGATCTCCTGCTTACTAAACCCAAAAGAAAATAACGGAATCCAGCCATGTTTTATATTTATGCAATTTTGCTGTCGTTGTTCGCATTGGCGTTTGTGATTTATCCCTTGATGGTTGCTCGCCCGGAAAACCGAGTAGTTGATCGTCAGGCAGAAAACCTCAAAGCCTATAAGCAACAGATTAATGAATTAAATCAGGCATACAGTGCCGGTGAGTTTGACGACGCTGATCGTGATGCAATGGAGCAAGAACTCAAATTAAAGTTATTGGAAGATTCAGACCGAGCCCAGTCCAAGCCATTGGATACGAAGAAGCCGATAGGTTTTGTCGTTGCAATTGCGCTGGTCGGTATCATTGGAAGTTTTGTATTTTATCAAACGCGGGGTAACTTGGCAGATATTGAGTTACAGACGGCATATGAGCAGGCAGGTAGCAGCGCAGAAGCTGAATTACGGTATCTTGAGTTGCTTGAAAAGAAATTGCACAGCACCCCAGACGACATTGAAGGCTTGTGGACGCTTGGCAGTGCCTATATGAATCACAGCAGATACTCTGATGCGGCTACGGCTTACGCAAAGGCATTGGCAGCACTTGATCTCGTGCCTGAGGCTTATGCCGAAGACCGTTCTGCATTGATGACTTATGTGGTTCAAGCCCGTTTCTTCGCCAATGAGCGTGCTTTAGCGCCGATTGATGTTGAGTATCTTGAAGAAGCGTTGCAGTTGGATCCGTTAAATTCACTTGCTGTGGGCATCAGCGGAATTGCTGCCTATGAAGCGGGTGACTACGCGACAGCCATTGTGCAATGGAGACGTTTGGCAGAGATTTCACCTGCAGAAGCGGCGTCAGTTCGATCAGCGATTGCAGCAGCAGAAGGCAAGTTGGTTGAATTGGGAATGGCTATACCAGAGCAAGCAGCGCCAGCAGCTGTCGCTGGCCCAGCCATTATCGTACAGTTAGATCTTGATCAAGCATTGGCAGTTAAAGCACTTAAAGCCAAAGCCTTGTTTGTGCTAGCACGAGTTGCTGGTGGTCCGCCAATGCCAGTTGCTGTACGTAACCTGTCGAGTTTTACATTTCCACTGAGTGTGGTGCTAGATGCTTCTGCTGCGATGGGTCCTATGGCAGGAATCCAGGCTGGATCGACGGTTGAAGTGGTTGCACGTTTGTCAATGGCTGGTTCTGCTGCGGGTCAACCGGGCGATCTAGAAATTGTGTCAGCACCCATAAAGGTGGGTGATGGCAAACAGACGATTGATTTGATGATCAACACGATTGTTGAGTAACCGATAACGGTTTCAATCAGCAGTCTTAAAAACGGTATGCACTGCATGCCGTTTTTTTTTGCCTGCGGTTTCATTGAGAATCCGAGGCCATCAGAGATGCTCCAGGATATAAAATACGGAATCTAAGTTAAGTCACTTGACATTCCAGTGACTGGAAGGTTTAAGATGGCATTAAATTCACATTAGGACCTCACTCATGACCTCAGAACGTGACCAACACTGGGTATTACCCATTACTGGGATGACCTGTGCTAGCTGTGTCAACCGTCTTGAACGGGGCATGAAAAAGCAGACCGCTGTCAGTCAGGTGTCGGTCAATCTGGCCTTAGAGACTTTGGATATAACCGTCGGTGATACAACGACCCCAGAAGAGGTGCGTGGTTGGGTCACAGGGGTTGGATTTGACCTGGTTGAGCAAGTGGAGGTTATGACACTGGAAAACGTCACCTGTGCCAGCTGTGTGGCTAAAATTGAACGTCAACTCACGCGCATTCCGGGCGTCACTAGTGCAGCGGTAAACCTCGCTACCAGCCAGCTTCAAGTCAAATGGCTAGAGGGCGTTGTATCGGTTGCCCATATCCGCCAATCATTATCCGAGCTGAACTATCCCGTTAAGGCGACTGTGGATACGCCTGACGCTGCCGCCGATCGGCACGCAGTGAACAAAGCGTTCATACCTGTCCTCATAGGTTTTGCGCTGTCTTTACCCATGGTCATTGCCATGGTGGGTGATCTGCTCGGTTGGGGTTGGTCGTTACCCGTTTGGTTGCAGTTCGCACTGACGACACCTATTCAAGTCTGGTTAGGCGCACGTTTTTACCGTGGCGCCTATGCGTCGTTATCTCATGGATCAGCCAATATGGATGTATTGGTCGCCATGGGCACTACGGCAGCCTATACCTACAGCATTTACCTGTGGCTCATAGCAGATGTCATGCATGTGTATTTTGAAGCCTCAGCAGTGGTTATTACGCTGGTTTTATTAGGGAAATGGCTAGAAAACCGTGCAAAAGCCATGACCAGTGAGGCCATTAGAAGCCTGATGCGTTTGCAGCCCTCACAGGCGCGGGTGTGGCGCGGTACCGAGCTCGAGACGACTGATGTAGACCAACTGAAGATTGGGGATGAAATTCAAGTTCAGCCTGGTGAAACAGTTGCAGTGGACGGCATCATAGTGACCGGGGAAACCGATCTTGATGAGGCCATGTTGACCGGTGAAAGTACCGCGGTTCACAAGCAGTCCGGTGATACGGTTTTGGCAGGTACCCACAATATTGATGGCAGTATCCGGGTACGAATCCATAGGTCACCGGCAGAGTTTCGTTTGAAACAGATTGTTTCTATGGTTGAGAATGCGCAGCTTAAAAAGGCGCCAGTACAGTATTTGGTTGATAAGATTTCTGCGATATTTGTGCCAGTTGTCATTGGTATTGCCGTCCTGACATTCGCAATACAGTGGTGGCTGTCAGGATTTGATTTTGCGTTGATGGCGGCGATTTCTGTATTGGTGATTGCCTGCCCATGCGCCTTAGGATTGGCAACGCCAACCGCCATTATTGCGGCATCGGGTGTTGGCGCGCGCCGCGGCATCCTTATTCGTGATATCGAACAGCTCGAACATTTGGCACAGGCCAAAACGGTGGTGTTCGATAAAACGGGCACCCTGACCACGGGTACCCCTCGTGTGTTGACAGCCGACTATTGGACTGAGGATGTAACGCCGCTTTTGAGCCGAATAAAAGGCATTCAAATGCTCAGCCAACATCCATTGGCAGCAGCAGTAGTGGCTTGGTTACCCGACAGCAAGGCGGAATCCGCGGTGACGCAGTTTCGTAACATCACGGGTAAAGGTGTTACCGCTAAGGTGGGTGATAGCACCTATTTTATGGGCAGTGAAAGCCTGATGGCGGAGCATGAATTGCGTTTGCCAGACGCCGATAGCTATCAGGAGCAGGATGAAGGTAGCGTTATTTGGGTGGCGGAAGCAGGACGCATTGTCGCGCGGTTGGTGCTGGTCGATACGGTGCGTTCAGAAGCCAAATCACTCATCCAGTGGTTCCAGAAAAAGGATTTTGGTGTCTGGATGCTGTCGGGTGATCAACAAGCCACCGCCGACAGGATCGGTAGCGGACTGGGCATTACCCAAGTGGTTGGCAATCTGTTGCCTGATCATAAATTGCAAGCCATTGAGCAGCTAAAGAAAAAGCACAAAGGCGTCATCATGGTGGGCGATGGTATCAATGATGCACCGGCATTGGCAGGAGCCGATGTCAGCATTGCGATGGGCACTGGCACCGATGTCGCCATGAACACGGCAGGCATCACACTGATGCGCCCGTCGCTCATTTTAATAGCAGAGGCCTACCAGCTGAGCCGAAAAACCGTACTCAAGATACGACAAAATTTGTTTTGGGCTTTTATCTATAACCTCATCGGTATTCCATTGGCGGCAATGGGTTTGTTAAGCCCCATTATTGCTGGCGCTGCCATGGCGTTTTCCAGCGTGAGCGTGGTGGCTAGCTCGTTATTATTGTTGCGTTGGAAGCCCAATACGCGAGCAATAAGAGGGTCAATTGATGAAAATTAGTGAAGCGGCGAAGTTGTCTGGATTGACGGTAAAGACCATTCGTTACTACGAATCAATTGGGTTATTTAATAGCGCCAGAAGCAGCAATGGTTATCGCACCTATGGCTCTACCGATATTGGGCAAATGCAATTTTTACAACATTCACGGCAACTCGGGTTTAGTTTGGATGAATGCAGAGACCTTTTGGCGCTGTATCAAAACCCGGGGCGTGCCAATAAATCAGTAAAGTCTGTCGCTAGCAACCGTTTGGCCTATATTGACGACCAAATTGAGCATCTGCTACAGATGAAAAAGACCCTGTCGCACTTGATAGATCAGTGCCCTGGAAATGAAGACCACGACTGTGCCATATTGGATGCGCTGTCAGTCGATAACACCCAAACCCACGTTAAGGAGTAAAACATGAATACCACCCTATTGTTGGTCGATGGCGCGGGCTGCCAGAGCTGTGTGAACGCAATTGAAGGCGCTTTGCGCGCAGCGGAAGGCATCGAGGAAGCCAGCTTCGATTTGGCCTCTAAGACGGCCACAGTGACGTCCAGTCGCACCGCCAGTGACTTGATCGCCATCATTGACGAAGCTGGTTATGACGCGACCCTGAAGGCCTAGTATGAGCCAGTAAAAGCCCAGCGTGTTGGTCAAACCAACCCCGCTGGGTTTTCACCCCTTTAAAAAGACCACATTGCCTGAATAGCCTGCAAGCCATCCCACCTTTGCTGTTTCTAATAGTGCCCAACTTGGTTACAATTCATCAAGTTTTGGAAAAGCCAAAATTCACCAAGCACATCTTTGGAATAGAGTTTTCATGCGACTGAAAAGTATTAAGTTGGCGGGATTTAAATCATTTGTAGATGCTACAACGATTCCGTTTCCCACCAACATGACGGCGATAGTTGGGCCAAATGGTTGTGGCAAATCCAACACCATTGATGCAGTGCGTTGGGTGATGGGCGAGTCATCAGCCAAACACTTGCGTGGCGAGTCGATGACCGATGTCATCTTTAACGGCTCTAACCAACGTCAGCCCGTCGGTCAGTGTTCAGTCGAATTGCTTTTTGATAACCAAATTGGAAAAGTCGCCAGCGAATTTGCCCAATATGCTGAAGTTTCAGTGCGGCGCAAAGTCACACGTGAAGGCCTGTCTCAGTATTATCTCAATGGCACCAAATGCCGTCGCAAAGACATTACCGACCTGTTTCTAGGCACCGGATTAGGCCCGCGCAGTTATGCCATTATCGAACAGGGCATGATTTCTCGTTTGATTGAAGCAAAACCCGAAGAGCTGCGCGTCTATGTTGAAGAAGCTGCGGGTATTTCGAAATACAAAGAACGGCGCAAAGAAACCGAATCTCGGATGCGACGTACCCATGAAAATTTAGCGCGTTTGGGCGATATTCGTGATGAATTAGGACGTCAATTAGATCGGTTACAGCGCCAAGCCGCTGCCGCAGAAAAGTATAAAACCTATAAGCAGGAAGAGCGACAGCACCGTGCTGAACTGCAAGCCATTCGTTGGCGGGTATTGGAGCAAGAGGTAGTTAGCCGTGAACATGCGATTGCCACCCTCAATGTAGAATTAGAAAAACACCACGCCAGCCAAACGGCTATAGATGCGCGAATCGAAGCGGTGCGCGAAGAAAATCATGATGCAATTGACGCGTTCAACCAATTACAGGCACAGTTTTATGAATTGGGTAACGACATTACCCGCCTAGAGCAAAAACTGCAGCACCAGAAAGAAAAAGCCGGTCAGAACCAAATGGAATTATTTGAATCTGATCGCGATTTGGCCAATGCCAAAAAGGAACAGGACAGCGACTATGAATCGCTAGAATTGTTGCAAGAGTCACTCGAAATTTTAGCACCAGAATTGATGATGGCCCGTGAAAGTGAAGCCGAAGCCCGTGCACTGGTTCAAGACCATGAATCGGCCTACCAAAATTGGCAACAGCAATGGGACAGTTTCAATCAAGACGCAGCAGGTCCACGCCAAACTGCTGAAGTCTCTCAGTCACGCATTCGCCATAGCGAGCAAGTACTGGAGCGTGCAAACCGGAAATTAGAAAGCCTCCATCGAGAACAGCAAGCATTGGAAAGCGACCCTGAAGCCGAATTGATTTCGGGCTTAATTATGGAAGCAGAAGCGATGGAGCAGCAAATGGATAGCTGCCAAACGCAATGCGACACCCTGACTGAGCAGTGGGAAGCAGCCCAAGGGCAGCTAGAGCAAAAACGCATCTATCTCAACGATCTACAGCAGACCCTTACCCAGGCAGAAGGGCGGCAAGCCACTTTAGAGGCATTGCAGCAAGCGGCACTAGGGGGTTCCGAAGGTGGCGTGAAGCGCTGGCTAGAAAGTCATCAGTTGCAGCACCACGACAAATTGGCGACCCAAATTCGCGTGGCAGACGGCTGGAATCAAGCCGTAGAAACGGTGTTAGGCAACTATCTCCAAGCGGTCTGTGTGCCAAATATGTCCAGTCTCACCAATGGCCTGCACCGGTTTGAAGATGGGGTGTTGGCCGTGCTGGAGCAACAGCCGACGGCAAAGGGTAATACCGATGGACTGCTGTCAAAGGTCACCTCGGAATATGACCTGTCGAGCGTCTTATCAGGGGTACATATCGCCGATGACCTAGCAGCCGCAATGACCATGAGACAAACATTGGCTTCCCATGAATCGGTAGTGACACCCGATGGCATCTGGATGGGTAAGCATTGGTTACGGGTTACCCGAGATACACAAGGCTCACAGGGCTTTTTGTCTCGCCAAGAAGCGCTTGAGCAGCTGGTTGAACAGATTGACGAAATGGAAGCGGGTATTGAAGAAGCCGAAGTCGATCACGGCGTTATCGCCCTGCGGGTACAGTCGCTTCACCAAGAACGTGAAAATGCCCACCGTGAGCTGACCCAAGTGACACGCCATTACGCTGATTTCAAAGCGCGATTGTCTGGCAAGCAAGTGCAAGTCGATCAGATGCAACAGCGTCAAAAGCAGTTGAATGCTGAACTAGAAGAGCAGCAAGGATTGGTCACTGAAGAAAAAGAACAAATCGCCACTGCGCGTCTTGAATTGCAGTCAGCCCTAGATGCCATGGAAGATGGTGTAGATGAACGAGAGCAACTACAAGAACAGCGTCTCTCACTGCAATCGGATATCGATACTGCCCGCCAGGCAGAGCGCGTATGCAAAGAGCAAGTGCATGATTGGGTGGTAAAAGAACAAAGCGTTAAGAACAAGATGGAGGCAGTGCAATCTGCATTAGCCCGTCTGAAGGCTAACATTGAACGAATCCAGGACCGCCGCACCTCGTTATTAGAAAGCCAGCAAGAATTAGATGATCCGGATGACAGTCTGGTCATTGAGCTAGAAGAGCGGCTTGAAAGCCGTTTGAAACTGGAGGAAAAGCTCACCGCTGCGCGTCAATCTCGAGAAAAAATGGATAAAGAGATTAGAGAACTCGACGGCAACAGACATGACGCAGTGGTGGCGGCCAGTCGTTGCTCAGAACAATTACAGCAAGCAAAGATTGAAGCCCAAGCAGTCATGACCAGACGGGACACGCTGTCTGAACAGTTGCTATCGGATCATTATGACTTAACCACATTGCTCGACAATCTCGGACCTGAGGCAGATGCTGCCGAATGGGAAATCAAGATTGGGTTACTAACCGATAGGATCACCCGTTTGGGTCCTATTAACTTGGCAGCCATTGAAGAATTTAAAGTCCAGTCGGAACGCAAAGCCTATCTTGACGCGCAAAATGACGATTTAGAGCAGGCAATGGCGACGTTAGAGCAAGCCATTGCGCGCATTGATAAGGAAACCCGCAACCGGTTCCAAGAAACCTTTGAGCGGGTTAACGCGGGTTTACAAGAGTTGTTTCCTAAGGTGTTTGGCGGCGGTCATGCCTACCTAGAGCTTACGGGTGAAGATTTGCTCAACACCGGTGTCACCATTATGGCGCGTCCGCCAGGTAAGAAGAACAGCACCATTCATTTGTTATCGGGTGGAGAAAAAGCATTGACTGCTATCGCGTTGGTGTTCTCGATCTTTAAATTGAATCCAGCACCTTTTTGTCTATTGGACGAAGTGGATGCGCCACTGGACGATGCCAATGTTGCACGCTATGCGCGATTGGTAGATGCCATGTCTGAGCAGGTACAATTTATCTTCATTACACACAATAAAATAGCGATGGAAATGGCAAAAGATTTGATGGGTGTTACCATGAGCGAACCGGGTGTCTCTCGGTTGGTGTCCGTAAACGTAGAGCAGGCTGCCGAATTGGCTGGGCTGTAAAGGGATCGGATTATGGAAATGCGTTACATCGTTATAGGTCTTAGCCTCCTGGCCATACTGGGTATTCTGGGTGATTTGTGGCTGCGTCGTAGAAAGGCGCGTGCTGAACCCATGGTTAAAAAAGCACTGCAACCACTGGACCCAGCATTGTCAGAGCCACCGGTCGATGATTTTCCCTTTGCTGAATTACCCTCAGGCGGTGCGCGCGTTCGTCCGGTCACACCGGAGGAAATACTGGCGTTGGATACCAAATTCAAGTTTAAAACCCGCGTACCCATTTTGATGGACAGTGTAGAAGACCTGCCACTGCCAGAGGAAAAGGTAGCGCCGGAAGTGTCATTTGACACCATGCAGCACAGTCTCGATTTTAACCAAGCACTTCCCGATCCAGAACCAGAGGTCACTGTCGATCCGATCCAGCATGCACCGCTCGACGAGGGAACAGATAACGGCTATTTCAACGAACGCGATGCGTTCGACGACTGGGACGAATCCTCTGAAGACGACTTTGCTTTCAGTGCCTTATCTGGAGACGACAACCCTGTTAGTGATTGGGACGATGGACTTTCATCTAACGAGGCGGAACCTAGCACAGAGGCAGACGACGCGTCGAAAGAAGCCGACGTTACCCCTGTGATTCCTGAAATTGGATCCGGTTCCCAGTACCGAGATCGTAGACGGCTGAGTGTCATGCCGGCTGCCCCCAGCGTACTTGATGAGCCAAATAGCCCATTGATGGACCCTGATAATTTTGCGTCGCCCGATGATTCTGATTGGGAGTGGGATGATCCGCTAGGTGCCACGGCCACTGCACCGAGTAATACCGCTGACCGTTTGTTAGCCCTCGATGATATTGGTCAACCAACCCTGCGTCAGAAAGCAAAAAAAGCGGATCAAGGAAAAGCCGCTAGCGAGTCCGTTGATGTGTTTGCTAGCCCACCACCGGGTCAAGATTTGGTAGAGCCCGATGAAGTGATTGTGATTAATGTCGTAGCAGATACCGGTTTGATTTTTGCGGGTGACCAATTGTTAGAAATCGCTTTGGCCTGTGGTATGCGTTTTGGTGCCATGGATATTTTCCACCGAACGGACACATCAGGTCGCTTACAATTCAGTATGGCGTCATGCACCAAGCCGGGTACCTTTGACATTGACGCGATTTCTGAAACGACGGTAAGTGGCGTATCCCTGTTCATGACATTACCCTGTAGCTCCGATGCCATGCAGTCATTTGAGTATATGTCCGAAACCGCCAATGTGCTGGCGCGGCACTTAAAGGGCGTCATGAAAGATGAGTCTCACAATGTGATGCGCGGTCAAACCGTTGAACACTGTCGTAACCGCATTCGGGAATATGCACGCGCCCAAATGCTCAACCATTAAGGCAGGTTTATTCCATGTCTGATCATCCAGATTATGATCGGTTGTCGGCATTACGTGCTGACATCAACCGCCATAATTATGCCTATTACGTCAATAACGAATCGACCATCACCGATGCTGACTACGATGCGCTGATGCGCGAATTGCAGCATATCGAAAGTGATCACCCAGAATGGGTGTCTGCAGATTCCCCTACACAACGTGTCGGCGCCAAGCCCGATAAAGGCTTTGTAACCGTGAGTCATCCGGTGCCTATGTTGTCACTGGACAATGCCTTTTCAGATGATGATCTACAAGACTTCGATCGTCGTGTGAGTGAACGATTGGCCACTTTTGCGCCAGATATAGTCGAAACGCCGAATACTCAAGATCTTTTTAGTGACCATGCCAGTGTCGACAACAGCATTACCTATTGCGCCGAGCCAAAATTAGATGGTCTTGCTGTGAGTCTCATCTATGAAAATGGCCAGTTAGTCCGCGCCGCAACCAGGGGAGATGGCGCGACGGGCGAAGATATTACCCTGAATGCCCGCACGCTCAATACCATCCCATTGAGTTTGATGGGATCGGGTTGGCCCGCATTTCTTGAAGTACGCGGAGAAGTCTATATGCCTTTGGCGGGTTTTGATGCCCTAAACAACAGCCAACGTGAAAAAGGTGAAAAGGCCTATATTAATCCGCGTAATGCAGCGTCAGGCGCCTTGCGACAATTGGATCCAGCGTTAACGCGAGCGCGACCTCTAGAATTTTGCTGTTATGCGGTAGGACAGGTGACCGGCGGTACACTGCCAAAGAGCCATTGGGGCATCTTAGATACCCTAGGTCGTTGGGGGTTCAAAACCAATCCAGAGACCCGTTTGGTAAAGGGCAGTGCGGGTTGTGCACAATACTTCGCACAACTGGGTGAGAAACGCGCGCAACTGCCCTATGACATTGATGGTGTGGTGTTTAAGGTTGATGACATGGGCTTACAGGCAAGGCTAGGATTTGTCTCCCGAGCACCACGCTGGGCCATTGCCCAGAAGTTTCCTGCGCAAGAACAGACTACCCAATTACTGGCGGTCGACTTCCAAGTTGGCCGTACTGGCGCGATCACACCAGTTGCTCGATTGGCACCGGTGTTTGTGGGGGGCGTTACCGTCTCAAATGCAACCCTGCACAACCAAGATGAAATCGAACGCTTGGGTGTGGGAATTGGTGACCAGGTCATTATTCGCCGTGCCGGCGATGTGATTCCTCAAATTGTGAAAGTCGCAACGCCAGCGACACCCCATGTGCCCATCGAATTCCCATTGGATTGCCCTATTTGTCATTCCAGTCTTGAACGTGTCGTAGGCGAGGCCCTAGTGCGTTGTACGGCAGGCTTATACTGTGCTGCGCAAAGAAAAGAAGGACTCAAGCATTTTGTGTCGCGTAAGGCGATGAACATCGATGGCTTGGGCGATAAACTGATTGATACCCTCGTCGATCAAGGGTTGGTGAACGGCTTTTCTGACCTGTTTCGATTATCAAAAGACGATCTATTGGCATTGGAACGGCTTGGAGAGAAATCGGCCGACAATCTGTTGCAAGCGCTTGAGCATTGCAAAGAAACCACCTTTGCCAAATTTCTATACAGTCTGGGCATTCGTGAAGTAGGGGTGGCGACAGCACGCAATGTCGCGCAGTACTTTGGTGATCTTGAGTCATTATATGCGGCGTCTATCGATCAGTTGCTATCGGTGCCTGATGTAGGTCCAATAGTCGCGGAACACCTGTTTGGTTTTCTACAAGAGCAACACAATCAAGAACAAATAGCGGCCTTGCTGTCCCTAGGCGTTCACTGGTTGGCTCCCGTAGCAGCAACAGGACAGCCTTTGGTTGGCCAAACCTGGGTCGTTACAGGCAAGCTAGAGACCATGACCAGAGAGGCCGCGGAAGCCCGCTTGCGTGACAAAGGGGCGCAGGTTGCCGGTTCGGTATCGAAAAAAACCACGCAGGTGGTGGCAGGTCCCGGCGCAGGCTCAAAATTGAAGAAAGCCACGGCATTAGAGATTCCAGTCGGTGATGAAGCGTGGTTAATCGCCTTCCTCGCGTCACTGGACACAGACGCTGGCATCTAGCGATGATGGTTATCTTATTCAAGGTAGGTGAGTTGTTCTCGACAGGGGATTGTCTTACCATGCGACAGGGTCATTTGGCTGGGTTGGAGAATCAAGAGTGAATCAAGAATCGATCGTATATGGCGTTATTCGTGATGCACCCACTTCTGACGTAAGTGCCTTAATCAAAGCGCGGCTCGCCAATATGGAAGCCATCATGGATCTACCTGATGACGATGACTTTCCCTATCTAACGTCGCAAATATTTTCATTACCACCTGATGATCCGCAACTGGGTACTTACCATACCCAGGTCATTCATTTTGCCGCATCCTACCGTGCAGTAGAGTATCAATGGGAGCGTTGGATTGAAAAATTTGAACGGTTACTCAAACGCATGGTCTGGGTATCGGTCACGGTGCATTTAGAAACAGAATTGAGTGGCAAGCATGTCTTTAACTGGGAAGCCAATGGTAACTGCCACATGCCCGGCGACCCTAACTTTCAGGTGAACTGTGAGTGGGAACATGAAGTCGACGTGTTGCGTTAACAGAGCACATAGTTCGATCCGTCTGCATCAATAAAGCCGCCATCGTCTTTTTTACTTACTAAGAGTTACTACTCAGCCACTATGATAATTCCATTTGAGCAACTACAACCCGAGACATTAACGCAGGTGATAGAAGCCTACATTATGCAGCAGGGTATGGACCAATTTGATACGCAATATAGTCTAGATTCTAAGGTGGCCCAAGTCCGGCTGCAGCTAGAAAAGAAACGATTGGTACTGGTTTTTGATGCCATAACAGAAAGTTGTAACATCATTACCAAAGAGCAACTGCGTCAATACAATGACCCGCATCGGGAGATCGACGAATGAGTACAGGTATTTTGGTTCTAGCGGCATTGGTCGTCATTATTTTGGCCACAGTTGCGTTGGTGTTATGGCGCAAGGTATGGGTGCAACAAGCCGATAATGTTTTGAAATTAAAAGATTTAGCGGATAAAAAGGACGCGCACCAAGCCTATATCAAGGACAGTCTGCGGGTTATCTGTGAGACCCTTTTACGTGACGAAATGAATTATTCTGAAGGCGCAATCAGACTGAAAGTATTGTTGGACAATTGGGAGCAACCTGATCGTGGTTTGCACTTCTATTCAGCGATTGAACGCTTACATGATGCCGTTGCCCATTTTGATACCCATGCACACCGACAGTCGCTGACAAAGGCTGAGCGACGTGCGCAGGATGTGTCGCGAGAGGAAATTGAAACCAATCAGGGTGACGCCTTTAAAGCCGATGTAAAGGCGTTATTGGCGCACCTAAAGCCCCCCATTCACTGAGCTGACTATCCGCCCTGTGTTTGGCTTTTAAGGTTGAGCTGGGGCACCAACAAGATCTCAATGCGACGATTAAGTGCACGCGTATCATCGTCCACTTCAACCACCAATGGCCTACTGTTGGCGAAACCAACAGCTTGAAGGCGTTGCCCCGCAATGCCTTTGTCTAACAGGATATTGACCGCAGCGGCGGCGCGCGCTGCAGAGAGTTCCCAGTTAGTAGGATATTGGGCCTGAAGGTTACGGCTTAGCGGACGGCTATCGCTGTGTCCCTGAACACTGATTACATGGTTGGGAAAACTTTTTAGGGCAGTCACCAACAAACCCAAGGTTTTTTTACCCTGATCATTAATCTTGGCAGAGCCAGACTGAAACAATACCCGCTCGGGTAGTGCGATCATCGTCGATCCATCTTCCAGTTTCTGCACCAACTCTTGGTTGTTTTCAGTCAGTTCACTCAACATGGAAGCCAGTTCATCCATAGCCGCATTTTCAGAAGCCAGCGCCTCTTGCAACTCCTCAATCGTGGCAGAATAATCTGCGGTCTTAGATTGCTGCAATGCAATTTGCTCACGGGCATTTAAAAATTGAGATTCAATGCTTTGGTGTGATTGTGACAGATCAGACAACCGCTCTAACTGCGCCTGATACTGTTGGGTTAATTTTTCGTATAGGGATTTCTGCAGCTGTAATTGTGCGGTTGTGTCCATCAGTTCAGTTTGCAAGGCTTTGGTCGTAGCACGTTGTTGCTCTAACGCTTCTTGCCGGTCATGAAGCGTCAGTGTAGCTAATACCTGTTCTTGGCCGAGCGCGTCTAACGCTTGCTGCAGTTGTTGTATCACACCATTGAGTGTGACTTGGTCTGATTGTGTGACCTGGCTTGCGGCTTTTAGGCGAGTCAATGCATCGTTGGTTTCAGAGAGTTGGTCTTGTAACGCAAGGTTTGAAGCGACGCTGTCATCCAATGCAGCAATCAGGCTGTTATTCTCATCTTGCCAATGCCGCTGCAGATAGGCGACCGCAACGACGAGCGCAATGACTAATGCTAACCACCCATATAGGCGGGAATTAGTGGCTGACTTTTCAGTGGTAGTGTCCATAAAATATCCCATTCTGTTATGAGGATTTTTACTAATCTAAACAAGACCTGTACAGTGGTTGCTTATTATTTTTCCCTTAGAATATCAGGCTTTTTTGTTGGCTGCTACAGCCTCATAATAGACTGTTAACAGGGATATGTGTCGTTTTGAATAGGCACAGGCAAGCAATAGTAGAGGTGAGGTGATTGTGATAGGTCGGCTATTTTTATTGTTTTTAGCAATGTTTGCATCCCATGCTATGGGTGCCGTGCGCACCTATTATATGCAAACCACTGGCCCTCTAGCTGGCGAAGTTGTTGTACATTTCATTGATAAGGTCACTGGCACACCAGTGGATCTAATTTCGGTTGTTGGAGAAACAGGTCACCTGACCCTGTCACTGACTGTTGATCAAGACCCGAGCGTAACGCAACGCTATGGGGCTGATGGCGGTCTACCCTTGCAGCCACAAATCACAGCTGATGGTTTTGCGGTTACCTTACCCATACCCCTGCCAGAAGTCGTAGGCACAGAAGGGTATATTGGACGCATTCGCCTAGTCTTTCACAGTGGTGACGGTGCAACCCTGGGATGGACCCATACGCTTGACCTGAATGACCCTAACCCATTGATAGAAGCCTTAGGCACAACTGCTGCCGACAAGCTATTAGCGCTGGCTGGTGCCAATCGGTTGTCACAGACCCAAGTAGACCGCATTATCGCCCAATTATCGCAACCGGCATTTGATAATCCCTGTGTCACTTATTTTGACGGACAGCGGGGGTTGCTCTCGGTTAACAACGCCCATTGCGCCACTACGGCAAGCCCGCTATTAGCACCGATTCAATTCGACACCTTTTGTAGCAGCAATACCCAAGGGTTGTTAAAAGATTTGTTGATTGTTGCTCAAATGCTATGCCCGATCGACGCAGTCGTGGCGAAAGCCGTTGCGCCCGCACAACAGGAAAAACTCAAAGCGCTCGTAGTAAATCAGTGGTTGGCTTCATTAGACAATGGTCAAGCAGCAGATGTACCTTGGTACGATGTTGCCCAGCAACTGGGTCGCTGGGCACCTGCGCGACAAAACGACCTCACTAGCTTTGCCTATTACGTCAATCAATTGGCAGAGCAACGTGCCGCAAGTGACGCCAATCAGCGGTGGTTCTCTAGTCAAACAGAGTTCAGAGATACGCTCATGTCTGAATTGATTCGTGCATCGGTGACACAGCATTTTAAAATGAGAGGCGAATTTTCACAATGGTGCGCCAATGAATCTGGACGCGCCGACGCGGAGGCATTGTGTTTCCAATTCAGTACCGACGTTGCCGTGCGGTTGGTGACGATATTTGGGTTTGAACAACTACCCGCATTCAATCAGTCGGTATCGATACACCGAGAGGCCTACATCAAATGGGTGAATTCAGTATTAGACCGCTCTCTAGCAGCTAATAGCATGGCGTTTTTGACTGACTGGAGCATCGATTTTGCGCGAAGCCACTTTGAAGCCCTTGATTGTGGATCCCAGCTGTTATTTCCCATTGGCGCCATTAAAGCCCGTGGTGAAGTGCCTAATTTGGCCCTATTAGCTGATAGTCAGTCCGCTGCCTATCAAGCCTACGTCGATAGGATGGCGCGGGATTTTGAGCGTTTCATCCAAAGTTTGTGGGAGCAGTTTGGCGGGGCTGAGTATGTGGATCAGCGTAGGGCCGCAAGCTGTGCAGAGAAGACGATGGATACTGCCGCTTTTCAAGTATTAATGCCTCAGTAAATCCAACAAAAAGCTGTCTGCCTCACACATTCATATTTGTTACACATTCGGCTGTTAGCCTATCATCCCATCACATAGAGAGGGGTGACTCCACATGACCTATCGACTCATAACATACTTATTGCTAGCTGGCTTTTCACAGAGTGTTTTTGCTGTGGGCCTCTCATTTTCTGAAACACAACACCTGTTAACCCGAACCGGTTTTACGCCGTCATTTTTCGAGGTGACAGCGATTCAAGGACAGAAAAAGACTGACGCGGTGCAAGCGATTCTTGATAGTGCACAGCACCCTGATGGGCTTCAGGCGGACGGTGCATTTACCGAGATAACGAAGCCATTGGGCAGGTCAGCCACCCAGTCAGAACGTGATATGTACCGCCAAATGCAAAGGGAAAGTGTATTGGCCATGCAACAGTGGTGGCTGGGTCAGATGTTGACCACCCAGACGCCATTTGCAGAGCAATTAACCCTGTTCTGGCATAACCATTTCGTGTCCTCCATTCAAAAGGTCAAATACCCTGCCTTGATGTATCAGCAAAATCAGCTGTATCGCAGCCAAGCGCTCGGCAACTACCGACAACTGGTGCATGACATGGCGAAATCACCAGCCATGATTCTCTATCTAGACAACCAAACCAATAAAAAAGGCCAGCCCAATGAAAATTTCGCGCGTGAACTATTCGAGCTATTTACGCTAGGAGAAGGGCATTACACCGAATCAGACGTTAAAGCCGCAGCGCGTGCATTTACGGGCTGGCAATTAGACCGCAACTCCGGCGCGTTTTCCTTCAATAAACGGCAGCATGACAGCGGTTTGAAAACCCTATTTGGCCAGACTGGGAACTTTGATGGAGAAGCAGTCATTGACCTGATATTTACTGAAAAGCCAGAACAGGTAGCCGTGCACCTAGTGTCGAAATGGTGGTTGTATTTTATATCCACAGAGCCTGATGTCGATGAAGTGAATCGCTTGGCTCAGATTTTTATCAATGCCGATTTTGAGCTAAGACCATTAATGGAGGCGCTATTACTATCGCCGCACTTTTGGTCTAGCAACCAACCTTTGTTGGTCAAATCACCTGTCGACTTGGTGGTGGGTACACAGCGAATATTTGGACTAAACATTACCGACAAGGGTTTGCTACGGCAAATGGGTGGTCCTCTAGAGCAGCAGCTGTTTTCACCCCCCAATGTGAAGGGCTGGCCGGGTGGCAATGCCTGGATATCCTCGACAACATTATTGGCCAGAGCACAACTAATGGGTCAAACAACCCGCGCTATAGCCGGAATGGCTGGCGCGTCGCAACAGCCAATGGACAGCCTATACAGCAGTATTCTGGCGCACCCATTGGCGGAATGGCGTGGTCTGTTGTTGCCCCATGGTGGCATTGTGGCTGAGGTTGATGCTGGCACACAGCCATTCTTGGCTTCTGACTATCCCAATGCGATATCCGCACTGATAGAAGACCCCTTGTATCAACTCAAATAAACAGGAGCGCCCAATATGAGAGCAATGAATCGTCGCCACTTTATACAAGCCAGTGGCCTGTTGATGGCCTCCAGTATGCTGCCATTTTCGGTGTCTGCAGCCATGAATAGCAACCCAAATCGTACCTTGGTTTTGGTTGAATTTAATGGCGGCAATGACAGTTTGAATATGGTCATCCCTTTTACGGATCAACAGTACTATACACTTCGGCCCAGCCTACATATCCCACGGAATGAACAGATTCCCTATACTTCCACATTGGCGCTGCACCCGTCCTTAAGACCCCTTGTTGACCACATAGACGGTGGCGATATGGGTACCATTTTGGGCCTCGGATACCCCGATCCAAATCGGTCGCATTTTCGATCGATTGAAATATGGGATACGGCATCCCGTAGCGACGAAACCTTGGATAGCGGTTGGCTTGCCCAACCAAGATCTGACCAGTTTCTGGCCGATGCCATTGTTATTGGGCGCAATTTTGCACCGGTGTCTGGCAATCAAACCCGCACCATCGTGATGGATAATGCCGACAGTTTTTATCAGAAGTCACGGAACATTGATCGCGTCGACAATCAGTCACAGAACAACGTCATGGCACATTTACTCAAAACCCAAAATGATACCAAGCAGGCGGCAGAACTTATTAAAGCGCGGTTGTCGTTGGAAAAATCAAAGTTGCCGACATTTGGTGGTGGTGTTTTTGGTCAGCAGTTACGGGAAGTTGCACGGCTGATACTCATTGGAAACACCGCGCCTGTTATCAAGGTGTCACTTGGCAGTTTTGACACGCACCAAGGGCAAAAGGGTGCACAGGCGGCATTGTTCAACCAATTTGCAGAGGGAATGGCGAGTTTTCATCACGTACTGCAATCGGCGGGATACTGGGATGATGTCTTGGTGATGACCTATTCTGAATTTGGCCGCAGGGTGGCTGAAAACGGTAGCGGAGGTACCGACCACGGTACAGCAGCGAGTCATTTTGTATTCGGAGGCGGCGTAAAAGGGGGGGTATATGGCAAACAGCCCAGCTTGTCTGATTTGTCTTATGGTGATTTAAAATTCACCACCGATTTTAGACAGTACTACCAAACCGTTCAGTCAGGGTTTTTAGGCGATCAGTCTGTGCCTCTGTATAAGCCACTTGGCTTTCTCTGAGGCTAGGCTATAGCCAGTCAGATACGCCGTTACAGCCTAATGTTACGGCACCACATCGATGACCGTTTCTTCTAGGCTGCCCGCATCAATGGCTTCGTCACCGTCATCTGGCGCCAATTCATCCAGTGGTTCGGCGTCGATATCAAAGGGTGTGAAATAGATCAGCATCCCCATTTTTGGGTTGTCGATGTAATGGAGTTCTTTGGACCGTAAGCGCCTTTTTTCCTGCATTAACACGCTTGAAACCGCCACAGCATAGGTCGCTGGAATATCAAAATAATCAGGCACATCAGTGACAATTGGGGCGGTCCCGCTGGTAATTCCTTTCAATACAAAGGGTTCCATCTCGTCAAATTCAGGCCGGTTGGACAGTAGGTCGCTACTGGCATCGCCTGTGCTTTGCGGGTTTGAAAAAGTAAGGGGTACAAAGGCATACTTTTGCCCGGTCAAAAGATCAAAAGGGTCGCTACTTTCAACAATGTCGGTGAGATACAACTGGGTGTTCACGTGTAAATAACGGCTGATAGAGATATTGATTAATCCGGATAGTTCATCCAGTAAGCCAGAGTGAAAACCACCAGTTACCACAATGGGACGGGCGAGCGTAGATGACTCGATGGGTTGAATCCAACTTTCATGGAACAGAATTTTGTAGCGTCGATCCCGTTCTAGCCGGTCTGCATAGGGGAGTAGATACCGTTCAGTTTCTGGCAGTTTTTCATAGGGCCGCACCAGCAATGGGCCACCTGTGGTGGCGATGGTCAGGGTATTTGATGGACTGGATTGTTCAGGTTCTTGTGACATGATGGCTGTGTCTACAGGCGTTTCGTCTAGCCCATAAAATGGCGTATCAATATCGGCAAGCGCTTCTTCTGTGAACACTGAGCCGTCCAATGCGAATGGATCTGACAACAACGGGTCTACTGCGACCTCAGGTACTGGCGGATTGATAAGCGTGATGGGTGGCACAGAGCGGTCAACAGTCGGATAATTCGGCCATAATTCAGGATTGCGTTCGATGACTGTGTTTTGGCTAAAAATCAACACATTTACCTGATACCAACGTGCAGCGTCACTGATGACTACCGGCGGATAGACCACTAGCGGTAGCTCTGGTGAGTGGGCGTCAGCGTGCACTACCGATGCAGTGAAAACACACATACCCAATCCGATGACGGCGGTGGTCCGTTGCAGTAAGTGTTGCAAGGTATTCGTCATTTTACCCATTCTCCGTTGCCCAACAGGCAGTTGTCATTGTGGAGCAAAAACTTTTAACAGATGCTCGATACAGTTAAATCGGTCTTCTACTTCCGGTAATTCTATGGTCAATCGTACTTGGTCACCTCGCACCATTTTGTAGGTGTTCGGTTGCTGCTGAATTAACTTAATAATTTGAATCGGTGCTACCCGTGTATTGGCTGCAAAGGACAGTGTGCCTCCTTTTGGACCGATATCAACCTTTACAATGCCCAGTGCCTCAATATCTTGTCGAATTTGGGTCTGCCTGAATAAGTTTTTAGTCTGTACAGGCAGCAAACCGAACCGATCGATAATTTCGACCTGTAGTTCCGTCAGCTCCGAAGCGTCTTTGCAATTGGCGATGCGCTTATACAGTGTCAGTCTGGCAGTAATATCGGGGATGAAGTCATCGGGTATCAGCGCGGGTACCCTTAGGTTAACTTCAGATCCTGATTGCAGACTGAGATCTAAGTCTGGCTCCACGCCAGATTGCATCGCCTTGACAGCCCGGTCCAATAATTCCATGTACAGCGTATAGCCAATCGTTTCAATATGGCCACTTTGCTCCTCACCCAACAACTCGCCGGCGCCACGAATTTCAAGGTCATGGGTTGCCAATGTAAAACCGGCACCCAAACTGTGGGCTTCCGTTATGGCCTCTAGCCGCTTTTTGGCATCGCTGGAAATGACCTTGGGGTCAGTGGTGAGTAAATAGGCATAGGCTTGGTGGTGTGACCGACCTACGCGGCCACGCAATTGGTGCAGTTGCGCTAAACCAAACTTATCCGCTCGGTCAATAATAATGGTGTTTGCGGTGGGTACATCGATACCGGTTTCAATAATGGTCGTACACACCAAGACATTGAATTTACGGTGATAAAAATCCGACATAACCCTTTCCAAGGCGCGCTCTCCCATTTGTCCATGTCCAACAGCGACGCGGGCTTCAGGCACCAGCGCTGCAAGATCGGCGGCTATTTTATCAATGTCTTTCACTTCGTTATGGAGGAAATAGACCTGGCCACCACGCAAAATTTCACGTAGCAAGGCTTCTTTAATTAAGGCGTCTTCACGTTGCCGCACAAAGGTCATCACCGATAAGCGTTTCGCCGGTGGTGTGGCGATGATCGACAAATCCCTTATGCTCGCCATGGCCATGTTGAGGGTTCTAGGGATCGGTGTTGCGGTTAATGCCAATATATCGACATTCGCCCGTAACGATTTTATTTTCTCTTTTTGCTGAACGCCAAACCGGTGTTCTTCATCGATAATGAGCAAGCCTAGTTGTTTGAACTTAATGGTCTTTGATAGCAGTTTGTGGGTGCCGATTACAATGTCGACACGCCCATCTTCCAGACCTTCCAATACCTTATTAGACTCGCTACCCGTGCGAAAGCGCGATAGCAATTCGATCCGTATCGGCCAGTCTGCGAAACGGTCTTTAAAGTTTTCATAGTGTTGCTGTGCCAGTAACGTCGTAGGGACCAAAACAGCCACTTGCTTACCGGCGTGAGCGACCACAAACGTAGCCCGCATGGCTACTTCGGTTTTGCCAAATCCGACATCGCCGCAAACGAGGCGATCGGTTGGTTGCGGTGATTCTAGATCGCGCAAAATGGCGGCAATCGCCTCCTTTTGATCGACCGTTTCTTCAAACGGGAAACCACCCGAAAACTTGCGATAGTCGTCGTTATCTATTGCAAAAGAGTGACCCTGTCTCGCCTTACGACGGGCATATATTTCCAGTAACTCTGCTGCCGTATCACGAATTTTTTCCGCCGCCTTGCGCTTGGCGTTTGCCCAACGGTCGTTACCGAGGCGATTGAGTTGGACACCTTCGGCTTGGGCACTGGAATAACGTGATATCAAGTGTAAATTGGTCACAGGTACATACAGGACAGATGAGCCAGCATATTCTAGTTTGAGATATTCTGAGCGCTCACCTTCAACCTCTATGGTTTCTAGTCCACGGTAACGCCCGACGCCATGGTCTATGTGTACAACCGGCGCGTTAACCTGTAGCTCGCTCAGATTTTTTACAAAATTGTCTGCCACTTCCGGGTTGCGCTGTTGGCGTCTACGCTGGGCAATGCGGGTGACACCAAATAGCTGCGACTCAGCAATGACATCAATACGGGGATCGCGAAAATTGACCCCCTGTTCCAGCGGAGCCACGATAATACCGAAACGGTCATCAGCCTGAATAAAGTCCTGCCAGCTTTCAAAGGTTTCTGGAGCAAGCCGAATCGTTTGGAACACGTCCAGTAAACTTTGTCTCCTACCGGCGGTTTCAGCACAAAACAAAATACGGTGATCAGTCTCTAAAATGAGGCAATCCAAAGCATTCAGTGGATTCTGCAAACGGCTATCTATGGGATATTCCTGAGGCGGATCAACTTTTAAGTTCGCGCTACCTACTTTTTCAGGTAAGGGCGCCCGCGATAGGGACAGGCGACGGAATCTTTTGAATAAACCAAACAGCTCGTCGGTTTTAATAAACACCTGTGCCGGCGGCAATATAGGATTGCGAATGTCATGACGGCGATTCTCATACCGTTCTTGAATTTCATCCCAGAAATAGTCTCCAGCTGACTCAATGTCAGCATGGGTAATGACCAGCGCATCATCTGGCAGATAGTCAAACATGGTGGCTAACTGGTCATAGAACAAGGGCAGGAAATACTCAATGCCAGCGGGCGCAATGCCGTTGCTAACATCTTGATAGGTTTGGCTGTCTTTAGTGGGCAAGTCAAATTGCTCCCTAAAGCGCGCTCTAAACCCGGCGATTGATGGCTCCGATAGAATGAACTCCCGTGCCGGTAGAATCTCAAGCTGCGTGAGTGCCGTTAATGATCGTTGCGTATCGGGGTCGAAGGTCCGTAAGGTTTCGATTTCGGTATCAAAAAGGTCAATTCGCACTGGCACTTTCGATCCCATCGGGAAAATATCCATGACTGCACCGCGAATGGCGTATTCACCATGCTCGAACACGGTGGAAACATTGCGGTAACCTGAGGACTGTAGTGCCGCTCGGAACTGTTCGGGTATCAGTTGTTGCCCAACAGCCAACACCAGCGCGTGGGCAGCGACAAACGCTGTCGGTGGCAGTCGGTGTAGCAAAGTGGCAATCGGTAAAATGACCACGCCTGCAGTCAGGTGTCGCATGTGAGACAGTGTGGTTAGGCGTTGGTTGATAATGTCTTCGTGTGGAGAAAAGTTGTCGTAAGGCAATGTTTCCCAATCTGGAAATTGCAAAACCTCAATCTGGCCACCTGAAAAAAAGTCAATTTCGTTACGTAATTGCTCTGCATGCGCGGTGTCGGGCGTGACCACCAATGTCACCCCATCATGTGCTAGTATGGCCCTTGTTGCAGCATAGCCGAGGCCTGCACCCGGTAAATTACCCCATTTTTTGTGGTCAGAAGACGAGCTGGGCAAGAGAGGCAAAGCCGACATGGGCAGGGGGTTCCGTTAGCGAAAAATAAGGCGCGCATTGTAGCACCCCGCAAATTACTATGAAAAGCCGTTGTGACGGTTCTAAAAGATTCAGGTGTCTGTTGCGCAAATGACATGAATCTATATAACCTGCTTTGAAAACGCGTAGAGTACGGCGGCAAAATGGAATTATAGGGTTGCGAAGCCGTGTTGGCCTTTAATTAGGTCCAATTGGGCATACGGCAACCCAAAATTACGCAAAAATCGGTAAGAAATGTAAAGGAAGTCTAGCCATCACTAGGCCTGCTCTTTTATACTTCGCCACGATTTTTTTGCGCACGATTGCCAACTGAGCGGCATGTGAGCGGCAAAATACGAATTATTTAAATGGTTCGCTGACCAATCATGGTATTGGTGGCGGATGATCCTTTTTTTTAACTGTTATTGGACTAGGCATATGATCGAAATCAAAAAAGGTCTCGACCTGCCCATTACTGGTGCACCCGTACAGTCTATTAAAGACGGTAACGCAGTGACATCAGTAGCAGTCGTTGGACATGATTACCAAGGTATGAAACCAACAATGGCTGTCAAGGTAGGTGATCGGGTAAAGCTCGGTCAGGTCCTCTTTTCTGACAAGAAAATTGAAGGCGTACATTTCACTGCTCCAGCGGCTGGCATTGTCCAGGAAATTAACCGCGGTGCACGTCGAGTGTTTCAGTCTTTGGTAATCACGTTAGATGGAGACGAATCTGAACAATTTGCACAATACGACGTCGCTGCACTTGGTGGTTTGTCGGCAGAGCAAGTCGAAGAGAATCTGGTGAATTCTGGTATGTGGACAGCATTACGTACCCGTCCATTCAGCAAAACGCCAAAGCCTGGTTCACGTCCATCAGCTATCTTTATTTCTGCTATGGATACCACGCCACTATGCGCCGACCCAGCTGTTGTTATTGCAGAGCAATCGGAAGCGTTTGAAAACGGCTTGGCCGTTTTAGATCGTTTGGCTGAAGGCAAAGTATTCGTGGGCAAAGCACCTGGTGCTTCTATTCCTACTGGCAAAGCGACCGTGACCGAATTTGGTGGCGTGCACCCAGCAGGTAACGTGGGAACGCACATCCATTTCTTGCATCCAGTCGCTGTATCACGTGTGGTATGGACGCTAGGTTATCAAGACGTCATCGCCATTGGTAAGTTGTTCACAACTGGCCAATTGAGTGTTGAGCGTGTGATCGCACTTGCTGGCCCACAGGTGAATAATCCTCGATTGATTCGCACCCGTATCGGCGCAAATGTTGCTGAATTGGCTGCTGGCGAAACCAAAGATGGCGAAAACCGCCTGATTTCCGGTTCTGTCTTCGGTGGTCGTACCGCCAACGCTGGTGTTTATAGCTACCTCGGTCGTTTCCACAATCAAATCAGTGTGTTGGTTGAAGGCCGTGACCGCGAGCTGCTGCACTACTTGCGTGCTGGTTTCAACGCCTACTCAAAAATGAACACGTTTATGTCAGCCTTTTCGCGTGGTAAGAAATTTGATTTCACCACCACGGCGAACGGCTCTGAGCGTTGTTTGTTGCCGTTGGGTAACTACGAAGCGGTTATGCCATTGGATATATTGGCAACCCCTCTGCTACGTGCACTTATCGTTAAAGATTTAGACTCAGCCGAAAAATTAGGCGCGTTAGAATTGGACGAAGAAGACTTGGCATTGTGCACCTATGTGTGTACGGGTAAATATGAGTTTGGCCCTATTCTTAGGGACTGCTTGACCACTATTGAGCGGGAGGGTTAATCATGGGTTTGCGTAAAGTCCTTGATTCAATAGAGCCCCATTTTGTAAACGGTGGTCGCTTTGAAAAGCTGTATGCCCTATACGAGATGGTGGATACAGCCACATATAAGCCAAGCATTGTTACACGTACCACGTCACACGTGCGCGACAGTAACGATATGAAGCGTATTATGATTTTGGTCTGGTTTGCTGCCTTACTGCCGATGGTAGTAGGTATGTATAACCTTGGCCTACAAGCCAACACAGCAATAGCTGCTGGTGCACCTCTGGCCGATGGCTGGCGCGAGATGTTTATCAGCATGTTTGCTGGTAACAATCCTGACAGCTATTGGGACAACATCGTATACGGTGCTTGGTACTTCCTACCTATCTACGTAACAGTGTTTATTGTGGGTGGTATTTGGGAAGCACTATTTGCTGCAGTTCGTGGCCACGAAATCAACGAAGGTTTCTTCGTTACTTCTATTTTGTTTGCCTTAACTTGTCCTCCTTCAATTCCATTATGGGCTGCTGCACTGGGTATTTCTTTCGGTGTGGTATTCGGTAAAGAAGTGTTTGGTGGTACGGGTAAGAACTTCCTAAACCCTGCACTAACGGGTCGTGCGTTCTTGTTCTTTGCTTACCCTGCATTCATGTCAGGCGACGCGGTCTGGGTTGCGGTTGACGGCTTCTCTGGCGCCACTGCATTGAGCGTAGCCGCTAGCGAAGGTTTGGTTTCTGGTGCCTTGGGTGGACTCACTTGGTTTGATGCCTTTATTGGCAACATGGCCGGTTCAGTGGGTGAAACCTCGACATTAGCAATTCTGATTGCAGGCGCATTCCTGTTAATCACCGGTGTTGCCTCGTGGCGCATCGTTGCGGGTGTTTTGGCGGGCATGATTGCAACAGCATTGCTGTTCAATGTGATCGGTTCAGAATCCAACGCCATGCTTAACTTGCCTTGGCATTGGCATTTGGTGATTGGTGGTTTCGCGTTTGGCATGATGTTCATGGCAACTGACCCTGTATCTGCCTCTATGACCAATACGGGTAAGTGGTATTTTGGTGGTCTTATCGGCTTTATGGTAATCATGATTCGTGTGGTAAACCCAGCGTTCCCTGAGGGCATGATGCTTGCCATCCTGTTCGCGAACCTGTTTGCACCGCTCATCGACCATTTTGTGATTCAGTCCAATATCAAGCGGAGGGCTGCTCGTGTCCAGTAAAAAAGACTCCATTTCAAACACGATTAGAATCGCATTTCTAGTCTGTTTGGTTTGCTCGATTGTCGTGTCTTATGCCGCAATCTCGCTAAAACCTTTACAACAGTTAAATAAGACGCTGGAAGTGAAGAAAAACATTCTTGCAGCCGCTGGTTTGTATGACGCAAGTAAATCAATTGAAGACCAGTTCGGTGTTATCTCAACCAAGCTTGTTGATTTGCGCACGGGTACTTATGCCACTGACTTAGACGTAGCTACTTACGACCAAAGAAAGGCATCAAAGGACCCTAAGCGTTCTGATAAATTGGATGCCGATACAGACATCGCTAGCATCAAACGCTTAGAAAACTACGCCAAAGTGTACGAAGTCATTGAAAATGGTGAGCTAAAAACCCTTATTCTGCCTATTCGTGGATATGCTCTGTGGTCAACATTGTGGGGCTTTGTAGCACTAGAAGCTGACTTAAACACAGTCGTTGGATTGGGCTTTTATGAGCATGCAGAAACACCTGGATTGGGTGGCGAAATCGACAACCCTAAATGGAAAGCCTTATGGATAGGCAAAGAAATTTATGATGGCAACGGCGACATCGGCGTGTATGTCAAAAAGGGTCAGGCGAATAACGATATCGAATCCGAAAAGCGTTTTGCAGTAGATGGATTGTCAGGTGCTACGTTGACAAGCCGTGGTGTAGATAATTTGGTTCGTTTTTGGATGGGTGATAACGCATTTGCACCATTCATTAAGCACCTTAAAGCAGGGGAGGCATAATAATGTCGACTTCAACTAAGAAGATATTGATACACCCCATTTTTGCTAACAACCCGATTGCCTTGCAAATCTTGGGTGTGTGTTCTGCGCTGGCCGTTACGACCAGCATGCAGGTCACAATGGTAATGGCTATAGCGTTAACGTCGGTGACAGCGTTTTCAAACCTGTCTATTTCACTGATTCGCAACCAGATCCCCTCTAGCATTCGTATCATCGTACAGATGACCATTATTGCGTCGTTGGTTATTGTGGTTGACCAAATATTGAAAGCCTATGCATTCGACATGTCGAAGCAGCTGTCAGTATTCATTGGTTTGATCATTACCAACTGTATCGTAATGGGCCGTGCAGAAGCCTTCGCCATGGCTAACCCGCCGGGCGTTAGTTTTCTAGACGGTATCGGTAACGGTCTTGGCTATTCTGTTGTCCTGATCTTTGTTGCGACCATCCGTGAAATTTTCGGTGCTGGCACTTGGTTTGGTATGACGGTATTCCCAGTCGTTAATGACGGTGGCTGGTATATTCCTAACGGCATGTTGTTGTTGCCGCCTTCAGCCTTTTTCGTGATTGCAGGTTTCATCTGGATTCTGCGTACTTGGAAGACAGACCAACAAGAAGCGCGTGAATTTACGTTGAGTGCCCACGTAAACAAGGAGGCCCTGTAAATGGAAGCCTTGATTAGTTTATTTATCAGAGCCGTATTTGTAGAAAACATGGCGTTGGCGTTTTTCTTAGGCATGTGTACGTTTTTGGCATTGTCTAAAAAAGTGAATACTGCTATTGGCTTGGGCATCGCGGTTGTTGTCGTACAGGTCATCACGGTACCGGTAAACAATTTGTTGTTTAACTATGTGCTTAAAGAAGGCGCATTGGGCTGGGCGGGTTTCCCTGAGGCTGATCTCAGCTTTTTAGGTTATTTGGCATACATTGGTGTCATCGCTGCCATGGTTCAGATCCTAGAAATGTTTCTAGATAAGTATGTGCCGGCACTATACAACGCCCTGGGCGTTTTCTTGCCACTAATTACAGTAAACTGTGCCATTTTGGCTGGTTCATTGTTCATGGTTGAGCGTGACTACACCTTTGTAGAAAGTACTGTATACGGTATCGGATCTGGTGTTGGTTGGGCGTTAGCGATCATGGCGTTAGCGGGTATCCGAGAAAAGCTAAAGTACAGTGATGTACCTAAGGGTTTAGAAGGCTTAGGCATCACCTTTATTACTGTGGGCCTAATGTCACTAGGCTTTATGTCTTTCTCTGGTGTCAGCCTGTAAGTAAGGAGCCAATAAAATGAGTTCAGAAATTCTTTTAGGTGTTGTCATGTTTATGGTCATCGTGTTCGCACTGGTGGCTATTATTCTGGCAGCGCGATCGAAGTTGGTCAGTGTTGGCGATGTCAAAATCATGATCAATAATGATGCTGACCGCACAATCACCGTACCAGCAGGTGGTAAATTACTGCAAACCCTAGCAGATTCAGGATTATTCTTGTCGTCTGCCTGTGGCGGCGGCGGTACCTGTGCCCAGTGTCGTTGTCAGGTTACCGAGGGTGGTGGTTCTATGCTACCTACCGAAGAATCAAGCTTTACGAAAGGCCAAGCACGCGAAGGCTACCGTTTGGCCTGTCAGGTAGCGGTGAAGCAAGACATGGTCATTCAGATCCCTGATGAAGTTTTTGGTGTTAAGAAGTGGGAGTGTACGGTTGTATCTAACCCGAACGTCGCTACTTTCATTAAAGAACTGACTTTGCAATTGCCTGAAGGCGAGAATGTTGATTTCCGTGCCGGTGGTTATGTGCAGCTTGAAACACCAGTACACCATGTCAAATTCTCCGATTTTGAAATTGAAGAAGAATACCGTGGTGATTGGGAACGTTTTGGATTTTTTAAACTTGAATCTAAGGTTACAGAGCCTTGTATCCGTGCATATTCAATGGCTAACTATCCAGAAGAGCGTGGTTTGGTTAAGTTCAATATTCGTATTGCAACGCCTCCTCCTGGCACTCAGTTACCTCCGGGACAAATGTCTTCATACGTATTTAATCTGAAGCCTGGCGACAAGATGGCTGTATATGGTCCCTTTGGTGAGTTCTTTGCTAAAGAGACTGATGCAGAAATGGTCTTTATCGGTGGTGGCGCAGGCATGGCTCCGATGCGCTCGCACATTTTCGATCAGTTGAAGCGTCTTAAGTCGACCCGCAAAATGAGTTTCTGGTACGGTGCTCGTTCATTGCGCGAAACGTTTTATGACGACGAGTACAACATGCTCGCGTCAGAAAATGACAATTTCAAATGGCATTTGGCCTTGTCTGACCCGCAACCAGAAGATAACTGGGATGGCATGACAGGCTTTATCCACAACGTTTTGTTTGAAAACTATCTGCGTGATCATGAAGCACCAGAAGATTGCGAATACTACATGTGTGGACCGCCAATGATGAACGCAGCTGTCATTAAAATGCTCAAAGATTTGGGTGTCGAAGATGAGAACATCATGCTTGACGACTTCGGTGGCTAATCTGAGGTTGCTGTCATAGTGATTCCATTACGGTATCGACAGTCCGTCTTAAAAACTGCCATTTTAATGGCAGTTTTGTTATTAGGCGCCTGTGATTTTAATGAAGCACCTGCGGTGCAGCATTTCTACGGTCGCGCATTAGGCACCAGTTATAATGTGCGGTTTGTAGGACAAGAAAGCGATGTTCGGTCGTTGCAGTCAGGTACCGACACCGCGTTAGAAGCAGTAAACCAGTCAATGTCGACCTACATTGATGATTCAGAATTAAACCAGTTTAACGATGCCGTTGGTGCTGAATGGTTTGACATATCAAACGCCCTAGGCGAGGTATTGGCAATTAGCCAATCGGTCGCTGAACGATCAAACGGGGCATTTGACATCACGGTTGGGCCATTAGTCGACCTGTGGGGTTTTGGGCCAAAAGCGAGAAGAGAGCAGGTACCTGACCCACGTTTACTCCAGGCGGTATTGGCTGACGTCGGCTATCAAGGCATTGTCCTTGATCTGCACGAAGGAGCCTATCGGGTTAAGAAGCTGCAGCCTAGGCGCATTGACTTGTCGGCCGTAGCAAAAGGCTATGCGGTTGATAAGATCGCTGAATACCTCATGGCGCAAGGGTTTACTGATTTTTTGGTGGAAGTGGGTGGCGAAATGCGACTATCCGGTTTGAAGCCAGATGGTCAGGCCTGGAACGTGGCAGTTGAAACGCCAGAGTCAGGCGCACGAGGCGTCTATAAAATCATACCCCTTTCTGGCGTATCGATCGCCACCTCGGGCGACTATCGAAATTATTTCGAAATCGATGGTACCAGATACTCGCATACCATCGATCCAGCAAATGGCTATCCCATTCGTCACCATCTTGCGTCGGTTACCGTTATAACGGCATCAAGCGGAGAGGCAGATGCTTGGGCAACTGCTATGATGGTCATGGGGCCAGATAAGGCAATTACCGTTGCCGAAAAAGAACAGTTAGCTGTGCTGTTAATTGAAAAGAAGGGCACAGAATTTGTTGAACACACCAGTTCAGCCTTTAATAGATTGGTTTTACAGGAGCAATAGCATGGCACTTTTTGCAGTAGTATTTTTAGCGATGTTGATCGTCGTGGGTCTTATGTCAGTCGGCGTTTTAATGGGTAAAAAACCTATTTCTGGTAGCTGCGGTGGCATGTCTGCCCTTGGTATGGACGTCGCTTGTGACGTTTGTAAAGGCGATAAAAGCCTGTGTGAAAGTGAGGAAGCACCTGCGGGTGATTCAGCCAAAGTGATGGCATACGACGCTGCACCCAAAAAGAAATAAAGTCAGCTGCTTATTTATCGAGCATGGCAATGGTTAAGGAAAGTCAGGTTATGACAAAACAACATTTTGATGTAGTCGTTATTGGTTCTGGGCCTGCTGGCGAGAGTGCGGCGATGAATGCCCGTAAAAAAGGTCAATCTGTCGCAGTCGTTGATTCCAGACTGTCAGTTGGCGGCGGCTGTACACATGAAGGTACCATTCCTTCCAAAGCGTTGCGGCATTCGGTGCATCAAGTGATGCGGTTTAACCGCAACCCGTTGTTCCGGCACATCTCAGATCAAAAAATGTTGTCCTATGCTCAAGTGCGCGAATCTGCACAGTCTGTTATCGATAAGCAGGTTTCAATGCGCGCGCGATTTTATAGTCGCAATTTGACGAATCTATTTCATGGCACCGCTTCTTTTATAGACACACATCGGTTGCTAGTCACCCGAGAAATGGGTCTCACAGACGAATTGACTGCCGATTATTTTATTATCGCGACGGGATCACGCCCTTATCGGCCGCCTGAAATTGATTTTAACCACTCAAACGTGTTTGACAGCGATACCATTCTTGAGCAGACCCAAACACCCAGGCGCATCATCATATTTGGCGCAGGTGTTATTGGTTGCGAGTACGCGTCCATCTTTAATGGCCTTGGTTGTAAAGTAGACTTGGTAAACCCAGGTGATCGATTGTTGGCCTTTATGGACGATGAGATTTCTGATGCCTTGAGTTATCACATGCGAAGCCATGGCGTGCTCATTCGACACAATGAAGCTTTTGAGTCATTGACCTCATCGAATGGAGAGGTCACCTTAAAATTACAGAGTGGCAAAGTGCTCAAGGCTGATGCCTTTTTATGGGCCAATGGCCGTAGCGGCAATACAGCTGGGATGAATTTAGAGCAAATTGGCATTCAACCCAATTCCCGTGGGCAAATTGAGGTCGATAGTAATTACCAGACCACAGTGCCTCACATTTTTGCCATTGGTGATGTTATTGGCTGGCCAAGTCTTGCTAGTGCAGCTTACGACCAAGGCCGTGCAGCGACCAATGCTATTTTAGACCAAACCAAAGTGCATGATTTTGTGAATGCGCCGGTTGGTATTTATACCATTCCCGAAATTAGTTCAGTCGGCAAAACAGAATCTGAACTAACGGCACAAAAAGTACCTTATGAAGTTGGTAAAGCCTATTTTAAAGATACTGCGCGTGCCCAAATTACCGGTGAAGATGTTGGCGTACTGAAAATTCTGTTTCATCGTGAAACATTGCAATTGCTGGGTATTCATTGTTTTGGCGATCAGGCAGCGGAAATCTTGCACATTGGACAGGCGATCATGTGCCAAGAGGGCGCAGGGAACACGCTGGAATATTTTATTAGCCATACGTTCAATTATCCAACGATGGCAGAAGCCTACCGCGTTGCCGCACTGAATGGTCTTAATAGGCTATGAAGTCAGTAACCGTGCCAGTAAGCCATTTTCAACAAAACTGTACGGTGCTCTGGTGTGAAAAAACGCAAAAAGCAGCCGTGATTGATCCGGGTGCCGATATAGAGAAGATTGAATTGGTGATTGCGGAGCATGGCGTCACCCTCGAAAAAATTCTTTTGACCCATGGGCATCTTGATCATGCAGGTGCTGCAGCTGAGTTGTCTCGAAGAACCGGTGTTCCCATCTTAGGGCCTCATAAAGCAGACGCCTTTTGGCTTGATCAGTTAGTTGAGCAGGCTCAAATGATGGGCTTCCCCTCTGGCGAAAACACCACGCCAGACCAATGGTTTGCGCATGGCGATACCGTATTGGTGGGTGAGATTTCCTTGCAGGTAGTGCATACCCCCGGCCATACCCCCGGCCATATCTGTTTCTTTGACGCCGCTTCGAGTTCAGCTTGGGTAGGCGATGTGATATTTGCGGGCAGTGTCGGACGTACAGACTTTCCTATGAGCGATAGCCGTGCTCTGGTGCATTCATGTCGAGAGATATTGTTTCCCTTAGGTGATGACGTTCGGTTCTATCCTGGGCATGGACCTAGTAGTACCTTTGGCCACGAAAAACGCACCAATCCCTTCGTCGGTGACCACGCCTAAAAAAACTAACTGATATCCGGATAAATATTTTTTCGTTTAACCTGCCCAAATGCAAAATTTGACTCTAAGAAAGATATGCCAGGAATGCGGGTGAGTTTTTCTCGAATAAAGTTTTCGTAACTCTTAAGACTGCTGCTGACAACCCGCAACAAATAATCTTGTTGACCAGACATCAAATAACAATCCAACACCTCGTCTAGCGTTTGTATCGCGTCTTCAAATGCCTTAATTCGGCTATCCGTTTGTTCAGACAGCCTGATGCTGACAAAGGCATTAATGGGCAAGCCATAGGCGTCAGGGTCTATAATTGCGGTGTATCCCTGAATTAATCCTGTTTTTTCGAGATTTTTAACCCGCCTCAGGCAGGGAGAAGGAGACAAATTGACCTTCTCTGACAACTCTAGGTTGGTTAGCGCGCCATCTTTTTGAATTTCCCGGATTATTTTCCTATCTATTGCGTCCATACCCGCCTCGTTAGCATTTTATGCCAATTATAAGCACATATAGAGCATTTATAGCAACAATATGGCGGAGCAGTTAGTGCATAATTTGATCAACTTTATTCAAAATGAGACAAGACCATGAAAAAAATAATAAATGGTAAAACCCATATTGGTAGTCATGCCTTACACCCTGAGACATTAATGATGTCTTATGGCTATGATTCGTCCCTGTCAGAAGGTTCTGTAAAACCACCGATGTTTTTGACCTCTACGTTTTGTTTTCCAACCGCCGAAGATGGCGAAGCATTCTTTCACATAGCGTCAGGGCGAAAGCCATTACCCGAGGGTGAATCTGCAGGTTTGATCTATTCTCGATTTAACCACCCCAATGTGGAGATTATCGAAGATCGTCTTGCTATTTTGGAGGGTGCAGAAGAAGCCGTTGCCTGCGCCAGTGGTATGGGCGCAATATCGGCCACCATGCTGTCGGTGCTAAGACCTGGCGACGTATTGATGCATAGCTCACCGCTATATGGTGGTACTGAGGTGCTGATTCGTAACATTATGAGCCAGTTTGGCATACAGCTTGTAGAGTTTCATAACGGATTAAGTGAATCCCACATGATGGCCGCAGTAGACTCAGCCAAAGCACTGGGAACGGTTGCCATGATATTTGTCGAAACCCCGGGTAATCCAACCAATGCCTTGGTCGATTTTGAATTAATCAATATGGCTGCCGATAGACTACATGCTGAGACTGGTCGACGTCCGATAACGGTTGTTGATAACACGTTGCAGGGCCCGATTTTTCAAAAAGCAGTGCCCCACGGAATTGATCTTGCGGTCTATTCATTAACCAAGTATGTCGGTGGCCACAGTGATTTAATTGCCGGTGCAGTCTGTGGCAACGGTGATGCGATTAATGCCGTGCGGGTTATTCGTAATTGCATGGGTATCAATTTGGATCCGCATACCTGTTGGATGATTTCCAGATCTATGGAAACCTTGTCACTTCGTATGCACCGCGCTGCAGAGTCAGGCAAAATTGTTGCCCAGTGGCTATCGGACAATCCCTATATGAAAGTGACGCTATTACACCCCGATTTTATAGCCGATGAGGCCTATCAGGCGGTATACAAAAAACAATGTACCGGTCCTGGTTCAACCTTTTCCTTTGTCATGGATGCCGACAGAAAAACGGCTTTCAAATTTATCAATGCATTGTCTCTGTTTAAATCTGCAGTAAGCCTGGGCGGCACCGAGTCATTAGTCAGTCACCCGGCATCAACTACCCACTCAGGTGTACCTGAAGACGTTAGAGCATCGGTTGGTATTGAAGAAGGTCTGGTGAGAATATCGGTAGGGATGGAGCACCCGCAGGATCTCATAGCAGACTTAAATAACGCATTTATGCAGATCAAATAGGGGTGTTGAGCGCACTCTGGCTAGGTTAAGTCGGGATAGTGTAATGCTATAGCGTCGTTTTCCATGTCTAGGATACGCTCATAATCTGACCTACTTGAGAATGTAAAATCTCCAATAAAGAGCTGTTCTCTGACATCTTCCAGTGCGGGGTTTTCACAGGCTTCAAAAAGGGCATGTTGAAGTCTAGCAACCTCTTGTGATGATGCATGCGTGACATAGGGTAAGCAGGGGGCAGGGGCTGTTGTTGTCACTATTCGCAAGTTTTGAGTGAGTCCCGGGACATATCTTTTTGCCAAGGCGAAACTCACCGGATCAACAGCGCAAATATCAGCGTCGCCTGATTGTAGCGCCGCCATCGAATATCGGTGTCCACCAGAAATAGTAACCCGCTCAAAAAAAGCAGCGCCCTGTGCCAACGGAGCAATGCTATGACGAAAAGCAGAGAAGCCAGACTGTGACGCCACATCATTAATGGTGGCGGTACTTCCCTTGAATTCGGCGAGCGTAAGATTAGGCGAGCGGTCGTGACAAAGAATCAAGCTTTGATATTGATAGTTGGCACATCCTTCAACTCTGTAGTCAGGCGTGGCGACCAGCGTTAAGTCGTTGGCGTAGTCATGCGTCAATGGGTATCCACAGGTTTGGCTCAACAACAAATCAGGCATACGCCAAGCGTCGCTATCAGAGCGCGTGCGTAACAAAGATTTTGGCACTGACGTGAGGCCTTGTTTTATGAGTTCCTGCCTGATGCCCCGCCACCACGCATTTGTGAGATGTTCACATTCGGTCCAGTCATACATGGGTAATGAAACGATCATGGAATTCGCATCTTCAGTTTATTGTTGTGTGCATAATAGTATGGCAAATTTGAGTACAAAGATGGATGTCCATATAGGATTATTTTTATATCCAATGTGAACTCAGAGGGGTCCAATATAGGTTCTGCTATGACGGCTTTTGAACGCTTCATCTGCATGAAAGTTTTGACTGCTATGAACGTGAGTGGTCAGCTTTTTGGCCTTTTTATGCGGTAACAATCTGTTCGCAAATGATTTTATTGCCGCTATGACATGCGGCACTTCAAAATGTATATGTTTCCCATGGTCTGTATGAATATCAACATACATCGTGTACACCTCCTTTTGTTGGGTATGGGTGACTCAAGTGGTCGCCATTACCAACCCTTTTCTGGGCAACTTGATAAATCAACTGATAGGTTCTAGCTTTAGTACGGTATTAACTTAGCCGATAAACCACCAAGTTCAATTCTCGATTTGTGCAAATCAATTGTGCGCAAATAACCCAAGGGACTGAAATATGAATTGGGATGACCTCAAATTTTTCCTGGCTATTGTTCGTTCAAAGTCGATTAGTGGTGCTGCACAATCCCTCAATGCGCAACATTCGACGGTTTCTCGACGCTTGCAGAAATTGGAAAATGTCGCTGGTAGCCCCTTGTTTGACCGCAAGAGAAGCGGCCTTACGCTTACTGAAGTTGGGCAGCAGATTTACGGCTCAGCGCTCAAAATGGAAGCAGAAGCGATTAACATCGACAGCCAACTTCATATCGACGATATGGATTGCGAAGGACAGATAGTAGTGGCTGTTACAAGTGAAATGGCTTCAGGCATTTTGATGCCGATGTTTGCCCAGTTTATTGAGCAATACCCCAGGGTCCAGTTACATATAAAGGGTTCCAGTTCAGCCGCCAGTCTGGCACAGCGAGAAGCCGATGTTGCGATCCGCCTCACCAATGCACCTGTTGATACCTTGATTGGAAAACGCATCTTAACGGTATCTTCAGCTGTTTATGGCCAAAAACAGTATGTGCACAATCAAAAAACGGCGGGCCTCGAACCTAGCTGGATTGGCGCTGAATGCTGTGATTTTCATCGCAGTTTGACAAGTCAAAGTTGTGATGCAGCGACGCATCAAATCTACAGTTGCGATGGCAATATGACATTGGCTGCAATAAAGGCCGGACTGGGAATTGCATATTTGCACTGTTTTATAGGCGACAGAGCGACAGATTTGGAACGGGTAGTTGAACCTCAGAAAAAGCATCAACTCGGGTTATGGTGGCTGATGCACCCTGATTTAAGACGTTCATCCCGAATTAAAATCTTCAGAAAATATATGATTGAAGCCATTGAAAAAGAGCGCCATTGCTTTGAAGGTATCCGGAAATAGTAACTACGAAATAGTAACTACTAGTAACTAGTAGTAACTACGACACCCATAGTAGTAGTTCCTGTCCGAATAGTGGGTACTTTCCTAAAGTGGGTGGCTTGTTAGCTCGGTAGTTCCTGTCCGAATAGTGGGTACTTTCCTAAAGTGGGTGGCTTGTTAGCTAATAAGGTTAGCCGCCTAGATGATGTTAGAAATTCGGCCAATCACCGCTGACAACAGAACCCATGCAAACGATAGCTATCGCGCGTAATACCGCTAGGTGCGATACCGATAAACCCGCAAGCTTTTCAGGAAGGGTTGATCTTCCAATACATTGTCGCTGCGTCTCTTGCGCGTTCGGGTCTCTGGCTTGGATTCAGGCGGTGGCACGATCTCTGGCATGGGCGCGTTGTTCGGAATAAACAGGGGCAGGGCGATATTTTGTGCTTTCCTGTCTCGATTCGCAAACCTGACATTAATGCGCATGATGGGCGCCAATACCTGCACAACCGCGAGTGGCTCATTGTCTGGGAGCCTTGCCAGGTCCTGTAACTGTATTTGAATGTGTTTGCTTTCCTGATTCATCCCGCACAACCGCCGCCAAGCGTCCTGTTTGGTTATGTGCGTGATACTTCGACCGCTGGTGTACCAATTGAAGGCTACTTTCTCCGGCACCTCAGGCAGCGTTGGAATCGTTCTGGTGAGTTGTTTGATATGCAGGCGCGAGAGTTGATTAGGTTGTAAGCTGTGATGTAGGGTCTGGTGCCGATGTGCCAGGGTAGATTTTAATACTGGCAGCACGCTCGGTGCCGACTTACCAATGCCACTACACAACTTTGAAAATGTCCGTTTCAGCGTGTTGATATTGTCGATGGTAGACAAGACTGACGGGTCAACTTGGACGACAGCCAAATAAGGCGTGGTGATGCGGCCATCTCGGTTGTCGTCATACCAATAGTCTGTCAACGCGGTTTGAATGTGGTTGCCAATAACGCCTTCAGGCTGCCAATGGGCGGTCATTTCTTGCGGCAGTCGGTTGCTGAGCTTATGGAGCGCTTGGTCGAGTTGATCAAAACAGGCCAATAACGCTTTTTCGATGTCAGTGGTGCCCATGCGTATGTTCCAATTGGCCATTTATTCAAAACAACAAAAAGGGCCCTGAGGCCCTTGTCTTTTTATTTTTTGTCCAGTGATTTTCCGTCTAATACCCGCACTTCTCGCTGAGGATAAGGTATCTCAATGCCCTCTGCCTTAAATGCGTCCCAGTAACTGAGCAATAAATCGCCGCCAACCCGATGTCTACCGTCATCAATGGCTTCTATCCAGTATTCAACCAGAATATCAACACCAGAATCACCAAATCCGCAGATTTCAGCATCAGGTTGCTCTTCGATTGGATAATCAGGCCCGCTTAGGACTGACGGGTGTGCTGCTGTTATTTCACGCAACAGTGCAAACAACTTATGCAGGTCGGTTTGATAGCTCACTTGGAAATTTAAGCTGTACCGCTGCTTGGTGTTTTTATGGGTCCAATTGGTGAAGCTCGAGGTGATGAATTTCTCATTGGGCACCATGACATCTTTGCCATCGAAGGTTTCTACGGTCGTCGACCGCATATTGAGTTCGCGGATGATGCCTTGTGCGCCATCGTCCATCTCAATGTAATCGCCTACGGTCAGTGACCGATCTAGCAAAATAATCATGCCAGAGATGAAATTGGAAGCGATAGACTGCAAGCCAAAACCAATACCAACGCCTAACGCGCCGCCAAACACTGCAAAAGTCGTAAAGTTAATGCCTATCACTTGCAAAATCACGACTGCAATAAATATAAATATGCCCACTTCAAACAGCTTTACTATGACTTCTTTGGTGCCGATCTCAATGTCATCTTGATTGCGAATAATGCGTTTGCCGACATCGTTGGTTTTTCTACCCATCCAAAAAATGAGTGTGCCAAATATCAACGCGCGGGTAATGCCATAGGCAGAAATGCGAATGTTGCCTACCTCAAAAGAAATAGCATCGAGATAGTTAACAACAGGGTTGTACCAGTCCATTGTAATTAATATTGCCAAAGGGATGAAAATCCATGCGGCGCCAGAGCGTTTAATGCGATTAGCAATATTATTGGATAGTAACTTGTAAACGAAAATTGAAACGAAAAGAGACTGGGCTATTTTAATGATCAATGAGTCTGCTAAAACAGCATTGCTGATACCAGAACTGACGCCTAAAAATAGGAAAGCGACGAATACAAAAAAGTAGGGTTGAAATTGATTCAAAAAGTAAAACATATCAAAGTGATTGATGTTCTCTCTAGGATGATTCTTTACCAGTTGAGAGAGTTTTCTATTGACGTACCATGCAGTAATCAAAGCACCAAAAATGAGCGCAATTTCAATCAAAGATTCTCTTACCCATTCCTGATCAAATCCGAGGCTTTGGATTGATGTGAAAATGTCATTAAAATTCATCGTTGGGTTCTCAATAAAATACCGTTGATACATAAAAGCGCATAAGCTGGATCTATTTCAAATCCTGTGGCTTTGGCTTTGGATTATTCGAACTGTACAGTATCCCCCCTTTTTGATAAAGGCACAGCAGCATCGAACCGCCTCATAATCGCAGGTGTAAGCGCCACTTAGTCTAGTTTAGGGTTGCAATTAGGTTAAAGGTAATTTGTGGTTTGCCTTCAGGTCCAATTGCTTCATCCCAAATGACGGCCGGCACAAATTGTCCTTTTAACCATGGGCGTCCCAACGTATGTTCGGCACTTATCTGCACCCAATGGGTGTTGTTATCGGATAGTGGGTCTTCGATCCATTGTGTGCCTAGTGCGGCTTGATACGTCCATTTTCCTCGAAATAATCGGGATCTCAATGTCGAAATCCTTGATGTCCAATCAGTATTCACTCGATATCTCAGCGAATTGTCCAAGCCAATCATGAGCGTTGGTGAGAAATAGTGGTCCCAATAGAATTGGTTTACCCATGTGTTGCCGTCATCTTTATTCCACAATATGCGAGGAATCATGCCCCACTGACTAGAGTTATCCCCGAATTTTAGGGGTAAGCTGGCTTGACCCAATATTACGAGGTTGTTCTTAAGTGACCATCCGAGACCTATTTGTGCACTGCCCAATGCGGGTGTGAATATGGCCGACACTTCAGTTTGCAGGCCAGTGGACTGGGGTTCTTTAGCGGGCCCTTGACTGTCATTTGCCTTGGTATTCTGGCTGGTCGTGATTTGTATGCGCAACTTGTCTTCTAGGTTTGGAAGAAAAACTCGGGCTCTAACGGCTGAAACTGTTTCAATCGTTTTATCGTCATAAAATCGTGTGCCTAGTAGGGCAGTGACCTGTATTTTACCCCCTGACTTTTGGCCAGGATTCGCAAAAATTGAATCAAGCCACCGCGCAGGTACATTCAATTGGTTCCCGAGTTGGCAGTAGGTTACATCCATAATTGATGTCTCGTTTCCCATCGCACATGGAACCGAGGCTGCACTAGCAGAGCGAACGACACACAACATCACAATGATGCAATACAAGGGTATGCGAAAGGCTGAGCTGTTGTTCAACGTAATACCCCCTGTTCTGTGTTTCATAAACTGGTGTAGAACTACCCAAAGCGCTATTATGTCGCCTTTATTGATAAACCCCCACAACGTCAATTTCCATAGTTTAATATATGCTGCTACTTACTGCTAACACCATACCGTTCTGGAGTGCGCAGCAGTCTATAATATTCGCGACTTTATGGGTTTTTGGCCCGCATAAATTGTAAGGAATTAATTCTAATGAAAGAACAGTTGGTGAAATATTGGGAAGGAAATTCGTCAACGGTTATCGACTTGGGGTACAAGATTTTCTTGGCCATGGCGATTGTCGTTGCAAGTGTTGTGATTGCGCGTTTTGTTAAGCGATCGATAATCGGTGCAAATGAAAAGATGCAACGAATAGATGCTACGTTAATGCCGTTAATCAGTGCGATGGCAGCTTATCTTGTTTATACATTGGGTTTATTGATCGTACTGGATGTCTTTGGAGTCAATACAAATAGTATCATTGCACTGTTAGGTGCAGCCGGTATTGCTGTTGGTTTGGCATTGAAAGACACCCTAAGCAATATCGCTGCTGGAATCATGTTGCTGTTTCTTCGGCCTTTCACAGTCGGCGATTTTATTACCTGTGGAGATGTCAGCGGTTCGGTGCGTGAAATTGGGGTTTTTGTAACCGTGATTGAAACTGCAGACGGCCTATATATCTCGGCACCTAACAACAGTTTATGGGGGGGGGCAATCAAAAATTTTACCCGAAATGGTAAGCGGCGCATGGAAATCACGGTTGGTATCGATTATCAAGATTCCATCGAGGTTGGGTTGAAAGTATTGCTAGCAGTTGCGGCTACTGAATCGCGTCTGTTGGCTGATCCAGCACCTCAAGTTATGGTGTTTTCGATGGGTGATAGTTCGATCAATTTACAACTTAGAATGTGGGCACCTGTTGATGTGTACTGGGAAATCTATTGGGCAATGAATCGAAAAGTTAAAGAAGAAATTGAACTGGCGGGTCTTTCGATACCGTTCCCCCAAAGGACATTGCATGTAGTGGAGCCGTTGAAGCTTTAGCGAAATGCTTTGTTGAAATAGTTTAGTGACCAAAAATCCGGCCTGGTCACTATTAACTT
>ERZ767114.39-NODE-39-length-110037-cov-6.081348_pt1 | contig 110037 bp, 99 predicted proteins | sample MGYA00374952_ERZ767114 | MGnify/ENA primary metagenome ERZ767114 (study PRJEB28939, sample SAMN06267156) | marine metagenome | isolation source: Columbia River Estuary | place: USA:Columbia River Estuary, USA | collected 2012-05-05 ... | reverse complement strand
TCCCTACATGCATGACGGACGATTTACAACCCTAGAAGAAGTTATCAATCATTATTCAGAAGGCCTAAAACCGTCCTCTACAATAGATCCTTTAATGAAAAAAGTGGCGCAAGGAGGCGTGCAACTTACCCCAGAAGAAAAAACCGATTTAAAAGCCTTTCTACTCACTCTTTCAGATTCAGATTTTATCAATAACCCTGCCTTTAAAGAGTAATCAATAAATCCAATTGTGCCATTAGGTTTCATAATTGAAATTTGAGTCTTTTATTAGACTTATATTGTATATTTGCAACATATTTAATTTTAATCTATTTAAAATTAATCTATTTAAAAACATGATAAAAGTTTCAGATACAGCAAAGAAAAAAGTAGTCGCATTGATGATCGATGAAGGCTTTGACGCTACAAAAGACTTTGTAAGAGTTGGGGTAAAAAGTGGAGGATGCTCAGGGCTGTCCTACGATTTAACCTTTGATAATAAAAAAGAAGAAAACGACAAGGTTTTTGAAGAAAATAACGTGAGAATTATTGTTGATAAAAAAAGTTTTTTATACTTAGTAGGAACTACTTTAGAGTACTCTGGTGGTTTAAACGGAAAAGGATTTGTATTTAACAATCCAAACGCAAACCGAACTTGTGGTTGTGGGGAATCATTTTCGCTTTAAAAATTAGAAAAAGATGTCAAAATATACTGAAGACGATTTAAGAGAAGAATTAAAAACCAAAGAATACGAATATGGTTTTTATACGGATATTGAAAGTGAGACCTTTGCCAAAGGGTTGAATGAAGATGTTGTTCGCGCTATCTCTAAAAAGAAAAATGAACCCCAATGGATGACCGATTGGCGAATAGAAGCTTTTAGAGTTTGGGAACAAATGGAAGAACCTGAATGGGCGAATGTTCGTTATGAAAAACCAAAATTTCAAGATATTGCATACTATTCTGCGCCAAAAGAAAAACCAAAATTAAATTCTTTAGACGAGGTTGATCCAGAATTATTAGACACTTTTAAACGTTTAGGAATTTCCTTGGACGAACAAAAAAAATTAGCCAACGTCGCGGTAGATATTGTCATGGATTCTGTGTCTGTTGCAACCACTTTCAAAAAAACACTTGGTGAAAAAGGGATTATTTTCATGCCTATTTCTGAAGCAATCCAAGAACATCCAGAATTGGTAAAAAAATACTTAGGAACTGTTGTTCCAACAAAAGACAACTTTTATGCAGCGTTAAATTCTGCTGTTTTCTCTGATGGGTCGTTTTGTTACATTCCAAAAGGAGTTCGATGTCCTATGGAATTGTCTACCTATTTTAGAATTAATGAAGGAGGAACAGGACAGTTTGAAAGAACCTTAGTTGTTGCTGATAAAGGCAGCTATGTTTCTTATCTAGAGGGATGTACTGCTCCAAGCAGGGATGAAAATCAGCTTCATGCCGCTGTGGTAGAGCTCGTTGCCATGGACGATGCAGAAATAAAATATTCTACGGTTCAAAACTGGTATCCAGGAAATGCAGAAGGAAAAGGAGGCGTTTATAATTTTGTTACTAAAAGAGGTCTTTGTGAAAATAATGCAAAAATTTCTTGGACACAAGTAGAAACCGGTTCTGCGGTTACCTGGAAATATCCTTCATGTATCTTAAAAGGAAACAACTCTGTTGGTGAATTTTACTCAATTGCAGTAACAAATAACCACCAACAAGCAGATACAGGTACAAAGATGATTCACTTGGGTAAAAATACCAAGTCAACGATTATTTCAAAAGGAATCTCTGCAGGTCATTCTCAAAATTCATACAGAGGTTTAGTGCAAATAAATTCAAGGGCAGAAAATGCACGTAATTTCTCCCAATGCGATTCTTTATTGATGGGAAATGCTTGTGGTGCTCACACATTTCCATATATCGAAGTTAAAAACAAATCAGCGCAAATAGAACACGAAGCGACAACAAGTAAAATTGGAGAAGACCAATTGTTTTACTGTAATCAGCGAGGAATTGATACTGAAAAAGCAATCGCTTTAATTGTAAACGGGTTTAGCAAAGAAGTGTTAAACAAGCTTCCGATGGAATTTGCTGTAGAAGCTCAGAAGTTATTGGAAATCAGTTTAGAGGGCTCCGTAGGATAATTAAATAAACAAAAACGCCTACAGTTAACACTTAAAGGCACTTAGTATAAAAAAGGATGTTAAAAATAGAAAATTTACAAGCAAGCATAAATGATAAATCAATTTTAAAAGGATTGAATTTAGAAGTAAAAGCAGGCGAAGTTCATGCGATTATGGGTCCAAATGGTGCGGGAAAAAGTACATTGGCAAATATCATTGCGGGAAAAGAAGAATATGAAGTTACTGATGGAACCATTGAGTTAAATGGAGAAGATATTAGTGAGTTAGCTCCAGAGGAAAGAGCACATAATGGCGTCTTCCTGTCTTTCCAATACCCTGTAGAAATCCCAGGAGTTTCTGTAACCAATTTCATAAAAACAGCCATTAACGAAACTCGAAAAGCAAAAGGTTTGGAAGACATGCCTGCTAAAGACATGTTGAAAATGATTCGCGAAAAGTCTGAATTATTAGAAATAGACCGTAAATTTCTGTCTCGCTCCTTAAACGAAGGTTTTTCCGGAGGAGAAAAAAAACGTAATGAAATTTTTCAAATGGCGATGCTAGATCCAAAATTAGCTATTTTGGACGAAACAGATTCGGGGTTAGATATCGATGCACTGCGTATTGTTGCTAACGGAGTTAACAAACTAAAATCTAAAGACAATGCCGTAATTGTTATTACGCACTACCAACGCCTACTCGATTATATTGTTCCAGACTTTGTGCACGTTTTACACAATGGAAAAATTGTAAAATCTGGAGATGCCTCTCTAGCTCTAGAGTTAGAAGCAAAAGGATATGATTGGATTAAACAAGAATTAGTTTAAGATATAAGCTAAAAAGATGGAATTAAAAGATAAAATATTATCATCGTACGTAGCATTTGAAAACCGTGTAGATACGAATTCTGATGTACATGAAATTCGTTCAGAAGCATTTCAAAATTTTGAAGATCTAGGCTTTCCAACAAAAAAGTTAGAAGCATGGAAATATACTTCTTTAAACACTGTTTTAAAGCCGGATTATAGCATCTTTCCGAATAAAGAAAACGACATTGAACTTTCTGATGTAAAAAAATATTTTATACACGATATTGATGCCTATAAGCTTGTTTTTGTTGATGGTAAGTACAATTCTTTTCTCTCAGAAACGACACATGATAATTTTGATGTTTGCCTAATGTCTGCGGCTTTAAGTAAGCAAAAATATAAGGTAGTTATTGAAAATTATTTTAATAAAATTGCAAAAAAGGACAACCTAACTTCTTTAAACACGGCTTTTGCCAACGAAGGTGCTTATATCTATATTCCTAAAAATGTTGAAGTTAAAAAACCAATTCAGATTATTAATTTCACAACAGGTTCTGAATCGGCAACAATGTTACAGCCAAGAAATTTAATTGTTGTTGAGGAAAATGCACATGTTCAAATTATAGAACGTCATCAGAGCTTGACAACGAATCCTGTTTTAACAAATGCAGTAACAGAAATTTTTGCAGACAAAAGAGCTTTTGTAGATTATTATAAAATTCAGAATGACAAAACCAATGCTTCTTTAGTAGACAACACTTATATAGAGCAACAATCGAATAGTGTTGTTGCTGTTCACACGTTTTCATTTGGTGGAAATATTACAAGAAACAACTTGAATTTTTATCAAAAAGGACAACACATTGATTCAATCTTAAAAGGGATTACGATTATTGAAGGAAAGCAACACGTTGATCATCATACTTTAGTGCATCATATAGAGCCAAATTGTGAGAGTCATCAAGATTATAAAGGAATCTATGACGATCGCTCTACAGGGGTGTTTAACGGAAAGGTTGTTGTTGAAAAAGAGGCTCAAAAAACAAATGCATATCAACAAAACAATAATGTTTTAGTAAATGATAAAGCTACAATTAATGCAAAACCTCAACTTGAGATTTTTGCAGATGATGTAAAATGTTCTCATGGATGTACAATTGGCCAATTAGATGATGAAGCTTTGTTTTACATGCAACAAAGGGGTATTCCGAAGAAAGAAGGAAAGGCTTTATTAATGTATGCCTTTGCAAATACGGTTTTAGAAAGCGTAAAAATACCAGAAGTAAAACAGCGAATCACTGAGTTAATTGCCAAAAAATTGGGTGTTAATATCGGGTTTGATTTATAAAAAATTACCTTATTACTAATATAAAAACAAACCACGCAAATTGCGTGGTTTTTTCATTTTTACTCGATCGCCTCCAAGATCCCCTTCAAAAACTCATTCTCTTCAAATTCAGATAATCCAAAGCGAACAACTACTAAATCTTGATCTGGTAAAACATACACCCTTTGGCCTTGGTATCCATGTGCACAATACATGTTTTTTGGAACGTCTTTAAATTGCCCTTCTGTATTTAACCAAAAATGTGCACCATATACACCGCTAGATCCTGGTGTTGGTGTGGTTACATACTCTACCCAATCTTTGTCAAAGAGTTGTTCTCCGTTCCAATTCCCGTTATGAAGGTACAAGAGCCCTAACTTACCCCAATCTCTGGCAGTTGCCCAGGAATAAGAGGAACCAACATAGTTTCCGCTTAAATCAGCTTCTAAAACCATGGTGCTCATCCCTATTTTATCAATTAAATCTGAATACCAAAAGTCTAAATATTCTTGATGTGTTTTAAACAGATTTCTTAAAAGCCTGGATAATAAATTTGTGGTTCCGGAAGAATAATTCCAAGATTCATTTGGCTTGCCCACTAGTGGCTTATATTCTTGCATTTTACTCATGTCTCGGTCTAAAAACAACATTTTAGTAGCGTCAGAAATTTCGTCATAATTTTCATCCCATTCTAAACCTGAATTCATTTGTAGTAAGTTATGAAGTGTAATGTCTTTTCTTGCATCATTCTGCCAAGATTCTACAAGTGCTCTGTTTTGTACATTTAATTTTCCTTGATACTGCAGCACTCCAAAAACAGTACTTAAAATACTTTTTGTCATCGACCATCCTAATATTTTGGAGTCCTGACGAAACCCTCTCGCGTATTGTTCTCCAATAATTTTGTCTTTATAGACAACTACAATAGCCCTTGTATTAGAAGCTTCACAAAGAGCGTCTATTGTTTTATCTAGTTTTTTATAATTGATGTTTCCAAACACGGTATCTTTTTGAGATGCATTCCAAAAAGGATACAAATTTGCAGTATCCAAAAACGATCTATTAGGTGTTGAATAAACGGTTGTTTCGTCTGTATCTCTGAGTGTTAAAACACTTCCTAACCCTTCTCTATAAAAGGCCTTTCTCGACAACAAGCCAAACACAGAGGAGCTGGCCGTTTTATTTTCTAAATCAATTTTATCTGAGGCTAAATGAACTGGCGAAAAATTAGTATCGGTACTATCTGTCAAAGCCAAACTTCTGTTGGCTAAAAAAACAGAAGAAGCTGTATTTTTTGCAGAATATCCTGCCAAAATATTTAATTTCGGATAATTATAAACGACGGTACTGGTAATCACTACCGTTAATAAAAGGAGTATTCTCTTAAAAATCTTCATCATAAGGTTTTAGTTATGCGAAAATAAGAAAATCATATTGTCTTTTTGAAAACTTTAAAAAATCAACCGTTATCTTTGCATTATAAATTCGATTCGTATGATAAATATTGATAAAATTCGAAAAGATTTCCCAATTCTAAATAGAACGGTAAACGGCAAGCCTTTGGTTTATTTTGACAATGCCGCCACCTCACAAACACCGCAAATAGTTATTGATACTATTGTTGATTATTATAGCAATTTCAATGCAAATATTCATAGAGGTGTTCACACGTTAAGTCAAGAGTCTACAGATAAGTATGAGGAAGCCCGTATAAAAATTCAAAAACATTTTAATGCAGCGCATGCTTACGAAATGATACTAACCTCAGGAACAACCCATAGTATCAATATGGTGGCTTCAGGGTTTGAAACATTGTTACAAAAAGACGATGAAATTATTGTGTCGGCTTTAGAACATCATTCCAATATTGTTCCTTGGCAAATGTTGTGTGAGAAAACAGGTGCTATTTTAAAGGTAATTCCAATGAGTTTAGATGGTTCTTTGCAAATGGACGTGTATCATAGTTTGGTCAATGAAAAAACAAAAATTGTCTTCTGTAACCACGTTTCTAATGCTCTAGGAATTGTAAATCCTATTGAAGAAATTATTGAAAAAGCGCATTTATTTGGTGCTGCAGTTCTAATTGACGGAGCTCAAGCAACCCCTCATATTAAACCAGATGTACAAGCGTTAAATGTTGATTTTTATGTAGCCTCTGCCCACAAGTTATGCGGTCCTACAGGGGTTGGTTTATTGTATGGTAAAAAAGAATGGTTAGAAAAACTACCTCCTTATCAAGGTGGTGGAGAAATGATCGATACCGTTAGCTTTGAAAAAACAACCTACGCGGGTTTACCTCACAAATTTGAAGCGGGAACACCAAATATTTGTGGAGGAATCGCTTTTGGAACTGCTTTAGACTATATGAATGCAGTAGGTTTTGAAAATATTGCCTCTTACGAACACGACCTTTTAGAATACGGAACAGAAGAATTATTAAAAATTGAAGGCCTAAAAATCTACGGCACAACTGTAGAAAAAACAGCGGTCATCTCTTTTAATGTTGGAGAAATTCATCCCTATGATATTGGGGTTATTTTAGACAAGCTCGGTATTGCCGTTAGAACCGGACATCACTGTGCGCAACCGATTATGGATTTTTACAAAATCCCTGGAACCATTAGAGCTTCCTTTTCTTTTTACAACACCAAAGAAGAAATTGATGTTTTTATTACCTCCCTCAAAAGAGCTGTTTTAATGCTCTCATAAGAAAGATCTTAAAATAAAAAAGGTTGAGCTTAGCTCAACCTTTTTTTTATTAGATATGTATGTTCTCTTAAAAAAAGAACAAACTGCTTAATTATTAATTGTCCAAGAAAGGTAATACTGAGAACCTGTTGCACCAACACCTGGAGCACTAAAATACTCTTTACCGCATAAATTAGCTCCTCCAAGTTTAATGATAGATTTTAAGCTTGGTATTGCATAATTTACTTGTGCATCAACTACGGATCTAGCAGCAACCATTCCATCGTAGAAAGAAGATTCCCATAAGAACGAATCTTGCCATCTGTAGTTTACATTAAATCCAAAGTTTTTAAATAGTTTTTCTTTTCCAAACTGAACCTTCACTTTATGTTCTGGAGTATTAAAACCTGCTTCAAAATCTGGATTACTACCTCCTGTTTCTTCAAATTTTGCATAGGTATAATTAACCCCTAAATTAAAGCCATCAAACACCTTTTTTGAGACACCTATACCTAAACCATAAGAACTAATGTCTGAATCAGAGTTAGAATCAAAAGCAACTCCTTTAAAATCTCCTGATTGCAAAGCAATTAAAGCGACAGGAGTTGGCATTGGTACAGGAGAACCAACTGCTGGTGCGATATCTACAGCATCATTTAAAGCAACACTACCATATAATGGTGCAACTGCATTTCTGCTTGCAATAAAGTCTTGATACATGTTATAATAAGCACTTACATCAAGCGTAAAACCTTCTATAACACCTCTATATCCTACTTCATATGCCGTTACAAATTCTGGCTTTACAAATTCAATATTAGATTTCTTTAAATCAGCTGGATTTCCAGAAGCTAAAAAGGCTCCAATAGAACTTGCTGTCCAAGAATTGTTATACGCCATGTCTCCAGTTAAAACTTGAGTGCTTCCAATATTAGTACCTCCAACTGCATTAAGGTAGCCTGCCAAACCTTGATTAATACCTAAAGAAAACGGCAAAGATCTGTATCTATCAATATTATCTGGAGCAGTACCTATTAGGATTCCAGCACCTGCATCTAGACCAATATACTGATCTTGAGTTGTTGGGTTTCTAAAACCTGTTTGAATAGAGGCTCTGAAATTATGGTTTTTATCTTCTCCGGCGGCATACGATAAAGACAGCCTTGGAGATACGTTCCCGTCAAAGTTTTGCGCTTTATCATACCTAGCAGAAGCGGTTACTTTTAAACGATCTTCTAATAACTTTTTTTGCCCTTGAACATAAACACCAAGCTCGTTATAGTTAATTGCTCCGTCATAATCTGTAAAAATAGTTCCACTAGAATTTAAAGAGTACTGTCTTAAAGACCCTCCTACTTGAATTTCTGCAAAATCTATTACATCTCTAAAGTTGTAATTTACATCTCCGTGGTATAATTTAGTTTGATCTTGAAACTTAGATCCAGTTAATAAATTTGGATCATTTGTAATTTTTTCTTTAGCTGCTTCAAAATCTGTTGATCCGGGAACAAAACGATTTCTGTCTGCAAAAGCTCTTGCCGCAGCATGATCCATTCCAGGAACCCCTAGACCTACTAATGCCCCTAAGTAAGCACCTGCATATTCTTGAAACCAATTCGTATCAGATGACCATTCTCTGTTAATATTAAGTGCCGCAAAACGTGTATCATAAGAATCTCCTGCGTTTTCGGCAGTCATGTATCCTCTTACAAAAAAGTTTTTACCCCTAAACTCTAACCTGTGTTGAGCCAATGTAAAGTTCTTGATATTATATCTGTTTTGTCCCTGGTAAACAGTGTTACCAGTACCAAATTTAGAATTCAAAATAACCTCTAAACGATCATCTCCAAAAGGTCGGTAATTTAAAGTAGCTGCAAATTTAACGCTCTTTGCAATATTGTTCATTAAATCATTGTCTGTATATCCGGTTCTTGTTACTCTTTGTGATCCTAATGTCCCTGCAGGTGTACCTGCCAATGCATCCCAGTTAAACGTGGTTCCAGCTTCATCTCCATACACATTAAGTCCGTTGTATGCTGGATTCCCAAGGTGGCTTGTAGAAGCACTATTTACTTCGTCTCTATAATCTACGGCGTTCCACTCTGTTCCTTTTAAATAAGACAGGGTTGCTTTTGCAGCAAATTTATCAGAAAAAGCATGTGCTATTCGGATACCTGCATCAGTATATTCATTGTTCCCTGCAGCTTCTTGACTTGTTACTCCAGATTTTACAACAACACTAATTCCTTGGTCGTCAAATGCACTTTTACTTCTCATGAACATAATCCCATTGAAAGCATTTGCACCGTAAAGTGCAGAAGATGCTCCGGGTAATATTTCAACAGATTCAACATCTAACTCAGAAAGTCCTAATAAATTACCAACGGCAAAGTTTAATCCAGGAGCTGAGTTGTCCATTCCATCAACCAACTGCATGAATCTTTCGTTTGCAAAAGTTGCAAAACCACGAGTGTTTACAGATTTAAAGGTCAAACTGTTTGTGTTTACATCTACTCCTTTTAAATTCTCTAAGCCGTCATAGAAACTTGGAGCTGAAGTGTTTTTTATGGCTCTAGAATCCATTCTTTCAATAGACACTGGAGACTCCATAATACGTTCTGGAGTTCTGGATGCCGAAAGAACAATCTCATCTAAAGAAGTTTGGTTTTCTACAAGGCCTACGGCAACTTTTTGGTTGTTTTCGGTGATTTGTATTTTGTTCGTTTTAAATCCTAGGACAGAAACCTCTATGGTAAATGGAGGAGTGTCCGAAACATTTAATACAAATTTTCCGTCGAAATCTGTTGTTGTACCAACAGCTTTTCTGGAAATTTTGATGTTTGCGCCAGGAAGTGTTTCCCCTGATTTTGCGTCTTTTACGGTCCCTGTAATCGTTGTTTGCGCAAACATTGCTGCACTTCCAAAAACTACAAAAGCAAATAGTAAAATCTTTTTTGTCATAATTTTAATTATTAGTTAACTAGTTGCAAAATACAAATTTTTTTGAATTCTTAAATAAAAAGGCCAAAATATTAAGGGGTTAATAAAAAATAACTGTTATTTATATCAAATAAAAAGTTTATAAACGACTCTTTATAAGCAAGAAAGAAAGTGTTAGTTGTCGTATCTTTGTTTTAAAATTTAAAACACTTTGAATACCGTCCAAAATATTTCTAATTTTTCTACTTCAGAGAAAACCTATGTTACGATTGGCACTTTTGATGGGGTGCATTTTGGTCATCAAAAAATTATTGAAAAATTAGTTTTGGAGGCTAAAAAAGCGAACAGAAAATCTGTATTATTAACTTTTTTTCCACATCCAAGAATGGTGTTGCAAAAAGACAATTCTTTAGAATTAATAAACACTATTCAAGAGCGCGCACAACTGTTAGAAAAAATTGGTTTAGATTATTTAATCATTCATCCTTTTAGTGTTGAGTTTTCAAGAATGTCTGCTTTGGCATTTGTCCGTGATCTTCTAGTAAATCAACTGAATATTTCAAAATTAATTATTGGATATGACCATCATTTTGGAAAAAATAGAGAAGGAAATATTGTTCAATTAACCGAATATAGTCATCTATATGAGTTTACCGTTGAAGAAATTCCCGCACAAGATATTGATGATGTTTCAGTAAGTTCGACAAAAATTAGAACCGCTTTAGCTAATGGAAATTTGCAAACCGCGAACAACTATTTGGGATACCCTTTTATGTTGAGCGGAACTGTTGTGAATGGAAAGCAGTTAGGAGGAAAAATCGGATACCCAACAGCAAATATCAATATAAAAGAAACTTATAAATTAATCCCAAAAACAGGAGTCTATATTGTCATGTCGAAAATACAAGGCGCCAATGTATATGGGATGATGAATATCGGCAACAGGCCAACGATAGGAGGGGATTATCAAACGATTGAAGTTCATTTTTTTGATTTTAATGCCGATTTATACCACCAGCAACTAACGATTAATCTCCTGTATTTTCTTCGTGACGAACAAAAATTTGATTCGATTGAAGATTTAATGCTCCAGCTTAAAAAAGACGAACAAACTGCTAGAAACTTTATCGAAAAGAATCTCTAAAACGAGATTGCTAAAGTGTGAAGCATACTGTATATTTGCCTTATTAAATCACCAGAAAAATGTTACAAGTACAATTTATCAGAGAACACAAAGAAGTTGTTTTAGAAGGGCTAGCAAAACGTAATTTTTCGGACGCTGAAACCATCATTGAGCAGGTTTTGACTGCAGATGAAAAAAGAAGAGCAACACAAGTTTCTTTAGACAATATCCTTGCTGAATCTAATAAAATGTCAAAAGAAATTGGTGCTTTTTTTAAATCTGGTGAAATTCAAAAAGCAAACATCTTAAAAGAAAAAACAGGCCAATTAAAAGAAGAGTCTAAAACACTCTCCGAACATCTAAATAATTATGTTGACACCCTACAAAACTTGTTGTTTCAGATCCCTAACATTCCCCATGCTTCTGTAAAAGCAGGAAACTCTGAAGAGGACAATGAGCAAATTTTTAGCGAAGGCACCATTCCTGATTTAGGAAAAAACGCGCTACCTCACTGGGAGCTTGCTAAAAAATATGACATCATCGATTTTGAATTAGGAAATAAAATTACAGGTGCTGGATTTCCAGTATACAAGGGTAAAGGTGCAAAATTGCAACGTGCTTTGATCAATTATTTTCTTGACAAAAACACAAAAGCAGGATACACCGAAGTACAAGTTCCTCATTTAGTTAATGAAGCTTCAGGAATTGCGACAGGGCAATTGCCTGACAAAGAAGGGCAGATGTATCATTGTCCTGAAGATGATTTATACCTGATTCCAACCGCAGAAGTACCAATTACAAATATGTTTCGAGGGAACTTAGTACAAGAAGCTGATTTTCCAATAACATGCACAGGCTACACGCCTTGTTTTAGAAGAGAGGCCGGAAGTTATGGTGCTCACGTAAGAGGGTTAAACAGATTGCATCAATTTGACAAAGTAGAAATTGTAAGGATTGAACATCCTGAGAATTCCTACAAAGCTTTAGATGGAATGGTGGCACATATCAAAGACATTTTAAGAGAATTAAAATTACCTTATAGAATTTTGCGTTTGTGCGGAGGGGATACCGGATTTACAGCGGCATTAACTTTTGATTTTGAACTTTTTTCTACAGCTCAAGACAGGTGGTTAGAGATAAGCTCTGCGTCAAATTTTGAAACTTTTCAGGCAAATAGGTTGAAGCTTCGTTTTAAGAATAAAGGTGGAAAAAGTGAATTAGCACATACATTAAATGGTAGTGCTTTAGCTTTGCCGCGCGTATTGGCAGGGATTCTAGAAAATTATCAAACAGAACAAGGAATTCAAATTCCTGATGTTTTGATTCCTTATACTGGATTTAGCACAATCGATTAACTTATAGCGGGTACAATCCTAGTTCGTTTGACTTTTGTTCTTTTCCGAAGGAGCAATCAATAAATGAAACGATTTCTTTTCTTATCATTTCCGACACAAACAACTTGCCTGTAATGTAAGTATAAGAAACATTCGTTTGGAGCGCTTGTTCTTTAATGTTGCTTATCTTTGAATAGAAATGAAAAAATTATTTTTACTTGCTTTTTTGTCAATAACTAGTCTCAGTTTCTCTCAAAACGATTATTTGTTAGGAGAAAGCTACTACAACGAAGAGGCATATGAAAAAGCCTTACAGGTTTTCAAAAAACTACACTCAAAGAGCCCTTTTAACACCGCTTATTTAAGGCGTTTGATTAGTTGTTATCAGGAAACATCTCAGTTTTCAGAAGTTGAAAAACTTTTACTTACAAAACTGAAAAAAAATCCTAAATACGGTTTTTTATATGTCTATTTGGGATATAATTATGAACGTCAACAATTAAAAGATCTGGCCGAAAAGAAGTATGCTTTAGCCATAAAATCTATTGAAAAAACCGGAGCTTATGCAGCTATTATAGGGCGTACTTTCAAAGAATATAATCTTTTAGACAAGGCTGTTTTGGCCTATGAAAAAGGCATGTCAAAAAATGAAAATGCCAATTATAATTTTCAAATTGCAGAAATTTACGGAGAAAAAGGAGCCTTCAAAAAAATGTTTGGAGCGTACGTTGATTTGATCGACAAAAAAGAGGAATATTTTAATCTTGTGCAACAATATGCAAGTAAATATATTACTGAAGATTCTGAAAATGAAGCAAATGTCATTTTCAAGAAAACACTGTTGATAAAGTCTTCTAGTCGCCCAAAAAAAGTATGGAACTCTTTATTAAGTTGGTTGTTTACCATACAAAAAGAATACGGAAAGGCGTTGATACAAGAAAAGGCGTTGTACCGGAGAAATTCAAGAAGTTTAAATCCCATTTTTACACTAGGAAAAATAGCTTTCGAAAATAATAATTATACCGCATCAAAAGAATGTTTTGATTTTATAACTCAGACATCAAGTTTAAATGGGGAAAAAATTAATGCCTATCTATACATTGCAAAAATAGCTGTTGCTACGAATAACTCTAAAACAGAAACACTATTTCAGTCACTATTTGACGAATTTGGTAAAAAAGCACGTACAATAAGGTTACAAGTAGTGTATGCTGACTTTTTAACCTTTTCACAAAATAATCCTGAGAAAGCTAAAAGTGTTTTGGAAAATGCACTGCTTTTTTCTAGCTCAAAATTTGAGAGAGCTAGGATCAAGTTAAAATTAGGAGATATTCTTGTTTTTACAGGAAAATACAACAAAGCATTGCGCTATTTTTCTCAAATACAAACACAATTAAAAAACCATGAACTTGCCCATCTAGCTCGCTTTAAAGTAGCACAAACCAGCTATTTTAAGGGCGATTTTACTTGGGCAAAAACACAGTTAAAAGTTTTAAAAAATGCTACTTCACAGCTCATTGCAAATGATGCTGTTGCACTGTTTTTAACCATTACAGACAATGAGCCTGTAGACGCTATCCCCTCTGGACTCGCTCAATATTCCAAAGCGACATTGTTGGCTTTTCAAAATAAAACACAACAAGCAATTGATACTTTAAGCAGTATAAGTCTCCATTATAAAGGACAGCCTATAGAAGATGAGGCTCTTTTCAAACAAGCAAAGCTACTCATAAAATTGGGTAAATTTGAGGCGGCAATTGCCAGCCTTAAAAATGTAATTAGCCTAAACCCGGAAGGCATTTTAGTTGATGACAGTTATTATGAATTGGCAGAATTGTACAACAATTATATAAAAAACCCTGAAAAAGCAACAGAATACTATCAAAAGATTATTTTTGAGCACGCCGCTAGTATTTATTGGATTGCTGCGAGAAAAAAATATCGAAAAATCAGAGAAAATCCCTTTTTAACTTCAAAAGAATAGACAATACAAAAAACTCATACTTCTTAAAAATGTATATATACAACGTAACAATAAATATCGAAAATAGTGTTCATGATGAATGGCTCACTTGGATGGAAACTCATATTATAAAGGTTTTAGATACAGGCAAATTTACCTCTGGAAAACTAACAGAAGTTTTAGTTGAGGAAGAAATGGGGGGCAAAACATACTCTGTTCAATATGCTTCAAATTCTAGAGAAGATTTAGATCATTATTACAAATATGAGGCGGATAAACTTCAGAGAGAAAGTCTTAAAAAATTTGGAGATAAAATGGTAACTTTTAGAACAGAATTGAAATTGATAAAAAAGTTTTTTCCAACAAACACCAAAAATTAATTTTTAAGAATAAACAAGACCCTTGTTTCGTTTGTTTTAAGAGCGAACCTACAAGCAACCATACCGTAATTAAGTTTTACATTTGTAAAAACATAAAAACATTTAGACTGTGTCTGTAAAAGCAAAAAAACATTTAGGTCAACATTTTTTGAAAGATGAACGTATTGCAAAAAACATTGCTGATGCGCTGACCGAGAAAGGATATGAAAATGTTTTAGAAATTGGACCAGGAATGGGTGTCTTAACAAAATACCTATTACAAAAAAAGGCAAAAGTTACTGTCATGGAAATAGATCGAGAATCTGTCGCCTATCTAAAAGACACGTTCCCGATTGAACACATCAAACTAAACACTTCTAGTGATAAGTTTGATATTATAGCGGGTGATTTTTTAAAGTTCGACTTGTCAACGATCTTCAAGAAAAAACAAGTAGCGATCATCGGAAATTTTCCCTACAATATTTCTACTCAAATTGTTTTTAAAGCCATAGAAAATAGGGCTTATGTTCCTGAATTTTCAGGAATGTTTCAAAAAGAAGTAGCAAAACGAATTGCAGAAAAAGAAGGCAGTAAGGTTTACGGAATTTTATCGGTTTTAACCCAAGCTTTTTTTGAAGTGAGCTATTTATTTACAGTTCCTCCCTCTGTGTTTGATCCGCCGCCTAAAGTAGATTCTGGTGTTATTAGGCTCATTAGAAAAAAAGACTATTCACTCCCTGTTGATGAAAAGTTATTTTTTAGAGTTGTAAAAACAGCATTCAACCAAAGGAGAAAAATGTTGCGCTCTAGTTTAAAATCATTGAATCTTTCGGATTCTTTAAAAGAAGACCCTATATTTGCGAAAAGACCAGAGCAATTGTCTGTTCAAGAGTTTATTATACTTACTCAAAAAATAGCATCAAATGGCGTTTAAAATTACCGCATCATTTTTAGAAAAATTAATTGGACTCATCAACGAGAATAAAGATTCTGAAATTAAAAAATTATTTTCTGAGATTCATTATGCCGATGTTGCTGAAGTTCTAGAGGAGGTAAGTTTTGACGAAGCTATTTACATCATTAAACTTTTAGACAGTGAAAAAACCTCTGAAATACTCACGGAATTAGATGATGATATCCGAGAAATAATTTTAGAAAACTTATCTGCAAAAGAAATTGCAGAGGAAGTGGAAGAAATGGATTCTGATGATGCCGCTGATATTATTGGAGAGCTTTCTGAAGAGCGTCAAGAGCGCGTAATTTCTGCTTTAGAAGATGATGAATTGGTCGCAGATATTAAAGAACTGCTTTCTTATGAAGAAAATTCTGCCGGCGCCTTAATGGCGAAAGAATTGGTGAAAGTATATGAAACTTGGACTGTTGCAGGTTGTTTAAGAAGAATAAGAGCACAGGCTAAAGAAGTCACTAGGGTTCATTCTATTTATGTCGTCGATAGAGAAGAAAAACTTATTGGAAGACTTTCTCTAAAAGATTTAATCGTTGCAAAAAACGAGCAAAAGATTTCTGAAATTTATATTGACAAAGTAGATGTTGTAAATGTAAATGAAGAAGAGGAAGAAGTTGCTAAAATTATGGCAAAATACGATTTAGAAGCAATTCCTGTCGTTGACAATCGCAATGTTTTGTTGGGTAGAATTACCATTGATGATATCGTTGATGTATTAAAAGAAGAGGCCGATAAAGATTATCAATTGGCAGCCGGTTTAATACAAGACGTTGATTCTGATGACAGCATCTTAGAATTGACAAGAGCGCGATTGCCTTGGTTGTTTTTAGGATTAATTGGGGGTATTGGAGCTTTTTTAATCATGGAAGGTTTTGAAGATGCTTTTAAAGGAGGGGCTTTCGTCTTATTTTTCTTTACACCACTAATTGCCGCAATGGCAGGAAATGTTGGTGTACAATCTTCTGCTATTATTGTGCAAGGTCTCGCAAATGACGACGTAAAAGGAAGTATTAATAGCCGCCTTCTTAAAGAAATGCTACTCGCCGCATTAAATGGTGTTATTTTAGCGTTGTTCCTCTTTGTTTTCGTTTGGATTACGAAAGGAGATATACAAACCGCTTTGGCAATTTCGGTGTCTTTGGTGGTTGTGATTATTGTTGCGGGTTTAATCGGTACTTTTGTTCCCTTGTTTTTAAATAAAAGAGGAATTGATCCGGCCATAGCAACAGGACCATTCATTACTACAAGTAACGATATTTTTGGAATATTAATTTACTTTATGATTGCTAAATTTATTCTAGGAATTTAATTTTTGAAACAAGTCCCATAAAACAATCCCAGTGGTCACTGAGATGTTTAGTGAATGCTTGGTACCTAACTGAGGAATCTCTATACACAAATCAGCGGCATTTACGACTGCTTCTTGCACTCCTTTTACTTCATTTCCCATTACAATTGCATATTTCTGATTTTTTTCTGGAAAAAAAGTATTCAATTTAGTACTGTTTTCTACCTGTTCAATAGCCAAAACTTTGATGTTTTCGTTTTTTAATTTTTCGACCAACGTCAGTGTGTCAGCAACATATTCCCAAGCAACGGACTCTGTCGCTCCTAAGGCTGTCTTGTGAATGTCTTTGTTTGGCGGAGTTGCACAAATACCACACAGATAAATTTTTTCAATTAAAAAAGCATCTGAGGTTCTAAAAACAGAACCAATATTGTTTAAACTTCGAATATTATCTAACACGACAATTAAAGGCGTTTTCTCAATGGCCTTAAACGCATCCACTGTAATTCTCCCTAACTCGTTGTTTTTTAGTTTTCTCATAATTTGTGGATAATTCCCTGATAATTATAAATGACCACCTAATCCCTTTTTTCTATCTTAGCAAAACTAATTGAAAAATTCGAAAAAGTTGGCAAAATCGAACCCTAAAAAGGTAACTCCTTTAATGAAGCAATACAATGCTATCAAGATAAAGCATCCTGATGCAATGTTGCTTTTTCGAGTAGGCGACTTTTACGAAACTTTTGGAGATGATGCAAAAAAAGCGGCAGCTGTACTTGGAATAACACTCACAAAGAGAGGGGCAGGAAGTGAAAGTGAAACTGCTTTGGCGGGTTTTCCTCACCATTCTTTAAATACCTATTTACCAAAATTGGTTAAAGCAGGTATGCGAGTCGCTATCTGCGATCAATTGGAAGATCCCAAAATGACTAAAACGATCGTAAAAAGAGGAGTTACAGAGTTAATTACTCCTGGGGTTTCTTTAAATGACGAGGTGCTACAAAGCAACAAAAACAACTTTTTAGCTGCAGTTCACTTTGATAAAAAACAGCTCGGAATTTCTTTTCTAGATGTTTCTACAGGAGAGTATTTAGTCGCTCAAGGAGATGCAGCATACATTGATAAATTATTACAAAACTTTAGTCCAAGTGAAGTGTTGGTTCAAAAACAACACAAACAAGAATTTATAGCGCTTTTTGAAAACAGGTATTACACTTTTTATTTAGACGATTGGGTTTTTCAACCCGAATACGCTAATGAAACCCTACAAAATCATTTTGAAGTGAAAACCTTAAAGGGTTTTGGAATACAGGATCTTAAAAAGGGAATTATAGCTGCAGGTGCCGTTATGTACTATTTATCAGAGACACAGCACAACCAACTAAAACACATACAGTCTATAGGCCGAATAGCTGCAGATAATTATATTTGGATGGATCGTTTTACGGTTCGAAATTTAGAGCTATACCATCCCAATTCGATCAATGCGGTGACTCTTTTAGAGGTGATAGACAAAACCATTTCACCAATGGGTGGACGATTGTTAAAACGTTGGTTAGCACTTCCTTTAAAAAATATTGATGCCGTTAAAAAACGTCATGAATTGGTGAAATTTTTTATTGATTCCGATGATTTTTCACAGATCGTAACCTATCAATTAAAGCAAATTTCAGATTTAGAAAGGCTTATTTCTAAAGTTGCTACCGGAAAAGCTTCTCCAAGAGAAATTGTCTTATTAAAAGACTCTTTAAAAGCAATTTTACCCATAAAGGAATCCGCAGAAAAAAGTGCTAATAAAACAGTAAAAGAACTCGGAAATCAACTGCACACTTGTACAGCGTTGATTGCAAAAATTTCTGAAACTTTATTTGAGAATGCTCCAGTAAGCATTCATAAAGGAAACGCAATTGCAACAGGTGTTCATGAAGAATTGGACAGCTTAAGAGCTATTTCATCTACTGGAAAACAGTATTTAGATGATATGTTGGCGCGTGAAACAGAAAGAACAGGAATCTCGAGTTTAAAAATTTCATTCAATAATGTTTTTGGCTATTATATAGAAGTAAGAAATACACATAAAGACAAAGTTCCTGAAGAGTGGATTCGAAAACAAACTCTGGTAAGTGCAGAGCGCTATATTACGGAAGAACTAAAAGAATATGAAACCAAGATTTTAGGAGCCGAGGAGAAGATTCAAAAATTAGAGCAAGAAATTTTTTCTAAATTATTGCAACAAATCATTCAATTTGTACCAATTGTTCAAGAAAATGCTCAAATTATCGCCAAAATCGACTGCTTATTGTCTTTTTCTGTTTTAGCAATTGACAACAACTACGTGCGTCCACAAATGGATGAAAGCACCGATTTAGAAATTAAAAACGGAAGACACCCTGTTATAGAAAAGCAGTTGCCAATTAGCGAAGAATATATTGCAAACGACGTCGTATTGAATAGAAATCAGCAACAAATTATTATGATTACGGGGCCAAATATGTCTGGTAAATCGGCTATTTTAAGACAAACAGCGCTCATTGTTTTATTGGCTCAAATGGGAAGCTATGTCCCGGCTCAAAACGCTAGAATTGGTATTGTAGATAAAATTTTCACGAGAGTAGGTGCAAGTGATAACATCTCTATGGGGGAATCTACTTTTATGGTAGAAATGAATGAAACCGCTTCTATTTTAAACAACCTTTCTGAACGTAGTTTGGTTTTACTCGATGAAATTGGCCGAGGAACCTCTACCTATGACGGAATTTCAATTGCTTGGGCAATTTCTGAATTTTTACATGAACACCCCTCGAAAGCAAAAACACTATTTGCCACACATTACCATGAGTTAAATGAAATGACGGCTACTTTTGGGCGAATTAAAAACTTTAATGTGTCTGTAAAAGAACTAAAAGATAGCATTATTTTTCTGAGAAAATTAGTTTCTGGCGGGTCTAACCACAGTTTTGGTATTCATGTAGCAAAACTTGCAGGAATGCCGAATAGGGTTGTTCACAGAGCCAATAAAATATTGGTTCAATTAGAAAAGAATGCGAAAAACAAAGAAGTTAAAGAGGTTTTAAAACAACATCAAGAAGAAAAAATGCAGCTTAGCTTTTTTCAATTAGATGATCCTTTGTTGGAAAACATTAAGGAAGAAATTTTAGCCACTAACATCGATGCCTTAACCCCTCTCGAAGCACTCATGAAATTGAATGAGATTAAAAGAATGCTGATTAAAAAATAACATTTATTTGGCAAAAGGTTATTGTCATTCCTTCGTTTAAAGTTGATCGCTTCTACTCAATTTACTTTTTTCTTAAAATAAATAATTTATTCCAAAGTTAAGGTTTGCTTGAATATCGAAAAAAGTAAGGTCTGATATTGTTCCAACACTACCTGCTAAGTTTATTCCAAAAAAGTCCCTTATTTTAAGCTGGTAACCTGTTTTTAACCCAATGAATCCAAGAGTTTTAGAACTCCACCCTTGTAATTCTCCTAATTCAAAAGACGGACCATAGTAAAAGCCCTCTCCTTGTTTGTTGTGATAAAACTTCAGATTAACCCCAAGGGAATAAGTAACTTCTTCACGATTATGTGAATAAACATTGAAGGGTATTTCGATCCCTTTTGAGCCGTCATTATTTATAAATTCATAAGAAACTGAAGATCTAAATCTTGAAAGGGACTAGTTTTCTTGATGGAATCTTAAATGTAAACTCAAGATCTTTGTAATCATTTTCTGGATCAAAACGATTGAACACTCTTACCCTACCGTTACCTTCAATAATATAATCATAATTAAATCTATCAAAATAACTGCCTTCATCTTCAGGGACAATTCTAACTCTATGCTGTTTTTCTGTAACAGATATAACATTAAAGAAGCTTTCTTCTGGTTGCTTATAAAGATCAGCCTTATCTAAATAATAATAAAAAGATTTATATGTATCGTCATTTAGACTATACGATATATTGATTTGCGCCAAATCAAAATTTTCTTTAAGTCTATCTGCTTCTTCTCCCAAATTTGTAGGGTGATAGACATTATTTTGCATCTGAAAAAGTTCTCTTGTTATATCTTCTTGATTGTACATCACCTCTTTTTCATTAGACGATTCGATAGCTATCTCAAAATTCGCAACTTCTTGTCCGTAAGGTGCCCACAGAGACGTACTATACAAAGCGAATTGAACAGAAATATTTTCTATTCCATAAATTGAAGCACCATGAATCCCAGCCGGACAGTAACTTCCAATTTCTTCTTCATTTTTAAATGCAATCTGTTCTGCAAATTTATATTGTTGTGAGTCTGCGTATGAAGACGCCTTGATGCTTAATGTTTGAGTGTTATCTGAAAGTGTTATAAAAAATTGATCTTCTTCTATAACAACAGGTTCTGCTGGAACAACAGAAACATCTTCTGAACATGATATAAGCACTAATAATATTGGTAATAAAAGTTTGGGGGTTTTCATAATTTAAAACTTAGTTTTTAGCAAGTATATTAAAAAAAAGGAAGGAGAGAGACAAAAAGCACCTATTTAAGACAAAGCATTGTTTTTATTCGATAAAACACTAAACACCCTGCTGTATTGTGTTTCTAGTTTTGAAGATTCCTTTATTTTTTTAAATAACAATTATCGAAAGAAACATCAAGCAAGAAAAAATACAGCTTCGCTTTTTTCAATTAGATGATCCTTTGTTGGAAAACATTAAGGAAGAAATTTTAGCCTCTAACATCGATGCCTTAACCCGTATCGAAGCACTCATGAAGTTAAATGAGATTAAAAGAATGCTGATTAAAAAATAACCTTTATTTATAGCTGTTTTTGGTTAGAGATAAGTTTGTTAAAAACAGCACGATAAAAACAATAGCAAAACCTGTATCAGTACCTATGACCGTTAACGATCTATTAAAATTACTTCAAAATCAACAAAGCGCGCGTCTTCATCTCTTATTTAACTGCCGGCAAAAAACGCTGCTAATAATTATAATTTTACGCACGTTTATAAGTAATTACAAGCATATCACGATGTCCTGACAATGCTGAATCTACTTTCAATATGGGAGATACCCCATGTGCAACTCGGAGGTCATTGATCATAATCGATTCCATAGGATTCGTAAGTGTAAATTTAGCAACTTCATTACCCTCCAAATTCTGCACGGTAGTCTCTCCTCCAACGATATTGGATCTTTGAATTAAAGTCATCAAAACATAGTCTACACCATCTTGATGCATGCCTTCCGGCGTTGGCTTTCCTTGATCATCACCAGCAAGTATCCGAAATTGATGCACCTCAATATGCCATTCATTTAAAGGTGATAATGTGCCAAAAGTGCGTGCTCCAAAATTAAGTATACTGCGCATAATTTTACAATCACAAATACCCTTTTTTATTGGTTCAAAATATCGTTGAAGCCCACCATTCAGGGTGTTGAAGTGGGTTGTTTGGTAGTGAGGTTGGTGGGGTTTTGGTCTAACTTCTAGTCCAGATTTGTTAGCTGAAAAAACCGCATGCCTACGGAGACGGTATCGGCCACCGTCAGACATATAAGTGTCTTCAGGAAGATCATTCCAACTTGCACAAAATTGTTCAAAACTTACTTTGTCTGAAGCACCTAGCACTTCTAAAAATTGATCCCCCTCAAATTTAACAAAGTCATTTTTCGTAAGTTTTATGCAATGAGTTTCTGGCTCAATAAATTGAGATGAACATTTACTATCAAATGAAGGTGTTTCTTTAAGGAAATCTAATAATAATTTACTCATAATATAAAATAGTTTTACTGTTTATTAACGGGATATTAACGGGATTTTCAATAAAGATATAAGAAACCCTTTTATAAAAAAGCAGTATTGTGTGAATGGTCTTTAATAATGTATAAGTGGTGTTTAATATTGTATAAATGGTGTTTAATAATGTATTAATGGTTTTAAAAGTTGTTTTTTTGTTTCAATTATTTATTGGTGGCTCGTTGTTTTCTCTCTTTTAAACTCAACCAAATAACTCGGGTTATGATTTCTCTCAAAGTTTGCTGAAGTTGCAATAAAACAAAAAACAAAACTAAAATGCGTCTATTTAAAAAAGCAGTATTTTATCAGATAAAAGACCTAAACAGGATCATATATTCTGCTTCTAATTTTGAGGAGCCTCTTTATTTTTTTTAACAAGAGATCTCTAAAGAAACATCAAGCTAGAAAAAATAATTTCAATCAATCCGTTTTTACATATTTATTAAAATATCTCCTTATATTTGTTGAATGAATCCTACTCTATTATTTATCAGCGGACCCGAAATTATGGTAATTATGTTACTTGTGGTAATGATTTTTGGAGCAGATAAGATTCCTGAAATTGCAAGGGGCTTAGGAAAAGGGATGCGTCAAGTAAAAGATGCTACAAACGACATCAAAAAGGATATTAAAGAAAGCTCTGAAAAAAACAAAATTGATACCGATATTGCAAAAAACATCCAGAAAGAAGTGAGCAATGTTAAGGACAGCATAGAAGATCTCACAGGTCCCATAAAAAGGAATTTATAGTTTTTACTTCTTTACACGACTCAGTGTTAAACCGTCTCTAATTGGCAACAAAACCGTTTCTATTCTTGGGTCTTCATTTATAAGTTTATTATAGGCCAAAAGGGCTTTTGTATCTGTGTCTTTTCGATCTAGTTTTTCAACAACTTTACCACTCCAAAGAACATTGTCTGACAAAATCATTCCCCCAGGATTCATTTTATCAATAATTAAATGAAAATAATTGATGTAATTCGCTTTGTCTGCATCGATAAAAACCAAATCAAATGTTTCGTCAATTGTAGGGATAATTTCTAGCGCATTTCCAACAAACTGAATGATCTGATCCCTATATCCTGATTTATCAAAAAATTTATTTTGAAGTGTTTCTAGTTCTTCGTTTTTATCAATAGTGAAAATTTTTCCTTTGTCTTGCAACCCTTCAGCGAAGCACAATGCAGAATATCCGGTATACGTTCCAACTTCTAAAATATTTTTGGGCTGAATTATTTTTGAAATCATCGACAAAACTCTTCCTTGAAATGCCCCGCTTAACATCCTTGGGTTTAATACTTTTTGCCAAGTTTCTTTGGTCAATTCTTTTAAAATTTTAGGTTCTTGCTGAGAGTGTTCAACAACGTAATCATCAATTTTTTCAGGTAGAAAATGCATGCTAAATAGTTCTTATCAGAGAATCGTTTCGTTTGTCTAATTGTTAAAAATAAAAAACAAATGTACTGTTATTTTTTATGAATAATGTGCCTCCTTTTTTCTAATCAACTCTGAGTGACTATGCAAATGATCGTGCATAATATCCTTATAAACTCACTAAAATAAATCTACTTAACAAAATCTATCCTTAACATTCCGAGAGAAATAAAGCAGCAAGAAATAAGGATGCCGATCAATAAAAGAAGGGTCTCTATGTGGAATACCATAAAGATGTTTTATATCTGATGATATTTCTTACATTTACATCATCATTAAAAACCAAAAAGATGTCTGCAGCAAATAAAGAATACAAACGGGTAACCGTTAAATCTTTGATAGAAATGAAAGCAAACAGAGAAAAAATCTCTATGCTAACTGCCTATGATTATACCATGGCAAAAATTGTCGATGGGGCGGGAATCGATGTGATTTTAGTTGGTGATTCTGCCTCCAATGTGATGGCTGGCCATGAAACCACGCTCCCTATTACCTTAGATCAAATGATTTATCATGCAAGCGCTGTTGTTCGCGCAATAGACAGGTGTTTAGTCGTAGTAGATTTACCCTTTGGTAGCTATCAATCTGATCCTAAGGAGGCGCTGCGCTCTGCGATCCGAATTATGAAAGAAAGTGGTGGGCATTCTATTAAATTAGAGGGTGGAAAAGAGGTTAAAGAGTCTATCAAGCGTATTTTGAATGCGGGAATTCCTGTAATGGGACATTTAGGTTTAACCCCTCAATCTATCTATAAATTTGGCACCTACACCGTAAGAGCAAAAGAAGAAGAAGAAGCAGAAAAACTAATGGAAGAAGCCTTGATGCTAGAAAGAATTGGTTGTTTTGCCTTGGTCCTAGAAAAAGTGCCAGCAAAATTAGCTAAAAAAGTAGCTGATGCGTTAACGATTCCAGTCATTGGTATTGGTGCTGGAAACGGTGTTGATGGACAAGTGCTTGTTACGCATGACATGATTGGAATGACCCATGAATTTCATCCTCGTTTTTTACGTAGGTATTTGGATCTATACAATGAAATGACAGGTGCTTTTCAAACCTATAGTGAAGATGTAAAGAGGGGTGATTTTCCAAATGATAAAGAGCAGTATTAAAAAAACTGTGTATGAAAATTCTCCATATCGATTCGAACCACCCTTTATTAATCAATCAGCTTAAAGAGCTTGGTTTTCATAATGATGAGGATTACACATCTACCAAGGCTGAAATTGAAAAAATAATTCATTTATATGATGGATGTATCATCAGAAGTCGGTTTTCTATTGACAGATCATTTTTAACCAAAGCAAAAAAATTAAAATTCATAGGACGCGTCGGAGCGGGTCTAGAAAATATCGACTGTGAATTTGCGGCTTCAAAAAACATCGCCCTAATTGCTGCACCAGAAGGAAACAGCAACGCTGTTGGCGAACATGCATTAGGAATGTTGCTTTCCTTATTTAATAAATTAAACAAAGCGGATAAAGAAGTTAGAAACGGAATGTGGCTTCGAGAAGAAAATCGAGGAGTAGAGCTCGATGGAAAAACGATTGGATTAATTGGATATGGAAATATGGGGAAATCTTTCGCTAAGAAACTTCGTGGATTTGATGTAGAGGTTTTATGTTACGATATACAATCATCTGTAGGCGATGAAAACTGCAAACAGGTTTCTCTAGAAGAACTTCAAAAAAAAGCAGACGTTTTAAGCCTTCATACTCCACAGACAGTTCTTACTGAGAAAATGGTGAATACAGCTTTTATCGAAGGTTTTGAAAAGAATTTTTGGCTGATTAATACCGCTCGTGGAAAATCGGTGGTCACAAAAGAATTGGTTTTAGCATTAAAATCTGGGAAGATATTGGGAGCAGGATTGGATGTGTTGGAGTATGAAAAATCTTCCTTCGAAAACCTCTTTTCTAACGATCAAATGCCTGTCGACTTTAAATATCTAATTCAAGCTGAAAATGTTTTACTATCGCCTCATGTAGGGGGCTGGACCATAGAAAGTAAAGAAAAATTAGCACAAACTATTGTCTCCAAGGTCAAAGCAACCTTTGCCTCATAGCAATTCTAAAATAAACCCATCAGCAAAAGCTTCCCTAAAGGGCTATACATAAATAGGAGCGGGGAGTGTGGATATTAAAAACCAACACCTTGATTTACAGTGATTTATGTGTTTGTTGTGAACAATAAATCGGATCAGAAAGAATCAACGCTATAAAGAAGTCGATGATTACAATAAAAGGCTTTAAATTAGCCCATATTAATCAAACATCTCTTATACTATGAAAATCCTATCGAACCATCCAACAGAAGTATTAATCCTGTTTTTTTTAATCGTAACTTTTGTTCAATCTGGAATTGACAAAGCCATCGACTGGAAAGGAAATGTTGAATTTATTAAATCTCATTTTAAAAATTCACCTCTAAAAAATAGCGTTCCTTTATTACTTGCTATTATCTTGGTTATTGAAATATGTGCGGGTATTTTAATGACGGTGGGAGTATATCAAATTTACACTTCTGGTAACAAAGAGATTGCATTATTAGGTGTCGTTCTCTCTGCTATTGCATTAATTTTTTTACTTATTGGACAACGTTTAGCAAAAGACTATGCAGGAGCAATGTCTTTAGCAGTCTATTTTATCATAACTATTTTAGGTGTTTATTTATTAAATAGCTAAAACTTATAGAAAATAGGCTTGAGTATAATTAAAATCAATTATAAAGATGCTTCAAAAAAGGCTTTTAAGGGTTTTTTTAGTTTTTCTGTCAATAGTTTATATCTGCCAAATCAAAAGAGCCTTAAACCGCTTTAAAAAGCCAATTAGCCCTTTTTTATCACATATATTAAAGAAGAATACTCAGAAGAAGTCATGGCTTTGCAATTAGAAACAAAACCCCTGTAAAGCGCATTCACAATATTCATCCTCCCTTTTTTATATTTTTCACTCAACAAAGAAACGTAATAAGAGTCAAATTTCATGGGAATTGTTTTTTCTATCACCATGTTTTCTGATAAAAAAAGTTGGCGAATTGAATCTTGAGAAAAATGCCAAAGATGTCTAGGAACATCAAACGCTGCCCAAAATTCTTTGTAATAATTTGCATCATCACTTTTAAAATTAGGAGCTGCAATAATTAATCTACCATGAGTAGAAAGCAACTTCTTTAAGTTTGAAATATACTCTGATAAATTTTCCACATGTTCTAAAACATGCCAAAGCGTTATTATTTCAAATGTTTGATTTTTGAAATTGGACAAGTCTTCCCGAAGAACAATTCCTTTGTTTTTAGCACTAGCCCTTGCTCCTTCGTCTGGCTCAATTCCAAAGGTATTCCAGGAGTTGTTTTTGCAAATTTTCAAAAAATCTCCTGTTCCTGCACCGACATCTAAAAGGTTTTTTTCTGGTCTAGTATCGCTATTTTGAATTCGTAGACTTTCATTTATTAATCTTAACTTTCTTCTTAAAGTAATGTTTTTTACAGCTTGATAAATTTTATCAAATAGTGTTTTTTTTGAATCTGTATGAGAAATATAATCCTCGCTTTGATAGTAGTTCGATAGATTTTTAGGAACAGGTTGTGTGACCAACATTTCAAACTCCTTATTAATCATGACCTTAAAATGCTCGCCTGAGACGGTATGGTCTTTACAATTTGAATAAGGCTCTAAATTTTTAAAAAAGTCTATTTTATTTGACATATAAATTATATTGTTCCACGAGGAACCTCTGAGTTTTTAAAAGAACCTATCTACCCATATACACCAACAACACAGAGATATCACTTGGGGATACACCGCTAATTCTACTCGCTTGTGAAATAGATGTTGGTTGAATTTTACTTAGTTTTTCTCTAGCCTCATAAGAGAGAGATGTCACTTTTTGATAGTTAAATTTAGAGGGAATGACAACATTTTCCAGTCTATTTAATTTGTCTGCATTGTTCTTTTCTTTTTCAATATAACCTGAATACTTTAAGTGAATAACCGCTTGTTCTATGACCTCTTTGTCAATTTCATGAATTGATAAAAAAGAGGTTAGCTTTTCAATATTCTTAAAATCAGAAAAAGCCAATTGCGGTCTTGCTGCTACTTTGTAAAACTTAACCGATTGATTGATTAGTGCTAAGTTTTTGGCTTCTAAAATAGGGTTAATCTCCTCTTGGCTAACACTTGTTTCTTGTAAAAACTTTATCAATAGGCTTGTTTTTTGCTGTTTTTCCTCTACACGATCTAGTCGTTCTTTAGACGCTAAACCTATTTTATATCCTAAGGGTGTTAGCCTTAGATCCGCATTGTCCTGTCTTAATAAGGTTCTGTACTCAGCTCTAGAAGTAAACATCCTATAAGGCTCATCTGTTCCTTTAGTAATCAAGTCGTCTATGAGAACCCCTATGTAAGCTTCGTTTCTTTTTAAAATAAAAGAGGGTTTCCCTTGGGTTTTTAAAGCGGCATTAACACCAGCCATTAATCCTTGTGCTGCAGCCTCTTCATATCCGGTGGTCCCGTTAATCTGTCCTGCAAAAAACAAATTCTTAATTCGTTTTGTTTCCAAAGAATGTGTGAGCTGAGTTGGAGGAAAATAATCGTATTCTATAGCATAGCCGTACCTTAAAAACTTCACATTTTCAAAGCCCGCAACAGACCTAATGGCCTTGTCCTGAATATCTTCTGGTAGAGAAGTTGAAAAGCCATTGACATACATTTCAACAGTGGTCCAGCCTTCTGGTTCAACAAATATTTGGTGGCGATCTTTAGATGCAAAACGATCGATCTTATCTTCAATAGAGGGGCAATATCTTGGCCCTGTTGATTGAATCCTTCCATTGAACATTGGAGACCTGTCAAAGCCTTCTCGAAGCAAGGAATGAACATCTAAATTAGTATATGTGAGATAACATGAACGTTGTTTTGTCAACGCTTTGGTAGATGGTAAATAAGAAAACTTTTCTGTGACTTCATCCCCTGGCTGCTCGGTCATTTTGGAATAATCTAAAGACCTTCCATCGACACGAGGTGGTGTTCCTGTTTTCATTCTACCAGATTCAAATCCTTTTAAAACTAAATCTTCTGTAATTCCTGTTGAAGCACCTTCGCCAGCTCTTCCGCCTCCGAAACTTTTATCTCCAATATGAATTAGACCGTTTAGAAATGTTCCTGCAGTTAAAATAACTGTCTTTGCTTTAACTTCCAATCCAAGTTTTGTTTTGACACCAACGATTGTATCCTCTTCAAACAACAGACCATTCACAGCGTCCTGGTAAAAATCTAAATTCTTTGTTTGTTCTAAAACTGTTCTCCAACATTCAGCAAACTGCATTCTATCGGATTGAGCTCTTGGACTCCACATTGCTGGGCCTTTTGAGGTGTTAAGCATCTTAAACTGAATAGCGGTTTTGTCTGTAACGATACCACTAAACCCTCCAAGAGCATCTATCTCTCTTATGATCTGACCCTTGGCAATACCCCCCATAGCAGGATTGCAACTCATTTGAGCGATATTTTGTAAATTCATTGTAATTAACAAGGTGTGAGCACCCATGTTAGCAGCGGCAGCGGCAGCCTCGCTTCCTGCGTGCCCCCCACCAACTACAATTACATCGTATGTTGTTGTAAATAAACTCATTTTTTATAGTTTCACGTGAAACTTTTTATTTATTGTATTGATTATCAACTAATTAACAATATTAATGCTTTGTCTTCAGCATCAGTCATCTGTTTTTTTTCTAGTACCGTCTTATCTTTAAAGCCGATGTAGTGCAACACCCCGTGAATCATCACCCTGTGTAATTCTTCATCAAAAGAGACTTTATAGTCTTTCGCGTTCTCTACCACCCTCTCAATAGAAATATAAATATCTCCGCTTATTAATTTTCCAATAGTATTGTCAAAACTAATAACATCCGTTAAGGTATCGTGTTGCAAAAAATCGATATTTAACTTGTGTAAATAAGCGTCATCACAAAATATATAATTAATCTCACCGATGGTAAATCCATGATTGTCAACAATCTTAGCAACCCAGTCCTCTAGGTGTGTTGTTTTTTTTAATTCAAAGAGGGTTTCGAAATTAAAGGTGATCATAATTAATTATTCTTAGTGTCTGAAAAGTAAGCCCTAACTTTCTTTTTATAATTTTGACGCAAAGGTAAGGATTGTCTGTTTAATATTTCTGTTTGATTATAAAACTGCTTTTGAAACTTGATTGCTTTAATGTTATTCTTTTGAAGACGAGTATCACTTGTTTTAGAAGTTCTCTGGTTATCCTTTCCTTGGTCTAGTGAGGCATCGTTTAGCTTTAGTAAATCATAGGATAAGCGTTGCATTTTTTGTAGTGTTGAAAAATGAAAGCCTTTCTCTAAAATTTCATTTTCTAAATCCTCCATGCTTTTTAGTGCTTTTCTTGCTGGAGCGCCAGCACCTCCTTTTTTATTTGATGCTTTTTTAAACTGATCTTGCAGTGCTTGTCGTAAAAAAGATTGTTGTTTGTAAATTTCATAAAGTTCCTCGTCAAGCGCATCTCCTGTACCGTTATTGTTCCCTTGTTCATTTTTAGACCCATCGCCCTTCTTTGATTTCTTTCCTTTATTTCCAGGTTGATCACCTTCTCGTTGAAAACCTTTCTTCAGCCCCTGTTTCATTCTCTTCGTGAGCTCTCCTTGACTTTTAATGAGGTCTGGCAATCGAAACCCTGGACTTTTCTTCTTCTTTCCGGCGCCACTTTTCATAGACATAGCATTCTTCATATTGCTTAAGGTTGAACTTAAGTAGTTTGCTAAATTATTGACAGCCATCATAACATAACGCTGATTTGAAGCACCTTTTGAAAACCTATTTTCAGAAAAATTATCTAAGGATTGATCTAAATTATAGTGCGTTGTAGATAAATCGTTGTTGATCGTTTCAGATAGCTTTGGCAGGCGCATGGATAAAACATAAAGACTGTCATCGATGTGTTTAAAATACGTTTTTAATTGATATTGCTTTTTTAGGTCTTCGCCAAAATCTGGATGCACAGTAGATCGATCTGTAAAAGTGTTGATTAATTGTTCTTGTTTAAAAGAAAAGATGACTAAGTTTTCTAGTATTTTTCGAAGGTCATCTAGATTTTCCTCCATTGACTCTCCTTGCATTTGTTGCATTGCTTGTTCCATTTTAACACTCATGCTTTTTAGTTTGTTGGAGGCTTTTTTTTGAGACGCCTTGGCTCCTGAAAAATTTTCATTTAGGAGCTTCTTTTCCGCCTCATTAAGGGATGAGTCAATCGCTTTTTCTTCTTCTCCTAAGTCGGGAAGCTGCATGGGGTCTTTTAAGTTTATATTGTCTTTATTTAATTGTTTTAATTCTTCTTTAATTTTTTTAAACTCTTCGCTGATTTTATTTTGATCACCAATTAAAGGGGTCTTTTTATTAATTTCTTCTTGTTGTTTTTGAGATAAATTTTCAATTTTATTTGCAATCTGCATTGTTTTTTGCTCTATGTAAAAGCGTTTAGTTAGCTCTAAAATCCTAGTGAGACTTCTCTCTTGTTGTTGGTTTTGTTGCGCTAGTTCTTTTGCTTTTTTTAGGAGGTCGTTTTTATTGAGTTTCTCTGCTATTTTTTCGATTTCTCTTAAAAGTGTTTCTTTTTTTTGTGCGTTTTTCAACTCCTCTAAGCGCTGCTGTATTGCTTCTTTTTTACTTTTGAACTCCTGGTTTAGTGGTTCTTTTTTATCAAAAGTCTCTTCTAGTTTTGTTGTTTGACGCTGCATCATTTTAGAATATTTTTGCTGACGCTCAAGAATCTTTTCAAACTTATTTTTATCACTCCACCCTAACCTCTTTTTTGTTTGTACTTCGTTTTGAATTAAATTCAACTCTTGCTGAATTTGTTGCTGATTTTTTGAAAGGCGCTGCATGTTGTCAATAGCATTTCTTTGATTTTGCAGCAACTCTTGCTGAATTTCTTCGCTTGTTTTTTTTCTAAAAGTAAACGACTTACTCATTGTTCTTTTGCTTCCATTTATGGCGTCATTGTCAAAAACCTGAAAAAAGAATTGATAGCCAATTCCTTCTTTAAGGTTGAATCCATTGGGAAATTGATAATAAAATGTTTGAATGTTATTCTTGTTGATTTGCAAATTTAGCTTTTGTTCTTTTTTAGGGTCCCCCTCTTCCTGTGCCACTATTTGAAAACTACTAATTCCATAATCATCTGAGATCTGTCCTATAAATTCTGCTGTGTCTTGAGTTGTGCTGGTGCTATTCGTTTCAACATATATAGAAGGAGATGCGTCTTTAACAACCTCTACTTGAAACTGAAGTTTTTCAAAATCTTGTAAATAATTGTTAGAAGAACTAATTTGATAATTAAGATCTCTTTTTACGATTTTTGAATATGCAAAACGTTGCTGAGTATAATTTTTAAAAAAAGATTTATTAGCGCTCGTAGTGAAAGCAATTGAATCTGTTTGAATTGCATCTACAGTCCATGTGACTTTTGTTCCTTCAGGTACGGAAATGTTTCCACAATTATCAATCTGTTCGTTTTGTCTATTAAGATAATTCGGATATTTTAACCCTAGAGAAATATTGTTAATTGTTGGGGTTTTTATAACTTTTACCTGATAACTCTTCGACTGAATTCCACCGGAAGCTAAGTAAAAAGAAAAGGAGTTTTGAACATTCGTAAATGTATAGACAAACGCTCCTTTGTTGGTGTTTTTTAAATAATATTGTTGACTTTTAAAATGAATATACGCCTCTTTAGGTCTTTCCGATCCTTCGATATTTACAAGGATGGTGATTGATTTTCCTTGAACGACCTCAAGATTGGGGTTTGACACATAAAAAGAAAATGGAGGGGGAGGAACATAAGCGGTTTTGAAATTAACAACTCGCTCAAAACTTTGTTTGAACAAGGAATGAGAGTCTGTAAAAACAATCCCTACCCAAACTAATAAAGGAAAAACTGCGTATTTTAAATATTTTTTATTTTGCTTAAAATCAACTGCATTTGAAAAAGAAAAAGCAGCTAATTCTGTTGATTTTTGATCAATACTTGCGTTTAATAAATCGGACTGAAGGTGGTTTTTTTTTAATTGTAAAACATTTAAAAGTTTGTCTTGGACCTCTGGAAAATGACGCCCAATCATTTTTGATGACTGCAGGTTTGTAATCCCTTTTTTTAAACCAATCAGCTTCAAAAAAGGAAAGGCAATAAAACGAATTAATAAAAAAAGCTCTACCCCAAGAAAAAAATAAAAAAGAAACGTTCTAGAGGTTGGTTTAAACCATAAAGAATGCTCTAAAAATAAAATAAAAAAAAGGTACAAAAAGCCAAAAGAAAAAAACAAAATCACCCCTTTTATCAACTCACTGGTGTAGTATTTACGCGTAAATTGATGTAATTTTATTTGTATGCTTTCAAAAGGATCCATAATCGTAAATAAAAATACTATTTTTAAAACGATGTAACAGCATAAATTTGTTAAAACCATTGCTTAATCAAGTGTGTTTAATAAAAACCCGTTGTTAAATCCTATAAATGAGGATGTTCTTTTATTTCGAATGAATAATTTCTCGGACAGTTGTCTTACTAAATGTATGTATGAAGCCTTTTCATAAACTCTTTTTTTTGTGCGTTTAGTAAAGTATCTTTACACCTTAAAATTTATCAAAGATGAAACCTAATATTCGTGTTCGTTTTGCACCCAGTCCAACAGGACCTCTTCACATTGGTGGTGTAAGAACTGCTTTATACAATTATTTATTTGCTAAAAAACACCAGGGAACTTTTGTCCTAAGAATTGAAGATACAGATCAAACTCGCTATGTTAAAAACGCAGAACAATATATAGTAGACGCTCTCGAATGGGCTAAGATTCCTTTTGATGAGGGGCCGGGAAAAAACGAAAAATTTGGACCCTACAGACAATCTGAAAGAAAAGGTCTCTATAAAGAATATGCCGACATCCTTATAAATTCAGGCTGGGCTTATTATGCGTTTGATACTTCAGAGCAATTGGATGAGCATAGAAAAGGGCATGAAGAAGCAGGGAAAACGTTTATATATAATTGGCACAACAGAGAAAAAGGGCGCTTGATAAATTCGCTTGTCTTGAATAAAGAGGAAGTAAAATCAAAAATAGACGCTGGAGAAAAATTTGTAATCCGATTTAAAAGCCCAGAAAATGAAAATTTACAAATGGAGGATGAAATTCGTGGGCAAATTTCAATTAATACGAACACTTTAGATGATAAAATTTTATTTAAAAGCGACGGAATGCCGACCTATCATTTAGCAAATATTGTTGATGATCATTTGATGGAAATTAGCCACGTAATTCGTGGAGAAGAGTGGTTGCCGTCAATGCCTTTGCATGTTTTGTTATACCGCGCATTTAATTGGGAGTGTCCAAAATTTGCACATTTGCCTTTGATTTTGAAGCCTGTAGGAAAAGGGAAGCTGAGTAAAAGAGATGGAGATAAACTAGGGTTTCCTGTTTTCCCTTTAGAATACACAAATGAAATCTCTGGTGAAGTTTCTCGAGGTTATAAAGAGGATGGATATTTTGCAGATGCTTTTATCAATATGTTGGCTTTTTTGGGTTGGAACCCAGGGACTGAGCAAGAAATATTTTCGATTAACAACCTTGTAGAATCCTTTGATTTAAAAAGGGTTGGTAAATCTGGTGCAAAGTTTAGTGCAGAAAAAGCACAGTGGTTTAACCAACAATATATGCAAAGTAAAGAGTCAGATGAGTTGGCAAAAGCATACGCTCAAATTCTTAAAGAAAAAGGAATTACCAAAAATTCTGCGTTCATTGAAAAAGTTGTTTCTTGTGTAAAAGAAAGAGCAACTTTTGTGAGTGATTTTTGGAGCCTATCGTCTTTCTTTTTCGAGGCTCCAACAACATATGATGCCAAAGCTTCTAAAAAAAACTGGAAAGAGGAAACAGCTGCGCTCATGGAAGAGTTAATATTAAAGATTTCGTCCATAACTGTTTTTTCCTCTGAAAATACAGAGAAAGAAATAAAAGAATGGATTTTAACAAAAGACATTGGTTTTGGAAAAGTAATGCAGCCTTTAAGACTCTCATTAGTTGGTGCCTTGAAAGGGCCTCATTTATTTGACATCATAGAGATGATTGGTAAAGAAGAAACAGTTCAAAGACTTAAAAACGCAATTAAAAATTTATAGCAATGAAAAAAATACTCTTTTATTTAATTTTAAGCAGTTGTTTTACAGCTCAGGCGCAATATGGATATGGTAATGGTCAACGGCAAAGACAGCGCCAAATGCAACCAATGCAGCCTCAACGAAAAGCTCCAGAGCCTAATTTTGAAGTAGAAAAATACATTGGAATTATCATTTACGATATTAAAAAAACCGCAAAAAAATCGGGTGTAAAATTAACTTCAGAAAAAGGAAAAGAATTCTCTAAAATAATAACGGATTACAACAAAAAAACGAAAGATATTAAAAGGATTAACAGTTTTTTACTCCGCGGCACTAAAGAAATGGTGGAAAATTTTCAAAAAACCGCAATGAAGAGTGGGGATTTTTCAAAACAAGCTACGATTCGAAAAGAAATGAATACCCGATTAAAACCGATTGGAGAAGTGATTAGGGAAGAAGATAAGAAACTAAATAAGGCTATTATAAAACTTCTTAATAAAAAGCAATATAAAAAATGGATTAAATACAATAGAAAAAAATACAAGAACTTTCCTAAAGAAGAAGATTAAATGCAATAAATAAATAAATGGTTTTGTATATTTACAATGAATCTTAATACTTAAAAAACATGTTCTCTTTTACTTACATTTTAATTGTTTTAGTAGCATTGGTCATCTTTGCTTCTTTTTTTACAGTGAAACAACAGTCCGCTGCTGTCTTAGAGCGTTTTGGTAAATTTAACGCCATTAGACAGTCTGGATTACGCTTTAAAATACCCGTTATTGACAGAATCGCTGGTAAATTAAGTTTAAAAATTCAACAGCTAGATGTAATTATAGAAACCAAAACAAAGGATGATGTTTTTGTTAAGTTAAAAGTGTCTGTCCAATACAAGGTTATTTATGAAAAAGTATATGATGCTTTTTACAAACTAGACTATCCTCACGACCAAATTACATCTTATGTTTTTGATGTTGTAAGGGCAGAGGTTCCAAAAATGAAGTTGGATGATGTATTTGTAAAAAAGGATGATATCGCGATTGCTGTAAAATCGGAGTTAAATGAAGCGATGATGACTTATGGGTACGATATTATTAAAACATTGGTTACTGATATCGATCCAGATGCACAGGTTAAAGAAGCTATGAATAGAATAAATGCTTCAGAGAGAGAAAAAGTTGCAGCACAATACGAAGGGGATGCTCAGCGTATTTTAATTGTAGAGCGTGCAAAAGCAGAAGCAGAAAGTAAGCGATTACAAGGGCAAGGTATTGCCGATCAAAGACGTGAAATAGCTAGAGGTCTAGAAGAAAGTGTAGAGGTTTTAAATAAAGTAGGAATCAATAGTCAAGAAGCTTCTGCGTTAATTGTTGTGACCCAACACTATGACACGCTTCAATCTATAGGACAGGAAACAAATAGTAATTTAATTTTATTACCTAACTCTCCTCAAGCAGGAAGCACAATGCTTAATGACATGGTTGCTAGTTTTACCGCAAGCAATCAAATTGGGGAAGCAATGAAAAACAAGAAAGTGAATAAAAAATAAGAAGGATTTTCTTAGCAAAGAAAAACTCAATTTGTTTGAACAAATTGAGTTTTTTTTAAAGCCACATAATCACGATAAGTGGTTATTTTTTTTCTTCTAACTTTTCTTCTGACTCTTCTTTAGCAGCATTTTTAAATTCTTTTATACCACTCCCTAGGCCTCTCATTAATTCTGGAATTTTTCTTCCTCCAAATAACAAAAGAATTACCACAATAATAATGATAACCTGAGGCATGCCTATCAATCCGAAATATATAACTAAACTGTTCATTTTTTTAAATTTAACCCAACAAATATACAAAAAAGGTTATGATTATAAAGCTTATTTCCTTCTTTGAATAATCCCTCCTAAAACTTTTTTGTTTTTTTGAACCTCAGGAGATCCCTTATAGAATATAGAACCTCCAAAATTTACTTTTGCACTCAATGTTTTTCCTGCAGATATTTCTGCTTTTGCCCCAGTGCCTGAAAACACATTTGAATTACCTGTTACGTTTAATCCAAAGCCATTATAAACACCGTATAAGTCAATATTTACAATTTGAGACTCAGATGCTCCTGTTAGTTTAATAACACCCCCTGAGGAGGCTCTTATGTTAAGATGTGTCACTTTTAGAGTTAAGTCTATAAAAGCTCTTTCTTGTGAATTTACTTTTAATTTTTCTTGATGAAACTCTTTCCCTGTTATAATTGATCCTTCATTAGCATCAATAACATCTATATTTGAGTTATAATATAGTGTTATAAAAACCTTTCCTTTTCCATAATTATTTTCTGGCTTTAAGGAAAAAGGTAAGGATAATTTTAAAACACCGTTTACATTTTTTATTTTTACTTTTTCTGATTTTTCTCCTTTAATTTCTATTTTTTGCTCATTTGATTGAAGTAATAGAACCTCAATACCGTTATAAACTTTAAGAATAGAATAATCTCCTAGAGCTTTCTTTACAACTGTTTGAGAATGGATAGAATGAGTTAACGATATTATTAAAATTAGGAGTGTTTTTTTCATTTTTTTTTATTAAATAAGTATATAAGCTAAAAGGTATTTTCTTTTTTTTATTGTTCGTTGCTAGTAAAATTTATTCTTCTATTAAATAAAAGTCTAAATGTTTCCGTTCCAAATCTGTGTGTTTAACTTTTACCCTAACATCATCTCCTAATTGATAAAGGTGTTTTGTATTTTGTCCTATGATTGCATATTGTTTTTCATCAAAAACATAATAATCACTTTTTATATCTCTAATCCTAACCATTCCTTCACACTTGTTAGATTTAATTTCTACATAAATTCCCCACTCTGTAACTCCTGTAATCACACCTTCAAAAACCTCGTCTTTGTGGTTTTGCATATATTTTACTTGCATGTATTTTATGGAAGAACGCTCTGCTTTACTTGCTAGTTCTTCTCTTTTGGAAGAATGTTTTGATTTTTCTTCAAACAATTCTGATTTTGGTGTTTCTCCTCCCTCTAAATAATGCTGAAGCAAACGGTGGGTCATTACATCAGGATAACGTCTAATAGGGGATGTAAAATGACTGTAGTAATCAAAAGCCAATCCATAATGACCTATATTTTGTGTAGTATAAACTGCTTTAGACATTGTTCTTATGGTTAAGGTCTCAATCATATTAGATTCCGCTTTACCAGCTACATCTTTTAATAATTTATTTAATGATTGTGAGGTTGTTTCTTTGGTGTCTGTATTTATTTTATACCCAAACTTATCAATCATATTTTGTAATGACGCTAATTTCTCTACATCTGGTTCATCATGAACTCTATAAATAAATGTTTTATTAGTTGCTTTTCCTTTGGATAGACCAATAAATTCGGCAACTTTTCTATTTGCTAATAACATAAACTCTTCGATTAATTTGTTAGCATCTTTAGATTTTTTAAAGAAAACACCTATAGGATTTGCTTGTTCATCTAAGTTAAATTTTACTTCAACCCTATCAAAAGAAATAGCTCCTTCTTTCATTCTTTTTTTTCGAAGAATTTTAGCTAATTCATCTAGCTTTAAAGTAGCCTGTACTATTGCTGGTGTTACCTCATATTCTTTATCAATGATAGAAATATCAGATGGCATTGTATAACTAAGATTAATATCAGATGATTTACAGTTTTCTATGATAGATTGTGCTTCTTCATAAGCAAAACGTTGATCTGAATAAGTAACTGTTCTTCCAAACCATTTGTTTATAATTTGTGCTTTTTCATTGATTTCAAAAACTGCAGAAAAGGTTAATTTTTCTTCATTTGGTCTCAAAGAACACACTCCATTACTTAACATTTCAGGTAACATAGGTACTACTCTATCCACTAAATAAACAGAGGTTGCTCTTTTGTAAGCCTCATCATCTAAAATAGTTTTTGATTGAAGATAATGAGAAACATCTGCTATGTGAATTCCGATCTCATAATTGCCATTTTCTAATATTGTAAATGACAATGCATCATCAAAATCTTTTGCGTCTCTTGGATCTATTGTAAAGGTTAAATCTTTTCGCATATCTCTACGTTTAGATATCTCTTTTTGAGTGATTTCTATTGGTAAATTTTTTGCTTCTTTTTCTACTTCAGATTCAAATTCAAATGGTAAATCATATTCTAATAAAATAGAATGCATTTCGGTATTATGATCACCAGGTTTTCCTAAAATTTTAGTAATTTTTCCAAAAGGATTTTTTGAGTTTTTAGGCCAATCTGAAATAGTTGCCTGAACCTTATCTCCGTCTTCTGCACCATTAATTCGATTTTCTGAGATAAAAATATCTACATACATTTTATGATTGTCTGGAACTACAAATCCAAAATTTTTATTTTTATTTATTTGTAAAACACCTACAAAATCAGTTTTTGCACGTTTTAAAACCTCAACAACTTCCCCTTCTAATTTTTTCCCATTTCTTTTCTTATAAACAAATACTTTCACGGTATCTTGGTGTAGCCCTTTGCTTATGTTTATTTTTGGAATAAAAATATCATCTTCATAATCCTCTGAAATAAAATATCCATTTCCATTAGATGTAACATCTAAAGTTCCAATAGAATATTTTCTATCTACATTTACTTGAAACTTTCCTCTTTCTACTTCTTTAATTTGTTTAGAGGCGGTTAATTCTGCTAACTTTTTGATTAATTGAGTTTTTCCATCAGTGTGATGGATTTTAAGTTTTGCAGCAATTTGTTTGTAGTTATAAAACTTTTGACTGTCTTCTTTTAGAATTTTAAATATATTTTTAGTTAAATCTTTTACGATATTTCCTTTCTTTTTATAAATTCCTTTCTTTTTTCTTGACATTAATTCTTACTTGTTATTTTATGATACCAAATTACAATTATTTAATGTAATTATTAATTTTAAAAAAGATATCTAATCTATTGTTGTATTTTGGTAATATGATAAATAATTACTTATGGTTAATACTTGGTTTATAATAGTAAACCCTATTGCGGGTAATTTAAAATTTTCTAGTAAATGGAGTGAAATTCAGTTATTACTTGATGTTAGAAAAATAAACTATTCTTTTGCTGTCACATTATATTCTAGACATGAAGTTGAACTAGTACAAAATGCTATTCAAAAGGGTTTTAGAAATATTATTTCGGTTGGTGGAGATGGTACGTTACATCATGTAGTAAACGGAATAATGATACAAAGGTATGTAAAAAGTTCTGATATAACTATTGGTGTGATCCCTTTAGGTACGGGTAATGATTGGATTAAAACATATAATATTCCCAATAATGTAGAGAAAGCAATAGAATTAATACATCAAAAAAAAACAATTCTTCAAGATATAGGTGTTGCAAATACAGGAAATAGTAACGTTTCTTATTTTAATAATGTTGCGGGTTTAGGTTATGATGGTTATACCGTTAACAAACTAAAAAAGCTAAAAAAATTTGGTGCTGTAGCTTATTTATTGAGCGGATTAGCGGGTTTTTTATTTTATAAAAAAACTGTATTTAAAATTAATTTTAATAGTAAATCAATAGAGACTAATTGTTTAATGACAATGGTTGGAATTTGTAAATTTTCTGGAGGTGGAATGCAATTTACAAAAGATGTAAATACTACTGATGGTTTGTTTGATATTACCATCTTTAAAAATTTAAATATGTTTGATCTAATCTCTAATATTAAAAAACTGTATAACGGACATATTGTGCATCATAAAAAAGTGGAAACTTATAAAACGGACCTAATAACTGTAGTTCCCAAAGCTTCAAAACCTTATATTCAAGCTGACGGTGAATTAATAGGTGTTGGGAAAGTCACTTTTAAAATTATTTCAAAAGCAATCAATTTTGTAATCCGTTAGATTTTTAAACTTATAAACATTCTATATAATAATACTATTTATTTTAAAAAAATTTAAAAAAGTATGATGTTTATAATAGTATGTGAATAGCTGCTATAATTTTATTGTTTTTTATTTTATTATATCATTTATTAAAAAATATCTACAGTATGTTAGATTGTTAAATACTTAATAATCAATTAAATTTAAGAGTTATTAACAACAGATATAAAAGCAATTAACTTAAAATTCTTAATAGTTCGTATTATCAATTCTGTAAATAAATAACTGTTTTAATGTTGATAACCTTTTATGAAAAACTCATAAAAAAAGTTGTGTAATTAAACCCTTTGTTTGTATTATAATTTTTTTCTAATCTACCTAAAAAACTTGTAAAAATTTACAGATACTTTTTAACATTCTGATAAAATACTTAAATAGTTCAAAACTAAATAGTTATTTAAAAAGCTAATTTTTTAGTTGTTTATAACAGTTGTTCATTGTTAATTTCTGTATTTTTGTAAACACAACTTAATTAAAATCAATCTATTATGATAATTGCTATTGGAAATGATCATGCAGGAACAGCATATAAATTTGAAATTATAAAGTATTTAAAAGAAAAAGGGTACGAAATTTTAAATTTTGGAACTGATTCAAATAATTCAATGGATTATCCAGATGCAATACACCCAACAGCTTCTGCAGTTGAAACTGGAAAAGCAGCTTTAGGTATTATTCTTTGTGGAAGTGGAAATGGTGCACAAATGACCGCCAATAAACACCAAGGTATTAGAGCAGCATTATGCTGGAACAATGAATTAGTAAGATTAACAAGACAACATAATAATGCAAATATTTTAACAATTCCTGCACGTTTTGTTTCTTTACAACAAGCTATTGGTTTTGTAGATATATTTCTTTCAACAGAATTCGAAGGAGGGCGTCATGGCGCTAGAGTTGATAAAATTTCTTGTGCGGGTTAATGGAGTATTTCGTAAAAAAATTTTCAGAATTAACCACAACAGAACTATATAAAATACTACAATTACGTTCTGAAGTTTTTGTTGTCGAACAAGATTGTGTCTATCAAGATTTAGACTTTAAAGATCAAAAGTCACTACACATTTTAGGTGTAAAAGACAATAGTATTGTTGCTTATACAAGGATTTTTAAACCAGGGGATTATTTTGACAATGCAAGTATTGGTAGAGTGGTTGTAGCCTTTTTAGAAAGAAAAAACAATTATGGTCACGACGTAATGAAGGCATCTATACAAGCAATTAAAGATTATTTTAAAGTTGATAAAATTACTATTTCTGCACAAGTGTATTTAAAAAAATTCTACGAATCACATCAATTTAAACAAGTGGGGGTTTCCTATTTAGAAGACGGAATACCACATATTGAAATGTTAAGAAACTAAATTTTCAACCTCTATAACTTTACCTACTTCTAAGTTGCTTAATTTAATGTTTCCAATTCTAACACGTATTAAACGGAGTGTTGGAAAACCGACGGCAGCAGTCATTTTTCTAACTTGCCTAAATTTTCCTTCTTTGATAATTACTACCACCCAACTCGTTGGACCGTGTCTTTCATCTCTGATTTTTTGACTTCTTAAAGGAAATTTTGGATCCTCTATTGTAAAGGCTACACTTGGTTTTGTTGTGTATTTTTTTCCATCAAAACCGATTTCCACCCCTTTTTTTAATTTTTCTACAGCTTCTTGGTTTATTTTTCCATCAACCTGTACATAATATTCTTTTTCATATTTAGTACTTCTAATTTCTTCTGATACTTTTCCATTGGTTGTTAGTAGAAGTAGCCCCTCTGAAGCAACATCCAACCTGCCAATCGCCATAGTTCCTGTAGGAAAATTGTATAATTCGCCCAATAGTTTTTTTTTCCTTTTAGCCGGGTTTATAAATTGAGAGATCATTCCCCAAGGCTTGTGAATGATAAAATGACGGTGTTTTTTGGTCAAAATTTAATATTTTACTTTTTTAAACGAACTAGGACAATAGTACAAAAATGTAGGTTATTTTTTTGTAACTTGTGGCTCTTATTTAAAACAACAGACAGAAACACTTATGGCAGCAGACAAAGAAAAAGCAGCAAAATTAAAAGCACTACAACTAACCTTAGATAAATTAGATAAAACATACGGAAAAGGCTCTGTAATGAAATTAGGAGATGTTGTTACTGAAGAGGTAGACGCAATTTCATCCGGTTCTTTAGGATTGGATTTAGCTTTAGGTGTTGGAGGGTATCCAAGAGGTAGGGTTATTGAAATATACGGACCAGAGTCTTCAGGAAAAACAACATTAACACTTCATGCCATTGCAGAAGCTCAAAAAGCAGGAGGAATAGCCGCTTTCATTGATGCGGAACATGCTTTTGATAAATTTTATGCAGAAAACCTAGGAGTAGATATAGATAATTTAATTATTTCTCAACCAGACCATGGAGAACAGGCCCTTGAAATTGCAGAAAATTTAATTCGTTCAGGCGCAATAGACATTGTTGTTATAGATTCTGTTGCCGCGTTAACTCCTAAATCTGAAATTGAAGGAGAAATGGGTGACTCTAAAATGGGACTTCATGCGCGTTTAATGTCTCAAGCATTGCGTAAATTAACAGGGACTATTTCAAAAACAAATTGTACGGTTATTTTTATCAATCAATTGAGAGAAAAAATTGGGGTGATGTTTGGTAATCCTGAAACAACAACAGGAGGAAATGCATTAAAGTTTTATGCCTCTGTGCGTCTAGACATTCGACGAAGAACACAAATTAAAGACGGCGATAAGGTAATTGGAAACAGCACTAAAGTTAAAGTGGTAAAAAATAAAGTTGCACCTCCTTTTCAGATTACAGAGTTTGACATCATGTATGGACTCGGAATCTCCAAAGTTGGAGAAATTTTAGACATTGGTGTAGAGCTAGGAATTGTTAAGAAAAGCGGTTCGTGGTTTAGTTATGGAGAAACAAAACTAGGCCAAGGAAGAGATGCTGTAAAAGGATTGATAAAAGACAACCCTGAACTAGCAGAAGAGCTTGAAGCAAAGATTAAGAGTGCGATAGAAAATCAAGAATAGAAGGTTTTAAAAGGATTAAAATTTACTATTATTAACTGCTATAGGTATTTTACTTATAGCAGTTTTTTATGAAAAAAAATATGATTGAAATTTCTCAAAACATCCAATTAAAAAAAATTAGAAATAGCGATGCAGATTTTCTTTTTAGATTAATGAAAGAAATATATACCAGTGCATACAGTCATTTTTGGGAAGACAATGGGGCGTGGTATGTGAATTCACAATACTCAAAGGAAGCTGTTTTAAGAGAAATACAAGAGCCAAAAACAGATTATTACTTTGTGCTTTTCAAAGAGGTAATCGTCGGAGTTTTCAGGGTTGTTTGGGATGAAACACTAAAAGGTTTTTTGGAACAACCTCAAGTAAAATTACACCGAATTTATTTAAGTAATGAAACACAAGGAATAGGCCTAGGTAAAACACTACTTTCTTGGCTTGAGGGAGAGGCAATAAAAAAAGGATATCAAATGATTTGGTTAGACGCAATGGACCAACATGCGCAGGCACTTCAATTTTACAAAAAGCAAGGATATACATACCACTCTCATGAAATTTTACCCTTCAACCTGCTGTATGAAAAGGTTAGAAAAATGAATCAACTCTACAAGGTTTTAAATAGATGATCTAATTCGTAGGGGTAATTTTGTTTTTATACACCAGTGCTTCCAAAACCACTTTCTCCGCGCTTTGTCTCTTCTAAAACATCCACTACTTCCCAAGTTAGACGCGCGTGCTTTGCTATAACTAATTGTGCAATTCTTTCTCCATCTTTTATGTAAAAGTCTTCATTAGATAAGTTTACCAAAATAACTCCTATTTCCCCCCTATAATCTGCATCGATGGTTCCTGGAGAATTTAATACAGTAATTCCTTTTTTAGCAGCCAGACCACTTCTAGGCCTCACTTGTGCTTCGTAACCAACAGGAAGCGCTATAAATAAACCCGTTTTTACAACAACCCTTTCTAGTGTTTTTAATATGATTGATTCATTAATATTTGCTCTTATGTCCATTCCAGCAGCACCTTCTGTTTCATAACTTGGTGTTGCGTGCTTAGATTTGTTTATAATTTGTACGTTCATGGTTTGTGGGTTCAATAAAAAGCGTATTATTAAAAAGGATAAAATAATTAAAAAATTCTTCATTAAAGTGGTGACAACACGAGAAATCAACCCCTCAAAAAAAGAGGATTTAAAGAAGCAAATATAATAATAAGCAAATGCTTTCATCCATCGTTAATACTTTTATTACTTTTGAAGTTAAATTTTACAGATAAATGAAGGAACAAAATAAAATAGCGGTCTTAGGCGGAGGAAGTTGGGCAACTGCAATTGTAAAGATATTGAGTGAAAATTTAGACACAATTGGTTGGTACATGAGAAACGAACAAGCAATTGATCATATTATAGAAAACGAACACAACCCAAATTATCTTCAATCAGCAGAATTAAATGCAAAACAATTAGATCTTTCAAGTAATATAAGCGAAATCGTTGCAAATTATGAGATTCTTATTTTTGCGATTCCTTCTGTATTTTTAACGAGTGAATTAAAAAAACTAAACACCTCAATTAAGGATAAAATCATTTTTTCAGCAATTAAAGGGATTGTTCCTGAAACAGGACTAATTATAGGAGAACACTTTCATAAAGTATTTAATATTCCGTTTGAAAACATTGGTGTTATTACAGGGCCTTGTCACGCAGAAGAGGTTGCAATGGAGCGATTATCCTATTTAACAATCGCTTGTCAAGATGAAAAAAAAGCTATTTTAATAGAAGAATCATTGCGTGGTTGGTATATAAAAACAAAAATTTCAGACGACATTATTGGTACAGAATATGCCGCTATGTTAAAGAATATTTATGCAATTGCCGCCGGAATTGCTCATGGATTAGGATATGGAGATAACTTTCAAGCGGTTTTAATGAGTAATGCAATTCGCGAGATGAAACATTTTATAAAAAAGGTTCATAAAATGAAACGAAACATTAATAATTCTGCTTATTTGGGCGATTTATTAGTCACAGGGTATTCGCTTTTTAGTAGAAACCGCCAATTTGGAAATATGGTTGGTAAAGGGTATACAGTGAAGTCGGCACAAATAGAAATGAGTATGATTGCAGAAGGCTACTACGCTACGAAAAGCGCTTTTAAAATTGCTAAAGACAATTCTTCTTGTACCCCAATTATTGATACTGTTTATCAGGTATTATACGCGGCTAAGAACCCCAAAAAAGAATTTAAGAAATTGACAGATAAATTAAATTAAATGTTTAATTTTGAACATTAATGTAAGGTATTAAACAAACACAATGAAAACAATACAAGAGGTTGTAGAAACTACCATTAGAAAAACACCCTTTATAGAAGAAGCGCTGCATGAAAAATTAATCAACGTTTCTTCATTGGCGAGAATTATTTTACCAGAAGTTTCATCTGTCTTGAAAAAAAACGTAAAGGTTGGTGCTGTTATGATGGCTATTAATCGACTATCACCAGCCAGTGAATTGCGTATTAGAAAAAACATTAAAAAACTATCTTTAGATTTAGGTGATGTGATTGTCCGATCAGACCTTTGTGATTTCACTTTTAAAAACACGCCTTCGTTGTTAAAAGAAATTGCAAAGATTTTGACAAAGTCGTCAGAAAACACAGATTATTTTTTGACGGTTTCACAAGGTATTTTTGAAACTAATATTGTGACAAGTAAAAACCTTCAGCCATTTGTTCGTCAAATTTTTGAACAAGAAATCCTAACAAATAGCATGTTAGAGCTTGCTTCCATCACGATAAAATTACCAAAAGAAAATTTAGAACAATCCGGAGTTTATTATTTTATTTTAAAACAATTAGCTTGGGCGGATATTCCTTTACAAGAAATTATTTCTACCACAAATGAGATGACAATTGTCGTTAAAGAGGAAGACATCAACCAAACCTTCTCAATCTTAATGGATATGAAATTAAGCTAAAAATGAGGAGAGATGACCCCTATGCAGCGCTTCGAATAAAAGAGTTTAATGTTTTTTTGGTTGTTCGATTTTTACTTGTTTTTGGGTGGTCTATGCAATTTATTGTTATAGAATGGCAGGTGTACTCTATTACAAAAGACCCTTTATCTCTTGGGATAATTGGATTAATGGAAATTATTCCTGCATTTACCATGGCGTTATTTGCTGGCCATATTGTAGATCAAAGAGAAAAAAGAAATCTTCTTGCTGTTTGTACAGCTGCTTTTTCACTTATAAGCCTGGGTCTTTTTTTGTTAACCACACAAAACGTTGTTGAAAATTGGTCTGTAGACGCTGTCTTATACGCGATCTATGGATTGGTTTTTTTTGGAGGGTTTTTACGATCATTTTTTGGCCCTACAATCTTTTCTTTAGTTGCCTTATTGGTTCCCAAAAACATATATCATAATGCCGCAATTTGGAGCACAAGTACCTGGAAATCAGCAGCTGTTTCTGGAGCTCTTTTTGGAGGGTTTTTTATAAGCTGGATAGGTGTTGATAAGACTCTTTGTGTTGTTTTTATTTTGGTTGTTTTATCGTTTATCATTCTTTTTCAGATACAAAGGAAACCAGTTCTTAATAAGAAAATAGGGGAACCTATGAAAGAAAGCCTGCAAGCTGGGGTAAAGTTTGTTATTCAAAACAAAGCAATTTTAGGAGTCCTAACCCTAGACATGGTTGCTGTTTTGTTTGGGGGAACCGTTGCTATTTTATCTGTTTTTGCACAAGATGTTTTAAAGATTGGACCTTCAGGATTTGGGGTTTTAAATGCTTCTATTTCTTTAGGAAGTATTCTAACAATGTTCATAACAACATACATCCCAATCAATAAAAAAACAGGAAAAAAAATGTTGATTTCAGTTTTTGTTTTTGGACTCAGCATTATTGCTTTTGGGTTGTCATCTATATACTGGGTTAGTATTCTTGCTCTCTTTGTGAGTGGTGCCGCAGATGGGATTTCTATGGTTATTCGACAAACTATTTTACAGATAAAAACACCCGACGAAATGAGAGGAAGAGTTTCTTCTGTAAATTCTATGTTTGTGGGCTCTTCCAATGAACTTGGGGCTTTTGAAAGTGGCCTAGCAGCAAAAATAGCAGGACCGGTAACCGCTGTTGTCTTTGGCGGAATTATGACCATCATCACAACCATTGTTTCAGGAGCCTTAAACCCCACTCTAAGAAACTTAGATTTAAGTAAAGAAACGAAAGGCAACTAAAAAAGGAGCAACTCTTGAGAGCTGTTAAATAGTGTTAAGATGTTAAGGCATAAATACGAAGTGCGTAAAATTAACAAAATTATTACTAACGAAACCTTGCAATATCTTTAACAAAAGCCTGCTCAAATCAAGATCCTACTCGAAAAAAAAGTTAATTTTTAAGAAATGTTAAAAAAAGTTAAATATTAAACCATAAATATAAAATGTTTTAATTTTATAAAAAATAATTTATTAATGAAACACTTTAGTAGTTTTAAGAATTTTTCGTCTAAAAAATCACTTTTTTTTTTAATACTTATATGTCATACTGCTTTTTCTCAAACCCCTGAAGAAAGAAGCGCAATTACGAAAGAGTATGATTTAATAAAATTACAAAACATCGAAGAGGGGTTTTATAAAACAACTTATGAACAAAAAGAAAAGGCGATCATGCTTGCCAAAAAAAATGGCTGGAAATTAAAATACACAGATTCGAAAGGATCCAAATATGAGTTAATGAAACTTACTAAAGACGGGTCCCCTATTTATTTTAAAACCCATAATTTGGACGCAGCGGTTTCTACAAGAGCAAATTTTTTACACAATGATGGAGGTCTTGGCTTGGATGTCGAAGGTCAAGAAATGACAGTTCATGTTTGGGACGAAGGTATTGCAAGAGCAACTCACCAAGAATATGACGGAGATGGAGGATTCGATAGATTTTCAGTAGGAGACGGCACAACTGAATTAGATTTTCACGGAGCCCATGTCATGGGAACGATCATTTCCTCTGGTATAGATTCACAGGCAAAAGGGATGGCGCCCAAAGCAAAAGGGATTGGATATGATTGGAACAATGTAGAATCTGAGGCGGCTGCCGCAGCAGCAAATGGAATGTTACTTTCTAATCACTCTTATGGTTTTGCAGTTAGAAATGATGCAGGGGAGCCTCAACTTCCAGCATATTATTTCGGTGCATATATCGACTATGCCAAAGATTGGGACAATATTTTGTATAATGCTCCTTATTATTTAATGGTTACTTCTGCAGGAAATGACGGAAACGATAATTCTGCAAACACATCGCCTTTAGAAGGCAACAGTTCTTACGACAAGTTATCAGGTGATAAGATAGCCAAAAACAATATGGTTGTTGCTAACGCACAAGATGCGATCATAAATTCTGATGGAACTCTGAATTCAGTGACAATAAGCTCATCAAGTTCTGAAGGCCCCACAGATGATTTAAGAATTAAGCCTGATATTACAGGAAATGGGACCAATTTATATTCGACTTATGACGGTACAGACGATGCATACAATACCATTTCAGGAACATCAATGTCATCACCAAACATAACAGGTTCTTTATTGTTACTTCAACAATATTATAATGAAACATATGGTAATTTTATGAGAGCCTCCACGTTAAAAGGCCTAGCACTTCATACTGCAGATGATTTTGGTACAGTGGGACCGGATGCAGTTTCAGGCTGGGGGTTAATGAACACTAAAAAAGCCGCAGAAACGATTACTAAAAAAGGATTACAATCTGTTATATCTGAAATAGAATTAACACAAGGAAGCACGTATTCTATTGTTGTAAAATCTGACGGCGTAGAACCTTTATTAGCGTCAATATCTTGGACAGATATGCCTGGAACGGAAAACACAGGAGAGGCAAATGATTCAACCCCAGTTTTGGTAAATGATTTAGATATAAGGGTTACTGAAAATTCAGAGACATCAACTTCTTTTATGCCTTGGAGACTTGCCTCTGCAACTACAAATGAAAAAGCAGACAATATTGTAGATCCTTTCGAAAGAGTTGATGTAGAAAATGCTCTTGGAGAATACACTGTTACTATTTCTCATAAAGGTTTTTTAGAAGGCGGGTCTCAAAAAGTATCTCTGATCGTTACCGGGGTCTCTTCAGGAATTGCGTTATTCACAGAAGTAAATACCAAAATCACTTGTGATGACATAGAAACGTTTGATTTTAATTTTATAGAAACAATAGGAGGAACTACGTCTTTTTCAATAGATGGTTTGCCTGAGAATGCAATTTTCGATTTATCTGACAGCGCATTAGATACGGATGGATCTTTGACAGTGACATTCGGAAATTTAAATAATGTTGCCCCAGGAATCTACGCAATCAACGTTAATGGTAAAAACGGAACGGAAATAACAACAACTCCTATCGAGTTAAGGGTTTTAAGTGAGTTTTTCTCAGAAACAAAGACCGCTCCAGCATCCCCCTCCAACGGCTTGTCCGGGGTTTCTACATCAGGAATTTCGCTTTCTTGGGACAAGGACATTAATGCTGAAAGTTATTTAGTAGAAGTTTCAAAGAGCCCATCTTTTGACACTATTTTGTTTTCTAAAAAAGGGATAGAATCATCGTTTTCTATTCGAGCGTTGGAATCAGCAACAGTTTATTATTGGAGGGTAAGGCCCGAAAATACCTGTGCATCAGGAAGCTTCTCTTTAACGCATAGTTTTCAAACAGGTATTAGTGATTGCTCAAACACGTATGAAGCAACAGATTTTTCTTCAGCAACAATCCAGACCGCTGAAAATTTAGAAGATATTTTTGTTCCTATTACCGTAACAGATAACTTAATTATAGAAAAGATTTTGGTTGCAGTAGACATTTCTCATACATATGTTGCGGACATGACAATCAAGATAGAAGGTCCGAGCTTCACTGAAGTCAGCCCTACTCAAGTAACCCTGCTTTCAAATAAATGTCAAGGAGGGGACGATGTCAATGCTATTTTTGATGATGCTGCAAATCCATTAAACTGTAATGTTTCAGCCCCTGTAATTTCAGGGTCCATTGCTCCAGCAAATAATATGAGTTTGCCTTTTGCAGGGAAAAACGCGATTGGAGAGTGGAAATTAAGAGTAAATGATTCTTATGATGAAGACGGCGGTCAGATAAATTCCGCAAGTATTACAGTTTGTACTTTAGACGTGATTACAACCAACCCATCATTAACTCATTCTGAAATTGTTGTTGATAAAAACACTACCCACACCATCTCTAGTGACGAAATTAAAGGGACGACAACTTCAGAACTATCAAACATTGAGTTTAAGTTGATAACAACCCCTTTAAAAGGGCGCATAGAAAAGCAGGGTGTTGTATTATCTGCTGGAGATGTGTTTACTCAAAGGCAAATTGCACTAGGCTTTATAACATACGTTAACACAGAGGTTAATTCCTTTAATGATGAGTTTAAAGTTGATTTAATTAGCGTAACAAAAGGGTGGCTACCAAACCAAACGATAAAGATTAGAGAAACAACAGCCCTAAGTTCTTCAGAAATCTTTTTAGAAGGAGTTGTTCTCTGGCCAAACCCTGCTAAAAATGTATTTACAATACAGTTACCTAATTCTGATACTAAAAAAGTAAGTATTGGGTTGTTTGATTTACAAGGAAGACAAATTCTAAAATCTTTTGAAGCGTCAAAAACGAATACTTTTACCAAGGAAATAAATGTTGAAAATATTGCTGCAGGAATGTACCTGTTAACGATTCAACAAGGAAACAAAAAAGCAACCAAAAAGATCATGGTTTCAAAATAGCCTCCCAATAGAATAAATCAAAAAACCAGCATATATGCTGGTTTTTTGATTTATAGAAATTAATTCTTTTATTAAAACAGCTTTTCCTCTTCTAAAAACACGAGTAGTATCAAATATAATTTTCAATTTAATCCTTATCTTTCGAGAAATGATTTTTTATGGAGTATGGATTTCTTTCAATAATACCGCCAATTGTAGCCATTGTCTTAGCGCTAAGAACAAAGCAAGTGTATATTGCCTTATTATTTGGCATATGGTTTTCTTGGTTCATCATAAATGACTGGAATTTTTTAGAGGGAACGATTGCTATGATTGAGGGAATGGTGACTGTTTTTCAATCCGAGGGAAATACAAGGACAATCATGTTCAGCGCTCTAGTCGGCGCATTGCTGATTTTTATTCAATATTCTAAAGGGGTAGAGGGTTTTATTCAGCTCATCAATAGAAAACTAATAAAACTTGAAGATAAAAAAGCGGGCTACAGTAGAGTAATGGTTCAGGTTTTAGCTGCTTTTACAGGGTTATTACTGTTTGTAGAAACAAGTATAAGCGCCCTAACTGTTGGTGCTTTATATAGGCCAATTTTTGATAAATTAAAGATTCCAAGAGAAAAACTAGCCTACATTGCAGATGCAAGTTCAGCCCCTTCATCTATTTTAATCCCTTTTAATGCTTGGGGAGCTTTTATTATGGGGCTACTGTTAACACAGGGGGTTGAAAACCCTTTTTCTGTCATGCTAGCTTCTATAAAATATAATTTTTACCCCTTATTAGCGATCGCTATTGTTTTCATTATTATTCTTACAAAAAAGGATTTTGGGCCAATGAAAAAAGCAGAAAAAAGAACGAAGGAAACAGGTCTCCTAATGAACCCAAACTCTAAACCATTGGTTTCTGATGAAATCACCTCGTTTCCACCAAAAGAAGGAATTCAGGCAAAAGCATATAATATGATTGTTCCGCTCTTGATCATGGTTTTTATGATGCCAGTAAATTTGATATACACAGGCTGGAACGCTGTTCAAACCTCCTCTTCTTTTTTTAATCACGCAATGGAAGCAATAGGAAAAGGCTCAGGGTCTTCTGCTGTTTTATATGCTGTAATTACGGCATTGTTGGTTGCTATGGCAATGTACTTTATACAAGGAATTATGAAGCCCAAAGAAGCGGTAGCACTAACGTTAAAAGGAATTAGTGAGTTGATGCCTCTTGCGTTGTTAATGTTGCTGGCCTTTGCGATTGGCGACGCTTGTAAAGAGCTAGAAACAGGGGTGTATATTGCAAACGTAACAAAAGGTTGGCTGTCACCAGAATTATTGCCAGCAGTTGTTTTTATAATTAGTTCTTTTATCGCTTTTTCTACTGGAACCTCATGGGGAACATTTGCAATTATGTTAGCTATTTCTATTCCTATGTCAAATATTCACGGAGCAGACCTTACAATAATTGTTGCTGCTACTTTGGGAGGAGGAGTTTTTGGAGACCACTGTTCACCAATTTCAGACACCTCCATTATTTCATCTATGGCCTCTGCAAGTGATCACATAGATCATGTAAAGACCCAATTACCCTATGCGCTTATAGGTGGATTAATTACGACTGCTTTGTATGTGTTGATTGGATATTTAGGCTAGTATAATTTTTTTCTTTTGGCAAAATTATCAAGAAATCTTAACTCGATAAAACCCCCCTTTTTTTAATTTCAGGAATCATGCGTAATACCCCTTCTTTAATAGTGTTCTGTTTAAAAATAAAGGTTTTTTCATAAAGGGTGTTTTCCTCAAAAAAAGAAACTTGAAAACGATTGTTTAATTTGAACAAGTCCGGTTGAATCAGTTCAATTTTAGCAAAAGAATTTGCTGGTAAAAGGGTTATTTTTTTACGCAATACAGAAGTGGTCTTTGTTTCAGAGAAGCCTTGAGAAACAATGACCATCATTTCTAAGTCAGTGTTTTTATTGTTAATGACATATACATTCCAATCATCTGTTTTATAAATGTCATTATATTCGAAAACAACGGCAAGGTGCACATTTTTAACCTCAGGTATTTGAATGTCTTTTTTCATGTGTATTGAGCTTGTTTGCGTTTCAAAATTGCGAAAAGAAAGGGATTAAATCACAGATTTAAATTGTTCTAAGAAACGCTTATCGTTTTCATAAAACATTCTGATATCAGGAATTTGATAGAGAAGCATTGCGATGCGCTCTATTCCCATTCCAAAGGCGTAGCCAGAGTATTTAGTAGGATCAATATTAGCGTTTTTTAAGACATTCGGATCCACCATTCCACAACCCATAATTTCAAGCCATCCAGTTCCTTTTGTAATTCTGTAGTCGGTTTCAGTTTCTAAACCCCAATAAATATCTACTTCTGCGCTTGGTTCAGTAAAAGGAAAATACGAAGGACGTAGCCGTATTTTAGATTTTCCAAACATTTCTTTTGTAAAATACAAAAGGGTTTGTTTTAGGTCGGCAAAAGAAACATTGGTATCGATATACAGCCCTTCTACTTGATGAAAAATACAATGAGCTCTTGCAGAAATATCTTCATTTCTAAAAACTCTTCCTGGGGAGATTGTTCTTATTGGAGGTTGGTTTTCTTCCATGTACCGAACTTGAACAGAAGAAGTGTGTGTTCTTAATAAAATATCTGGATCTTGCTCGATAAAGAATGTGTCCTGCATATCTCTAGCTGGGTGATATTCAGGTAAATTTAAGGCGGTAAAGTTGTGCCAGTCATCTTCAATTTCTGGGCCTTCAGAAACGGTAAATCCAATTCGATTAAACACCTCTATGATTTGGTTTTTAACTAATGAAATAGGATGTCTAGACCCTAAATTAATAGGCTCTGAAGGACGTGTTAGATCTCCATAAAAAAAGCTTTCTGAGGTTGATTTTTCTAAAGATTCGTTTAGTTCTATAACTTTATTCTCAGCAGATTTTTTTAAATTATTTAAAGCTTGACCAAAATCTTTACGGAGTTCGGCATCCACATTTTTAAATTCTGCAAAAAGCCCCTTTAACAACCCTTTACTTCCTAAATACTTTATTCTAAAAGACTCAACTTCGTCTTTTGTTGTTGCGTTAAACCCTTCTACTTCAACAATAAGCTCTTTTACTTTATCTAACATTCTCATGGAGTATTAAGATGCAAATTTAATCTTTTTTAAAGAGATTTATATTGTATTTGATGAGAAAACGAAAACAGCGGTCGAAATCGATTGAAATAAGGGATTGTGGAAAAATTATTTTAATTTTTTTGTTTTTGTGATATTGAAAATTATGTATCTTTGACCCGTTAAATTTTTATTAATATCATAAAAAAACATGGATAAAAGTATCACATCTAGAATTGATGGGTTCATGAAGTTGGTTAAAATACGAAACCATCACGAACCAGAATTTTTACAAGCAGTACAAGAAGTTGCAGAAACGGTAATTCCTTATATTATAAATAATGACATTTATCATGGAAAAAACATCCTTTTAAGGATGGTAGAGCCAGAGCGATTATTATCCTTTCGAGTTTCTTGGGTAGATGACAGTGGTGAAATTCAGGTAAATCGAGGCTACAGAGTTCAAATGAACTCTGCAATCGGACCCTACAAAGGAGGACTGCGTTTTCATCCAACAGTAAATGCGAGTGTTTTAAAATTTTTAGCATTTGAACAAGTTTTTAAAAACTCTTTAACCACACTTCCAATGGGAGGTGGAAAAGGGGGGTCCGATTTTGACCCTAAAGGAAAATCAGATAATGAAATTATGCGTTTTTGTCACGCCTTCATGACAGAGCTATACAGGCACATCGGCCATAACACTGATGTTCCCGCTGGAGACATTGGTGTTGGGGCAAGAGAAATTGGATTTATGTTTGGAATGTATAAAAAGCTAAACAATACATTTACAGGAGTTTTGACAGGAAAAGGAGCTTCATGGGGAGGTTCTTTGATTCGCCCTGAAGCAACAGGCTATGGAACTGTTTATTTTGCAGAAAACATGCTAAAGACCAAAGGAGATTCTTTTAAAGGCAAAACAGTTGTTATTTCTGGCTCTGGAAATGTGGCACAGTATGCTGCAGAAAAAGCCATAGAGCTTGGAGCTAAAGTTGTTACCTTATCTGATTCAGGAGGGTATATTTATGACGAAGAAGGAATAGATATTGAAAAGCTAGCCTTTGTAATGACATTAAAAAACAAAAGTAGAGGTAGAATAAGTGAATACACACAAAAGTATCCCTCCGCTCAATATTTTGAAGGACAAAGACCTTGGGCTGTTAAATGTGACATTGCTTTGCCATGTGCAACTCAGAACGAATTAAGCGGTGATCAAGCCAAAACACTCATAAATAACGGATGTATGTGTGTTTCTGAAGGAGCGAATATGCCTTCAACACCAGAAGCAATGCATACTTTTCAAAAAGCGGGAATTTTATTTGCTCCAGGAAAAGCAAGTAATGCAGGAGGTGTTGCAACTTCAGGATTAGAAATGAGTCAAAATTCATTACGCCTAAGCTGGACACGAAAAGAGGTGGATGAAAAACTACAAGATATCATGGAAGACATTCATGATTCTTGTGTGCAATACGGTAAGAATGAGGACGGCACTATAGACTACGTTAAAGGAGCGAACATTGCAGGTTTTGTAAAAGTTGCAGATGCCATGTTGGCTCAAGGAGTTGTTTAGGCTCGTTTACATTTAAAACGATCAAAACGCATCAATTTATTGATGCGTTTTTTTGTATACTTTATTTTAAAAAGTAATCTTTACAAAAAAAATTAATTTTTTTGTTGCCAAACTAGTTTTTAAAAACAAATGGAAATTATAAAAAACATAAAAATTGAAGGAATTCACACCAAACCAATTGTAACAGATGTTTTTTACAAAGAGAATCATCAATCCAAAAAAGTAATTATTTTTTGTCACGGATACAAGGGTTTTAAAGACTGGGGTGCTTGGAATTTAATGGCTGAAGCATTTGCTAATTCAGGTTTTTTCTTCATTAAATTTAATTTTTCTCACAACGGCGGAACACCAGAACAACCCATTGATTTTCCAGATTTGGAAGCTTTCGGAAATAATAATTACTCCAAAGAATTAGATGACTTAGGAAGTGTTATTGATTGGATATCTAAGAATTCTACCTATGCAAATGAAATTGATTTAAACGATATTTCTTTAATTGGTCATAGCAGAGGCGGAGGAATCGTTTTGTTAAAGTCTAAGGAAGATTTAAGAGTTAAAAAAGTCATCACTTTGGCAGGAGTTTCTGATTATAAAAGTAGATTTCCTAAAAACGAGAAATTTGAAAAATGGAAAGAAAAACAGGTTTATTTTGTAAAAAATGGGCGAACTCATCAAAAAATGCCTCATTTTTTTCAATTTTATAAAGATTTTGAAAAAAACAAAAAACGATTGGATATTGAAAAAGCTGCTCAGAATTTACAAATTCCACAGCTAATCATTCATGGAAATAATGACACTTCTGTTTTGATTAAAGAAGCAGAAAACTTACATAAATGGAATCCCAAGAGCGAATTTAAAAACATTAAAAATGCAGACCACGTATTTAATATTTTTCACCCTTGGAAAGAAAAAACAATTTCTAAAGAATTAGGTGAAGTAATTAATTCCGCTATAATTTTTTTAAATAAATGCAGCTAAAACCTCCTTTTCGTAAAATTATTCATGTAGATATGGACGCATATTATGCCTCTGTTGCGCAATTAGACAACCCTGAATTAAAAGGAAAACCAATAGCAGTTGGTGGTGGTGGCGATAGAGGGGTGGTATCAGCGGCAAGTTATGAAGCTAGAAGGTTTGGAGTGAAATCAGCAATGAGTAACGTATTGGCAAAAAAAAAATGCCCCCATATTGTGTTTGTGAAAACAGATTTTGCACGGTATAAAGAATTTACAAGTAAAATAAGAGCAATTTTTTATGAATATACAGATTTGGTTGAACCACTTTCTCTAGACGAGGCGTATCTTGATGTCACAGAAAACAAGAAAGGGAATCCCTCGGCAAATGACATTGCAAGAGAAATAAGACAGCGTATTTTTGAAGAAACAGGCTTGCGAGCTTCTGCAGGAATTTCTATTAATAAATTTATCGCAAAAGTAGCTTCAGACATAAACAAACCTAACGGTCAGAAAACAGTACACCCTGAAGAAGTAATTCGATTTTTAGAAGAACTTCCTGTTCATAAATTTTACGGAGTTGGGAAAGTAACTGCTGGTAAAATGTATAACTTAGGTATTTTTACAGGAAATGATTTAAAGAGAAAATCATTAGAAGAATTAGTCGCCTTTTTCGGAAAGACAGGGACTCATTATTTCAATATAGTTCGCGGAATTCATAATAGTCCAGTAAAACCAGATAGAATTCGCAAATCTATTGCTGCAGAAAGAACTTTTAAAGAGAATATTTCCTCCGAAATATTCATGATTGAGCGATTGAATAATATTGCGGACGAGCTAGAAAAGAGAATGATTAACAATCAAACAAAAGGGAAAACGATTACAATAAAAATAAAGTACTCCGATTTTACCCAACAAACAAGAAGTAAAACAACTCCTTTTTTTATGCAGTCAAAAAAAGAGTTTTTTCCTCTAGTAAAAGAGTTGGTGTATCAAGAAAAATTAAAAAACTCTGTCCGGTTGTTAGGAATCTCTTTTGGGAATTTAGACACTGAAAAAACAGCCCCTTTTTGGGTGCAATTAAAGTTTAATTTTTAATAGTTGAAATTGTTTAACCTCTAGACTTAATATTGAAAATCTTTTAAAAACAGAGAGAAATGAAGTATAGTTACTGGGAATTAAAAGAATGGTTTACCAATATAGATTTTACAATTGTGGGTAGTGGAATTGTTGGCTTAAACTGTGCTTTATACCTAAAAAAAAGGTATCCTAAAGCAACCGTTCTAATTCTTGAAAAAGGAATGTTGCCTCAAGGCGCAAGTACCAAAAATGCAGGTTTTGCTTGTTTTGGTAGTTTATCAGAGTTGATAGATGATTTAAAAACACACACTCCAGAAGAGGTTTATGACTTGGTTGATAAACGATGGAATGGTTTGCGATTATTAAGAGAAAATTTAGGAGACAAGAAGATCGATTTTCAGCAACACAAAGGATTTGAATTATTTGACGCTAAAGAAGTTTTTGAAGAATGTATGTCTGAGAAAGAGTCTTTAAATAAGTTGTTAAAACCAATGTTTAAGGAGGATGTTTTTTCGGTTACAGAGAATCTCTTTAATTTTCAAAACAGCTACAAGAAGTATATTTCAAATAAATTTGAAGGTCAAATCGATACGGGTAAAATGGCTCTTGAATTGCTGTATAAGGTTCAAAAATTAGGGGTGAAAATTCTTAATAATATTTCGGTTGAACGTTTTGCTGAAAGTGGAAATAGAGTAACCATAGAAACGAATAAAATCACCTTCAAAACAAATAAATTATGGATTGCTACAAACGGATTCTCAAACCAATTGTTAGAGGAGAAAGTTGAACCTGCAAGAGCGCAAGTTTTGATTACGAAACCGATAAAAAACCTTCATATTAGAGGAACTTTTCACTTAGACAAAGGATATTATTATTTTAGAAATATACATGATAGAATTTTGATTGGCGGTGGAAGAAATATTGATTTTGAAGCTGAAAACACCACCACATTTGGATGCACAAAAAGGATTCAAAATAAATTAGAGCAAATTTTAAAAGAGATTGTTTTACACAACCTCCCTTTTGAAATTGAACATCGGTGGAGCGGTATAATGGGGGTTGGACAACAGAAAAAAGCAATTGTAAAACAAGTTTCTAACAATGTTTTTTGTGGAGTTAGGCTTGGAGGCATGGGGGTTGCTATCGGAAGTTTAGTAGGAAAAGAATTAGCAGAATTAGTAGATTCATGAACACACATACACATTCTATTTCGAACTCAAAAGAGAACTTAGCGGCTTTCGATGTTCTCATAATTGGAGGGGGTCTAGCAGGCTTATGCAATGCGATTCACTTGTCAAAGTTTGGAACCAAAGTTTTATTAATAGAAAAAAACGAATACCCCAAGCACAAAGTGTGTGGTGAATACATCTCTAATGAGGTGTTGCCTTATTTACAGTATTTGGAGATTGATCCGTTTCGTTTTGGTGCAGTTAAAATTGACACCTTTCAACTTTCAACAACAACAAATAAATTAATTTCAGCAAAATTACCATTGGGAGGTTTTGGCATTTCACGTTATCAGCTTGATTTTATTTTATCAGAAAAAGCTAAAAAAAACAATGTTTTAATCATACAAGATACCGTCACTGATGTCGATTTTAAAGAAGATGTTTTTTCAGTTGAGACAAAGAATAAACAAAAGTTTACCTCAAAAATATGTATCGGTTCTTATGGGAAGCGGTCTACATTAGACGTAAAGCTTAAGCGAGGTTTTATTAAAAAAAGATCGCCTTATTTAGGTGTAAAATTTCATGTAAAGGGAAGCTTCTCTGAAAATTTAGTAGCACTTCATAATTTTAAGGGAGGCTACTGTGGTGTTTCTAAAGTAGAAAATAATACAATCAATGTTTGTTATATCACAAATTTCTTGTCTTTTCAAAAGTATAAAAACATCAATGATTTTGAGAAAAACGTTATTTTAAAAAATCATTTTTTGAAAGAAATATTTGAAAATTCTACCTCAGTTTTTGAACAACCCCTTTCTATTAGTCAAATTTCTTTTGAAACAAAAAAACCAATAGAAAATCACATGATGATGTGTGGTGATGCTGCCGGAATGATTCATCCACTTTGTGGTAACGGAATGAGTATGGCAATTCAATCTGCTCAAATTGCCTCTAAACTCATTCTAAATTACCTGAAAGGGAATACTATGAATAGAGATACGCTAGAAAAAAGGTATATTATGCAGTGGAATGCCCAATTTAAATGGAGACTAAAAGCGGGGCACTTTATTGCAATGTTGTTTCGAAATGATAAAGTGGCTTCCATTTTATTACAAGTTTTAAAACGGCTCCCATTTTTATTGCCTGTTATCATTAAACAAACTCACGGAAAACCGATAGATATTTAATGGATTTTTTTATCAGCACAAAACAGAGAACAGACAAAGAAGAGTTAATGGATGATTTTTCTATTGGAGGAGATTTATTGCGTGATACTTTAGATAAATTAGAAAATATAAATCGATGGTTAGGTGGAAATAAAGGTACTTTAAGAGGGTTAGAAATAATTTTAAAACAGCACCCAAAAGAACAAGAGGTTTCCATAGTAGACATTGGTTGTGGACATGGAGACATTTTACGTGATATCGCAAATTTTGGCAGGAAAAAAGGGTATAAGATGAGGTTGTTGGGAGTAGATGCAAATCCAGCGGCGATTGCGTATGCAAATGAATTGTCAACAGAATATTCTGAGATTAAGTTTAAAACAGAAGACATCTTTTCTGAGGAATTTAAGAACAGAAAGATTGATGTGGTTATAGCAACCCTCTTTTTTCATCACTTTAAAGAAAAACAATTGGTCTCTTTTTTAAAACAGACGGTTAATCAATCAAAAATAGGGGTTGTTGTAAATGACCTACATCGGCACAAATTAGCATATTATTTGTTTATGCTAGTATCTGTTTTTATTCGTAATAAAATGATAATTGAAGACGGACTAACGTCTGTTTTAAGAGGGTTTACCCGAAAAGACTTAGAAATAATTTCTCAAAAAATAAATGTAAAATCACAAATTTCATGGAAATGGGCATTCCGTTTTTTGTGGATAATAAAAAAATAAATGGCAGTAAAAATAATCGCAGTTGCAAAACAACTTCCAAAGTACTCGAGGGAAACAAAAGAAATTATTCCGTTTGTAAAATTATGGATGCAAGATCAAGACGAACGCTTTCAAAGAAAAGTAATTAAGCTTTTTGAAGGTGCAGGGGTCGATAAACGATACTCCATCATGAGCCCAGAAGAGGTTTTTACCGCAACTTCTTTTGAGGAAAAAAACAATATTTACACAAATGAAGTTGTTCGTTTGGCAGAAAAATCTCTAAAAAAATCCTTGTTAAAGGCAGGATTAAAAGCAACAGACTTAGATTACATCATTACCGTGAGCTGTACAGGGATCATGATTCCTTCCTTAGACGCTTATTTGATTAATTCTCTTAAAATGAAACAAGATATTGTACGTCTTCCTGTGACAGAAATGGGATGTGCCGCTGGGGTATCTGGAATTATATATGCGAAAAATTTTTTAAAAGCCAATCCGAATAAAAGAGCGATAGTGGTTGCTGTTGAGGCCCCATCTGCCACGTTTCAGTTAGAAGATTACTCAATGACAAATATCGTAAGTGCCGCTATTTTTGGAGACGGAGCGTCTAGTGTAATTCTGTCTTCGTACGAGGAAGATACTGGCCCTAAAATTATAGACGAAGCCATGTATCATTTTTACGACGCAACGCATATGATGGGTTTTAAATTGGTAAATACTGGGTTACAAATGATTTTAGACAAGGAGGTTCCAAAGAAAATATCTGAACATTTTCCGGCAATTATTCATCCTTTTTTAGAAAAAAACAACCTATCAATTAATGACATTGATCATTTGATTTTTCACCCAGGAGGAAAGAAAATAGTTCAAACAGTGGAAGATTTATTTGGGGTGCTTGGAAAAAACATAAAGGACACAAAAGAGGTTCTTCGATTGTATGGGAATATGTCGAGCGCAACAGTTCTATATGTTTTAGAACGATTTATGGACAGAAACCCAAGGAAAGGAGAAAGAGGAATTATGTTAAGTTTTGGACCAGGTTTTTCAGCGCAAAGAATTTTATTGGAGTGGTAAAAATTAAAAGATGACAACTAATCAAATTATAAAAAAACTACCGTATCAAAGCCCTTTTTTGTTTGTTGATGAACTCACAGAGATCACAGAAAATGGAGTAATAGGAAACTACACATTTAAAGAGAATGAGTTTTTTTATGAAGGACATTTTAAAAATAATCCAATTACACCAGGGGTTATTTTAACCGAAACAATGGCGCAAATCGGTGTTGTTTGTTTGGGAATTTATCTTCTAAAAAATGAATTTACATCAGAAAAAACGCTGCAAATAGCCCTAACCTCTAGTCAAGTTGATTTTTTTATTTCGGTTTTACCAAATGAAAAAGTTACCGTAATTTCAGAGAAAAAATATTTTAGATTCAACAAGTTAAAATGTTCTGTTAAAATGATCAATGAAAAGAACGAGTTGGTTTGTAGAGGAATAATATCAGGAATGATAATCACAAAACAGATATGAGCGTCAGAGTTGTAATTACTGGCTTAGGAGTTGTTGCCCCAAATGGAGTTGGGCTTGAAGAATTTACCAAAGCAATAAAAGCGGGAACTTCTGGAGTAACCTTTCATCAGCACTTAAAAGACAAAGGCTTTTCATGTTGTATTGGAGGGGTGCCATCGATATCGCAAGAAAAAACACATCAATATTTGTCTTCTTTACAGTTAAGAGGGTTTAATAGTACCTCTATCTTATATGGATGTATCGCGGGAATAGACGCGTGGAAAGACGCAGGCTTTTCTATGGAAGAACAGTCGAATTTAGATTATGATACTGGAATTATTTTTGGAACAGGAACTTCCGGAATTGAGAAATTTAGAGAAGCGATCTATAAAATTGACGACCAAAAAGTTAGAAGATTAGGAAGTACTACTGTCGTGCAAACAATGGCAAGTGGTATTTCTGCATATTTAGGGGGTATTTTAGGTTTTGGAAATCAGGTTACAACGAATTCGTCTGCTTGTACAACAGGAACAGAAGCATTGTTAATGGGGTTTGAACGCATTAAAAATGGCAAATCAAAACGGATGCTAGTTGGAAGTTCTAGTGACAGTAGTTTATATACTTGGGGAGGGTTTGATGCTATGCGGGTGATGAGCTATAAACACAATGAAAGTCCAGAAAAAGGCTCGAGACCAATGAGTGAAACAGCATCTGGATTTGTACCCGGAAGTGGTTCAGGCGCGCTGGTTTTAGAGTCTTTAGAGAGTGCGCTAGAAAGGAAGGCAGTAATTTATGCTGAGGTTTTAGGAGGAAACATTAATTCTGGAGGACAACGAAATGGGGGTACTTTAACCGCTCCAAACGCTGAGGCTGTTCAAAAATGCATTACAGATGCACTAAAAGACGCTCAGATAAATTCATCAGAAATAGACGCGATTAATGGACATTTAACAGCGACCGCTAAAGACACTTTAGAAATAGAAAACTGGGTAAAAGCATTGCAAAGAAAAGAAGGAGAATTCCCCTATATTAATTCTTTAAAATCGATGGTGGGTCACTGTTTAGCCGCTGCTGGATCTATAGAGTGTGTTGCATCTGTATTACAAATTAAAGAGCAGTTTGTTTTTCCAAATATAAATTGCGAAGACATTCACCCAGAAATTTTGAAACTGATTTCTGAAGAAAAAATTCCTCGAAAAATGATTCAGAAAGAACTCAATAACATTGTAAAAGCAAGTTTTGGTTTTGGCGATGTTAATGCATGTGTTATCTTTAAAAAATATATCAAATAAATGACAAAAGAAGAATTAATTATCAAACTAACAGCGATTGTTAAGCCCTATATTCAAAATGAAGAGGCTTTTAAAGACTTGAATGAAAATACAGATTTCATCAATGATTTAGAAATAAATTCTGCAAATTTAGTGGATGTGATTTTAGACGTAGAAGATGAATTCAATATAGAAATAGATAATGATTCTATGGAGAAAATGTTATCTGTAAAAGCAACGATAGAGATTATTCAAATAAAAATGAATGCATAATGGTTGGGAACGATTTAGTTGATTTACAAATCGCTAAAAGTCAAAGTAACTGGAGCCGAAAAGGCTTTTTAGAAAAGCAATTTACAATCAAAGAACAACAGCTAATTTTACAGAATGGCAATTCTTTTAACGATGTCTGGAGGCTTTGGAGCATGAAAGAAGCTGCCTACAAAATTTACACACAACAACATAAAAAACGGTTTTTTGCACCTCAAAAATTTGAATGTAGTTTTATTTCTGAAAGTGAAGGAATGGTTTCTTTTGAAAAAAACAAATTTTTCACAACAACATTTTTAAACGCCCATTATTGTTATACAATTGCACAGAAAACGAATGACAAATTAGTTGTTTTTTCTTCTGTCGGCTTGCCAGAAAACATAGGCTGCAAAATGAAACAAAAACTCCAAGAGTTAACAGGTGTTTTAGCAGAAGAAATGACACAAATAAAATCTTCTGTCGGAGCTCCACTGTATTATCAAAAAGAAAAATTATTAACCAATTCATGCTCAATTTCACATCACGGAAATTACGGCGCTTTTGCTTTCACCCTCCAAAATGAATCTTAAAGAAAAACTTTTTAAACAATGTGAGTTATTTGTGAATAATCGCATGGATACGGTAGAACAAATAATTTCTTCAAATCAAAAAGCTCTTCAATCTGAAACCAAGAGTTCTGCGGGAGATAAACATGAAACAGGTAGAGCAATGTTGCAATTAGAAATAGAAAAAGCAAGTCAGCAATTCAAAGCAATTCGAGATATGAGAACGGTTTTAGCAAAAATAGACCTTGCAAAAGAGTCTAAAACAGCTCATTTGGGGAGTGTTATAGAAACAAGTAGTGTTTGTTTTTTTCTAGCAATTTCAGTAGGTAAAATAACAGCTCATGGCAAAGATTATTTTGCAGTTTCTGTTTTTTCTCCAATAGGAAAATTATTGCTTGGAAAACAAAAAGGAGAGGAGTTTATATTCAATGGCGTTAGAACTATAATACGCAATGTAGTTTGATGAATTGGCGTGAACACATCCATTGATTTTTAACCTGCCTGTCCTAAAGACGATAAAGACCTCTTTTTAGCGGGTTCTAATTTATTTTATCTGTACTCAAAAATAAGGGATTCTTTTATTTAAAATAATTCTAAATACCCGCGAAAACGTTGTAAATTTTTTGCTTTGCTATTTGTTTCGCCGTATTTTTGTGCTCTAAAATTTAATTAATAATACAATGAGTGGATTTTTTAAATCTTCAATTGGAAGAAAAGTAGCAATGGCGCTCTCTGCCTTTTTTTTAATGTTTTTCTTGCTACAGCATTTAGCCATTAATATTTTATCCGTTTTTAGCCCTGAAACTTTTAACGAAGTATCCCATTTTATGGGAACCAACCCTTTAGTACAATTTGCATTACAGCCAATTTTAATTTTTGCTGTTGTTTTTCATTTTGTTATGGGTTTTGTTTTGGAATTAAAAAACAAGAAAGCCCAAGGGGTTTCTTATACGAAAAATAATGGTGCCGCTAACTCTACATGGTTCAGCAGAAACATGATCTATAGCGGTGTTACAATTTTGGCGTTTATAGTTTTACATTTTATAGATTTTTGGTTTCCAGAAATCAACACAAAATTTATACAAGGAGATTGGTCAGGAACACTTCAGGGTGTTGATGGGTTTCGTTACCATGAAGAATTAGTTCACAAGTTTACTTACCCTGCCAGGGTAATTGCATATGTAATTGCTTTTGTGTTCTTAGGACTGCATTTAGCACACGGGTTCACATCTGCTTTTCAGTCTATGGGAGGCACTGTTGGAAGAAAGAAACTACTACAAAATATTGGTAAGGCTTATTCAATCATAATTCCAGCGGGTTTTATTTTTATTGCGATTTATCATCACCTAAAACATTCATCTTAAAATTATGGCTTTAGATTCAAAAGTACCAAAAGGTTCAATTAAAGATAAATGGACAGAGTATAAAAATCATATTAATCTGGTAAACCCTGCAAACAAAAGACACATAGATGTTATTGTTGTAGGTACGGGTTTAGCCGGAGGCTCTGCTTCAGCTACATTAGCGGAATTAGGGTATAACGTAAAGTCTTTTGCATACCAAGATTCTCCAAGAAGAGCTCACTCTATAGCTGCTCAAGGAGGAATTAATGCAGCAAAAAATTACCAAGGAGACGGAGATTCTACCTACAGATTGTTTTATGACACTGTAAAAGGAGGAGATTATCGTTCTCGTGAGGCTAATGTATACAGATTGGCAGAGGTTTCAGCAAATATTATAGATCAATGTGTAGCACAAGGAGTTCCCTTTGCTCGTGATTACGGTGGGCTTCTGGACAATCGTTCTTTTGGAGGGGTTTTAGTTTCAAGGACTTTTTACGCTAAAGGACAAACAGGGCAACAATTATTGCTAGGAGCCTACTCAGCAATGAATCGTCAAATTGCTCGTGGAAAGATTGAGATGTTCAATCGCCACGAAATGTTAGATGTGGTGATTGTTGATGGAAAAGCTCGAGGAATTATTGCACGTAACTTAGTTACAGGAGAAATAGAACGTCACGCTGCGCATGCGGTTGTAATCGCTTCTGGAGGATATGGAAATGTTTATTTCTTGTCAACCAATGCAATGGGTTCTAATGTTACCGCAGGCTGGAAAGTACATAAAAAAGGAGCCTATTTTGCAAATCCTTGTTATACGCAAATTCATCCTACCTGTATTCCTCGTTCTGGAGATTATCAGTCAAAATTAACATTGATGTCTGAATCTTTAAGAAACGATGGACGTATTTGGGTTCCAAAAAATTTAGAAGATGTACAAGCTATTCGTGAAGGGAAATTAAAGCCAACAGATTTAACAGAGGATCAAAGGGACTATTATTTAGAAAGACGCTATCCTGCATTTGGAAACTTGGTTCCTCGAGATGTTGCTTCAAGGGCTGCAAAGGAACGTTGCGATGCTGGTTATGGTGTTAATGCAACAGGAGAGGCAGTGTATCTAGATTTTGCAGCTTCTTTTGAGCGTTATGGTAAAGAACAAGCAAAGATTCAAAACATTTCAAATCCATCAGCAGCAAAAATAAAAGAATTAGGACAAGAAATCGTCCGTGCAAAATATGGAAATTTATTTCAGATGTACGAGAAAATTGTTGATGAAAATCCATATGAAACACCAATGATGATTTATCCAGCAGTCCATTATACGATGGGAGGCGTTTGGGTTGATTACAATTTAATGACAACGATTCCTGGTTGTTACGCAATTGGAGAAGCAAATTTTTCTGATCATGGAGCAAACAGACTTGGAGCATCTGCTTTAATGCAGGGGCTCGCCGATGGGTATTTTGTGTTGCCGTATACAATAGGAGATTATTTAGCGGATGATATTCGTACTGGAAAAATCACTACAGATTCTCCAGAATTTGATGCTGCAGAAAAAGAAGTATCAGAAAGAATTACTTTTTTCATCAATAATAAAGGGACACATTCTGTAGACTATTACCACAAAAAATTAGGAAAAATTATGTGGGATAAATGTGGAATGTCTAGAAATGCAGACGGATTAAAAACTGCTATTGAGGAAATTTCTACTCTAAGAAAAGATTTCTGGGAAAATGTAAATGTTCCTGGGACAGCTTCAGAATACAACGAGCAATTAGCAAAGGCAGGTAGAGTTGCAGATTTTCTTGAATTAGGAGAATTGTTTGCAAAAGATGCCTTAGTTAGAGAAGAATCTGCTGGGGGTCATTTTAGAGAAGAGCATCAAACAGAAGAAGGAGAAGCAAAGAGGGTTAAAGAATTTCAATTTGTTTCTGCGTGGGAGTACAAAGGAGCGCCAAAAGACGCTATTTTGCACAAAGAAGAACTCGTTTACGAGAACATAGAAGTTAAAGAAAGAAGTTACAAATAAAAAACAGACCATGAATTTAACATTAAAAATTTGGAGACAAAAAGACGCTAGTACAAAGGGTCAAATGGTGGATTATAAAGTCACTGAAATTTCAGAACACATGTCTTTTCTTGAAATGATGGATGTTTTAAATGAACAACTGGTGAATGCAGGTGAACAACCAGTAGCTTTTGACCACGATTGTAGAGAAGGAATTTGTGGAATGTGTTCGATGTATATCAACGGAGAGGCACATGGTCCAGATAGAGGAGTAACAACTTGTCAGTTGCACATGCGCATGTTTAAAGACGGAGATACAATTACAATAGAGCCTTTTAGGGCAGCCTCTTTTCCTGTAATCAAAGATCTTGTTGTAGACAGATCTGCTTTTGATAGAATTCAGCACGCCGGAGGGTATATTTCTGTAAATACCTCTGGAAATACGCAAGACGCCAACGCGACTCCCATATCAAAACATGCTGCAGATGAAGCAATGGATGCAGCAACCTGTATTGGTTGTGGTGCTTGTGTGGCAACCTGTAAAAACAGTTCTGCAATGTTATTTGTGGGGGCAAAAGTATCTCAATATGCTTTACTGCCGCAGGGTCAAGTAGAAGCTGCAGATAGGGTTCAGAATATGGTAGCTCAAATGGATTTAGAAGGTTTTGGTAACTGTACAAATACCGGTGCATGTGAAGTTGAATGTCCAAAAGGAATTTCTTTAGACAACATCGCAAGAATGAATAGAGAATTAATGAAAGCCTCTGTTTAAGTAAGTTGCCATTTCACATTAAGACTCTTCCTGTTAAAAAAGACAGGTTTTTCAGTCTGAAAAAAGTGTTGGATTTTTTTAGTCAAAGCTGAGGTAGTTTCTATTTTCTCCCAAAATCTGCTGGAATTTCCCCCCAAGCTTTCGTTTCCCATTTTAAAATAGGATTTTCAAAGCTATTTTCTCTTAGCCATTTCTCGGCTCTTTTTATAAGCTCTAACAAATCTTTATTAGAGGCGTTAAAATGAATATTGGTTTTACATTTTTTTTGTTTTACCCAGCTCATTGCTATCCTAGAGTCTGAATAGATGGGTGTATTCTTATTGTTTTTAGACTTTAATAAGGCGATGCCATGGACCAAAGCTAAAAATTCACCAATATTATTTGTTCCGTTTTGATAAGGACCTTTTATAAAAAGCTGTTTTTTATTATGGGTTAATACTCCGCGGTATTCCATTTTTCCCGGGTTTCCAGAACACGCTGCATCCACAGAGATACTTTCTAGATTAGGCGAACCGTAGGCTTTTTTTTCAGAAAGAGTTAAAGAAGATTTTTTGGTGCTTATGCCTTTGTAATCTTTATATGTTTTGGAGAAAGCAACTTCTGCGTCGTTTAAATTTGAAAAAGATTTGTATTGTGCGGATTCAAAACCATCAATTTGTTTTTTACAGACATTCCAGGAGGTATAAATTCCTTTTTTTCTTCCGTTCCAAACTACGTAAAACTTTTTTTTACTCATCGGTTTTTAAAATTACATCTTCTATAACTTTTGGAAAATGATTTTGCTCTAAAATATGAATTTTTTTTGCAATACTTTCAGGAGTATCGTCAAGAGTAATTTTAGTTTTTGCTTGAAAAAGAATGGCACCCTCATCATAATTTTTATTTACTCTGTGAATTGTAATTCCTGTTTCTTTCTCTTTTTCTTTTTTTACAGCTCTGTGAATATGCATCCCATACATTCCTTTTCCACCATATTTTGGTAATAATGCAGGGTGAATATTTACTATTTTATTAGGGAAGGAGTCAATAATATTTTGAGGAACTTTCCATAAAAAACCAGCTAAAACAATAAAGTCAGCCTCTTTTTTTAAAATATTTAAAATAAATTCAGAAGCATAAAAATCTTCTTTTTTAAAGAGGATACAGTTGATGTTTAATTTGTTACATTTTTCAAAAACAGCAGCATGTTCATTGTTACACAACACTTTAGTGATCTCTGCAGTTTTTGTTTTTTTGAAAAACTTAATGATGTTTTCTGCGTTCGTTCCAGAACCAGAAGCAAAAATAATAATACGCTTCATAACGGTGTTTCTAAGTGCACAAAAAAAAGAATAATTATTAACAATTTGATTGTTTTAAAGGAAGATTAATTTTTTTATTCACTTTTAATGATCATTTTTAGTTCAAAAATTAGTTATAATTAATAAGATTTGTATTTTTGCCCCGATTTAAATTTTAAAAAACAAAAAAATTATGTCAGACATTACATCAAGAGTAAAAGCTATTATCGTTGACAAATTAGGGGTAGACGATAACGAAGTAACATCAGAAGCTAGCTTCACAAATGATTTAGGAGCAGATTCTTTGGACACTGTTGAGTTAATCATGGAGTTTGAAAAAGAATTTGATATTCAAATTCCAGACGATCAAGCTGAAAACATCGGTACAGTAGGTCAAGCAGTAAGCTATATAGAAGAAGCAAAAAAGTAATCTTTTTATGCAATTAAAACGAGTTGTAGTCACTGGACTTGGAGCTTTAACGCCCATAGGAAATAATATTGAAGAGTATTGGAACGCTTTAGTTAACGGAGTTAGCGGGGCAGCTCCTATTACGCATTTTGACGCTTCCAAGTCCAAAACTCGTTTCGCATGCGAAGTAAAAAACTTTAATCCTACAGATTACATCAATAGAAAGGATGCTCGTAAAATGGATAAATTTACGCAGTATGCAATGGTTGCTTCAGACGAGGCAATTGCAGATGCAAATTTAGACTTAGAAACCATTAATAAATTACGAGTTGGTGTAATATGGGGAGCCGGTATAGGTGGTTTAGAAACGTTTCAAAACGAAGTATTAAACTACGCCGAAGGAGATGGAACTCCTAAATTTAATCCTTTTTTTATTCCAAAAATGATTGCAGATATTGCACCGGGTCATATTTCTATAAAACACGGTTTTATGGGGCCAAATTACACAACGGTTTCTGCATGCGCATCTTCTGCAAATGCAATGATAGATTCTCTAAACTACATTCGTTTAGGGTATTGTGATGTTATTGTAACAGGAGGAAGTGAAGCTGCTATTGCAATAGCAGGTGTTGGAGGTTTTAGTTCGATGCAGGCTTTGTCTACAAGAAACGAAACTCCAGAAACTGCCTCAAGACCATTTGATGCAAACAGAGAAGGCTTTGTATTAGGTGAAGGTGCTGGAGCGATTGTTTTAGAAGAATATGAATATGCGAAAGCAAGAGGTGCCAAAATTTATGCAGAAGTTATCGGGGGGGGAATGTCTTCAGACGCTTATCACATTACAGCGCCACACCCTGAAGGTGTTGGAGTTATTGCAGTAATGAAAAGTTGTCTAGAGAATTCTGGAATTAAACCAGAAGATGTAGACCATATTAATACACACGGTACTTCTACTCCGCTGGGAGACGTTGCAGAACTGAAAGCCATTTCAGCTGTTTTTGGAGACCATGCTAAGAATATCAACATCAACTCAACAAAGTCAATGACAGGTCATTTATTGGGAGCTGCAGGAGCTATTGAGTCTATTGCATCAATATTAGCCATGAAACATGGTATTGTGCCGCCTACAATAAATCACTCTACAATTGATGAAAATATCAATCCAGAATTAAACTTAACTTTAAACACTCCTCAAAAAAGAGACATTAAGGTTGCAATGAGTAATACTTTTGGTTTTGGTGGTCATAATGCATGTGTTGCTTTCAAAAAAATAGATGAATAGACGTGTATGATTTTTTTTCATAAAATAATTAAAAGGTATTCTAAAGAGGATATTTGGTTATATTATGAATTAAAAAAAACGTTGAAGTTATCACCCAGTAAAATAAATCTTTACAAAAAAGCATTTACGCATAGATCTTTTCAAATTACAGACAGTAAAGGGATTCTCATTAACTATGAAAGATTAGAATTCTTGGGAGACTCAATTTTAGATGCCGTAATATCTGACTACTTATACAAACAGGCTCCAAGAGGAACTGAGGGGTACTTGACACAAATACGCTCTAAAATTGTAAGTAGAAAGCATTTGAATGAACTTGGGAAGGACCTAGACTTAATCCGTTTTGTGAAAAGCAAGGTAACTTCAACTCAAGTAGGAGATAATATTCATGGAAATATTTTTGAAGCATTATTAGGAGCGATATATTTAGACAAAGGATATAAAGGATGTCAAAAATTTATTCATCAAAATGTGATTATTCCATATGTAGATATTGAAAAACTTGAGGGAAAAATAACGAGTTACAAGGGTTTAATCATTGAGTGGTGTCAAAAACAAAAGAAAAAATACAAGTTTGAAACTTATGAAGATTCTGGAAATGAGTTGGTTAAGCACTTCAGCGTTAAAATTAGTATCGATGGAGAGCTAATTGCAAAGGGCAGAGCAACTTCAAAGAAAAAAGCAGAAGAATTAGCCTCTAAAAGAGTTTATTTTGCTTTTCAAAAGAAGATTAATATGGGCTAGTCTACGATAACGTTTTCGTTAAATTAAAGACAGAGACTCATAAACAATTAGTAATTTAGCAAAGTCATAAAAAACGATAATAAGTTATAATTTATGCAGGTGTACGCTCTAGAAATGGATGATTTTTGTGAAGAACCTTATTCTTTAATTGGAATACACTCTACATTAGAAGACTATAAACTTGCCTACCTGATAAATCAAAATCTTAACACAAGGTTTTACAAAGCAATTAAAGATTTAGAGTTTAAAAGAGATAAAAAAAAAGCATCTTTTTCAATTTATAACTATGAAAACACGAACGATGGTTTCGATTGGTTTTTAATAGCAAATAGCTACAGACGAGAAAACCAAACCGTTTCTAATGAGTTATTATTGACCTCGGAAACAAAGACATATTTAATCCCAGAAAAGAAAAAAGTAGATTTTTTCTTAAAGATTTGTGGAGATTCAGAATATGATTTTGTGATGAAAACAATTCAGAAAATAATAAATATTGAAAATGTAATTACTGCATATTCAATAGATAAAAACACGTTAAAGTCTAGAGACTTTTTAATATTTTAAAAATGAACGATTACAAGAAAACTAAAATTGTTGCAACACTTGGTCCAGCAACAGATAGCAAAAAAACATTAACAGAGTTGGCAAGAGAAGGAGTCAATGTTTTTCGTATTAACTTTTCTCATGCAGACTATGATAATGTTAAAAAAACAGTTAAGACCATTCGAGAAATTAACGAAGAAAATGGCTACAACGTTGCAATTTTAGCAGATTTACAGGGGCCAAAACTTCGCGTTGGAGTGATGGAGGAAGATGTAGTTTTAAATGACGGAGACTTGTTTACTTTTACAACTGAACAATGTATTGGGAGCAAGGAAAAGGCTTTCATGACCTATCAACGTTTTCCTAAAGACGTAAAAGTCGGTGAGCAAATCATGGTTGATGACGGAAAACTACTGTTTGAGGTTGTCTCTACTGATAAAGATAAATCCGTAGTTGTAAAAACAATTGTCGGAGGACCTTTAAAATCGAAAAAAGGAGTAAACTTGCCTAATACGGCGATTTCTTTACCTGCCTTAACTGAAAAAGACAAAGAAGATGCAATTTTTGCTTTAGGTTTAGATGTAGACTGGATGGCGCTTTCTTTTGTAAGAACCCCGGAAGATTTAAGAATGTTAAGAGATTTAATAGATCAACATTCTGAATACAGAGTTCCTGTGATTGCAAAAATAGAAAAACCAGAAGCGGTTGCAAATATGGATGCTTTGATCCCTTATTGTGACGGTTTAATGGTTGCGCGAGGAGATTTAGGAGTTGAAATACCAATGCAAGATGTTCCTTTAATTCAGAAAAAATTAGTAAGACGCGCAAAAAGAGCAAGAATACCTGTAATTATTGCGACTCAAATGATGGAAACAATGATTGACAATTCTGTTCCGACAAGAGCAGAAGTAAACGATGTTGCGAATTCGATTATGGATGGTGCAGATGCTGTAATGCTTTCTGGAGAGACCTCTGTTGGGAAACATCCTGTTAGGGTTATTCAAAAAATGGCAGAAATCATCAAGTCTGTTGAAAATTCAAAAATGATTAAAGTACCTCTTGAGGCACCACACATTCGAACAAATAGATTCATCACAAAATCGGTTTGTCATCATGCTGCATTAATGGCAAATAATATCGATGCGACAGCAATTTCTACGCTTACAAATAGTGGGTATACTGCATTTCAGATTTCTGCATGGAGACCGCAATCAAAAATATTGGCATTTTCATCCGAAAAAAGAATTTTAGGAAAATTAAACCTATTATGGGGAGTGAAAGCGTTCTTTTATGATAAAAATTTAAGCACAGATGATACCGTTGTAGATATTAATAAAATATCTAAAGAAAAAGGGTATGTGAAAGAAGGAGACCTGATGATCAACCTTACTTCTATGCCTGTTGAAGCAAAAGGAATGGTAAATACGCTAAGAGTTTCAGAAATAGGATAATAATATTCATCGCAAATTTTATAAAGCATTCTAATTTTAGAATGCTTTTTTTTGTGAATTTTCTGATATAAAAACAGAATAATTAATCTTATAATTGAGTTATAAGAAGAAGTTGTTGATTGTTTTAAAAGAGAAAATAATTTTTTTAAGCATCTTTTCGAATAAGCAAAAAAGTTTCATTTTCTAGCGCTAAATACCCTTCGTTATAGATGTAAAAGTAAGTGTTTCCTGTTTTTGTTTTATAGATAGAAGTAAAAAACTGAAAGTCAAAACCTTTGTCATATAATTTCGTTCTACTTACTTTTGTTTTCCCTTTAACATTCAATTCGGATAAAACTTTATAATTTTTTCGAAGACGGTTGTTGATGTTTCTGATGAGGTTTTTACTGTCTTTATTTATGCTGTTATTATAAGCGTTTCTACAATAATCTGAACAAAATTTTTTGTCTATTCTTCCCTTTAAAGGCTCTTTACATTCTAAGCAATTTTTGTTTTCCATGCTATAAAGATACTGAAATTTATCCGTTTACAAACGACTACATCCATTTACAACCGAAAGTAATTGTTTTATAACCGAATAAAATTTTAGTTATATCGCAACTTTGCCATGTCAAAACGAATTGACTAAATAATAATAATAATTTAAAAACTTATCTTATGAGTACGTTAAGAAACAAAGTACAGTTAATTGGAAATTTAGGGAATCACCCAGAGATCATCACTTTAGAAAATGAAAAAAAACTAGCAAAATTTTCTATTGCGACAAATGAAAGTTATAAAAATTCTCAGGGAGAAAAAGTAACAGATACCCAATGGCACAACATTGTAGCATGGAACAAAACAGCAGAAATTATAGAAAAATACTTAGAAAAAGGAAGTGAGGTTGCTGTTGAAGGCAAACTAACTTCTAGGAGTTACGAAACGAAAGAAGGTGAAAAAAGATATGTAACTGAGGTCGTAGTTAATGAGTTGTTGATGTTGGGAAAAAAATAGATAATTTTTTTAATATTAAATCCTTATCTAACGGTTAATAATAATAAAATGAGATATTAGAAATTCTTCTAATATCTCATTTTTATTAAAAATATATACTTGATTTATTATATATTATTTACATTTGTCGCTATACCCTAAAAGACATAACGACACAAAAATGATTTCAACTAAAGATGCTATTCAGAAAGTAAAAGACTACTGTAAACCACTATTAAAAGAGGTCATAAAGCCAATTGAAAAATCTGGTAATTACAGTTTATTTAAAGACGTCTATTCACCTATAAACATGCCCCCTTTCAGGCAATCTGCAATGGATGGCTATGCTATAAACATACACAAAGATTCAAATTACACACTTATTGGAGAGATTAAAGCTGGAGATTATGACAATCCCATTTTAAAACCAGGAGAAGCTGTTCGGATTTTTACAGGTTCGCCTGTTCCAGATACTGCAAGTGCTATCGTAATTCAAGAGAAAGTTAATGTCAAGGGAAATATTTTACACACCGAAAAAGACATTGCAATCAATCAAAATATTCGTCCATTAGGAGAACAAGTAAAAGTAGGAGAAGTTGCGCTTCTCAAAGACACAAAATTAACACCCGCTGCAATAGGTTTTTTAACTAGTTTAGGAATCACAGAGGTTTCTGTGTACAAAAAACCATCTATTGCATTGGTTATAACTGGCAATGAACTCATTGAAGCTGGCCAACCTTTAACCTACGGAAAAATTTACGAGAGTAATTCTAAAATGCTTCAAAATGCATTATACAATTTAAAGTTTTACGATGTTACTATTTATAAAATTGTAGATGATTACGATAAAACGTATTCCACATTAAAAACAATAATTAGCAAAAAAGACTTAGTTATTATTTCTGGAGGTATCTCTGTTGGAGATTACGATTTTGTTGGTAAAGCACTAAATACATTGGAAGTAGAAACATTGTTTTATAAAGTGAAACAAAAACCAGGTAAACCTTTATTCTTCGGGAAAAAAGAGAAGGCTACCATTTTTGCATTACCAGGAAATCCTGCTGCTGCTTTAATTTGTTTTTATATATATGTATACATAGCGCTACAAAAAATGAAAGATGCACACAACATCGAACTTCCTAGAGTCACAGCTAAATCAAGTTCGGAATTCATAAAAAAAGGAGATAGACCTCAATTTTTAAAAGCACTTTTTAAAAATGAGTCTGTTACAATTTTAGAAGGACAAAGTTCTGCAATGCAACAAACATTTGCACTTGCAAATGCCTTAGTTTTTATGCCTAGCGAAACACCTAAAATCAATATTAATGATGACGTAGAAGTTATTCTACTTCCAATATAAATCTTTTATGAGTTATAAAATTAAAAGTAGAATTTGGATTGAAAACGAAGACAATGTGCTTTTAGGAGAAGGTCGTGTTAGGTTATTAAAAGCTATTGAGGAAACGGGTTCTTTATCTAAAGCAGCAAAATCTCTAAATCTATCTTATAAAAAAGCGTGGCGTTTAATGGATTCTGTAAATAAATCTGCAAAACAACCTGTAACCATTAACAGTATTGGTGGCAAAGGTGGCGGCGGAACAACCTTAACCAACTACGGTAAATCTTTAATTACTGCTTTTGATACTATTAATAAAAATTGTTGGAACTTTTTAGATAATCAATTAAAACAGTTCCTTTAGTTGAAAGCTTATAAAATTATACAGTAAACATAAATACACCAGAACAATTAAAACAGATAAGGAATGACTATTAACGTTAAATATTTTGGACTGATAGCAGAAATTACAGCATGCGAAAAGGAAACTATTCTTTTTACAAAAAGTAATGTTTCAGAATTTTTAGAACTGTTATATAAAAAATATCCAAACTTAGAAAATAAAGATTTTCAAGTTGCGCAAAACCAGGAACTGGTTACGCAAGACGCATTAATTACAGGAAACGAACTAGCACTTTTACCACCTTTTGCTGGTGGATAATTAACATGAATAGATACAGTAGACATATCGCATTATCCGAAATTGGACAAGCAGGACAAAACAAACTTTTAAACGCTAAAGTTTTAGTTATTGGAGCTGGTGGTCTGGGCTGCCCAATTTTACAATATTTAGCTGCTGCAGGAGTTGGCAACATTGGCATTGTAGATTTTGACACGATAGAACTTTCTAACCTGCAACGTCAAGTATTATTTGGTTCTGCCTCTATTGGTTTGAATAAAGCGGAAGCTGCAAAAACACGTTTACAAGATTTAAATAATACGATTTCAATAACAGCTTATCCTAAAAAACTGACACATCAAAACTCGCTTTCTCTATTTAAAAACTATGATATTATTGTAGATGGAACGGACAATTTCGAAACACGTTACCTTATAAACGACGCAGCAATTATCACCAACAAACCTGTCGTTTTTGGTGCTATTTATAAATTTGAAGGACAAGTGTCTGTTTTTAACTATAAAGCTGGGCCTAGTTACAGATGTTTGTTTTCTGATCAACAAGAAAAAGAACAATCTGGTCATTGCGAAGACGTTGGTGTTCTAGGCGTTTTACCTGGAATTATTGGGAGCATGCAAGCTAATGAGGTCTTAAAAATGATTTTAGAAATAGGAAATATCCTTTCTGGAAAACTACTGATATATAATGCGCTTAATTTCCAAACTTCAGTAATAAAAATTAATAAATCTGAAGAAGAGATTAATAAAATCTTAAATGAAAAACATGCTTTTGAAACCAAGACAATGAGTTTCAGTTGCAATTCTGAAACAACTCAAATTTCAATTGAAGAGGCTTTAAAAAAAGAGAATATTCAGTTTGTTGATGTTAGAGAGCCTTCAGAATTACCCAAAATAGAACACATTACAATCACTTCAATTCCGTTAAACGATTTAGAAAATAATTTAGAACAATTAGAAACTAATAAAGTACTTATTCTTTTTTGTCAATCTGGAAAACGAAGTAAACAAGCGGTTTCCATTTTAAAACAATTAAAGATAAATAACTGTTTCTCTATAAAAGAAACAAGTTCTGAAATAAAAAAACATTTAGAAAACATAAATTATGAAAGATAAAAAAACTAAAAACGTATTTAAAGAAGGCGCTATAACTTCAGAATTTATTGGAAACTCTATTCGTAAACACCAATCTAAAACCACAATTGGAGCTCATAATATTTTTCTTGGTCAAGTAAGAGCAGATGTCATAGAAAACAAAACAGTTGTAGCTATAGAATATTCAGCTTACGAAGATATGGCTAACGAAAAATTTGACGCTATTAGAGAAGCAACTTTTAAGAAATTCGATTTAACATGTATGCATATTTACCACAGTTTAGGAGCCGTTAAAGCTGGCGAAATCTGCCTATTTGTTTTTGCATCTTCAACAAGACGAAAAATAGTTTTTAAGGCTATTGAATATATTGTTGAAGAAATAAAGGCGCACGTTCCGGTTTTTGGAAAAGAGATTTTTGAAGACGACACACATCAATGGAAAACAAATAAATAAAATGGTAGACATCACTCATAAAAACACAACATTACGAACTGCTATTGCACAAGCTATTGTTAAAGTTAGTAAGCCAGAAACTATCACAGCGATTGAAGAAAATACAGTCCCAAAAGGAAATGTATTTGCAATGAGCAAAGCTGCAGGGTTGCTTGGCGTAAAAAAGACACCTTACATTCTACCAGATTGTCATCCGCTTCCAATTGAATTTACAGGTGTTGAATACGAAATAAACGACCTTGAAATTAAAGTATTCTTTACTGTAAAAACCATTTACAAAACTGGAGTAGAAGTAGAAGCTATGCATGGCGCAAGTGTTGTTGCATTAAACATGTACGATATGCTAAAACCGATTGATAAAGGCATCGAAATACATGCCATAAAACTCTTAGAGAAAAAAGGGGGAAAATCGGACTATAAAGATCGTTTTAGAAAGGATCTAACTGCCGCTGTAATTGTATGTTCAGATACTATTTCTGCAGGACACAAAGAAGATAAAGCAGGCAAAGCCATTATAAAAAAACTAGAAGATTGTAATGTAAAAATAGTAGATTATACAGTTATTCCAGATGAAGTAGAAAACATTCAAGAACAAGCTTTAAAACATCAAAACAACAAAGTAGATTTAATTGTTTTTACTGGCGGAACAGGACTTTCTGTAAGAGATACTACTCCAGAAGCGCTTTTACCTTTACTAGATCGAAGAATTCCAGGTATTGAAGAAGCAATTCGTAATTATGGCCAAGATAGAATGCCTTATTCCATGTTATCTAGAAGCGTTGCAGGAACTATAAAAAACACTTTAGTTTTAGCTTTACCCGGCTCAACTAATGGTGCAAAAGAATCTATGGATGCAATTTTCCCAGCAGCATTACATGTATTTAAAATATTAAAAGGTGCAAGACATGACTAACACCTCAGCAAAGTCAACATCTATTTTACAAGATAATTTTGGAAGAGATCATACGTATTTACGTATTTCACTTATTGAGCGTTGTAATTTACGTTGTTCCTATTGTATGCCTGCAGAAGGCGTAAAACTATCACCAAAAAGTCATTTAATGACAGGCGATGAGATTTACAACATTGCAAAAACCTTTGTAAAACATGGTGTTACAAAAATTAGACTCACAGGTGGCGAGCCATTAATACGAAAAGATATTCCTGTAATTTTAGAAAAGCTAGCGTCTCTAGATGTTACACTTTCTATAACATCTAACGCTGTTATTATTGACAAGCACATTGCTGTTTTAAAAGCGAATAACGTTAACAAAATTAATATAAGCTTAGATTCTTTAGAGCGAGAAAAGTTTAAAAAAATCACTCTTAGAGATCAGTTTAAGAAGGTATATACTAATATACTTCTGCTTGTAAAAGAAAACTTTGAAGTAAAAGTAAATGTTGTTTTAATGAAAGATTTTAACGATAATGAAATCATCAATTTTATTAAACTAACGAAAAACTTACCAATCTCAATTCGGTTTATTGAGTTTATGCCTTTTGATGGTAACAAATGGGATAAAAATAAAATGGTGTCGTATAAAGAAATCATGGACTATGTGCATGATGCATTTAACAACAACGAAATTATACGTTTAACAGATGCTAAAAACGACACAACCAAAAACTACAAAATAGAAGGTTATCAAGGTAGTTTTGGAATTATAAGCTCTGTTACCAATCCTTTTTGTGATTCTTGCAACAGGTTGCGTTTAACTGCAAATGGTAAAATAAAAAATTGCTTATTCTCTCCTACAGAATCAGATTTACTAACCACATTACGTGAAGGAAACTCTATTGAACCTGTTATTGAGAAAGCCGTTAAAGCCAAGTTTAAAATTCGAGGCGGAATGGATACTCTTGAAAAACTTCAAGAACCAAAATTGCACAACAAAAACAGAAGTATGATTACCATTGGTGGTTGATTCAAAACAGCTATTTCAGAATCAATTAAAAAATAAAAAAATCCCTCCAAAAGAGGGATTTTAAATAATAACAGTTACAATTATTAACACATAAACTGAACTAGCCAAACTGCTACTATCATTTAATAACTTCTAATTTGTACCGTTTAAAAACTTAGGTTTAATGACTAACATTGCCCAAGCCCAATTCTGGCTTCCTGCTGCCAAATCTTCTGTAATTCCTTTCAACTCGTACATACCATCGCTTGCAAACATTTGAGAATAACCAAGAACTAAAGCGTAACCTTTAAACTGTTGCTTAAAAACTAAATCTATCTCAGTTCCCAAAGATTTTTCTCCACTAGCCAACTCCTGTTCTCCACTAAAGTTCAAAGCCTTTACTAAAAGACTAGATTTTTTACCTAATTTAAAGTTTGCACTTGCATGTATATCTACCAAACCAATAGAGTTTGCATGATTCCCTACATAGAAATAGTCCATAAATCCATTAAATTTGTGGTTTGTTCCGTATAATGGGAAAAATGCTCCTGTTTCACCTGCGTCACCATCATTACCGCTAATAATTTCTATACCAGCTCCTAATGTCACTTTAGATGAAGTTTTATGCGTTAGATCTAAGCTTACTAAATGTGCCCCTTTAATATCTACTTCACCTTGTCTCTGCCCTGTTTGTAAATATGCATTGGCAGCTAAACCAAATTTACCAGCCTTATATTTTAAGTGTGTACCAATAGTCTGTAAAGAACTTGTTCCATCTGCTGTTGCTCCATCATCTTCGTATTCCTGAAAACCATTGTTCATTACTAATAAACTTCCAGAGAATTTATCCCACTTTTTACTTAAATGTAACATTTGCATGGTTTTATATGAGAAAAAGCCTTTTGTATCATAAGATGTTCCTGTAGAAACAAAACCTGTTGGATTACTATAGTCTTGATTAAAAGCTAAGGCAACATCTAATTTTAAACCATCTTTAGCATATTTTAAAAGTGCAGCATCATGATTACGACCTTGTTGTGCCCAATCTAATCCTCCTAAAATTCGTTGGTCATCATAAGATAATACTTGGCGACCAATTTTAGTAGAAAAACCTTCTCCTAATTTAATATCTGCCCATGCTTGAAAAACAGAGAACGAATTGTTTTGATCATAAGGTAAAAGTTGTCTGTTCTCACCCCAAACCATAACGTCTTGAAAGCTTAAATAAAAGTTATAACCTTCAGTTTTAAAACCTGCATTTAACCTTAATCTTGTTGAAATACCATATCCAGCGTCTTTATCCTCTGGGATTATACTTCCAAATCCATTTCGGTATTCTGTACGTGGTCTAAATTCACCATCTAATGTAAACTGTGCTTGTGCAAATTGAGCAATCAATGCCATAAAGCCTATTAAAATATATTGTTTTTTCATTGTTCTTGTTTTTAAATTTAAATTACTATTTGAATTTTTACGTTTCATTTATTAATTATTTTTAGGTTGTACTTTTCTTGTGCTAGTGAAAATTCTACTTTTCAAAAGCCTTATTTTTTATTAGTGTTCTAAAAAGTCTATTAAATGCTTTCTATATTTATAATAATCATCATGTTCTAAAACAGCTTTTCTAGTTCTGGGTCTTTCAAAATTAATATCGAGAACGTCTCCTATTTTTGCTCTTGGACCACTCGTCATCATTACCACACGGTCTGCTAAAAAAATAGCTTCATCAACATCGTGTGTAATCATTACAGCTGTGATTTTTTCTTTATTCCAGATTTCAATTAAGATGTCTTGCAATTCTCCCCGCGTTAAAGAATCTAACATTCCAAAAGGTTCATCTAACAACAAGACTTTTGGTTTAATGGCAAATGCCCTGGCAATACCAACACGCTGTTGCATACCTTGAGATAATTCGCTTGCTTTTTTATTGAAAGCGTCTTCTAAACCTACTTTTTGTAAATAGTATTTAGCAATATCATTTCTTTGAGATTTACTAGCATGAGGAAAAACCTGATTTACACCTAATAACACATTTTGTAAAGACGTCATCCACGGCATTAAACTTGGCGACTGAAAAATAACACCTCTATCCGGTCCTGGTCCTTTTATATGTTTTCCTAAAACTGCAATATTTCCTCCAGAAATAGGATTTAATCCCGCAATCATAGAGAGCATTGTTGTCTTTCCGCAACCAGAATGACCAATTATAGTTACAAACTCTTCTTTACGGATTTGAAGATTTAAATCTTCAAGAACTACGTAATCTCCTTTTGGTGTTGGATACACTTTCTTTAGATTTTTTAAATCCAACATCACTTCATTAGAGGGAAAAAGTCCGTTATCTAATACACTTTTCGTACTTGTATTTTCTGTTATAATGCTCATCTTTTTTCTTATCTAAATTGATTAACAAAATCTTTTGGCGCTAAATCTGGAAGTATAAATTGTTCCTTTGCTTCAGATTTTCGTTCATCTCCAATATCCATTAAATACTCAATAATCGCATTTCTCGTTTTCTTAAAACTAGCATTGTCGTTCAATTCGGTTTTATCTCTTGGACGCTCCAAATCAATTTTAAATTCTGGACCTAACGTTGCATTTGGACCTGGACGTAGCGGAATAATTCTATCTGCCATATAAATACCTTCATCCACATCATTGGTAATTAACAATGCTGTTCTTTTATCCTTTCCCCAAATATTTAAGATTTGGTCTTGAAGATTTCCTCGTGTTAATGCATCTAAGGCACCCAAAGGTTCGTCCATAATAATCATGTCTGGCTTCATTGCCAAGGCACGAGCCACAGCAACACGTTGACGCATTCCGCCGGACAATTCTTTAGGTAATTTATTGGTCGCAGGCGTTAAGTTTACCATCTCAATATAGTAGGCTGCTTTACGTTTCCAAACCGCCTTTTCACGTTTCGGAAAAGCCTCTTTAACAGCCATTAATACGTTTTGTTCAACGGTTAACCAGGGTAATAAAGAGTAGTTTTGAAAAATTACGCCGCGCTCATGGCTTGTGCCAGAAACGGGATTACCTTTAAACAGAACCTCTCCACTCGTAGGCTCTAACAACCCATTGATTAAATTAACCAATGTTGTTTTCCCGCTTCCTGTAAAGCCAACAATGGCAACAAATTCTCCTTCTTCAATTGTTAAATTAATATTAGATAACACTTGAGATTCATTATCCCCCTGACCGTAGGTTTTACAAATATTATTTAGTTCTAAATATGCCATTTCTTTATTGTTTAACTATTGATTTGTTATATCGCATCTGTTTTATCAAACGATACCCAGTTCTGTATCATTAACATTAATCGGTCTAATAAAAATCCAATAATACCAATCACAAACATGGCTACTATAATTTTTGCGTTTGAGTCGTTTGCTCCATTCTGAAATTCTTCCCAAACAAACAGACCTAAACCAGGACTTTGTGCTAATAATTCTATCGCAATTAAAACCATCCAAGCTACTGATAATGTTATTTTTAAACCAGTAAAAATTAATGGTAAAGACGATGGCAACACCACCTTAAAGATCTTTTGAAACGCTCCTAATTTCAATACTTTTGCAACGTTTATATAATCTTTATCTACCGTAGAAACTCCCATTGCTGTATTTACCAAAGTTGCCCACATTGAGCATAAACCAACACTGATAAATGAAATAGTAAATGAGCTATCGTCTGCAGAACCAATTAAAACAGTTTTTACAATCATAAAAACCAATAAATACCAAACTACGGGTGATACTGGTTTAAAAATTTGAATAAACCAGTTAAAAGCACTTTTTAAAGTAGGACTCAATCCTATAAAGATTCCTAAAGGAACAGCAATAAATAAGGCTAATAAAAAACCAGCAAATACTGTTTTTAAGCTTCTAAATATTTGGTCTACAAAAGAGGGTCTTCCTGTATAAACAATAGCATCTTTTCCTTCGGCAATTCTTGTTTTATTTAATGCTGCCGTTTTTTTTGCAAACGCAACTTTATCTGCGCTAATGATATTGTGGTCTCTTAATAAAGATTGAAAAGAGTCCCATACTTGTGATGGCGATGGTAATGTGTTTGGCTGACAACTTGATTCGCCAGAAGCAATACAAACTTGCAAGGCATCTGCTGCAGCTTGACCCTGGTCTTGCAATGCTTTTTCAATTTTAAAATCAGCTTCAGTATTATATAATGCTTTTGCACCTGAATGCCACAAGCCTAGGAATAATAAAATGGAAGCAAGTGGTACAATAGTCTTTCGTAAAAAGTTTTTAAAATCTTCTTTTTCTAGCTTATTAGTAAAGAGATCTTTTAATGTTGTAAATAATCCTAATCCTAAAAAATTAGAGACTTTATTTAGTGTTAAACTTGCTTTCATATCTTGGTGTTATTTATTTTTTAAAGCGTAGCCGTTTTAAAGCCTCACAGATTTTTGAAACCTGTGAGGCCTCTACTAAACAATATTATTTTTTATCCTTGTTTCCTATTTTGAAACTATTGATATAGCCTAAAGGGTCTTTAGCATCGTAAGTAGTTCCGTCAATAAAATCTGCTGTAGCTGGCTTGTAACCATCTGTTGTTGGTATATCTGATGCAGGAATATTTCCTTCTTCAACTAAAAGTACTGCTGCTTTTTTCCAGATGTCTGGTCTGTATATATCTTTTATTGTAGATGTATACCAATCTGCTGGTTTTGCATCGGGTATTTGTCCCCAACGTCTCATTTGTGTTAAGAACCAAATCCCATCCGAATAAAATGGATACGTGGCATTGTATTTGTAGAATACATTGAAATCTGGCATATCTCGCTTGTCTCCTTTTTCGAACTCAAAAGTACCTGTCATAGAATTTGCTAATACCTCTACTGGCGCACCAACATATTGAGACATTGATAAGATTTCAACAGCTTCTTTTCTGTTGCTTGGTTCATCTAACCATTTACCAGCTCTAATTAACGCTTTAGTTACTGCAATAGCTGTATTTGGATTATCTTCAATAAACTTTTCTGTCATTACAAATACTTTTTCTGGGTTGTTTTTCCAAATGTCATAATTTGTAACTACAGGAACTCCAATACCTTTAAAAACAGCTTGCTGATTCCAAGGTTCACCAACGCAATAGCCATAAATAGTACCTGCTTCTAAAGTTGCTGGCATTTGTGGTGGTGGTGTTACTGATAATAAAACTTCTGCGTCTATTTGTCCTTGTACATTTTCTTTGGTGTACATTCCTGGATGAATTCCTGCAGCAGCTAACCAATATCTTATTTCGTAATTATGAGTAGAAACAGGAAATACCATCCCCATTTTAAAGGCTTTACCAGAATTTTTATACTCTGTAATTACTGGTTTCAATGCTTCTGCTTTAATAGGATGAATTGGCTTTCCATCTGTACCTTTTGGCACATTTGGTTTCATTTTAGACCATACATCGTTAGAAACTGTAATTCCGTTTCCGTTTAAATCCATAGAAAAAGGTGTCACTAATTTAGCCTGACGACCAAAACCTGCACCTGCAGCAATTGGTTGACCAGCTAACATGTGCGAACCATCTAATTGACCATCGATAACTCTGTCTAAAACATTTTTCCAGTTAGATTGTGCTTCAACTGAAACGAATAGACCTTCATCTTCAAAGAATCCTTTTTCTTTAGCAATGGCTAAAGGTGCCATATCTGTTAATTTGATAAAACCAAACGTTAGTTGTGGTTTTTCAATGTCTAAGGTTTTAGTTTTTGAGATTTTTACTTCTGTAGTTGTTGTTTCTTTTTTGCTTTCTTTGCTACCACAAGCAAATAGTAATACCGCTGTAGCTAGAATGTAAGTTGATTTTTTTAATAGAGAATTCATTTCTTGTAAGTTTTAGTAATCTACGTATTAATACTTATTTTTTGACAAATATATAAGTAGTTATTATTCTAGCTTATGACAAGACACATATAAAAACCTCTTTTTTATTCATAAAAAAACCTGCGTTTACACAGGTATAATTTATAAAATACTGAATACATGATAGTTAAGTTGTTAAAAGTAAAATACGTACACTTACTTATATTTAAGTAAATTCATAAGAATTACGTAATTTTTTAACATGCTACGTCTATCATTACACTAGATATCGTAGTGTAAGTAGAAGCCATGCGTCTTTTATTTCTGGTGTGAAATCGTCACCAAGACAAGTTTCAAGTGTGACTAATAGGGCTAAACCTACTGTATAATAATGTTTTTTCTCTACCCTATATGCTACATGCTGTTTTCCTAAATTTTCCAAAAACAGGAAAGAAACATTTTTTTGCAGGAAAAAGATAAAACCTATAGGTCTAAGAAATAATTATGCTCGTCTATTTCTTTTTTTAGAAAATTCACGTTTACGATACCAATTTTTTTGCCTTTTGCAGTAATTAAGCCTTCTTTTTTTAGTGTTGAGAATATTCTAATAACCTGCTCCTCTCTAGTGCCAGCATAGTCAGCATATTCTTTTCTACTTAATGGCAGGTTTAAAAAACCGTTTAATTCTCCGAATTTTCTATGAATGTATAACAAGGTATCTATGACGCGTTCTCGAACCGTCATCTGTGATATTGATTTGACTTTAGATTCACTTCGGTTCAATTCGTTAGCGTAGAATAACATCATATCATATCCAAATTTTGGATTTTCTAACAATCCTTTTTGTAAATCATCTTTAGAAAAATAACATAAAACGGCATCTTGTAATGCAATTGCACCAATAGAATAATACTCTTCTGTACCAAAACCTCTATGGCCAATTATTTCACCATCTTTTGCAAAACGCACAATTTGTTCACGACCATTAATACCTGTTCTAAACACTTTTACTGCACCTTTTAAAATAAAAAATAAGCCGTTTACTGGCGCACCTTCAATTATAAATTGCTGTCCTTTTTTACATTTTAAGGTTTTTTTGTTTTCTACAAAAACTGAATTCGTTAAAGTGTTTAAATTATTTTTAATCAAACATTTAGCATTACTACAAGACACACAGGAAAAATCTATGAATTTTTTTCTTGACTTTTTTGCTGTTATGTTTGAATTTAATGTCATTATTTTTTCTAATTATTTTACTAAAACTACTTTTTGAAAACTACTTTTTGACGCTTCACAAAGCGAACATTTATAACTTTCGGGTAATTCGCTAAATACCGTTTCTTGAGGAATATTTTGAGTAACATCTCCAAAAGCTTCATCATAGATTGTTAAACAATCTTGACATTGATAAACTTCTAATTCTATACTTTCTTTTTTTACTTCAACTAACTTTTCAACGTCTTTTTCACTTCCTAACTGGTCAAAATACAATTGACTTAATTCCATCAACAAACCAGGCAATTCTACTTTATCCAAATCTTGAACATGCATAATGTATTTTCTAGTATTTGGATCAAAGTTTTGAGCATACAAAAGGTTATATGTATCTCTTATTTGAAAATTACCATGAATTTCTGGTTGTTTGTTTTTTTCAACTACAATGGATGTAAAATAATGAGCAGTTTTACTGTAATCTGTAATTCCGAAAGTCAGACCATAGGTACTAATATCGTTTTGATCAAAATTATTAACTAAATATTTTTTAAGACTAAGTGCTTCTTTATTAGCAACTGGAATATGCCAATTCAACTCTAACATAGAATGACGTACATTGATTCCTCTTTTCCCCAAAAACTTCTCCCAAACTAATTTAGATTCTCTTGGAATCCCTTTTACTATAAACGACTTCCATGGTGTGATTGATATTTTACCAATTTTATTTACAGAGCAAAGCTCACACATATCTTTTAAAAAAGAAATATCGTATTTATTGTTTCTCCAATACAACCCTAACCAGTATTTATCACTACCAATTCTATTCATACCTTCAAAATATGGGAAAGGATAAAATGGGACTTCTAATGGCTTGTCTACTGTTCTGTTATTGGTATCAACGGTATCGCTTACTAACTCAAAAATAGTTTCTATAGTTTCTGGTTCTTCCTGAAGAATAGATTCAATAGCAGTTTCAACTTTATCTAAATCCCAACTGTAAATTAATGCAGGATACATTTTGGCCTGTTTCCAATCGGGTAGTCTTATATACAAATACCAATAATCCTCATGTTCTGAAGCTATAAAATTTACATTTCCTGTAAATAAAGGCACTAAACGTTGTTTCGGATCTACTAAATTTATTTTTAATTTCGATTTAGTACTAAACTGTTCTAAAAGGTATAAATAGCGATCTCCAGTTAACCAAGACGTATTAGGAAAAATATCTGCACATAAATATGAGGATACAATATTTTCAACACCAGTTTCGTCAGCCTCAACAATTTTAAGCTTATCAAATTGCATAAGATCCTCTTGATTTATTTTTTTTGGTAAAATAATATCTTGTCTAGATCCAAAAGAAATAGTTTTAAAGCCTAAGCTCTCCACAGATTCGCAGATGTATTGCAGTTCTCCAGGTGACAAAACACCGCCTTTTACTATTAATCTATTTAACTGCGTTCTCATACTCTTACTTTAGCGTTATTAAGTATTTCTCTTACTTCTGTTTTACAACTTCCACACCCTAAACCTGCACCAGTTGTATTGCAAAGCTCTGTGAAATTTGTACAGCCTTTAGCAATTGCCTCTTCTACGTTTCCTGAACCAACTTGGCTACACGAACAAATTAGTTTACCTAAAACTGGTTTATCATTAGAAGATCCTCTCAACAAGGTGTCTCGTTTATCTGACATTTCAATCTTACTTTCTATCAATGTTTTAAATTCTGCAAACTCATTTTTGTCACCTACCAAAACAGCTCCAATTAATAAATCATCTTTTACAATACATTTTTTATAATAACGTTTAGAAATATCTGTGAAAATAATTTCCTCATAACTTGGATCGTTATCTGGTACTGAAATTTCGCCAATACTACACAGGTTTAAATCGTTAAATTTTAGAATGTTCATCAATACAGAACCCTTATAGGCATCACTAATATCACCAGCAATAAAGTTGGCTAAAATACCTGCTTGCTCTTCTGCAGCTGATGTAATACCAAATAACTTATTTTCAAACTCTGCAATTTCACCAATGGCAAAAATATCTGGATGCGAGGATTGTAAATGCTGATTGACTTTAACTCCTCGACCACAAATAATACCATTATTTTTAGCAATTTCTATATTAGGTCTGGTACCAATGGCATATACGATAGCATTGGCAGTAATATATTTTCCGCTTTTTAAAGTAATGTTTAATTCACCTGTATCTTCATCATCAAAAACTGTACTCACTTCATTATCAAAATAAATTTGGATACCTCTTTCTTGAACATCTAAAGACAATAATTTACTAGAAATCTTATCTAATTGGCGTTCCATTAAACGAGACGCTCTTTGTACAATGGTAATTTTTACATTTTTGTGCTTCATTGCTGCTGCCAACTCTAAACCTAACAAACCACCACCAACAATAACTACATGTTGTTCTTCTGGAGGCAAACCAGTATTGTCTAAATACATTTTGAAGCGATCTGCATCAATCTTGTTTCGCATTGTAAAACGACCTAGTAAATCTATTTGAACATCTTTTGGAATAAATGGACGACTCCCTGTGGCTAAAATTAGTTTATCAAAAGAGTGAGTTTCTCCATTAGAATCTGTTACGGTCTTATTTTCTTTATCAATACCATCTATAATGGTTTCAGGATGAATTTTTATGTCCAGCTTTTTTAATTCAGCGTTATTAATCTTTAATAATTGTTCCCAAGACAATTCTTCAGTAATATATTCTGGTAATAAAACACGATTATAGAATAGGTTAGATTCTTTTGAAAACACATGGATTTCATCAGCCTCATTATTATCTCTATAATTCTGTAAAAATCGAAAAGCTGCAGCTCCAGCTCCTGCAATTATTATTTTCTCTTTGGGCTTTTTATATTTTGAAACCGATACTGCGGTAAACTTAAAATCAGGTTCTTTAGAAACAGGATCAACATGTGTATTGGTTAAGTTGTTTGCCCTGTTTAAATTACTCTGCAATACTTTTCCCCAATGCATTGGTAAAAACACGACACCTTTTTTTACATTCTCTGTAACTTTTGTTCGCAATCTTACAACACCATTTTTACTCTTAATTTCTGCAATACTACCCTCAGTAACTTTATTTAAATATGCATCGATAGGGTTAATTTCTAAAACTGGCTTTGGGTAATGTGTTTTTAATCTAGATACTTTTCCTGTTTTGGTCATGGTATGCCACTGATCTCTCACGCGACCTGTAGTTAAAATCAACGGAAAGTTTTCATCTGGTTTAACAGAAGTATTCTCAATAGTACTAGGTAAATTGAATTGCGCTTTTTGAGATGGTGTATAGAACTTTTTATCTTCAAAAAGTCTAGAGGTTCCTGAGTGACGATATTCATTTACAGGCCATTGAAACGTCCCTTCAGTTTTTAAGCGATCATAATTTAAAAAAGAAACATCAATGTTGGTATCTTTAGTCATGGATGCATATTCGTCATAAATTTCTTCAGCACTATTATAATTAAAACCTCTAAAATCCATTCTTTGAGCAAAATCACAAAAGATTTCTACATCTGGTCTAGCTTCTCCTGGTGCATCAAGCTCTTTTGGTAAATATGAAATTCTACGTTCAGAATTTGTCATTGTACCCTCTTTCTCCAACCAAGCTGCAGCTGGCAATACCAAATCTGCATAATTTACAGTGTCCGATTTATGAGAGATTTCTTGTACTACAACAAACTTAGAATTTGCCATTGCCTTTTCTATTTTGTGAGAGTTTGGCAAACTCACTAAAGGATTTGTGCACGCAATCCATACGGCTTTTAGTTTTCCGCTTTCTAAAGCATCAAACATTTCTGTAGCGGTTAATCCTGGTTTCGCAGATATTTTATCAACTCCCCAAAATTGTGCAACTTCTCTTCTGTGCTCTTCGTTTTGTAAATCTTTATGAACTGCTAGCAAATTCGCCATTCCTCCAACTTCTCTGCCTCCCATTGCATTGGGCTGACCTGTTAAGGAAAAAGGGCCAGAACCTGGCTTACCAACTTGACCTGTAATTAATGATAGGTTCAAAAGCGCTGTATTCTTATCTGTACCAATAACACTTTGATTTAAACCCATTGCCCACATACTGATGAATCCTTTAGACAAGCCAATGATTCGTGCGGCTTTTTTGATCTCTTTCTCAGAAACTCCGCATAAACTTGAAGCTTTCCTTAATGACGTATTAAAAATTAACTTTTTATAATCGTCAAAGCCTTCTGTATGATTTTTAATAAAGTCATCATCAATAAGCCCCATCTTATACAAACACCTACCAATGGCGTTGTACAGAATAATATCAGTTCCTGGTGTTAATTGTAAGTGTAAGTCTGCAAAGTTTGCAGAATCTGTTTTACGAGGATCGATAACAATAATTTGTACGTCTGGGTTTTTCTCTTTATGTTTTTCTATGCGCCTAAATAAAATAGGGTGACACCAAGCAGGATTTGCGCCTGTAATTAAAAAACAATCTGCTAACTCTATATCTTCATATGAAACTGGTACACTGTCTTCTCCAAATGTTTTTTTATAACCAACCACTGCAGAACTCATGCATAAACGCGAATTGGTATCTATGTTATTTGTCCCTAAAAAACCTTTGGTTAACTTATTAGCAATGTAGTATTCTTCTGTTAAACTTTGACCCGAAACATAAAATGCTACAGCATCTGGACCGTGTTTTTTTATGATTGATTTAAAAACGCTTGCAGCTCGATTTAAAGCGGTATCCCAACTGACGCGTTCACGTGGATGAGAACGACTCCAACGCATTTCTGGATATAGAATTCTATCTGAAGTGTCATTAGCAACATAATGCAAATTCATTCCTTTAGAGCACAACATACCTTTGTTTACAGGGTGCTCTGAATCACCTTCAACAGAAATGGTGTTGTTTATGTCCTTTTTTACTATTATACCACAACCTACTCCACAATACGAACAGGTTGTTTTTATTTCATTTTTAATCATTTTGAGCAAGGTTTTATATTATACCTTTTCGCTTTTGAAATAACTGCAATAAAACAATCGTTTTTATTTTCTACTTCAATAGAAAAAGAAACTGTAACTACTGCTATGCTTTATTTGTATATTTTTTAAAAAACAAAAAATCTTAATTTTTTACAGCAATTTCTAAAAGAAATGTTATTAAATATGGCGTTAAAATCTCACAAAACCAAGTTTGATTTTATTTTTTTGAATGCCCTAAAAAAGCGCGTGTTGTATTTTTAAATCCATAAAAAAAGACAGTTAAAATAGTCGATTTCGTTATTCAGAATTACTTAATAAAAAACAATCTTTTTTTTGCTTTTTTCTTTTAAAGGAATTAGTTCTCGTACTTCTTCCTGTTCTTCTTCTGTTGAACTTATCATAATACATGGTTTTAAAAGCAAAACTAAGTATTTATACTTAGTTATTGGGTTAAAAATTACGTATTAAATAATTATTAGTAGATTACGAATTGCACAATAGCAATTTTAAGAATTTGTTAAAAACAAGGCTAAAAATTATCAGAATTTAAAAACACCCCTAAATCCTTTCAAGGGGAAAATCCTATCATTAGTTACACCAATTGGTATTCTTGAGCTTTACTAGTTAATTCTTGAAGATTTTTAGCGTCCATTTTTTTCATTAGATTAAAGCGATGTACTTCGGTTGTACGTTTACTGATTTGTAGTTCTTCAGCAATATCTTTATTATTCTTTAGATCTAAAACTAAAACTAATATTTGTTTTTCTCTTTTGGTTAGCTTAAAAGGAAGAGTTTTTGTTTCATTTTGTGGTTCTTTGGCTTTAGTAGTATTACCATTTACAAAGTTATTCATTATAATAGACGACACATCACCGGTAAAATATTTTCCACCCGAAGCCACTTTATTTACAGCTTTTAGAAATTCTTCTTTACTCGCTCCTTTTAGTAAATAACCATCAGCACCAGCTTGAATAGATTTTACGACATACTCTTCAGAGTCGTGCATAGAAAGCACTAAGGTTCTCACATCTTTATGGTGCTTATTAATCTCTGCAACAACCTCTATCCCATTCATTTCTGGCATACGGATATCTACAATTAAAACATGTGGTTTGTTATTAGCGATGACAGCTAAAGCCTCTTTTCCATTAGAAGCTTCATTAATAACATTTATTCCTGTTTGATCTTCCAAAAGGGCTTTTATGCCATCTCTTACCAAAACATGGTCGTCTGCCAAAACTACATTTATCATAATTACAAATAATTTATATATACAAAAATAGTTTTTTTAAGTAAAACTACGTAGTTGAAAATTACTTTTAAACCATTATATTATTTAATGGATATCAATTTTAGAGTTACTACCTTTAAGTAAATCTAAATAATTTTTAGTTTTAAAAATTTTACCGCTAAATCTAGACACTCTATTTCTACCTTCATTTTGTCTTGTAATACTTCTTGCAAAACGCCTAACTTCATGACTATTTGTTAAAATAATTCCGGGTACTGGTGTGCTTTTTTCATCGTCATCTTTTGCAACCATTGTAAAATAAGAGGAGTTACAGTGCTTTGTTTCTCCTGTTCTAATATTTTCAGATTCTACACGTACCCCAACAACCATAGACGTTCTTCCAGTAAAATTAACTGAGGCCTTCAAGGTCAGTAACTCACCAACTTCTATTGGATTTAAAAAATCAACCTTATTTACAGAAGCCGTTACGCAATAATTCCCTGAATGTTTGGAAGCGCAAGCAAAAGCAATTTGATCCATTAAGTTTAAAATATAACCTCCATGAATCTTGCCACTAAAGTTTGAATTAGATGGTAACATTAACTCAGTAATGGTGATCTGAGAATCTTTTATATGTTTAAATTTTTTTGTCATATATTTTACACTAATAATATTAAAAAGAGACTTTAAACGCGTTCATTATTATATAGGAATATTTAGAGTAACTCGTGTCCCTTTTCCTATTTGAGAATTTAAAAATAAACGACCATCTATATATTTAATGCGCTCTTTCATAAACGTCATTCCCATGCCACCATCACCATTTTTAACCTTCTTTACTTTAGAGGGATCAAAACCTTTACCATCATCATCTACAACAATGCTAAGTATATTTTTACTGTGAGAAAGCGACACTAAAATATGTGAAGAAACCGCATATTTAATCGCGTTATTTATCGCCTCCTGGATGATTCTATATATATTAATTTCTACAAGAGAATCTAATCGCTGATTATAATCCGTTTTATTGAAAAACAGAATTTCTTTTCCTGTTAACTTCCCGAGTTCTTGGGTTAATTTAGAAATTGCAGGCACTATACCATGATCAGATAATTCAGGAGGAGTTAAATTAAAAGTCGCTGTCCTTACCCCTTTTATAATACTAGATGTTAACTCCTTAAGGTGTTCTACTTTAGATGTTGTTTTCTCAATATCAGTCGCATTTATGCTTTCTAAATTATACTTTAATCCTGTAAGCATCTGCCCAATACCATCATGGACATCTTTTGCAATTCTGTTTTGTTCCTTTTCTTGATTCTCAATAATCTTGCTAGAAATTATTTTTTGTTGACTCATTTTCTCCTCAAAACTTTCTTGAGTTAAGCGCTCAATTTCTATTTGCCCTTCTTTTTTAGCTGTAATTTCTGAAGCTATAATCAACAATTCGGATTTATCCTCTGTAGGTCTATAAGGTACAATTGACATTTCTAACCAAACATCTACGCTGCCTTTTATAGTCGCTTTTACTTCACCTTGCCAACCTATTTTTTTATATTTATTTACTAAGCCTTCGATTAGTAATTGTTCCTTTTCATTAGTTGACAAAACATTCCAAATAAAAACGTCTTTGTTGAATTTTGAAAATTTAAACAAACGCGAAAACTTGTTACCTATATGAATGACATCGCCATTTGGAGAAATTCTTGCAAATAATAATGTTTCATCAATGGCTTGGCTCAAAGCTCGTAACTCTCTTATAGATTTTTCTTTAGCCTTACTTAATTCATCAGCATTAAAAGCCATCTCCTTTGCTGTCTTTTCCGCAGATAACAAATTAGATAATGTAGATTTAACGGATTTTGCTGTTGGCCAAAAGATGAATAAAAATTCACCTAATAGAATTAGCAACGTTAAACCCATTAATAGCAATTCTAAGCGTCTTAACCAAGCCACTTTTCCGTCTGCTTCTAAATCATACTGATTCACAATAGCATCCATCATTACTAAAAATGAACTCTCTGTGTTGGTTATTTTATTAACGTCTAATGCTAAATCATCAATAGAAACTAGAGGGTCATTTTCTAACTTTTTAAGAATTGATTTTGATGATTTTTGAATAATATTAAACACTGGATTAATCGCTGTGAACTTATTTTTTATATCAATACTATTCTGATTTGGAAGCCCTAAGCTATCATTTCCATTTTGCAAAGCATTATGAGACAACTCCCATAAATCGAGTGTACTTTGAATATTATTTTTTAATGAAATTCTATTTTCTTGGTCAGCATAAACGGAAAGTGAGACAATTTCTTTGGTAAGCTTTTGGCTCAACATACGTTGTCTACCAGCAATGTTAATGACTGTAGAATCGCTTTGTTGTTTATTTAAATGATTACGAACTAAAACTTGACTAACAATTACAGAAAGTGCAATTGTGCTTAACGCAATAATATACAAACGGCTTAATTTTTTAAACGTTCGTTGATCTAAAGCTCCATTTTTATTAGCCATTTGATTTTAAATCTTTAAGCAATTGCTTTTTTAATTAACGTTAAACTTTTTTCAGAAAAGTTGAGATTTAAGGCAAACTTATGACCTTCACTCGACATCTTTTTCCAGGTTTTTTGAAGAATAGTGATGATTTTTTCCTCTTCGTGTTTCTCTGAAAACGCTTCAAAATAATAATCTAAAAAAACGAGGCAAATAACATCTTCAATCACCTGACTTTCTTCATCCTTTTTAATCATTTTTTTATTGATTAAAAAAGACACTCTTTTTATAAAATCATTAGGGTAACCGACTTCTTTTAATATTTCTGAAGTGATTTCTGCATGCATTCGCTTTAAGGTTTCCCTCCACTTTAAATAGCCGACTCTGTCCATCGGAAATTCATTTCGAGTAATTTTCCAACGGCAAATATGTTGCGCTCTTGCAGCTATTTGTAGCTCTTCTGAGGCACCTCCTTTAAACTGCAATAGTTTTTGAGACATGCGTTTAGAATACAACAATTCTTTTGAAAACAAGGCGTCGTGAAGATGTATTGAATTAATATCTTCCGCATTTTTTTTATCAATTAATGCTATCGCAATTTCAAAATTTGTTGGATTCATTGTAAAATTTCCTAATCGTTGAAGCCAATATAAACATTTTCGTTTTCAATTTTAACAGGATATACTGCGATTTTATAATCTTCACCTGCTAAGTTAGATCCATCCTCTAACGAAAAATTCTTTTTATGCAAAGGACAAGCCACTTTTGGTACATCTTCTTTATTACCAATCATTCCTATAGATAGCACCATTTCCATTTTATGAGGACATAGATTTTGACTTGCATACCATTTGCTAGTTCTTGTAAAATTAAACACAGCAATTTGTTTCGTTTTATACTTTATACAAGCACCACTATTTTCTGGGAAATCTGAAATTACGCCAACCTTAACCCAAGTTTTTACATCAGCATTAGAGACCGATTTATATTGTTCTAATATGTTTTCCATTTTTATTTTTTTAGATTGATTTTACCAAGGTTTTGGCATTTTCTGACCACGCATTGGTACAAATTCAATATTTTCATCAGTATCATCAGAATTAACAAAATGCTTGAAACGCTTCAAGATTTCAGGGCTTTCAATAGCCTGTTTCCATTCACATTTATATTTACCGATAAGACCTTTCATTTCATTCTCTAAATCCTCAGCAATTCCTAATGAATCTTCGATAACAACCTGTCTTAAATAATCGATTCCACCTTCTAGTTTATCTAGCCAAGGTGCTGTTCTTACTAATGGACCAGCAGTTCTTATATAATACATTAAAAAGCGGTCTAAGTATTTAATAGCAGTATTATCATCGAGTTGCTCTGCGAATAAAACCGCATGTTTTGGTGTAGCTCCACCATTTCCACAGACATATAAATTCCAACCACCTTCAACAGCAATTAGTCCAAAATCCTTTCCTCTTGCTTCTGCACATTCTCGAATACAGCCCGAAACTCCACCTTTAAATTTGTGTGGCGAACGCAAACCTCTGTATCTTTTTTCGATATCAATTGCAAAAGTTACACTCTCGTGCATTCCATATCTACACCATGTAGAACCCACACAGCTTTTTACAGTTCTTAACGATTTTCCATAGGCATGACCACTTTCAAAACCAGCATCGATTAAATCTTTCCAAATTAAAGGTAATTCATGGACTTGCGCTCCGAATAAATCGATACGTTGCCCCCCTGTGATTTTAGTATATAAATCGTATTTTTTAGCGACCTCACCTAAAACGATGAGTTGTTGTGGTGTTATTTCTCCTCCAGGAACTCTTGGCACTACAGAATAGGTTCCGTTTCTTTGGATATTTGCTAAAAATCGATCGTTTGTATCTTGAATTCCTGGTTGACGATTCGCTGTTTCCATCGTAATTGTTGCAAAAATTGAAGCAAAAACGGGCTTACAAACTTCACAGCCATGGCCATTACCAAATAAATTTAACGCTTCATCATAATCTGCTACTTTGTTGATTTTTACTAAATCGTAAAGCTCTTGTCTATTATAATTGAAATGTTCGCAAACAGTATTCTTCACTTCTTTACCAAGCGATTTTAAAGTTTCGTTAACCAAGTCTACAACCATAGGTTTACAACCACCACATCCTGTAGTTGCTTTAGTTTTTGAAATGACTTCTGATAAATTGTCGCAACCATCGTCTGTAATTGAACAACAGATTTCACCTTTAGATAAACTTTCACAAGAACATACTTGAGCTGTGTCTGGTAGGTCTAAAACACTTCCAAATGATGAACCTCCATCACTTGCAGGTAAAATTAATTGCGCTGCATCTTCTGGAATTTTCATTTCATTTAAGTAAACTTGATGCAACATATTATAGTCTGTCGCGTCACCTATAAGAATACCTCCTAACAGCTTTTTACCGTCTAAACTGACATTAATTCGCTTGTATAGATGTTCTGTTTTATTTTCAAAAATAACAGAATGTCCTTTTGAAGCTGGCATAAAAGGCTCTCCAAAACTAGCCACATCTACACCAATTAGTTTTAGCTTCGTTGACATATCAATGTTTTCTGCCATCATACTATCTTCACCTAAAATTTGATTGACAGCAATTGATGCCATATCATAACCAGGCGCAACCAAACCGTAAATCATTTGATTGTATAAGGCAACTTCACCAATGGCGAAAATATTTTTATCTGAAGTTCGCATTCTATTGTCAACCACAATTCCGCCCCGAGATCCCATTTCTAAACCAGAGGTTTTACCCAATTCATCTCTTGGACGAATACCTGCCGAAATTACAAGCATATCCACATCTAGAGTATCATCTTCTCCAAACTCCATTCCTGTAATTGCTCCATTTCCTAAAATTTGATTGGTCGCTTTACTTAAATGGATATTTAACCCTATAGATTCTAGTTTTAATTGCAAAACTTGACTACTTCGAGAGTCTAATTGTCTTGGCATTAACTTTGAAGCAAACTCTACAATATGAGGTTCTAAACCCATATCCATAACTGCTTTCCCTGCCTCTAAACCCAATAAACCACCACCTAAAATTGCACCTCTTGCATTAGGCTTTTTAGCTTTTATTTTTGCCGCATAAGCCAGCATATCTTCTAAATCTTCAATAGTTCTATATACAAAAACACCTTCTTTTTCTACACCTTTTATTGGTGGTACAAAGGCAGAAGAACCTGTTGCTAAAACCAAATAATCATACGAAAATCCCCTATCTTTAGAAGTTGCGATAGTTTTATTGTTTCTATTTATATCTGAAACACGTTCACCTACAACTAAAGTAATCCCGTTTTCTTTATACCATTCAGCAGGGGCCATTTCTAAAGCCTTTGCGTCTTGGTTTTCAAAAAATTCGCTTAAATGAACGCGATCGTACGCAGGTCTTGGTTCTTCACCAAAAACAGTAATTTCAAAATCTTTACTTTGTTCTTGAGCTACAAATTTTTCACAAAACTTATAACCAACCATCCCATTACCAACTACAATGATTTTCTTCATAATTACGTATTTATAAAAAGTCTAAGTATTACATTAAAAATACTTTTGATGAGACTTAATTTTTTATTTAAAAATTAGAATACAACACACGTTGTACTTCTTCTTCAAAAAACGAGGGATGCTCAGCAACTACATCACCAATTACTATAATTCCAGGTGCTAACAGATCTAAGGTTTTAATTACTCCCGAAACATCACTAATGCAACCAATTGAGAACGATTCGTTTTTTAGTGTTCCATTCTGAATGATTGCAAATGGAGTTAAACCACTTCTATACTTACTAACTTCTTCGATGATTTCTTTGAATTTCCTGATACCCATTAAAATGACCATTGTCGTTGCTGATTGCGAAGCATATTTTAAATCTTTTGAAAATGAACCGTCCTTTTTAGTCGCTGTCATTACCCAAAAACTAGAACTGATGCCACGTTGTGTCATTGGTATACCTTGACTACCAGGTACTGCAATAACACTTGACACACCCGGAATTACAGTAACAGCAATACCAAAAGACTCTACATGATTAATTTCTTCATTAGCACGACCAAACACAAAAGGATCACCTCCTTTTAAACGCACAACATGACCATACTGAAATGCATTTTCTACAATTAATGTATTAATTTCGTCTTGAGTAAAAGAATGTTGACCACAACGCTTGCCTACGTATATTTTAAGGATTGAATCGTCAATTTCTGAGAGCAACTCATCACTAACTAGTGCGTCATATAAAATAACATCTGCATTCTGAATCGCATTTAAGCCTTTTAAAGTTATCAAATCTTTAGCTCCTGGTCCAGCTCCTACTAAGGTTACTTTTGCTTTTTTTGATGACTTCATATAAAGTTAGAATTAAATATTACACTTCAAAAGTAAGTAATTGAGTCAAAATACTTACACAAAACTAAGTAATAATACTTATTTTTATTAAATTGCAATAAATTAATAGTGAATAATATGAAATATTGAAAAAATGGAAAGAAACGATCTTTATCCCATATTTTTAAAGGTGTCTCATCTTAATATTTTAATAGTAGGCGGTGGAAATGTGGCTTTAGAAAAATTAAGTTTTTTACTTAAATCGAGTCCAAATGCACAAGTCCAAATGGTTTCACCCATGTTTAGAGAAGAAACTATTGCGCTTGCTGAAAAATTTAAGATAGAAATGACTATAGACACCTACAATAGTGATTATTTACAAAATAAACACATTGCTATAGCAACTACTGACAACGTGCCTGTTAATGAATTAGTTTATCATGATTGTAGAGCTCGTAACATTTTAGTGAATGTCGCGGATAATCCTCCGTATTGTGATTTTTATATGGGAGGAATCGTCACTAAAGGAAATGTAAAAGTATCCATCTCAACTAACGGTAAATCACCAACTACAGCAAAACGATTACGACAATTTTTTGAAGATGTGATCCCAGACAACATCGACGACCTCGTAAAAAATCTTAATGAATACAGAAAAATAATTAAAGGTGACTTTGAGGAAAAAGTAGAAAAACTTAATGAGTTTACTAAAGGATTGGTTAGTAAGAAGTAGAGGGTCAGTTTTTATTCACAAAATATTATTTATTTAACGAAGATTTTTAGCTAACACATAATCTAATTGTCCGGAACAAGACTATTGATACTATTGATAAATATAGAACTAAAAACAAAGAGGTTACTTATTGGGAAACTAACAACACATTCTTGGGAAGATAAGGAGGGGGTGACGCTCTCAGGGCCCTGTTCCTTTTTCACCTTTTCAAAGACCCTCTTGAAAACGTTTAAAAATAGATTTCTTGCGCGAGCCTAAAGGTATTTGCATGAGCATCCACAATAACTTTAATATCTGGAGAATATCCTCCGCCCATACTACACATTACAGGGATATTAAAATCACGACAGGTTTGAAGTACAAATTGATCTCGTTCCTTGCAGCCTTTTACACTTAATGACAGTTTCCCTAGTTTATCAGTTTCAAGAACATCAACACCACATAAATAATAGATAAAATCAGGTTTTTCTTGGTTGATGAGTTTTGGGAGGGTATTTTTTAAAATCGATAAATATTCATTGTCTTTTGTCTCATTTTTTAAAGCAATATCTAAATCACTTGTTTCTTTTATAAAAGGATAATTGCTTTTTCCATGCATAGAAAAGGTAAAAACGGAAGCATCCTTTTTAAAAATTTCTGCAGTTCCATTTCCTTGATGTACATCTAAATCTATAATTAAAATCTTTTTCGCAAGCCCTTTTTGCTGAAGGTACCTTGCTCCAATTGCTTGGTCATTTAACATACAAAAAGCTTCTCCATGACTTGAAAAAGCATGATGAGTTCCGCCAGCAATATTCATTGCAATTCCATTTTTTAATGCAAATTTAGAGGCTTTTATCGTTCCGTCTGCAATGATCATTTCTCTTGCGACGAGCACCTCAGAAAGTGGGAACCCAATTTTTCTAGCTTCTTTTTGGGAGAGTGTAATGTTTAATAAATTGAAAAAATATTCTGGATCGTGAACCGTAAAGAAATGTTTGTTATTCGGAATTTCTGGTTCAAAGAAATTTTCTTCCGTACAGGTTCCTTCATATATTAATTGCTGTGGCAACAGGTCATATTTATCCATTGGGAAACGGTGACCTTCAGGCAGCTCGTGTTTGTAAATAGGATGGAATGCTATCTTTAGCATCAACTAACTTCTTGTCCGTTTTTAACAGTCTTTTCTGGTTCAACAAAGGCCAACTTACCATCTGGAGTATCTGTCATCAAAATCATTCCTTGACTTTCTACCCCTCTAATTTTTCTTGGCGCTAAGTTTACCAATACAGACACTTGCTGACCAATAATACTTTCTGGAGAAAAGCTTTCGGCAATTCCAGAAACAATGGTTCTTGTATCAATACCAACATCTACTTTTAATTTTAAAAGCTTCTTTGTTTTAGCCACTTTTTCTGCTTCTAGAATCGTACCAATCCTAATATCTAGTTTGGTGAAATCTTCAAAATCTATGGTTTCTTTTTGTGGTTCTAGAGCCTTATTTTCTTGTTCATTGGCAATTTTAGTTGCTTGCAATTTTTCAACTTGAGCCTCAATAGCTTTGTCTTCAATTTTAGAAAATAACAATTCAGCTTTACTTATTTGATGATTAGATGGTAATAAAATAGGAGCATCAGTTACAGCTGCCCAAGACAGTTTTTCATCAACATTTAAAATGTTTTTTAACTTGATTGAAGTAAAGGGTAAAAAAGGCTCAGAAACGACCGCTAGAGCGGTAGAAATTTGCAATGCAACATATAGGATGGTTTGTACGCGTTTTTCATCCAATTTTATCACTTTCCATGGCTCTTCGTCTGCTAGATATTTGTTTCCAAGTCTTGCTAAATTCATTAATTCTTGAGAAGCTTCTCTAAAACGGTATCTTTCAATAGATTTACCAATAGTATTTGGAAATTCTTTTACAGCCGCTAAAACATCTTCATCAATTTCAGAAAAATCATTGGGAGTAGGCACAATTCCGTTGTAATATTTGTTGGTTAAAACAACCACTCTATTAATAAAATTTCCAAAAATAGCGACCAATTCATTGTTGTTTTTAGCTTGAAAATCTTTCCAAGTAAAATCATTGTCTTTGCTCTCAGGTGCGTTTGCTGTGAGCGTATAGCGAAGCACGTCTTGTTGGTCTGGAAATTCTTCTAAATATTCATGTAACCAAACAGCCCAGTTTTTTGAAGTTGATAATTTATTTCCTTCTAAATTTAAGAATTCATTTGCAGGCACATTGTCTGGTAAAATATAATCACCGTGCGCTTTTAACATGCTTGGGAAAATAATACAATGAAAGACAATGTTGTCCTTTCCTATAAAGTGGACCAATTTAGTATCGTCTTTTTTCCAATAATCTTCCCAATTTTTTCCTTCTCTAGCCGCCCATTCTTTGGTAGATGAAATATAACCGATAGGAGCATCAAACCATACATAAAGAACTTTTCCCTCTGCCCCCTTTACAGGAACAGGGATTCCCCAGTCTAAATCTCTAGTTACCGCCCTTGGTCTTAAACCGTCTTCTACCCAGCTTTTAACCTGTCCGTAGACATTCGGTTTCCAATCTTTTTTGTGTCCCTCCAAAATCCATTCTCGTAAAAAACGTTCATGTTTATCCAGGGGAAGAAACCAGTGTTTCGTTTCTTTTAATGAAGGTATATTACCTGTTATTGCAGACTTTGGATTGATTAAATCTGTTGCGTTATGTGTTGTTCCACAGTTCTCGCACTGATCTCCATAGCTTTCTTCAAATCCGCATTTAGGACAGGTTCCAACTACAAATCTATCTGCTAAAAACTGATTGGCCTCTGCATCGTATAGTTGCGCAGAAACTTCTTCTATAAAATCTCCGTTTTCGTATAATTTATTAAAAAATGCGGAAGCAGTCTCATGATGAATTTTATCAGAGGTTCGAGCATAATTGTCAAAAGAAATTCCAAAATCTGAAAAAGATTTTTTAATAATTCCATGATATTTATCGATAATATCTTGAGGAGATACCCCTTCTTTTTTCGCTCTCATTGGAATTGCAACCCCATGTTCATCAGAACCACAGATGTAAGCAACATCTTTACCTGTTAATCGCAAATAACGGGCATAAATATCTGAAGGAACATATACTCCTGCTAAATGACCAATATGAATAGGGCCGTTTGTATAAGGAAGCGCTGCTGTAATGGTATATCTTTTTGGAGTATTCATCGAATTTTCCTTGATTTATTTTAAAGGTTAATCTTTGTGAGACAAAAGTACAAAAAACCGAGTTTTAAAAACGATTGAAATTTGATACATTTACAAAAACATCTTTTATGAGTAAAAAGGCTATTTTTAAGCTGTTGTTCATCTTATTGTTACTGATCAATTATAAAACAATTGGGCAAGTTAAAGTAGAAAATGATTCTATAAAAAAGAAGGAATTGAGAAGACCTGCGTATTTAAAAGCTGGCGATACAATTGCTATTCTTGCTCCTGCAGGAATTTTAAAAAATAGGAAACCGACGATTAAAAAAGCTTCTAAATTAGCTGAAAGTTGGGGGTTGAAAGTTGTATTAGGCAGTCATACGTTTCACCAAAACAATCATTTCTCAGGAACAGATGAGCAACGAGCTTCAGATTTTCAAAACGCCTTGGACAATCCAAATATCAAAGCAATTTGGTCGGCAAGAGGAGGATACGGTTCTGTTAGAATTATAGACAGGTTATCCTATGCTAATTTTATAAAACACCCAAAGTGGATTATTGGATATTCTGATATCACGGCTTTTCACAGTCACATTCATACTTTAGGAGTTGAAACAATTCATGGAATGATGGCGACCAGTCTTGAGGAGAACCCAGCAGGCATAAACGAAACAATTTCATCATTTAAGAAGGTCTTATTTGGAGAACAACTCTCGTATTCAATTCCATCATCACCCTATAATAGAACCACAATTTCAACTACTGAGAAAGTACTTGAAGGACAACTTGTTGGTGGAAACCTTTCTATATTAATGTCGATGTTAGGCTCTGTAAGCGAATTAAACACCGATCATAAAATTCTCTTTATTGAAGAAATAGGAGAATATAAATATTCTATTGACAGGATGTTACAAAGTCTAAAACGAGCCGGCTATTTCAAAAATGTAAAAGCAATACTTGTGGGGAATATGAGCAACATAAAGAAAAACACCACCTCCTGGGGTAGTTCCATCGAGGAATTAATATTAAATGTTGTTCCAGAAGAGGTTCCTGTTTTATTTGATTTCCCTGCGGGTCATGAAGCAGATAACAGGGCCTTAATCTTTGGAAGAGCCCTAGAGCTAACAATAACCAATACAAACTATTCAATCCTTTTTAAAAAGTAACAATGGCAGACCACAATGAGCTTGGAAAAAAAGGAGAACAACTTGCGATCGATTTTTTAGTAAAAAAACAATATAAAATTTTAGAAAGAAATTACCGTTATTTAAAATCTGAAGTAGATATCATTGCTCAAAAAGACAGGCTTCTAGTAGCTGTTGAAGTAAAGACAAGAGCGACTGATTTTTATGGAAAACCACAAGACTTTGTGGATCCTAAGAAAATAAAACGGCTACTTTCTGCGATTGATAACTATGTCATAGAAAAAGAATTAGAGGTTGAGGTTCGTTTTGATATTATTGCGATTATTCATTACAAACAACAAACAAAAATTGAACATCTAAAGGATGCTTTTCTTTATTTTTAGTGGGGTTTGGTATTTTAAAAGGTAAGGTTTATTCCCAGAGAAAGTGATGATTGTGAAACTTCTTCTACGTTCTTAAAAGCATTTAAAAAATTATCTGTAGCCACATACATTTGAAAAGCACCGATATTAACCGCTGCATTTCCTCCTATTTTAACTTTTTTATCTTGAGGATTGATGCTTGTCAAAAGTCCGTAAGTGGCCTTTTTGTGAAGTCTATTATAACCCAAAGCATAGTTTGTAACAGACGCTCCAAAAACGGATCTATTTGCAAATAGGGCAGTAAAAACATTTTTTTTACTGGCGAAATATTTTGTAGAAAAATAGGTATTACTCGTTAGTTTTGTGGAGAAGTTCTCAACGGTTTCTGTTGCCTTGAAAACAGTGTTTATCGCACTTTCTATTTCATTTTGAATACTCCCGTCTGTGTTCAAATCTACCCCGCTATAAAGGGTTCCTTCAGTGTCTTTGATGTTGTAGCTAGAATTGTTCTCAGACCAATTTATCGTTCCAATATCGTTGATACTTAATGCTACAGACCATTTTTCAGACACTTGATATGTTGCTCCAAGATCCATTCCAAAACCATTATTGTTTGTAAAATAGGATGTATCTTCATTTGAAAGACCCGATGTTCTTAGCGAAGCATTTGCAGCCGTTATGTTCCAATTCTGCGTTGTTTCGTCAATATCCAATCCAAGAGATGCATTGTTTTTAAGAGAAGCATGTGCAAATCCGTTTAAGTATTTTAAACGCAAACCAATTGCCAACTTGTCTTTCAAGAATTGTTGCGTAATACCAAGCCCTATTTCGTGATAACCTGTTGTATTTAATTGATTGTTTTTTAGATCAAAATCATTAATTCCATTTGCTGCAACCTTTATGAATTGATCGGTATACTGTATGTTATTGACCAGTTTTGAATTCGCAAACAAGGAGATAGATCCTTTTTTTGTTTTAAACGCAAGCATAAAAAGGCTTGCATTTATCTGCATTGTTGATTGATTTAATGCTTTAGAATTAAGTAATAAATTATCAAAATTAGTTTCTAGTTTGTTTGTTGTATTGTTTTGAACTAGAAACTCATTTAATTTAAAAGGGTTGTTTACGTTAAATCCAATTCCTGGTAACCCTAATGTAAAATTATTTTTAGGCAGATAAACAGCGGAAACATTTTGTGTTTGTGCAACATAATCTCCTAAGTTGTAAAAAGACAAAGTATTTTGAGCTTTGGCGCTATTTATTGTAAATAAAAGGATAGCTATCAGCGTAAATGTATTTATTTTCATGTGCTTTTTTACTAAAGTTTTATGTTCGCTTTGGTTGAAACGTTTACGATTAGATCATTTATCCCTAATAATTTTACTGAATTCTTCTCTTCAGGGCTATTCAAAATACACTTGATATCAATTGCCGTTGCCATTTTGATTTTTTTAAGATCATTTTCTGAAAACGTCACTTCCGTTGATGTTTTCTTGTATTCACTAGATTTTCCATTGGATTCAGTATCTGCAGCAGCAAATGCTACAAACGATTTAGAAACATTTAAGTCAACCCCATTATTTAGGAAAATAATCTCTAAATTTCCACTCAAAGGAATGCTGTTTTCAGTATTTAAAACGAGTACAAAGTTGACAAGATCCTCGATGTCCTCTCCATTATTAAAGTCCATACTTTTTATTAATTCTATGTTCTCGAATTTGACTTCTAAAGGAACTTCGATTTCTAATTCTGCTTCAAAACCTTTGTTGTTTGATGCAAAAAAATTCAAATTTGGGAGCTTGTTTATTGGATTGGCATTTCCAATAACATCAAGAGTAATTTCTGTAGGTTTTAGAGAGAATAAATCTGAAACATTAGAATTGGTCTTGTCCAGAATTATTTCTGTAATTACAGAAGGCGCCTCATAGGAGTAAGTTTCTATTCCATTAATAACAACCATGTTTTCTGGACCTTGATCGTTATCATAGTTCAAATTTAAAGTATTTGTTTGGTTTACTGCTCTTATCTTTGAAAGATCGATACCAATAGGAAAACCATATCCGTTTGAGGCTTTTATTTTTATTTTAGGATTGGCAAATGTAATTGCGCCCTGATCAAAACTATTAAAGAAGTCGAGATTTAGTGATTGTGAAGAAAAGGAAAAAGAATCTTGCTTAAAATCACCATAAACAACAGTTGTTTCGGCACCTGTTAAATTAGCTTTAACAGAGATTTTTTCATCATCTTTTACAGTGTCACCAAGTTTAAAATCAAATTCTGAGGTAACATTTATCACAAAATTGTTTGTTGTTGGTTCAAGGTTATCAGCATTTTGAGTAAAATCAATAGTATAGTTTTTTAAAGGGATGCTTAGTTGTTTTCCAAGTGATGTAATTTTTTCGGAGGTTTGGTAGGGTACATTTCCTGACTTTGTGATTAGTGAAGGAATTTCTAACGTTACAATAATATCTACAGTAAAGGTTGAAGCAATATCAATAATCAATTGGCCGTCAATAAAAGAAGCGCCTGTAAGATTTTTAGTCAACTCAAATTTCTCTATTTTCTGCCTAGTAGTTTTTTCAGATATAATTAATGGATTAGGGATTCCGGGGGCTATTTCTGAAGTGGCAATTGTATGAGGAGAGCTAACTCCCGCAGCATTAAAAACAGCAGGTGTTAAAGGGCTTTCAATTTCTATAAAATAGGAAAGGTCCTCGATGGTAACATCATAGCTTGTGTTTTTACCTCCAGAGATTGATTCGATGTAGTTAAAAGACATATTTCCTTCTGCATCTTCATTAAAATCATTGATGTCTAATTCTTGGAACAAATCTGTGAGTGTATAGTTGATTTGACCAATTGGCATGTTGAGATCTCCAGACCATTTC